>Ga0194055_10001366_pt1 | contig 19839 bp, 14 predicted proteins | sample SepL449m_MetaG_FD_155482 | JGI IMG/M metagenome (GOLD analysis project Ga0194055, IMG submission 155482) | Anoxic zone freshwater microbial communities from boreal shield lake in IISD Experimental Lakes Area, Ontario, Canada - Sep2016-L442-9m | ecosystem: Environmental > Aquatic > Freshwater >...
TTAGCGCCTACTGATCCAAAAACCGGCGATGTTTATTTGACGGGCTCTAAACTATATCTTCCTCCATATACCAATGACGGTGCGGTTTTGGGTGATTCAATTCGTTATAACTATGCTCCAAAGAGTGGCTTCAATAATGGTCCTGAAACTACTATTACATCAAGTCAGATTTTGAATTTTTCAGAGAATAAACTTACTGAGACTTTATCAATTGCTGAAGTATCTACGTCGCTACCTTTTCAGTGGAATTTTAGCAATAATAGTAAAGCGTTATTAGCTGTATTTAGTTATGTTCCTAATCTTCAGGCTTGCTCTAGGCTTATTCACCTTAATTATTCTTCTAGTTTCGATAAAAGTAGTGGTCTTGTTGCTGATGGGAGTAAGAAGTTAGCGAACGGTAAAACGATTTATTTCTACCGAGAATCGGGCTGTAATAAATTTGACCAATATCCATCAATCAGCAAACTTATGGATTACGTTAAGCTTGTTCAGAGCTACTAATAAGCTCTTTGATATAGGAATTTGAAACTTTATGCTGGTGTTTGGGTCGCTTTATTAATTAAAGGCTAGCTTTTTAGCCTTGGAAATAATATGTGGAATACGCTACCCTTGCCGACGGTGCTATCCGCAATTATTTTGGCATGATTCATGTCAGCCAAAGATTTAGATATAAAAAGTCCCAGACCCGTACCGCCATTATCTCTGGTCTCAGAGTTGTCTAGTCTATAGAACTTTTGAAATAGATGAGGCAAATCAGTTTGAGCTATTCCTTTTCCGGTATCTTGTATATATACCTCAACATTATCCTGATTTCCTCTTAGCCCAAGAACTACCCATCCAGTATCTGTAAATTTTATAGCATTACTTATTAGCTGCTTTAAAATCTCTTGAACGTGCTTAGGGTCTGCATTTATATGAAATACTGGTGAGATTGTCATCTCTCTTGATCTTGAATCGTTTGCAACATTGAACTCAAAATGTAAATTTCTAGCTTCAACAGCTTTTTTAATCGATGGGGTCAGTTGGCTAATTAGTGCATTTAAGTCAACATTCTCTGGACTATATTTGACTGATCCATCGTCAACTTGAGCACTGGTAAGTAGGTCCTCAAAAAGCTTGCCGAGTTTTTGTATCTGATCATGGGCTTTGTCTAAATAGCCTTTAACTTTGGGATCTTTAGTCCCAAGCAGTGCCAAGGATAAAAATCCCTCAACTGTTGCAATTGGTGTCCTCATTTCATGTGATGCTGTACTGATAAAATCCGATCTCTCTTGATCACTTTTTTTAGCTTTGGTGGTATCTCTAATGACGCCAATTAGTTCCTTGCTAGCACTGTCATATGGGCTTAATTTCGAAACGCTAACCTTAACAGCTATATTTGTGTTATCTTTTCTGGCAATAATATAGTCTGCATTTAAGATTTCTTTATTTTCAGCAAGAACTTTCACGAATGGATTAAGAGCATCAGCTAGCGGTTGACTGCTAGGATCTGCAAATTTAAAAACAGATTTAAAGTTTAAATTCTTAGCATCCTCTTTTGACCATCCAGTTATTTGTATAAGCCCGTCATTATATAGACTAATTGCACCGTTATTGTCTAAAATTACAATTCCATCGTTAATTGACTGAGAAATGAAATTAGCAAATATCCTTTCATCAACATTTTTTATGGCATCATTTTTATTTTTATTAGAAAATAAACTAAAAGCCATTTTATTTAGCTCTATAGGTAAGTTTATTTCCCAGAAGTATTTTTTTATTCTTCATGCTTATACTTATTATCTGCATTAAGTTTAACAATTGCAATCTATATCTTTAAATAGGAGTAATTGTTTTTGTTCACTTTTATGGTTCACCTCTCGCCTAGCCTTAAGCCAAGGTCTTTATTATGTTATGATTAGATGGAATATTTTTAATATAAATATATGTTACTTATTGACATCTAATTTATTTTATAAAGACCAAACTCAAAATAATTAATTTAATATGGAAGTTAAAAATGGATAAAATTGCTCGTTGGTGCTTTAAGAATAAATATATTGTAATCGGTCTTTGGATAATTGCTTTAGTGGCAATTAGCGTCGCAACTAAACAATTTGGAACAAAATATGCTGATAGCTTTTCTTTGCCAAATAGTGGTTCCACTAAAGCCCTAAATCTTTTATCTAAAGTTTCAACTAGCCAATCTGGTGAGGTTGATACTGTTGTCTGGCGAGTAAAATCAGGTACTGTTTATGATAAGGAAAATAAAGCTCAAATAAATAGCTTAATTCATAAAATCTCAAAAACTACTCAGGTGGCATCAGTATCTAGTCCATATAAAGCAATCGGCTCAACACAAATTAGTCGTAATGGTAAAATCGCATACTCTCAGGTTAATTGGTACGCTCAGTTTACTAAGCTGAATAAGCAGAATGTACTAAACGTAGTTGCGGATGTTAAAAATGCCTCAAACTCAAAAGTAGAATCTGAAATTGGTGGTCAGGCTATTGAACAGAGCCAACAAGCCTCAACTTCAAATAGTGAAGGCATCGGTATTGTCGCAGCCGCAATAGTGCTATTAGTTGCCTTTGGCTCAGTTTATGCAATGTCAGTACCATTAATAACCGCCCTGATGGCATTAGGGGTCGGTATTGGCAGTATTGGACTTGCATCCCACTTCTTGTCTATCTCAACTTTTTCTCCTATCATAGGCGCTCTGATTGGCTTAGGAGTCGGTATTGATTATGCTCTATTTATAATAACCCGTTATCGTTCAGGTTTAATTGCAGGTCTTAGTCCTGAAGAATCAGCCGTAAAAGCTATCAATACTGCAGGTAGAGCAGTTCTATTCGCTGGTAGCACTGTTTGTGTTGCTCTACTTGGCTTACTGACAGTAGGTATTAGCTTTTTAGATGGAGTTGGAATTGCTGCAGCAATAGTTGTTGCAGTTACGGTAGTTGCCGCTGAAACATTAATGCCTGCCCTGCTTGGTGTGTATAAAATGAGAGTAATCGCTAAAAAAGTCCGAAATAAAATCAAAGAAAATGGTCCAATAAAAGATTCTGAAGTAACTGGTATATGGGCAAAGAACTCCAGCTTTGTACAAAAGCACTCAATACTAGTTTCAGTTATTGCGCTGCTAATAATGCTAACTCTAGCTATTCCATTCTTGTCTCTTAGGCTTGGTTCGTCTGATGCTGCTAACGATGCGGCAGGAACGACAACTAGAAAAGCCTATGATTTATTGAGTGAAGGATTCGGCCCAGGCTTTAACGGCCCATTAGAGTTAGTTGCTGTTGTAGATAATCAGGACGCTAAGATTGCCTTTGTAAATCTAGCCGTAAAAATCAAACAATTACCAGGAGTTGTCCAGGTCTTAGAGTTCCCAATCAATCCAGCTAATAATCTAGGTATCATTCAAGTTGTCCCATCAACATCTCCAGAGTCTGTTCAAACAAGTGATTTAATAAAGAAATTGAACAACTCAATTATTCCACAATCTGTTCAGGGCAGTAACTTAGAAGTATATGTTGGCGGAGAAACAGCAATATTCAATGATTTTGCTTCCGTTATTGGTTCGAAGTTGCCTGTATTTTTAGCAGTTATAATATTGCTTAGTTTCCTAATTCTCATGGTGGCATTTAGAAGTCTACTGATACCTTTAACAGCTGCTTTTATGAATGTTATAGCTGTGGCTGCGGCTTTCGGCGTAGTGGTCGCTATTTTCCAGTGGGGCTGGTTATCGACGCTACTACATACGGGAGGTGGCGGTCCAGTCGAATCTTTCTTGCCAGTAATAATGGTGGCTATACTTTTTGGGTTATCCATGGACTACCAGGTGTTTCTAGTTAGTCGTATGCATGAAGAATGGGTTCATACTAAAGATAATAATAAAGCTGTTAGGCTCGGTCAGGCTGAAACTGGACGCGTAATAACTGCTGCAGCGACAATAATGATCTGTGTCTTTATGTCATTTATATTTGAAGGCCAAAGAGTGATTGCTGAATTTGGTATAGGATTATCTGTAGCAGTTCTACTCGATGCATTTGTGCTACGAAACTTCTTAGTCCCTGCCCTTATGCATAAATTTGGCAAGGCAAACTGGTGGATTCCTGAATGGTTAGACAAGATACTTCCTCATTTGGCAGTTGAGCCTATGGAAAAGAAACCTCAGAAATAAATCAATTTCCTGCTCACATAAATACAAAAACAGTAACCTTTTGCATGTATAAATAAAATGGTCTAATCTGTTATAATATGAAAATAACTGGTCCTGTCGTCTAGTGGTTTAGGATATCTGGTTCTCATCCAGAAGATCGCGGGTTCGAATCCCGCCAGGATCACCATTTTTGTTACATTAACTAGGAATTATTCCTAGTTTTTTTGTCCTTAAAATACACTTGCAAAACATAAGTTTATGTTATATGATAGAAAGCTTTGTCATTTTTTAAAAATTACTAAAAATGGCATATATTTTATATTTCTTATGAATAGATAACAGTGGTGGAAAAAACAAATATATATTGACAAAAAGTAGTAAATAATGTATAATAATGTAAATTTAGTAAAGGTATATATGTCAAATAATCATGAACAAAATTCATCATACGAGCCAATTACGCCTCATGTAATTGCCGAACCTGATGCCTATGTAGAAAGAATCTATCCAATCCCCGGATCAGACTCTACTCCAGATTTAACGTCTCAGGATGTTATGGCTGAGTATATAGAGGATAGGTTTAATCCTGATGACCAATATGGAGGTAGAGTTATCTTTACTCCCACAGGAAGAACTAGAAGATCAATAGGCCGAGTCCCTACTGGCTTTAAAGAAGTAACTAGACTCAGAAAGACTGAAAGATGGCTAGTGTCTCCAAGAGCAGCTCTTGCTGTAATGGTCGGATCAATGGCGCTGTTTAACATTGTTGGTAACCATGAAACTGTTACGGCTGGTGCTACTTATGCCGCTGAAGCTACGCATGACCTATTCTTTCCACCTAAGGACAAAACAACCACCGTACATACTAAGCACGTAAAATCCACCAAACATACTACGTTAGATTTTTTCGCAGCTAGCTCTGATAAGGTAGGCTCAACAGCTGTTAATGGATCTGTTGTTAGTAGTTATGTTGAGAGTATTAATCGGGCTGAGGCTAAAGGTGGAATAGTAACTGGCATTTCATTAACAGGTAATACTTCCGACGAATGGGGTTCAAGTTCTACTATTGGAATTATAGATTCAAACAATACACAGCTTGGCTTATCCAGAGCTAATGCAGCTTTAGCAGCTATTAGAGAAGATGGATTTAATATCGATCCAACTAAAATAACAATTGCTCAAGAAGAACATGTTTTATCTCAGCCAGAAGTAGATCAGATAACACAACTCGCTCAGGCAGAAGGATATTCTGATATATTCTCTGCGATTCGAGCTGCAGATAGTGGAGTAGCTTTAGCTCCAGCACTCAGCGAAAAGATTACTCAATATTTTACTGATAAAACTGATCGAGGAGTGCTAATCTCTACAAATATAGATTATCCAGGTTCAGAAAAAATAATCCACGGAACATTCAAGAAGCATATTCCTGGCAAGGAGCACTTACCAAACGTACCAGAACCAAAATGGAGATGGTTTATTCCTATGATTCCTATTAGAATGAGGGAAAGATATGACAAAATTAAGCAGACTAAAAAATTTGGATTAATTCGAAGAGAAATTTTTAAACGAGATTTAATTCAAGAAACTAAAGAAAAAGTTTGGGTAAGACTAAGACCTGAGGCTTTAAACGAAGACAGAAGCTTAGTCGATAACGCTTGGGCCTTTACAAGAAAATACGAACATTTATTTAGAGACGGTAGAATTGCCGATCTTCTAAGAGCAGACTTTAAAGATTCTGAGGGGGAAGATAGATCCCTAAGAGTAATGTTTGTAGACAAGTCGCCTGCTCAGGAAACAATAGCTGCCTTTGAAGAATTACTTAAAAGATTTGCTTCCATGGAGGGCGGTAAGTTAGGTGAGCGAGTAAAAGCTATTTTTGTCTATCCGTCTGAAAATGCTGGAACTGATCATAATAATCCAAAAAGAATAGCTATAGGAATTGATAAGCAGTCTAGCCAAGATATATTAGGCATATACACCTATCCATTTGGACTTGTTGAGCTACATATGCCTTCAACCTGGGACAAAGATCAATTAGAACATATGTTCAGTCAATTTAATGGTCCTATGTGGGTAGCTGCTCATGAGGTTGCTGGTCACGGAACAGATATTAAAGACCAAACTATTACCCTAAGACCTGTAAAAGTTCGGGGCATTACTTCTCCTCACGTTATAGACGCTGACCTAGCTGCAGAAAAAATGCGAACATTAGATAAAGTACTTAAAGCTCTACCTTTCAAGCCAACCAAAGCCGAGCCAAGTTTAGAGTTTGATATTGTCTATACTGCAGTAGATAAAGATAATAAACCGGTCACATTAAAGGCGCGCGTAAAGGATAATGATCCTAGATTGCCACATGCATTGAGTGCAACTATAGTTGGCAGGAAGCCAAGTGTTTATGCCGGAACAAGCAACGCAGAACATTACGCTGAAACAGCAGCTGCTGTTACTACTGGTATTGAGGTCCCTTATGGAGAAGCTGACGTTAGTGTCTCAGGATTAAATACTGATGAAGGTGAAGTTGCTAATTTTGCGATAGGATTTAGGCCAGATGCTAGAGGTCAGGAAATATTTACAGAATCTGTTGGCTCAGTTAAGGGTGTATTCCCTGTTGAATTTGCTAAGCCAGCAGAAGTAGTGATTAGCCACATCAATCCAGTCAATGACAAACTTCTACAGTCTCACTACTCCAGAACCAGTAGGCTTAGAACTCTTCGTCCAGATCAGATGATTGCAATACTTGCGGGTCAAGCCAGGAGAAAATAAGATGATTCTTTTTGGTGGAGATTATGAAAGTGCAACCTATACCTATCCTATAACTAGTCTTGTTAGTGAATCTAGGAGAAGGCAACCCTTAAGCCGAAGAGAATTACAGGATAGAGCTAGAAAAAATCAGAAAAATTCAGGTACTCATATTAGGGTTGCTAGAACTGTTCTTAATGGATCAGATTTTGGGCCTGAATTAGAAGCATGGCATAGAATTGTTATCGAAAAAAACGGAATTAGAAAATCTCTTGGAAATTTGGCGGTTACCTTATTCGATACAAGCCAAACGCCATTACTGAGTTGCCCGGATCATTATGATTCAGAATCGTTAAAAGACAGAATCGAAGAAAAGCATCCAGAATATTTTCAAAAAACTGGACCAATAGCGGTCAGTGGAACAAGGTTGGTTGGAGATATTGAAAGCGGTTTTGCATGGGTTGCATTAACTTTTGATACCGCAAGAAACCCTCTTTTGGAGGAGAGAAGAAATATAGGAAGAATTATAGCCCCAGAGTTAAGGCTAAGCGATAGTCACATGAGGGAGCAAACATTACATATTTCTTTAGGACAGATGTCGGTAAAAGAATACCAAAGAGATTTTAAAGATGAGCTTGAATCTCAATTACCTGAATATGTCATCTTAAGGCCAGCAACTGTTGAAGTAACTTCAAGAACTAATAATTGAGTTTGTAATTACAAGATTAAAATATCTTTTGGCTAACTGTTAATTTAAGACATTATTCGGTAATTCCAGTATTGCCAAATAATGTATATCATGTCAAAATAGTTTACTATGACTGAAAATTACAGGAGTGAAGAATTAGTCCTTAGTGAAGAGGCTAATGCGATTAGAAACCAGGCACTATCTATAGTTGCTTCTGCTATATATGAAGTTATTCAGGCTGAAATTGCCGAGAGTAAAAAGGTTATCGATGCTGAAACGGCTGCATTATTAGAGTCCCAAAGACTTGAAGCCGTATCAAAAAGAAAAGAATTGTATCGCACTGGAAACCACAGCTACTCTGAAGAAGATGCTTGGAAGCTTGGCGCAGAATGTTTCCAGATGGATACAGATATATTTTTCCCAGTAGACCTTAAAAGAAACGCTGTCCCTGCAAAGTTAATCTGTTCCAGATGTGAAGTTTCTAAAGAATGTGCAGATTACGGCAAGGTATTAAGTAACGGCTTTGGAATTTGGGGCGGATTAAATATGGCATTACCTAGAAGTAGGGCTCGTAATAGAGCCGACTAGGGCTTTATCTTATAAGGATGAATTAGCTAGCTGGATTATTGGTCTTAGATGAATCTAAGATAGTAACGTCTGTAGTCCCTTTTGGCTTAGAAACCCTGTCACCTATTTCTATAATTTCATATTTGCCTTGGCTAACTTTGTAATTAATTACTTTGCCAGAGTTGTCTTTGACTTTTATTTTGTAGGTATGAGTCACGTTACCTTGCATATTACCTAGGTTAATACCGGTGCCATTATTTACGCCTTGCATATCATTAGTTTGTACAGTCTCTACTATATTTTTATCTATAACTTCTCCCTCGAAAGACACTTCTCGTCTTCTTATGGCGCTATAAATTAGGACTGCTATAACTGTGCCAAAAACCGCAATAATAATTATTATCAGGTAAGGGCTTCCTTTTGTTGTTGTCGAGTTCATGAGATTACTATACTATATTTAGAATTTTAAACATTAATATTTTAGTGTATTTATCCTTCAATCAAATCTACATTTTTATAAACTAAAGCATCTTATAGGACTGAATAGATATAAAGTGATATTATTACTGTATTAAAGAAGTAGTTTAAAGTTAAGAAAGGTATTTTATGTCAAAAGATAAGGGGCGAAAAGAAGTTAAGAAACCCAAGCAACCAAAAGTACAAATTTAATTATATTTAATTTGTAATAAAGTTTTTTGTTTACCGTTATTCTATAGATTGGTTATTTAATCTATCTTTTACTGTTGTCTAAGAAACACGTTTAATTAATCCAATTATTTATTGTGATACGGGAAATACTCTTTGTAGTCCGGCTAAATCATATGAACCTTTCCTTGGTCCTCCAGATGAATCTACATATACCACAGGGGCTCTCGTCTTTCTGGCTACTAATCTGTCTGGAGTCGGGGTTAGCTTGAATCCAGACGTCGACTTAGCCTGCTGCTCTATTCCTTCAGCATCTTGAGATACTTTAGACACAAATAATGGTATTCCACCCATATCAGCTGCCTTCTGGTCTGCGAATGATAGTATTAGATCGGTAATTATAGGACTAGGACTTTGTGAGTAAATTGTTTCTACGTGCAAAGCGGGATCACCCTTAGTATCTTCAAGAAGTCGGAATATCGATCTTGCAATTATTCTTCCCTCCTCACGGACTACAATTATCTTAGTGTTCGGATCTGTATAACCTAACAAGCATTCTCTATATACTCCAGTAGCATAATTCTGGCACGTGCCTACTGGATTAGCTCCAATTTCTAGAGTAGTTTGTAGGTCGATAGTATCTTCGACCGATAGATTCTTAACGCCTTCATTGAGGCTCGTATAACTATCTATTATCTGGCCAATATTAGTAACAGATAACTGAGTTTTTTGGTCCAACTCCCTTTTACTCATCAATTTCTTGATTCTGTCTAGAAGATTATCGACAGATTGGGTTTTAGCTCCCTTTTCATCAATAACACTTCTACTCTGTATTTCCTCAGGCTTAAGATCTCCCACCTTCCTAAGAAGCTGTAGAAGTTGTCTTTTCTCGAGTTCATCAGCTACGGTTGCAAGAGCAATCGTCAATTCTTGAGTTTTTTCTGGGCTAGATTGCAAAGATTCCTTTATTTCTATTCTTAGTCTTGCTAGATCTTGACCAAGTCTGGCAATATCTGAATCAATTTTTGTAGGTTCAGCTGAAATTAAATCAGGGCTAAAATTCATCTGTGATAAATTATCAGCAATAATTGCACGGATAGCCTTTGATACATCTTCGCTTTCCATGACTAATTTCTCTGAACGAACAATCGATACATCTTCACGCCACTGTCGATGTTGGTCAGCGGTAATATTTGTAGGCATCAAACCATTTGCTATTAGGTCCGGTAGATCCAACTCAGAGCCCAATCGGAAGTCTCTGTAAGATTCTTCTGAACTAGTTGATACTATAGAGCTTAATAGGCTGAGATGTTCTGGAGAGCCCGAGAATGCCGATAGATAGGTTGCAAAAGGGTCAAGCGATCTCCTCATCTGCTCTCTGCCCTCGCCTTCAATATTTATATGCAACAAGGATTCAACTGACTGATAGACAGCATTGTCAACTACTTCAACGCTCTCAGCGGCCATTGCAATACCTAGCGCTTCCGAGCTTCCCTTGTCTGCTAAAAAAGCTAGCTTAGATAAAGTGGCTAATTGATCCGAACTTTTTGTGCTAATTTTTCCTGCCGAGAAACCTTCTCCCGTAACCTTTTGACGAATACTTGCTATATTTTTAAATGCAACTTCAGCTTTTGATTTCCAGATTGTTTTATTTGATTCACTTCCCCGGTTAACCTTATCGAAAAATAAATTAAACCACTCGGGCGCAAACTTTGTAAGTTCCGATGATTTAGCGGCGTTCATAATTTCTTCAGCAGTCATGCTTGGCTTTTCTTCTTCACTGCTAAAATATCCAGTTTCCAAATGGCTCAGTAATGCGATAGGGTTAACTTCCAGTATGTTCTGATAGATCTTATCCATCTGAGACTTGTCTATTACCCCTTCGGAAAATAATTCTCTCGCATTTTGAGCTGCATCAAAAGGATCAATCACTATAATCTTTTCTAGTAGACCTATTAGCTCATCTTTGCTTAGATTATTTTCTATAAGCTCAGTACTTTTTGTGAAATATTTTACTAATGCCCTAGGATTAGACTCGGCTAAGGATAATATGAAATTTTGAGTTTGTTCTGATGTAAAAATATTAGAGTTCTCTAAAATACTCAGAGTCGTTGAAGGATTTTTTTCAAAACACATAATTGCCCAGGCTCTGACCTGGTCCTCTCCGAAGAATTCAGTCATCCTGTCAACATCTACTATGCCTATCGAATAAGTTGTTTCGAGGGTAGACTGAGTTAACTCTGAAAGTTCATCCTTGCTTAGCAAGCTCGCAATTATTTCAAATGATCTTTCATCATAAAATAATTTTTCTCTCATGAACTCCATTGAATTACTTTCGAGGATTAAGCTTTTAACAAGATCCTTTTGTCCTTGCTCATTAAGTTCCATGATGGGCAACCATTCCTTGAGGCTACCAATTGCATGACTCGAAGTTGACGAGGAAGAATTCAATAAAGATTCATTAATTATATCCTTGGCTTCATCAGGCAAAATCGCTATTAGTACATCAATATCTACAAAGATTCGATCAGATTGTTCTTTTGCAGCATTTCTGAGAGCAGTCTTTTTTTCTTCCGTAGATAAAGTATTTTCTGGTAGTAATTCTACGCATTTTATTAGATCCTGATAACTAAGGTCGTTAGCATGAGCTATAAATATATCATGTAGTTCAATCGGAGGGATTAATTCGCTTATTTCAGGTATATTAAAGCTAAGTCGCCCTGGGTACTTTTCTATATACTGTTTTGTAATTTCATTTTTTTCTTTGCTAGAAAAGAAATTTATTGAACTTAAACCAGTAAAAGAAATACGACCATCAACTATGCCATCAGCTATAAAAGTTTGTATTTCAATTATTTTACCTGAACCGTGGATTAAAGATTCATAATCCTCCAAGCTTCCCCAGAATCTGTCGCTAATAAAGGAATCATTCTCAACAATTGACATAATTCCGTCTACTACTTGAGCTTCAGTAATTTTGCCGGATTCGATAAGTGTTGCTATATAGGTTTTGTTTGGAACATTCGGATCAGAATTCCATATTAAATCGGTATATGCGCTACTCTCTTTAGCAGTCTTTAAAACAAGCCCTTCGATTTGTTCCGGGTTAAGCATCTGGCTAAGAGACTCTTCAGCGATAAGGTCATATGCATTGATCCTTGAACTTTCATCAGCAATAACCGCATCTACAGTTCGACCTATGATTTCTTGTGAATTTTCTTGTCCAATTGCCCCAACAATCCTTTTTGAGTAATTTAGAACTGTTACCGGGCTTATTTCAGCTTCTTTCTCTACTATCTTAACTGTTTCACTTACACCTTTTAATTTTACTAGTTCTTCTATTCCATTGAGCCTGGCTCTTCCCTGTTCTGCGAGTACTTCGTCTAATACTAAAAATAATCCTTCTATTGATCTAGACGCTTTGGTTAGCGACTCAATAGATAGAGGCTCTGGGCTGCTATAATTCATCGATTTATCGTGAAAATTTGCTAGGAGAATAAGAGACATTGGACTGAAATCTCCAGAAACCATTGTTGTTGAGCCAAATCTATCACCGCTTAGTTGTCTAGGAAGGTCAGATAGGTAGCTTTCTTTTTGCCATTCTTCAATGAATTTGTCCTGACTAGCCCTTAGCAATAACCTTGAATCAAGAAATTCCTGATGTCGAGGGCTTGACTCATCGATAGACTCTTCGGTTAATGCATCTAGTCCATTAAGATATCTCTCAAGATTTATCGCTGAAAGTTCTTGTAATCGAGGATTTGTTTCGAGTCTAGATTCTTCAGTAATTTGAGATTCTGGAGCTATTGTTAATAAATCATGATTACCAGGGTTTGGATCAATTATTTCGGGACCAGATGTTTGAAAGTGTTCCATTTTTTTATTTTAGCTTTTGTTAACCAAATTATACCACAATAAAGCTATACTTACTCCTTAACTTAATATCTATTAACTACAATTCAGAGTCTAGAAATTTATATTTATTGAACTCTTCAAAATTTGGCCTGATTGGCTGCCAACCCATTGCTTGTTGTTTTGAGTAAATATCTAAAGCTAAGCTTGATAGTTTTTGGTTTTCATTCAATATAAAATCACTCTCAGACCTATCTGGTTGAATTACTTCATCTACTAAAGCAAATCCCGAACCAAAAATTTTCCCGTTTGAATCGACCTTAACGATTTTATGTCTTAGTATAGTTTGAGCTTCAAGGTTCGAGACGAAAAAACTTTCAATGGTCATAGGTAGTTTAGCCTCGCAAAAGGATACGTAGCTGTCTATATAAATAAGCTCATCTTCATAACCGCTTAAAGTAGATAAATCTTTCTGATAATCAAATGTTAAATTGCCATGATTCTTATAGCTCTTTTTTATGGTATTGAGCTTAACTTTCAAATCATTAATGAGTTCTAGGCCACCACTTGCAATAATAGCTTCATTAGTTTGATCTAAGTGACTACTGAGGATCTCTGGGCTTATAATATATTCTGGTAATTTTTCAAACATCAATTAATTATAGAGTCCGACTTTAGTTGTTAGATATAGATTTTAGAAAATCATTAATTAGTTTGGCAATTAGTTGCTGATCGGATTTTGAGTTATCTAGCTTGCCCGAAAATAGTAAGTCAAAATCTTCTTTTGATTTAATATCCTCTAGTGTTTTCCAAACTGATTCTTGACCATTGAAGTAAGCTAGGTCTTTTAAAAGCAAGACACCCTTCTGCTTTCCAGTTGTTCCTCTAAATAATCTCAAGCAGCTATTAAAGGCGACTGTTTTGGCTCTAGTTATGTCAATTTCAGATGGATCGTTGATTTCTTTTGCTAATAAATTGTGTCTCCACATAATTTCATATGTCTCTTCAAAATTTCTTGGCTCATGATGATCTAGTCCGTAAGCAAGGCCGGCAACTAGATAGTATGTCTCGCCACGGCTAGAGTATTTAGAAAGATATGCGTCCTCTAAGGCAGTGCCTAATGACTCCTCGAAATTTAGGTATCCTTCTTGTCCATAGGCAGCCGAAAGCCAGGCGGCTCGTTCGGCATTCATAGATCTAAGTCCATGCACTCCCAACTCATGAATCACTTTATGTTTTAATTCTTTTCCAGATATTTCTTTGCGGTTCTCGCCCACCTGAAGTTGTTTTTGGTGAGCCGAAACTGCCAATGAATTAGAGTCAGGTGTTTTTACTGCAGTCCAGCCTAAATCTTTGCCACCTAATTTATCTAGGGCAGTATCTATTGCCTGAACCATGCCCTCAACACCATAGAAGTTACCTATTTCTATGTGTGATAGTACTGGCTCAAACTTATCTATAACTAGGCCATGTACTAGCTCAATGGTTTCACTGGATGGAGATACCGGCACGTATTCAGATTCATCAATTTCACCAAGCAAATTACGTAACTCATTTTTTAGCTTTTTTATTGTTGGGCTATCAGATTCAGATATGATTTGATCGTTTTTGATAGTTTTACTTGCTATAAATGAGAATACTTCTAGCTCGGGCTTTCCATAAAGCGCTTCACTAGATATCTTGAATTGTTCCTCAGCATCCTTCCTATCTGATTCTGGCATGGATTCATCGTTCATTACCCTAGCCATATCTAACATGAATAATTCAGAATACCTGTATTCGATTGCCGAATATAGAGATTTAGATTTCAGGTTTTGTTCACCCGGCATGAGAACAATCAGGGATTCAAGCATAGGTTCCTTGATTTTTTCGATAGCCTCAAGATTAAGGTATGGATATTTAAAATCTAATTCATCTACGTCCCCAGCTATATAGGCATCTCTTTGTTTAGAAAGTGTATTTCTGAAGTATTCATATGCCTGTAGACCCGCAGTTTCCGGATGCTGTTGAACTACTCGCTCTACGTTACTGATTTTATTTTCGGGATTTAGATATTCCTTTGGGCTCATAACTATACTATACAATAATTTTGAGGAAAAAATAACTCTATATTTGCTAATTAAATTTATTAATAACTATTTATTTCTTTTTATCAATTGAATAATTAGAGCAATTTAATTTATCGCTTTTTAAAACCGATGGACTGATTTTATGTTGAGCAGCAAAAAAACAAACAGCACTTGGAAGAACTTTTTTAGCAATAATTCCTGGAGCATCATTCTCAAGATTTTTAATTGCATCCTGAGCTTGGTTATTGATTGATGCAAAGGCTGCATTGCCCGCTTCGGTGCCAAACCTTACGGCCAAATAATCACCACCAGCTACAAGCCCACTGATTGCAGTTATTCCAATGACTATTGAAGTTGCTATTTTTCTAGGTAAATTGGCGGACTTGTTTTTAAATTCAACGTTTAATTGACTGTTGAGTATGTTAGATGTAACAAGATCTGAATTGCTCGCTGAATTAATTCTATTCATTCCCAGGTAATAAGTATTTTGTGACATCTAACAATGATGAAGAAATGTGACTAGCTATGCAAGCACAAGCATTAATAATTTAAATATATCTTTTTGGTATTAAAATCTATTCTAGCTTTGCTTCCTAGCGGCATAGCTATTTGAGGATCAGTATGACCAAAGTCTAGGTTTTGTATAACTGGTATGACCTTATTGTATTCACGGACAACTCTTAAAACGGTTTGCCTCTGCTGTTCTCGGTAAGATTGTTTTTGCTTAGTGCTATTCTGTTTATCAAAATCCCAGGCTTTTGGTCGTCCCACTAAGACTGCCTGAAACTTGTTTAGCCAACCTCTCTCTCCAAAACCAGTAAGTAGATACTCTACAATCCAATGTTCAGGAATATCTTCGGCAGATTCGAGCATTAGAATTGCTCCATCTATGTCTTCGTCTTTTGGGAGATACTTATTTGATGAAGCCTGAACAGTTAGGCTTTCAATGCAACCGCCCCAAAGTATGCCCTCAGCATTTTTTTCACCATCCCAAAATAGACCATCATTTTTTTCATAATCTCTAGTTTTATCTAGGTTTGATTTTTCAGCCCAACTTAATCCAATATCGTTATATTTTTCAGCCACTTCTAGCGGGAATTCTCCACTTTTGAAAAGTGCATGATTTAACGAGTTAATAGTTATCTCCTGCATACTCCCCTGCATTGCGAATTGGTTCATTATTCCACCTCCATAAAAAGATCTAATCCCTAGGTTCCACAAGAAATTATGCAAATGGGTATTGTCTGAGAATCCAAAAAAAGGTTTAGGGTTGTCTAGAAATATTTTAGGGTCAAGGTGCTTGATAAGCTTAATTTGGTCATATCCGCCAATCGATGAGAAAACAGCCTTATTATTTTTGTCGGCAAATGCTGCCATTACATCCCTAGCCCTGTCTTCAAGGCTTGAGCCCATTTGTCTAGTCGTTGGATATTCAATGGGTGTTAATCCAAATACATCCTTCATCCTCGATAGACCTAAATCTTGTACCCATGGAAATAGCCCTGGCAGCCCTTTGGATGGAGAAATTACAGCTACCTGATCACCTTTTTTTAGTTTAACTAGACTAGAGAATTGTTTCATGAGTATATTATATCAGCAATCTGGGCACTAAACTCATTAGTTATCCTAGATATTACTGACCCAGTAATTTCATTGAGCTAGACCATGTAGCTCTAGATTCTATATCTGCTTGTTGGCTAGGGCTGGCTTTAGTTGCAACCTGTAGATATCCGCCATAGCTGCCTACTGCACCAAAAATAAATTTAGGATTAATTTTGCTTAGGTTTTGAGTCGATGCTAGAGATAAGCATCCTTCAGAATTATTTTTACATGAATCAGAATTAGCTATCCATTTTGCTACGTTATCATCATACTTAAAACTCATAGCAACTGAAACATTGAGGGCGATGCGACCATCATAATCTAACTGATCGAAAATAAAATTACCCATTGAATATTCAATTAGCTTACCTTTGTAGACTTCAGTATTTTGAACCCAATGAGTTCCGTTGCCCAAAACAAAGGAAGCGCCATAATCTATCATCTTATGAGCGACGTTTGCTTGATCTGGTCCGTTTGTATGCATATATTCGGGTCCACCATTCATCATTCCAATTACCGGCATTAGCTTTGACCATTTCTGAATACTTTCTAGCTCACCCGGAGATGGCGTGTAGATAGTCTTATAATTGTATGAGCACATTGCAACAGGTATCGTTGCGCTAACGCTTTGATTATTATCTTTTTGAAGCTTGATAGGTAATGCAATTGCCTTACAATCATCTTTTTCGATGTGGGGATTGAAATTACCCACAGTCTGAAAACCCGCTGAGGTTAGGTAATTTACCGTAGTGTTATAGCCAGTTTGAGTTTGGTCATATAGGTGGTTGCTTGAAAGATCTAAAATGGGAAAATATTTTTTAAGAGTAGGAAGCCATTTAGGGCTACAGTTAAAAAGTAGATTGGTCACCTGATTTTGGTAACTATCTACATTATTGGTTATAGGGCATTCCAGGACTCCGATATTTGCATCATATGAGCCTAGAGTGCTCATTCCGCTGAATGGCTGATTGTAGTCTCCGATAGCATAAGTTTCGATTGCCCTACCGAGCATTACCGTACCGCTGAAAAGATAATTGCCTGAAACTGATTTATATTCATAGCTAGTTGATGACTTCGATTGGTGGTTTATGGCTGGCATATTAGACTTCTTCTTATCAAACTTATTGCCAATTAAAAATATAGATAAGAAACCGCCAATAACTAAAATGTAAACTGTTAATAGAGACAATCTTCTTAATTTTTTGTTCCGTTTCATAGCTAGATTTATTATATAGGAATCTAAAAACATAACTAATAATTTATTATTGAAATAAAAAAACAAACTGGACAGATGTATAAAATAATTGGATAATGTTTCGATGAGCGATATTGCTTTACTACATGAGTATCTAGACGGTAAATCTAACTATAGAAGAACCCGTGATTTTCTGAACCGTACGACAGCAGATGGAATGATTTGGGCCGGTGAAATTGCTATTGAACAGGCTCATAAAACTCGAAATTTTGAATTTTTGGGAGAGGCAAAGAATTCATTCGAAAGAGCTATCGGTAGAATGGCTATTAGCACAGTTTCTTATGATAAGATGGCCAAAGTTAAAATTCATCAGGCCCACCTGCCAATTCACGGCCTGATGGTTCTACATGATGAATTACCTCCTACAGAGCTAGCTAAGAATGTTTATCAAAAAACAATTTCCATAGCTAATCTTTTGTTACAAAAACAGTGTGAATTAAGAACCTTAAACCCTGATTATATAGACTCTAATATAAAGGGAACACTTGGTGAACTGGCTGTACTTTCATTGCTAGAAAGGATTGCTACTAAGGATATTGGTTCAGAAACTTGGTTCCCTTTAATCGCACATGTCGGTCAAGATAGAAAGAATAGACCCGGCTCTACAGTTAATCACGGCTGGGATATAAGTGTATTCTCAGATATAAATGGGATCGATGAGGTTGAAAATAAGCTTCAGGTTAAATGTGTCCATCATATGGACATCGATAGAATAAACGAAGATGGCATTACCCTAATAGAAATAGATCCCGACCTACGACTATTAAATACCGAAGGAAATATTGCCAACATAATAATTCGAGAATGTTACCAAGAAATATTTAGACCAAACTCCTCGCTAATAATTTCTAAAAATTTGGATGATAGGTCAGAGCTTTTATTAGACAAACTCGGATAATAATACAAATAAAAATCCCATCAATTAAGTCATGCTTTATTGATGGGATAGTTGTCTATTTATAAAATAAACTATACACCAGGAGTTGGTGGAGTACTTTCGTCTACAGGCATTGCAGGAGCACTTGTGTCGCTTGAAGGCATTCCGCTACCATCGAATGATGGAGTAGCTGGAGTTGCATCAGGCGCAGGTGCGTCTACAGGCATTGCAGGAGCACTTGTGTCGCTTGAAGGCATTCCGCTACCATCGAATGATGGAGTAGCTGGAGTTGCATCAGGCGCAGGTGCGTCTACAGGCATTGCAGGAGCACTTGTGTCGATAGGAGCTTGTCCGTCTACGGGTGTTAATGGTACTTGTGGTTGACTTTGATCGTCCATATTTTTTATTCCTTTTTATTTTATTATTATTTAACTATTATATTTAAAAGCATAATCTAAATTATGTCAAATATGTAATATAAAATATTTCTTCACAATCGTTGCCTAAAGGATTGTTAATTGTAATTATCAAAACTAAAATAGCTAGACATTCCGGTTTATATGTACAAAAAATATTTACCAACAAAATGCTTTTTTAGAAATAAGCCACAAAGAAATTATGCAAAAGGCTCTGATATTATCCGAGTAGTTTAGACTTTGAACTAATCTTCTAATTTGGTATTTCTAATAAATCCACCAGATTGACGATTCCAGAGTTTTGCATAGAGACCATCTTTCCTAATGAGTTCATTGTGAGAACCTTCTTCAGAAATTATGCCATCCTTGATAACAAGGATTCTATCGACGTCTTTTATGGTTGATAGTCTATGTGCCACTATGATTGTTGTTCGGCTTCTAATTAACTTATTAAGGGCATCCTGAACCTTGGCTTCGTTTTCGCTATCAAGGGCACTAGTAGCTTCGTCCAGTATTAATATTGGTGAGTTTTTGAGCATTGCTCTGGCTATAGCTATTCTTTGCCTTTGTCCACCCGACAATTTGACCCCTCTCTCACCCACTAGAGTCTTATAGCCCATTGGAAGCTTTTCTATGAATTCATGAGCATTAGCAAGTTTAGCCGCACCGACTATCGCATCATTGTCAGCATCTAAATCTCCGTATCCAATATTATCTGCTATAGACCTATGGAATAGTACTGGTTCCTGAGGAACGTAAGTAATAGCCCTTCTAAGATCCTTTTGGGTAATTTTTCTAATATCCTGACCGTCAATATCAATATGTCCACCATCTACATCAATGACACGTAGTAATAAATTGGTGAATGTAGTCTTGCCTGAACCACTTGGCCCAACAAGTCCAATTTTTTCACCTTGTTTTATGTGAACGTTAAAATCTTTGAACAGAGCGTTTTTGTTTTCGTTATGAGTGAATAAAACATCAG
>Ga0194055_10001368_pt1 | contig 19834 bp, 9 predicted proteins | sample SepL449m_MetaG_FD_155482 | JGI IMG/M metagenome (GOLD analysis project Ga0194055, IMG submission 155482) | Anoxic zone freshwater microbial communities from boreal shield lake in IISD Experimental Lakes Area, Ontario, Canada - Sep2016-L442-9m | ecosystem: Environmental > Aquatic > Freshwater >...
TTACAATTTCTTTAATATTAAGGATTTTCCTTATATTTTTTAAGTTGTTTCGGAAATATAATATTATCGAATTGTAGGCGCAACTGCAATTCTTGATAGTTTTAAGGGTTTTACGGTGATCCATGACATTTTTTAATTTTTTTCGATGTCATATTGGTGGATTCCTTGTCAATAAGGGGTTTGGTATTAAGGTGATTCTATGATAGGCATAATTGTAAAACACACTTATCATGGAATCGGTAAAGTCGAGCAAGTTCAGGGGCCTTACATAATTGTGATGTTTATTGAAACCGGGGGAAAAGCTAAATTCGAGAAAGAAGCGATTGCAGACAATGACCTTAAATACTACGTTCTGCCTATTAAAAGCAAATGCGATTCAAAAGGCAAGAAATGTGTAGTCGAGAAGGTGTTGGGAAGGAATAAATCAACCTTACTTCGGTCCTATCTTGTTACTTTCACTGACGATGGTTTACAAGCGGAGGTAACCGAAGATCAATTATTGCCATCAGGTTTACTCGCTGCACAAAGTATCTTTAAAAAATTTCAAAATGAAGACCCTGGTAGTTACGCTCTTTTTGCTCCTCGGGAAAATTTACTTGAAGCCATTCAAAGGCAACTGAAGAACGGAAGTGGTTTAAGAGCATTGCTTTCAAGCAGGATAGATCTCAGGCCACACCAAGCTTACGTTGCTGGTGTAATTTTACTCGATGAATCACGACGATATCTTTTAGCTGATGAAGTGGGTCTCGGTAAAACTATAGAAGCAGGGATCGTCATTCATGATTTGTTAATAAGCAAGCCTGATGCTCGCATTCTAATTCTTTGTCCCGGTTCTTTAACGCAGCAATGGTTATGCGAGATTTACTCTAAGTTTTCGGGACACGTGTTCCGTATGCTTGAAATGATGAAACCGGATATGTCTGAACTCCCAAAGACACATCAACTCATAGCTTCTTTTGTTGACGCAGGGATAAAACACTCAGAAAAATTGCTTTCCGAGCAATGGGATTTAGTTGTTGTCGACGAAGTTCATCACTTACTTGCATCAAAGTCTCTCTATGACTTTGTGCATAAGTTATCCTCTGTGACCCCGTCAATCTTGCTCCTAAGTGCGATTCCAGCCAAGCGTAGAGAAGATGAATTTCTTAAACTGTTAACCCTATTGGAGCCAAAGCGATACGCCGACAACTTTGTTGCGGAACGCTTCGGAGAACTCTTTGACAATCAGAGGGCGATAGGTAGGAAACTTAGGTTACTTCGAAAGCGTATTGATGGTTTCAATTTAGGCGAGTTTTCGCGGCAAGAGGTTTTAGAGCAACTTCAAGAACTTGCTTCAATTGAGGTCGTTGCGTCTGACCAGTGGGTTACCGATTCTGTTTTCCGGATCTCGAATCAATTTGAGGATGAATTCGTCGCAAATGCTAATTCTATTTTACGGCATGTAGCTGAGAATTTTCGCATCAACCGGCGAATCTTACGCAATCGTAGACAACGTTTGATTGAAGACGAACAGATTACTGAAATTAAACGCGAGGTCGAAGCTATCAGCTATGAGTCGGAACAACTCGAATATGAGGTGAATCTCTCCGTTAATGAATTGCTTCGATCTATGAAGTTGAAACAAATCGACTCCGAACTTTTGGAAGTTTTTGCAACTACGGTTTGGCAGAGTACTGCTTATCCTGAAGCGATTTCTGATCTTCTGCAAATACTCGAAAATGTAAAATTGGAACAAGTTGACCAAAACGGATTGGAGGTTTTGCGACTGGGTCATTTGTTTGGTCATTCATCATGGTCTAGTTACATAGAATTACTTTGTGCATCTATAAAACCATTCACTGATGAAAATGTTCTCAGTCACGCAATATCAACATGCGAAAAATGGTTGTTTGATTCAACAAGCAATACACGCCTAAATGTATTGCTAGCAAAACTCCGATCTCTGGCAGTTAAAAACATTAAAGTCCTTGTTTTTTGCGGTTACCCAGGAATCGCTTCGGATATCACGTCGGCTATTCGAGAAAGGTTTGGTAGTGATAGTGCCACTGAGTTTTTAACAGAAATGAAACGTGAAGAGAAAGAGGCCAATGTTCAGCGTTTTCAAAATAGTTCTGACACATGGATTTTAGTTTCTGATGAGAGTGGCGGCGAAGGGCGAAATTTTCAGTTTGCTGACATGCTTATCCACTACGACCTTCCTTGGAATGCGAGTCGTGTTGAGCAAAGAATTGGGCGACTTGATCGCCTTGGTCGTAAACTCAATAATGTTAAGTCAGTTGTAATATACGACCAAACTTCGGTTGAAAGTGGACTATTTCAATGTCTGCGCGATGGACTAGGTGTTTTTACTTGTTCCATAAGCGGACTTGAGTTTGCTCTCCGGAAAGTAGAATCACAAATGGTTTCTATGGCTTTAGATCAAGGCCGAGAGGGAGTTGAGGGTATCATTGGAGAAGTAAAAAAGGCGGTAGAATTTGAACGGGAGAGGGACGAAAGTGACTCTGTTTTAGATGAAGCGTCGTTTGATCGAAGAGTTGCGCAAAGCTTTCTTCGAGTGCGTTCCAGTGAAGAAAGTGAACAAGAACTAGAGCATGCTTTTATAAACTTCTTCGAGATGGTTGCCAATCGAGCAAAAGCAGTATCAGATTCAATCTTCCCAGATGGGATCTGGAGTTTCAATGGAGATCGAATTCATCAGATTAGAAATGAATTCACAAGCCAACTTGCTAACCGAGTCTTTAAGGGCACTTTTAGGCGATCAATCGCTCAACAACGCGTTGATCTAGAGTATTTCTCAATTGGAAACCCATTATTTGAGGCGATCTATCATTCTCTCCACGTTGAGGCAATCGGGCGAACTTATGCAATCGAGATTACGAGACCATCCATTGAAAAGAAGTGGGTTGGATTTGAGTACGTTTTTCATGCTAGACCCAATGTTGCAGCACTAGGAACCAATCTTGGACTCCAAAATAGTGCTAGACAATATTTTAACTTCCGGCCAATCCATGTTTTTTGCGATCTCAAGGGCGCGATAGTGCAAGATTCAGATTATTTGCTGGCAATCCGTAAGAGCCTAAAACACGATGATAAAGATAAGTTTTGGCATAATTTTACAGGCTTGCGCGCAAATCAATTGGCTACTCTGATTGCAAAATCACTTAAATCTTCAGATTGGCAAACAACTGTAGAGGAGAATTCTACAGTTGCAAAGAACTATGCTCATCAATCATGCGTGCAGTTTGTTGCACCAGTTGTAGTTGAAGTAATCGCAGTTCTGGAATCGCAGATTGCGAATGTGCTTCATATCGATACAGATTCCTGTTACATTCAGCCTCTAGTAGACCTCCGTAATGCAATTTCAGAATGGGATTTAGAGCTTGATGCGATTGGTTTCCTTTCGCTGAATATGAGCATTAACGAAAGGATCAAAAATGGATAGCGGTCAACTTATTCGCGAATCATTCAGTTCGTGTATGCCTGCTGAAACGGAACTTCCAAAACCTCGCAATCTTGATAATCCAAGTGCTGTTGCGGCTTGGCGTTTCTTCAAGAGTTGGCAGGATAGCGGAATTCTCGGAGCAGACGAGGCAGTACTCTTTAGGCAAATAGTTCGTTGGGGTTTAGATGGCGTTTACGTTCCCAATATACCCGCCGCATTTAAGCAGATGCTTCAAAGGTGTTCTGTTAATATTGATGCTTCGGGTATTGTTAATGCAAAATCCTTCATGCCAAAGTGGCTTTTAAACGACGCTCTTCCGGAAAAAGGTATCGACAAAGCTCCATCGTATCGTCAGGATATTTGTAGTCTTAATGCTGAGCATTATTTGGGAAGTTTGCAGCAACAAAGAGTAAATGGCGATCCCGAAGGGTTTCAATTCTGGAAATCATTTGCGCAGAAGGAAGGTGCATGGATAACGTTGATTGCGGAAAAAGGGTCCACTACGTTGGTTGTTTTACCTACTGGCATGGGAAAAAGCCTTTGCTTTCAATTGCTTCCAATATTCTCTAGTGGACTAACAGTTGTAGTTGTACCTACCGTAGCCTTAGCTATGGATCAGTGCATGCATGCAGATGAAGTTTTCGCTAAACGACTTGATGTAAATCCACAGTATTTCGCGTCCGAAGGAGCTGATGTTGACCCTAAGCAAGTGATCGATCTTATCAATGAAGGCAAGACAAGATTGGTATTTACGTCGCCTGAAGCATGTGTTTCTGGCCGGCTTAATAGCTGCTTGGACAGTGCAGCTCGTCGCGGTGTTTTTCAGAACTTGGTCATCGATGAGGCCCATGTCGTAAGTTCTTGGGGGATGTACTTTCGAGTTGATTTTCAACTGCTTTCTGGGCTAAGAAAGAAATGGATGATCGATACAAGAGGAGAAATGCGAACGTTTCTTTTTACCGCAACAATCACACCAGATCAGAAAACAGAAATTCTCAAATTGTTTTCGGATGAAGATTCTAAACAAAACGAGTTCTGTTTTCATAGCCTGCGACCAGAGATATCATACTATGATCGCCGTTTCCAATATCAAAGTGAACAACGCAGTGCACTGGAGGATTGCCTCTGGCATTTGCCAAGACCGGCGATCCTTTATTCGACAGAAGTTGAGGTAGCTGAAGATCTTTATAATTTTGTTAAGTCCCTCGGTTTTCGTCGAGTAGGTTGTTTTACAGGCAAAACAAATGCCGTTGACCGTAGGTACCTTCTTGATAAGTGGCGTTTTGATGAAATCGATCTTATGGTAGCAACATCTGCTTTTGGTTTAGGTGTTGATAAGGCTGATGTTCGCACGGTTATTCATTCCTGTTTTCCAGAAGATCTTAACCGTTATTATCAAGAAGTTGGGCGCGGCGGCCGAGATGGATACAGTTCAATTTCCGTATTGATACCTACAGAAAAAGATATCAGCGTTGCAAAAAGCATGAAACCAAAGTTATTGAGTTTGGAGTTGGTGCAAGAACGCTGGCAATCTATGTGGGAGGCTAGAGCGGAGGTAAACATTGATGAGCACCGTTGGAAATTGCCTTTAAATTCTCTAAGACCCGAGTTGCTTGGCGACAGAACCTACCAAGAAAACATTAAATGGAATAAACGTCTTCTTTTGCAGTTAGCAAGAGCAGGTCAGATCGAGATCCAAGACCTTTCTTTTGATGTAGAGTTATCGAAAGAATTTGGGGAAGTTAAAGAGTTTCTCTCAATCAGATTATTGGATGGATTCAATCCGGACTCGCCCAGAATGAGTGAATCCATCAAGGAACAACGTATTGCTGAGGCCATTTCTGTTGGTCAGGGATTTGATAGCTTAATTAATTACTTATCTGCTGATCGTTGCATCAGTATGATTTTTAAGAAGATTTTCGGCGAAGATACATACAGGTGCTGTGGAGGTTGCAGGTGGTGTCGGAACGAGGATCGCGACCCCAAAATCGCTCCAGTATTTGAATACGATTTCCGATTCCTTTCCAGGCAGATTCGGGTTGTTGAGGGATGCGAGCATCCTATAACTGGCCATGAAAGGTCGTTTATTAGCACTATTCGTAAGTTCTGTGAATCCGGGATTCGCCGGTTTGCTTGCAGTTCAGTAGCGCTCGTTAAGATACTAAAATTATTCAGAGTTGCATTGGATAACAAAGACCTCTTTCGCCTCGATGCTATTGAAGATGGCTTAGAACTTTTGCAGCAAGACTCCTTGGTTATATTTCATACTGAGTTACCAACCATTTCTTCTGTTAGGGTATGCGGTGCAAACCAAGTAACGCACGTTCTTTGTGGCAAAGTGCGTTTTCAAGATATACGTTATCTTCTCGAGCGAACCGTCGGAAACGCTGAGTATTTTTCACACTTGAGTTTATTAATCTAGGAAGACCCAATGTTTACAGATCAACCCGTAACACCTTTGCACTTAAAAAGTCTCTTGGGTTTCTTAAGAGAGTATTCGTCAAGAAAAAGTATAACACGCGAATTAGTAAAAGACACCTTCCAACCACCGTCTTTAACTCAAAATCAAACTCAATCACTTGAAACTCTGAAAGCAGCATTTGATTTGGGACTTATTTTGGAGTCTGACGATAAAGCCATTTCTCTTGCGAAAACTTTGTCTGGTAATCTGGCAATTGACGATTGCTTAAAAGTTGCGTTAGATGAAAGAGTTCTTGGGTCTTTAGAAGTTGAGCCTTATTTTGCACTTTATTTTAGCTTCCTATTGGGTCGCAATCAAAATATATTTGGTAAGAAAAGGGAAGATTGGGTGCTAGACTTCAATCGGGAGGTTTTTGGCAACAAAGAGCAGTCAAATCAATTTAATGAAACTAAGTTAACCGGACTTCATCGTTGGTTATCTTACATGGGTCTAGGGTGGTACGATCAAAGTAGTGAATTCCAGTGCAATCCATACTTTCGTATTGCTCGAAGATTGCCATTGGTTTTTAAGGAAAAGAAGAAATTAGAATCAGACGAGTTTATGTCTATGTTGTCCGAAGCGTGCCCCGAACTCGACGGCGGTTCGATATTTTTGCAGGCAAATAAGCGCTATGATCCATTAGCAAAGCAATGCAGCCTAGGACTTAGCCATGCTCTTATTGATTTACATAACAGCCAACAAATCGTGCTTCACTGTCCAAAAGATAGTGATGGCTGGAGTATCGTAACTGCAGGACCGCCTAGTGATGGAAAGACGCTCATCGGCGACCGTATCAGCCAAGTTGAACTCGGGAAAGGAGTTTATAGTGATTAGTGGGTCCAAACTACCAATATGTTGGAGGCATGAAAATGTACGGAAGGCAATTTCGATCAAGGCGAAGACCGACGACAAGCAAACGCACTATTTTCACGCCAGCCATTCCCCAATGTCTTTTATTCAGGACGTTAAGTCAAAACGAAAACTTTCGGAAGAAGATCTATTCAAAAACGTAACCACTTCAAGCCAAAGAGATAAGCAAGTTGTGATTTACGGCGAACCAGGAGCGGGTAAGTCCCACCTTGTCCACTGGCTCAAATTGCGTTTCGACTATGGTAAAGATAACGGAGAACTCGGGAATTTCGTTCCAGTCCTAATCGAACGTCGATCGGGCAGTCTTAAGGATGCACTTACACAACTTATCGAGCAACTCGGGGAAGGGTTCAGAAAATACTTAGACCCTGTTCAGCAGGCGCTTGAAAAGCTTTCGTCTGCAACAGCAAGGCAAATGTTGGTGAATGAACTATCTCTAGAACTCGGGCCGCGCTGGGCGGATCGGGGACGTGAGAAGATCGACAAGCGCTTAAAACATCTTGGTCAGGCATGCAGGGCAGAGGGATTTGGCGGATGGTTATGCCGAGATGGAGGTGTAATTGATCGAACGATTGCATTGCTAGTAGAGACAAGTGACTTAAAAGCAAGAGAGAACGCTCCTAGGTTTAAGCCCGAAGATCTTTTGGTGAAAGATAGATTTCGGACAAAACGCACCAACTCTGAGGAAGTCCTCTCGCTAATTGATGAACTTGATGATAGTCGATCTATCCGAGAATTAGCATCTCAGATCCTAAACGAAGCCCTCAGTAGTTCCATTAGAGATATGCTTGGGTTATCTGGAGCCAATTTGCGAACGATTTTTGATTCTATACGATTTGATTTGAATCTCGAGAACAAAAAGTTGGCACTTTTCGTCGAAGACGTTTCAGCTATGTCGGAAATTGATGTGGAAATTGTTAATGCACTTGAACCACAGGACCGAATTGATTTATGCCCAATGACAGCTGTCCTTGGTATGACCCATACAGGCTTTGCAAAACTCAGAGACAATCAAAGACAGCGAATTGAATTTATTTATAGGGTTGATGGTGAGACGACAATGTCATGGTCAAAAGATAAGGAGAATCTGTCTAGATTCATTGCACGATACCTAAACGCTATACGACTTGATGAAGAGCAGGTAAGGCAGATCGCAAGTGATCGTAGGGCATCAAACAGCGATGTTGGTATTAGCAAATGCACTGGATGTCCTGCACGAGAAAAATGTCACTCTATTTTCGGCTCCGTAAAACTCGGCGATACAGCGGTAGGTTTATACCCATTCTCACGCGAGACCGCTCCGAATGTACTTGAGCTCATTCGTAGGGACGAGACAGCGTCGGAATCCCCTAATCAACGTGGATTGCTCATGCGTTTGCTTATTCCGGTGATGTCGGATGTATCTTCACTAGAGCAATCGACCTTCCCGAATGTTAATGCACTTCCGGTACGAGTTTCCGATCCGTACTATTGGACTGAATTTAAGCAAAGCTATCTTGGTGATTACTCAGAGGGAGAGCAAAACCGTATTCAGATCCTTGCAGGTCTTTGGATTGAACAGACGCACGAGAGCGCAGATGCAGCCTCATTGCTCAGGGACCTGCTAGCCCCACTCGGTCTCCCAGATTTTACCAAAGAGGTCAAGAAAACGAAGCTTCGACCTGATGTGGGTACTAACCCTCCGGTGGTTGTCCAACCGTTACAGGATAAAATGAAAGAGGAGATCGCCAAACTACTTGATTCGTTAAGTTCATGGCTTAGAGAAGATATCTTCAAGCAGGAGTCTTACTTCCGCGATCTGTTGTCGAGTTTAATTAAGAATTCAATTCGCTGGGAGGATTACATCCAGCCAGCACAATTCGATACAACGACATGGAAGATTGTATCTGGCCGAGGATTCATTAAAATTGCGGGGCAAGCAGCGGCAGCAGAGCGAATCTACTTTGAATTTCCACGTACCGAAGAGACGCGTGTTTTACTAGAAGCACTCTTTCGATTTGAAAAAGAAGGAAATAAATCTTGGAACTTTCGATTAGGTGAAACCCATAAACGGAATGTAGTGCAATGGTTACGCAAGTATGAAAGTTCGATCATTGCATCATTAGATGCACAAGTAGACCACGAGAAAGCATTGAAAACTTCAGTACAAGTACTGAGTCTTGTTGCTGTAATCCGAGATAGAAGCAAACTTCCCCAGCGTTCGATTTCCGAATTAGTGAACTCAATTTTAAAGCCTAAATGGGAGAAGGTGCCACAGGCATTATCTAAGGAATGGATCGGACTTTTATCCGTAATCGATAACCGTTGCAAGCAAGTGATTGACTTCTTGCAAAACGAGATTGCGATTCGCCAAGGACGAACTGGAGGTATTAATTTTATCTTTCCTAATTCGCTAATTAAATATGCAAATGAATTTAACGACAAATTAGAAGTTAGTGATCTCGGTGATGAATACTTTCAGAGTTTTTGGAAGAGTCGTTATGCGGGACTTCCTAGTCGATCGTCCCCTGAACGTGATCGGTTTGAAAACCTGAACACCGCAATTGATATGGAACGCAAGGCGATTGCGAGTGTGTTTAATTCGACAAAGACGCAACTAGATACGATTGGATTTTCCGGCGACGATGTCAAAGCATCAGTTATGCTTCTCTGTGACCAAATTGTTGATCTTGTGGAGACCGTAAAGAAGGCAAAGGTTATACTTCCGGACGATGAATTTGACTCATTAGTCAAGACGAAGATATTTACGGAGAAAAAGATGTTCTTGGCAAACACTCTTGCAAGGGTCGATAAAGTTGTCAATTCAACCGATCCTTACGATATTCTCACCTTTGGATCGACAGATTTGATTGAATGCCAATCGGTAATAAATGTTGTCTATACTCGAGTGCAGAAATTGGATGCATATATAATGGAGCAAGAAGACGAAATCAAGAAAGATGGGGATCCATCAAACTTTGTTGATAACATGTTCGAATCATTGCGCAAATTTTCCTCATTAATTGAGGACGGATCGGAGGTTGAAAATGACGTTGATTTCTGAACTTAAATTGCGAATTGAAAATCTGCCCAAACTGCAGAAGCAAAAGAGAAATAACGAGAAGGCCGTAAGTCTGTCGCAACTAATGGAAGATATCTTCAACGACCTTGCACAAAGCATTAACCAGCGTCGTTTGGTCTTGACTGTCTTTCCAGAGGCGGATCTGAAGAAGACAATTGATGCTGTAAAGCAGTCAAAGAAACAGGCTGATTTGTTGTTCAGGAAACTCCAGGAAGACTTTGACGAAGTTGGTGCAAATGATACAAATCAGAAGGTGATTAAGGTCAGAGAAAAAAATAAAGAAGCGAAGGATCAGATTGGAAAAGAATGGAAACGTTGCGTCGACGAAGAAATGAAGTTTTTTTCGCCACTTGAAGAGATTGTCCGCTCTTTGCCTGGTTGTGAGGCGATTGTCGCAAACATCGCCTCGATGCAGAACCGAACTACAACACCTCCTTTGACCCTAGGCGCGGCAGTTAAGTTTAAAGATGACCTTGCGCAAATTCGAGTATCGTTGGGACAGTTAAAACTTGACGGACTAGGCGGTCAGTTTCTAAAGAAAGCGGTTAACGGTTGCGCATTAGCCAAAGACTTGCTTAATAAAGATGTTCAGGACTTTCTCGACGCAAATGGACTCTGGGATATTTTGACTATACGAGTGGGAAGGTAATGGCTATAATTAATTTTATATCATATTGACTATATAAGTAGTAGAGTAATATTGATGGAAGTTTTTCCTTATAAGTTCCTTACGTTTTTAGAGACTCGTGAACAACGATTACTCTCTTGGGGTTTCTACGACGTTTCATTTACGCCGAACGAGATTTTAGGGCTAATCAATTGTGAAGGTGATGAAGAACTGCGCGCACAGTGGTCCGAGGTCTTTAAAGAGTGGACGATAGAATTATTTTTAGACGAACTTGCTAAAGCAAATTTGTTGTTTTCGGTTGAAGGAACCTCTCCCAGATATAGGACGCGATTTGCTGAATCGATTCGCTTAATCGCAAGGCTTAAGCAGATGTTTAGAGAAGACCAGTGGGCTACAGCTCCGAATCTTGTATCAGATATAAAGCTACATTTGAAGCCTCGTAGGTACCCTGAACGAACTCAAACCGTCAAAGTTTGCTGGACTGACATGCGGGATCATGCAACCAAGTCTAATATTCAGCACACTCTTTTTGAGAAACTTTCCAAGAACGAGCGAGGTAATAGTATCGAGTTCTCGGCTTTTCAGCGGCGAGCATTTTCGCAGATTTTGTCGAAGTACAATTCACCAGGCGCTTCAGGCACGGTCATTTGCGCTGGAACAGGTGCCGGAAAGACTAAAGCCTTCTATGTACCCGCAATCTTGGGCGCAGCGACCGAACTATCCGAAAAGCCGTTCACAAAGATTATCGCAATATATCCGCGAAATGTCCTCCTTTCTGATCAGTTCCGGGAAGCTCTTGCGGAGGTATTGAAATTGAATGACGAATTGAAGGCGAAAGGGATTCGCCCATTCAAACTTGGAGCATTGCTTGGGAGCACACCTTATTCGGCTTGGTTTAAAAGGGATGGCCAAAAGGGGCAGAAAACGCTTGCGGAGAAGTATGGCGGGTGGCGTGCTAGAGGGAAAGGTGACTTCATAATCCCATATCTTCGTTCGCCCTTAAACGCGGATGAAGAATTAGTTTGGCGAGAGTCCGATCGGAAAGCTGGCAGGACCTGTCTCTATAGAAATTCAGTGCATTCATCTACGCCAGATGTCCCGGATGGGATGCTTGCGTTGACGCGTGAAGACTTAATGGCGTCGCCTCCAGACATTCTTTTTCTATCATTGGAGATGCTTAATCGCGAATTGGGGAACCCCCAGTGGGCGAAAACGTTCGGGATTCGTGAACGCGATTTTACGCCAAGATTGCTTCTTTTGGACGAAGTGCATTCATATGAAGGAATTCATGGAGCGCAGGTTGCTTGGGTTTTGCGTCGATGGCGGCATGCAACGAAAAGTAATAAGCTTCACGTCGTGGGTTTATCTGCTACATTGAGACAGGCCCAAGAACATTTGGCGAAAGTCTCTGCAGTCAATAGTTCAGATATCTTAGAACTTCGCCCAGCGGAAAACGAACTCCTAGAGGAAAGTATTGAATATAACGTCGTGATAAAAGGTGACCCTGCTTCAGGGACTAGTCTCTTGTCAACTTCGATTCAATGTGGAATGCTACTTTCTCGAGTTCTGACTCCCGCGAACAATATTCCGAGTAACTATCAACTACCTATCGAACCGCATCGACTTTTTGGGAAAAAGGTCTTTGGATTCACAGATAATTTAGATGTTGTTAACCGCTGGCTATCTGATATGACGGACGCTGAACGGAATCGATTAGCGAGATTACGACTTAATCCCAAACATGCTTATCCTCGTCCGAATTCTGGTCTAACCGATAATGAACTAAGTCGGAGGAATTCCCTTGGCCAGATCTGGGATCTTCCACGTAGGCTTGGGTTTGACCTTACTAGCCCGTTACGCGTAGGGAGATGCAGTTCCCAAGATCCGGGTTTGGCGTCAAATGACGATCTGGTTATCGCTACAAGTTCGCTGGAAGTCGGCTTTGATGACCCGCAAGTCGGCGCTGTCATTCAACACAAACGACCCATGTCGATTGCATCATTTATTCAACGAAAAGGGCGTGCCGGACGGACACGAGGTAGTAGACCTTGGACTATGGTTATTCTATCTGACTACGGCGGTGACCGAATTGCGTTTCAGCAAGCCGAGAGATTTTTTGAACCGGAGTTAGATGAACTGAACCTTCCGTATTTGAATCAGTATGTTCTTAGAATTCAAGCTACTTTCTTCCTTATCGACTGGATTGGTCGCCGTGTGGGACTAGATGCTCCGTACAGTTACTTGCGGCAACCATCAAAGGGGTATTTTTTAACTGCTGATGCTCAAGCAAGGACTCGGGTGATCCTCGAAGATTTTCTTAACCAAGGCGTTGAATGGAGGACTTTCCGAGGGGATGCGATAAAACTGTTTGCTGGCCCATTAAGCGGTCCATTTACACGCCTAAGTGAAGGACAAGTTGAAAGTCTTTTTTGGGAATTGCCAAGACCACTGTTACGTCAAGTCGTCCCATGCCTTTTGCGGAAACTTGACGCGCAGTGGAGTTTTGCAAAGCCCGGATCTAATGATGATGTCGAGAATAAAGGAGTTTCCTACCCTCTTCCTGAATTCCTGCCTAGTGCAACATTTGCTGAACTTGACATTACCGAAACCCGAATGTCATTTGAAATAAACGGGAACTTTGAGAAGGATGACGAGTTCCTCGATGTTAGTCAGGTATTAACGGAGTCTTGCCCTGGAAGAGCATCCAAACGATTCTCGACTCGTCCTGGTGATCCAGGTTTTTGGCATAACTACTCCCCACGCCTTGTTGCTGGAGGGAACTTAGTTTCCGCCAAAACCCTCTTTCCCAGTTCTTTAGATCTCGGAATCTTTCAAGGAGTGCACGTCTTCCAACCAGAAGCGGTAGCAGTATCTCATTGCACTAACGACGTTCTTGATAGTAGTTATGGCACTTGGAACTGGAAGAACAGTTTTAGGCCGTTCGGAAGCGGATATGATGTTCCTGTTTTCGGTGTTGAACCATGGAGAGACGTCGTCCAGTCAACAAGGGCATTTCTTCATCGAGATCAATCCGGAATTGATGTTACAAGATTCGCTGACTCGTTCAATTTTGAAATTCGCTTACAGCGTGGAAGATCGACGATAGGGAGGGGGGAACTCCTAGGACAGGCGGTAGATGGATCTGAGCGTTTACCAGAGGCGGTAGGATTTCATCGAAGTGTTGACGGCATTCAGATCCAAATCAAAAAGCAACATTTAGTGGTTCCATGTCTACCTGACAATCTAATGGCAAGATTTCGTGCAGACTACTACTTAAATGTACTAAAGACACACAAAGATTTTCCTCCAGAGGTTAATGGATTCTTGCGTGAATGGGCCTGGCGGATTTCGCTCGCAATGTTGTCCGCTACCTCGCTTAATAAGAATTGCTCGCTCGAGCAAGCTCAGGGGCACCTTCAGAATATTCGAGTTGCAGCAGCGGAGAGGGTAATCGAGTCAATCTTTCATGTCCGAGATCCTAGTTTACATGAACACGAAGGTCGGTTAGTCGAAAACATTCGTGCACTGTGGCGAGATAATTCCTTCGTGGAAGTGATTACTAAAGCGGAGAGTGTTCTGTGGATGCAATTAGGAAGCGAGTTTAAGGATTGGGTGGTAGAACGCTATGTTTCAACGCTTGCACATGCGTTTAGGGTCGCTTGCACCTCTACAGATGTAGAGATTAACGAGGCGGATTTGATTGTTGATGTGATTAAGTCTGCCGATGAAACCTTTATTTATTTGTCGGAAAAGCAGTCGGGCGGATTGGGGGTAATTGAAAAAATTGTTCAGCGACTAAGTAGTGATCCGAATAGATTTCACAATGGAATGCGACACGTCCTTGATTACTGCCAACGAGAAAAGAACACAGAATATTTGCTGGCCGTTTTGGATAACGTTCAAACAAACTCTGATCTTTCCACCTCGTTCAGTTCAGTCAGATCCGCAAAGGGCTTTAGTGGGCAGGAAAAGTCCAAACTAGCTTTACAATCTAAGCTTGTAGAAAGTGGATTTGACGCAACTCGCGATAGATTTGTTTCCCTAATGTCCAACGTTATTAAGCCGGGAAGTTCGGCGCAGACCGACAAACTTATTCGCGACACAAACTCGAGTTGGAGAGTTGCGGAGCAAAAATTACAAGTTGGAATTGACCCAAGAGTATATGCATATTCGCTCCTCCAGAATTCCAGTTTCAGGCCGCAGTTAGAGAGTCATTTTAGGCATCTTCATGGTCAGGCTAATTTGGTTCCGGCTCAACTTTACAGTTCAACGGAAAGATTTCTTCTACCTAGTTGCCCCGACAGTTGCCAAGAATGTCTCACTGCATTCAATCGGTTTAATGACTTTGGATTTCCTAGTCGTGAATTAGCTAATGTGTGGTTAGGCCTAAATACTGTGACACTTAAAATTACCGATCCATGCGGAGATTGGCAGTCTTTAGTCAAGTCTGAAATTGTCTTGAATGGTATTTTTGCTATCAGTTTTTCATCTATTCATGTAGCGCAAGTGATGAACCAACTCAATGTCTTGTTCTCGGAGGAAGTTGAGGTCGGAATTCTTTTCCACCCATTATCCATGCAACGAATCGAGAAAGATGGTTCCCATTGGATCATTACCTTGCAATTAAAGGACTTGATTCATGGTTAGTCGTGATATTTGGTCACATGGGGTTGGTAGTTCACTGCGTGATTTGCTTCAATCTTGTTGCGGCACGCTATTGTTGTCGAGAAACGAATCGCAACCAGCATACTTTTCATCTCCATGGATGTCTAATTTTGTTCTTTATCAGAACCCATTTCGAGAATGGTCAGGGCTTTTCCCGGACTTGGCAGACCAAATTGAGATTCGTTTCGCCGACTACCTAATAAGACTTGCTGCGTTACGACCAGTGCGCCTAATCATCGTTGATAATTCAACAACTAGATCATTCTTGAAGACACCCGCGATAGTTGGGAGTGAAAAGATCCAATTTCGATTTGCGCCAGAGACATATCATGAGAAAGGAATACTTACTGACGAGTTCTATGTTGAAGGTTCAATGAACCTAACGCATAGCGGTGTTTTTCTTCGTGATGAGAAGGTCGTTTTCCATCCGCAGGTTGGAAATGAAAGCAAAATTCATCTGGCATACCTTCAGTTTAATCGACTCTGGGATACGTTGGGAGTGGAGTCATGCTAGAAATTCTGGATGCTAGCAAGTTTAAATTGCTTAAAGACATTAACTATTCCTGGCCACCATCTTATCGATTGACATTCGAAGGAAATGCTATTCTCAATCTTCAGAGGCATTTACTTTTAGAAGAGATAACATCATTCGTTAGCAATCAAAGTTGTTGCTTGCCTTTCTTTAGAGAACGTGAGCAGGAAATATCCTGGTTCAATATTGCTACTAATGCAGATGAACTGCAAGGAATAATTCAATCTCTACGTTGCTGGTTGCTTCCTTCATATGGATGGGAAGACGAGCGTGGATGGATCGTGACTAAGGAGTTGGGAGTGACAGGATTGTCTCAAGAGATCTTGACTATGTCGCCACCTGGTTATTGTCGATGGAATTCGAAGCAAGCCGACTTTCAACTTATAGTCAAGAAATTATCTCAAATGCGGTTCTTAGAGAAAGCTAAACCTGAGATTCCTCCAAATGGACCCCCGCCCCTCATTCAGATTCGTCAACAGTTTGTAACTGCTCTTGTTGCCGGCGACAAAACATCATCAGAGCAGGCGATCCGACTAGTTGATACGCATCAATTGGATACGGCAGACAATTCGTTATTCATGTGGGTTCGGTTTTGGTTCACATTTGGTGAATATGGAAAGATCGTCAAGCACAAGGACATGCATCGACTAGCGCAACTGCGCATACCTACGATCATAAAGCATTGTATCCTACGCGCGTTTTACTTTGAATGCCTCGAAAGATTCGATTGGGATAAAGACGCAGACAGTATCTTAGCCAGTTATAAGCTTGACGTTGAAACGGTCGTGGGGGGACTGGTCAGGAACAGTTTACCGGAATACGGTATCGAGGCCTTGCGTTTGCTTGCTTGTCATGCGATCACAAAATCAATTCCAGATCTGGCTGCTCGTCTTATATCCTTCGGCGATATCTCCTGCCTGAAATCTAGGCTTGACTCAACCATGACTCAACTTTCTGATCAAGAACAATCGCTGGAGGAGCAGTTTTGGAATGCACGTGCTGAAAAGAACTGGGTACGACTGCAAGAAGTTGGTGTAACTTTAGTTGCGGAAGACCCTGAATCTTACTTTACCTTGCTCAGGCAAAGTATTAAGTTTAATGCAAACTCCGAGCTTTCCAACAAGCTAGATCTCCTCGAGAGCAAAGCGTCGAGCCAGTCGAGTTCGCCAAGAGCAAAACTAAGTGCTTTACCCTGGTCCCGTTGGATTGGATTGAATGGTTCCTTCGAGCGAAGGAGGGACCTTCCGCTGAACTCGGAACCTTCCTGGCCGAACGCCATTCATTAGTAATTGATGACTTGGCAATGCATGATATACAGAAACTTTCCCATAGCCTTGAAGATCTCTATTTGAGTTCGGATTTTAAGTCGAATCAGCCTATTCGCCAAGTTTTGCTGATTGGGTTGCCAGAACTAATGCAGGACCTTGTCAATGAAAGCCAGTTTCCTCGCGATTTTCTTGTGCCATCGTATACTAATGTTTTTCGTCTTTGGTCGGAGTTGAAATGTGGTTCTGCTCATCCGCCTGATTCTCAGGTGTTGCTAAATCTTGCGGATGGAATACTAACATATCAACGTGATCTCGAGTCGGAAATCGTTGAGCATTTCGAAGCATGGTGGAAACGAAGTCCCGTCAAAGCCAACCTCCCATTTCTATTGGGCGTTGTAGATTTGCTTAACTCGAAGGGCACGGAAGAGAAGTGTGGCAATTTTTGGATCACAGGTGCAACTTACTTGCAGAGCAACCCGAAGTACCTCACTTCGGGCGAACGCAGTCTTTGGCGTCAAATCGGATTCAAGATATTCGATCAGTCAACCGTTGATGAGTATCTTCCGGTGCCAAGCGTAGAAGATGGTGGATTGGATCCATTGAAAGCGGCAAACCTCAAGAAGGTTGCTATCGTTTCGATGCGAGAACTGCAAGCGAAAAATGCAGCTGAGATGATCGAACAGCGAAGTGGCGCTAGTGTTCATGTAGTTACAACCAAGAGTGCTGGTTCTCAGACTGATAATGCTGCAACCGCAGAAGTGATATTGTTTGTATGGAGAGCAACTTCGCATGCGATTTTCCGAGCTTTCGACAAAATCGAAAAAGAAAAAATTGCCTACGTCCAGGGTACCGGTGCAAGTAGTATTTTGCTCGCGTTGGAACGTTGGATTGTTCAAAGATGTTAATTTACTTCTAATAAAAATTCCCCCGATTTTGACCAGAGTAGGTTAACATGGATAAAATCGAATTGATTTGTAATGAGGGGCGTTAGATAGTTTTAAATTTTAACCTTGATTATTCCAGACCTTGTTTTTGTATTGAACAAGCAGAAAGTTTGAAAGCAATTGAATATCTTTAGGCGTGTTTTGCACTTCATTCCATTTTCTTTGCATGCCTGGTCCAAAATCCCAATAGCCATTAGTCCATCTGCAAATATCTTTTAAAGGAAGTAAATCTTCTTCGAATGTTTTTTGATTAATGATTTTTTTATCTCTATTTTTATCAGAAATCGCATCCATAATAAAACCCATACTTACGATACCTGCACCATGCATTAACCGTGACTTTCTTGGTGGAAGGTTCCAAGATTCTTTGAATACTTTTGCAAGAGCTCCCCAAAAATGCTTTAATGTTACCAAAATAGCTTGTAAATCTGATGACTCTGAATCTTCAATACGATGCTGAAATAGAGTTCCATCGCTTAAACTATTTTCGAGCATTTTTAATATAGAATTGTCTTTTATGAGTCCCTTGGGTGTTGTGGGGGTGTTTATCATGGTTTTCAATGGTGAATCAGTATCACAATTTAAGTGATTTAAAATTTCTGCAGGAAATCTTCGCCTCTGTAAATGATTTGGTAGTTGGGCATCTGTAGTTGGCAATAATTCATAAATCAATCCCTTGGGTAAGGGTTTAGTTGAGTTAACAAGAATGAACTGTTCTCTTTGTTCTCTAACATCGTCAGTAATAAAGCAAACAACATAAATTGGAAATCTTGAAATATTTGCTTCTCTGATTGCAGCAACCCGTTGCTGGCCATCAACAATCCAACCAGGTTTAGATGAATCTTTTGTTAAAGATTCTGAAGGTATAACTAACATTCCATGCCTACCATGGTCCAAAGAATTGGTTTTATCTTCAGAAGGTGCAAATTTTACCCTGCTATCAAATGCAACCACGATTGCGTTTGGAATCATAGGGTTTGGTGACTCAAGATACGATCTAATTCCAGATATATGGGAAAGAACTTCCGGGCGTTGGTAACCACAAACGCGTTGATCTGAATCCCTTGCAATGCGTGATATTGTAGTAAATGTGGGAAGCAGTTTTCCATCAACAGCAAAACAGTAAAGTTTTCTGTTTTCCCCCTGTTTAATTTCTAAGGCTGGTAGGCGTAAATAAGAATCTTTTTGCGTCATTGTAAGTCCTTTGTTTTAGTCGTTTTCTTTGGTTTTATTGCAATCTTTTTTTCAATTAGTTCGTTTTTGAGTTTTTCATAAACTACAAATATATTGTGAAAACCTCGCCTACGATTTCGTTCAGCTCCTCTAAATAGAACAACATGAATACCAAGTTGGATGCAAATTTCACATGGGCATGATTTCCAGGGTTGATCTTCTAGGGTGCGCCGGTATTCAACCGATCTATCTTTTTTTTTGTCATCGTGAATAATTTCATATTCTCTTAAAGCCTTGAGAACTTTTTCTATAGACTCTTTCCCTTCGTCAAATCTAAGAAGTAAGAGTAGGCATTCTTGTTCTAATTTTCTGGCGGCATCTTGATTTATTTCTCCAGCAACTATTTTCTTCCTTAAGCTTATATTCCCTTCAATTTGTGGAACTCTTATTGCTGAATAGGCTTTGTCCATTGTGTAATAATTTTCACGGTCATGTTTAAAGGCCTGCCTCAATGGGGAAGTACTATCAAAACTACTGACTCCAAATTGTCCAAATTTTTTAACTTGGTCGCACCGGGATACACCAAACAAATGAAATTTTGTCTCGCTATTTCTAACACCATCAATCTCCTCCAAGCAATCAACAATATCGTTCGTTTTTAAAGAAACCATTCCACCAAGTCCAATTCTTTGGTATCCCATTTTTTGTAATATTGTGACAGAATGCGCATAAGATTTTGGACTCCAACCCTGTGCTACCCCAATGGGTAAAAAACGGCACTTCCATTTTT
>Ga0194055_10001369_pt1 | contig 19832 bp, 21 predicted proteins | sample SepL449m_MetaG_FD_155482 | JGI IMG/M metagenome (GOLD analysis project Ga0194055, IMG submission 155482) | Anoxic zone freshwater microbial communities from boreal shield lake in IISD Experimental Lakes Area, Ontario, Canada - Sep2016-L442-9m | ecosystem: Environmental > Aquatic > Freshwater >...
TCGATGACCTCAGGCTCGGAGGCGGTGCTGGAGGCTGGGGGTTGCCGCTCCTGGCTGCGGGCGCCGTTGGTGTGAAGTGGGGCCGCCGCCAGCGAACGGGCATGCTCTGAATCGCCGCCCTGGGGGCTGCTCTGCTGCGGGCCCGACGCCCAGAGTCCGAGCAGATCGTTTTGTTCCCAGAGCCCGGGCTGTTCCGCCATCTCCATCTATCACCTGGGACCATGATCCCAGACCCGGCAAGGGGGGAGGACGGGGATCCGCGCCTTCTGGATCGATCGACCGGCCCGGCTGCGGGGGGTGCTCTGCCTAGGGTGGCGATCCAAGCGTGAACCACCCGCCATGGCTGCCGCCCTCGCCGCCGGCGATCGTGCCCCCCTGATAGCCCTGCAGGATGCCGAGGGTGTGGAGCGCCGCAGCGACCAGCTCGGCGGTGCTCCCCTGGTGCTCTTCTTCTATCCCAAGGACGACACCCCCGGCTGCACCGCCGAGGCCTGCGCCTTCCGCGACAGCTTCGCCGACCTGCAGGCCCTCGGGGCCCAAGTGTGGGGAGTGAGCGGCGACGATGCCGCCAGCCACCAGCGCTTCGCCGCCCGCCATCGGCTGCCCTATCCGCTGCTGGTGGACCGCGGCAATGGCCTGCGCCAGGCCTTCGGAGTGCCCAGCGTGCTCGGGCTATTGCCGGGCCGCGTGACCTATGTGATCGATGGCGACGGTGTGATCCGCCACGTGTTCAACAACCTGCTCGATGGAGCGGCCCACCGCCGCGAGGCGATTGCCGCCCTTGAGCGGCTCCGGGCCGAGAGGGTGGCCGGCGGCGGTGGCTGAGGCGCTCTGGCGGCAGCGGGGCCCCATCTGGTGCCTCGATCCAGCCACCTCCAGGGCGGTTCGGCCAGGCCCTGGGCCGGGCCGAATCGAATTCATCGGCGGCAGCTACCTGGCGGCCACACCCCAGCTCAGTTATCGCCGCCTGCTCGAAGCCCTGGCCGGCCAGGGCTGGAGTGTGCGGGCCTGGAGCTATGTGCCGGGCTTCGACCACCAAAGCCAGGCCAATGAGGCCTGGCGCGCCTTTCGAGCTGATCGGGAGGCGACCACCCGGGAAGCGGGGGATTTTGAGCTGCCGGCGGGGGAGCGGGTGCTGCGGCTCGGCCACAGCCTGGGCTGCAAGCTGCATCTGCTCGCCCCGGATGGGGGCCGGCGCAGCGCCGCCCTGGTGGCCCTCAGCTTCAATAACTTCTCGGCCGAACGCTCCGTGCCCCTGCTCGCGGAGATGGGCCAGCAGTTCGGCTTTCGCAGTGAATTCAGCCCCTCGCCCCAGGAAACGCTCCAGCTGGTGAGCAGCGGCTACCGACAGAGCCGCAACCTGCTCGTGCGCTTCCGCCGCGATGACCTCGACCAGAGCCCGCGGTTGTTCGATGCCCTGCGCCAGCGGACCGGCGATGCCAGCGAGCTTATTGAACTGCCCGGCGATCACCTCACCCCGGCCAGTGCAGGCCTGCGCCGCAACCTGCTCGGCGACTGGGCCGACGATCCCTCCCGTCAGCGGCGCTTCGAGCGGCTGGCGGACACGATCGGCAGCTGGGCGCTGCAGAAAAGCGCCACCCCCTGAGCTGTCGGGAGCCTTGATCGTGGCGGGAAGAAGCGGGTAAGGGTTCCGCCACAAGCACCTTGACGCCCCCAAGCCGTTCGCCATGGTGCAACGGTTGCTTGGGATACCGATTCGTGAACACCAACAAGCTGATCAGTGGCTTCAGCTCCGCCTGGAGGCGCAGCTTCGATTACGCCGGCCGCTCTGATCGCGGCGACTACTGGTGGTTTGTGCTGGCGAGCTTCATTCTTCTTCTGCTCCTGAACATCGTGGGCAGCTTCGTGCCGTTCATCGGTTTGCTGGCCAACCTTTATCTGATTGCTGAGCTCGTGCCCCATCTCCCCCTGGCAGTGCGCCGCCTCCGCGATGCCGGCAAGGATTGGCAGTGGATCTTCGTGGGCATTACCGGCATTGGCAGTCTTTGGCTGCTCTATCTGCACACTCTGCCCTCCAAGCCTCTGCTGCGCGCCGCTTGAAGATCAGGGCTGCGAGCTCCGGAGGGATTCACACCCGCAAGGCATCAAGCACTGAGCGATCCTCGAGGGTGGAGGTGTCGCCACTCACCTCCTGGCCGGAGGCCAGGGCCCGCAGGATGCGACGCATGATCTTGCCACTGCGGGTCTTGGGCAGGGCATCGGTGAAGGTGATGCGGTCGGGACGGGCAATAGGGCCGATCTCCTGACCCACGTGCTTCTTCAGCTCCGTCTCCAGGGCGTCATCGCCGCTGCGGCCGGCATCGAGGGTCACGAAAGCCACAATCCCCTCGCCTTTCAGCTCATCGGGCACCCCCACCACGGCGGCCTCCGCCACGGCCGGATGGCTCACCAGGGCGCTTTCGATCTCCATCGTGCCCAGCCGGTGGCCGCTCACGTTGATCACGTCGTCCACACGGCCCATCACCCAGAAGTAGCCGTCGGCGTCGCGGCGGGCGCCATCGCCGGCGAAGTAGAGCCAGCTGCCATCGGCGGGGCGGATCTCCTCCCAGTAGCTCTTTCTGAAGCGTTCGGGATCGCCGTGCACCGTGCGAAACATCCCCGGCCAGGGCCGCCGGATCGCCAGGTAGCCGCCTTGGTCAGCCGCCTGGGACACCCCATCGTGGTCCACGATGTCGGCGCTGATGCCCGGCAGCGGCAGGGTGGCCGAACCGGGCTTGGTGGGGGTGGCGCCCGGCAGGGGGCTGATCATCACGCCGCCGGTTTCGGTCTGCCACCAGGTGTCGACCACCGGGCAGCGATCACCGCCAATCACATCGCGATACCACATCCAGGCTTCGGGATTGATCGGCTCGCCCACGGTGCCCAGGATGCGCAGCGTGCTCATGTCGTACTGGTCCGGCACCTCACGGCCGCTCTTCATGAAGGCGCGGATCGCCGTGGGCGCGGTGTAGAAGATCGTGCAGCGATGCTTCTGGATCACCTCCCAGAAGGCGCCGGGCTTGCTGGGCCGGGGCGCTCCCTCGTACATCAGCGTAGTGGCGCCATTGGAGAGCGGGCCGTACACGATGTAGCTGTGGCCGGTGATCCAGCCCACATCCGCGGTGCACCAGTGGATGTCGTCGTCGCGGATGTCGAAGATCCACTGGAAGGTGAGATGGGCCCAGAGGTTGTAGCCGGCGGTGGTGTGCACTACCCCCTTGGGCTTGCCGGTGGAGCCTGAGGTGTAAAGCACAAACAGCCGGTCTTCGCTGGCCATCGGCTCGGCCGGGCAATCAGGGGCCTGGGCCGCCACCAGCTCATGCCACCACACGTCGCGGCCCGCCTCAAAGCCCACCTCCTGCTCGGTGCGGCGCACCACCAGCACGTGCGCCACGCTGGGGCAGGCACCATCGGCGAGGGCCGCATCCACCGCCGGCTTGAGAGCCACGGCCTTGTCTTTGCGGAAGCCGCCATCGGCGGTGATCACCAGCTTCGCCTCACCATCGATCAGCCGGTCCCGCAGGGCCTCGGCCGAGAAGCCGCCGAACACCACCGAATGGGGGGCGCCGATCCGGGCGCAGGCCAGCATGGCGATGGCCGCCTCGGGCACCATCGGCATGTAGAGGGCCACCAGATCGCCCTTGCCGATCCCCAGCGCCTTGAGGGCATTGGCTGCCTGGCACACCTCGGCATGGAGCTGGCGGTAGGTGAAGCTGCGGCTGTCACCCGGCTCCCCCTCCCAGATCAGAGCCGTCTTATCGGCCCGGGGACCGGCCAGGTGGCGATCGAGGCAGTTGTAGGAAAGATTCGTGGTGCCGCCCTCGAACCAGCGGGCGAAGGGGGCGTTGCTCCAATCGAGCACGGTGTGGAAGGGCTCGAACCAGTGCAGTTCACTGCGGGCCTGCTCGCCCCAGAAGGCATCGGGATCGGCCTCGGCGCGGGCCGCCAGTTCCCGGTAGGCCGCCATCGAACCGATCCGGGCCCGGGCGGCCAGCTCGGCCGGGGGCTCGAAGCTGCGCCCCTCTTTGAGCACCGATTCGATCGTGGGAGCCGTGTCGCCGCTGGACACCGCCGGGGCGGCGGGGGATGAACCGGGAACCTGGGACATGGGCTGGCGTCGTGGAAGCCGCTGTGGGGTCATTCAAACCCCGGAACGGGCGGCCGACCAGCCGGGAGCGCCCGCGGGACGGCAGGCTGGTGGTCTCCCTCCGCTGACGAGCCGATGCCCGCTTGGCTGGCGATTGCCGCTGTGATGGTTCTGGTGGCCGTGCTGCTGAACCCCGGCCGGGATGATTTCGCCTGGTTCCTGAAGCTGCAGCGCCCCCGCTGGCTCACCTTCGAGCGCTGGATCCCTCTGATCTGGATGGCCATCTACGGCTGCTTCTACGCCTCGGCCCTGCTCACCTGGCAGGCGGGAGGGCGCTGGTTGCCGATGCTGGGCTACCTGGGTCTGCAGGTGCTGGTGCAGAGCTACACCCTGCTGATCTGCCGCACCCGCCGGCTGCAGAGTGGCACCGCTGTGGGCTTTGCCGGCTGGGTGTGGGGCGTGGCCTTGGCCGCCATCGTGGCTCCCCTCTCGGGCCGGGCCGCCCTGCTGCTGGTTCCTTACCTCCTTTGGAGCCCGGTGGGCACGTTCGTGACCTGGCGGATGCAGAAGTTGAACCGCCATCAGTCCTCCTGATCCATCGTTGGCAGTTGCCTCGACCTTGGTTAAGGAGGGTGCGGTCCCATCTGCAGACGCGATGGCCGAAGAGCAACCGATCACGCCCCATGCCGGACCGACCCTGGATTCCGAGGGGCAGCTCACCTACGTGGGAGACGATGGGCGGCGCTATGTGGTGGGTCTTCCCCCCGACACCGATGGGGAAGGGATTGAGCGGGTCATGGGGGACCTCCGCGAGGGTCACGACCTGTTGCTGCGGATTGAGGCGCTTTGCCAGCAGTGGATCGAAACGGTGCACAGCCCCGAACTGGACCACCGCTCAGCATTGGTGCTGCTTCTTACCACCCTGGAGACGAGCCTGGACGTCCCCGAATCGGATCTGGACTGAGATCCGGGAATCGCCGCCAGACAGCAAACAGCGACCCGCCATGCTGGTTCGATGGCCCATCCCGCCGCCTGCCTGTTCGACCTCGATGGTCTGCTGCTCGATACCGAGCCGCTGCATGCCCAGGCCTGGCGGGATGCGGCCCGGAGCTTCGGCACCGATCTCGATCCCCTCCAGCTGCTCGCCCTGAGGGGCCGCCGGCGCCTCGACTGCGCTGATCAGGTGCTCGCCTGGATCCGCGACGCTGGCCACCCCTGCGACAGCCGCGAGTCTCTACTGGCCGTGCGCCAGCCGATTGCCGAGCAACTGCTGGTGCAGGCGCCGGCGATGGCCGGCGCAGAACGGCTGGTGCGCAGCTGCCATGGGCTCGGGGTTCCCATGGCCCTGGCCACCAGCAGCTCCAGCGCGGCGGTGGAGCTTAAAGCCGCCCCCCACCGCTGGCTGGAACTGATTGTCACCCGCGTGCACGGCGATGATCCGAACCTTGCCGCCGGCAAGCCGGCCCCCGATGCGTTTCTGCTCGCCGCCGCCAGGCTTGGAGTTGATGCAGCCAGCTGCTGGGCCTTCGAAGACTCGCCTGCCGGGGCGATGGCGGCGGCGGCAGCCGGCTGCCGTGTGCATGTGTTGCTCACGGAAGCCACCCAGAATGTGCAGTTTCCCCTAGGAAGCGTGCTGCTGAAGTCGCTTGAGGAGGTGGTGCTCTGAGCCTTTGAGCTTCTGAACCGGCTTCAGTACAGCCGGCTCAGGACGTACTCCGGCAAAGCCCTGAGGGCACTGCGAGGTTCGGAGGGGGGCAGCCAGTCGATGGCACTGTGCGCCTCGCGGGCGAAGCCCTCAGCCAGGGCACGGGAGCGGGGAATGGCCTCACAGCCGCGGACGAGTTCGAGGGCCTGCTCAAGATCGCCGTCCTCGCTGAGCTCCCGCTCAATCAGGCGGGCGAGGGCCGGGCGCTCCTGGAGAGCGTAGAGGGCGGGGGCAGTGAGGTAGCCGGAGGCCAGATCGCTGGCGGCCGGCTTGCCGAGCTGCTGGTCGCTGCCGGTGAAATCGAGGATGTCATCCACCACTTGGAAGGCCAGCCCGAACTGACGGCCGAAGTGGTGAAGAGCCTCCAGCCGCTCCTGGGGGAGTCCAGTGAGAACGCCAGCGGCCCTGGCGCTGTTCGCGATCAGCGAGGCGGTTTTGCAATAGCTCTTTTCGAGGTAAGTCTCGAAACTCTGGCCGGTGTCGTAGCGGTAGAGGCCCTGGCGAATTTCTCCATCGGCCAGATCCATGATCACCCGAGAGAGCAGCTTCACCACCTCCAGGTCGTCGAGGTTGGCGAGGTGCCAGCTGGCCTGGGCGAAGAGAAAATCGCCGGCCAGCACAGCCACGCGATGGTTGAAGCGACTATGCACCGTGGCCACTCCTCGGCGGGTGGCGGCCTCGTCGACCACGTCGTCGTGCACCAGGGAGGCGGTGTGGATCATTTCGGTGATCTCCGCCAGGCGCCGGTGGCGCGAACTGAGCTGGCCGTCGGCGGCGATTGCCCGAGAGATCAACAACACAATGCCGGGGCGTAGGCGCTTCCCCCCAGCGGCGAACAGATGCTCGGCGGCAGCCTGAAGAATTGGATGGCCGGCGCCGATCAGGGCGCGCAAATCCGCCAGCAGGGCATCGAGGTCGGTCTCGACCGGCTGAAGCAGCTCTGCAACGGTCGTCACGGGACCTCCTCAGTGGCGTGATCCTAGGAGGCCCGACTCATCGGATGCGGGCCGGGGACTGCAGATTGACCCCATGCACGGTGGGTCGCTGTCCCAGCCAGGTGGCGGCTGCCGTGGCGAAGGCCTCGGCCGACCCGGTGACGCAGTAGGTGGTGCGCTCCGGAATGGACAACACCGGCTCCGCTGCCCGCTCGGCCTCGGGGGATTCGCCCAGGCTGGCCAGCAACGGTCCGAGTCGGTGGCCCGTGGCGACGGCGGGATCCACCAGCTGCACGTCCGGGGGGAGCAACGAGCTGAGTAGCGGCCTCAGCAGGGGGTAGTGGGTGCAGCCCAGCACGATCGTGTCGACCCCGTCCTCCAGCAGCGGAGCCAGGTAGCCGGATGCCGCCTCCCGCAGTTCCGGCACCTCCAGGTTCCCTGCCTCGATCAGGGGCACAAAGTCGGGACAACCCACCTCCCTCACCTGGGCGGAGGGACGGCAGGCGTGGATGGCGCGGCGGTAGGCCCCGCTGGCGGCGGTGGCCGGGGTGGCCAGGATGCCGACCCGGTCGCTATCGATGGCGGCGGCCACGCTATCGATCAGGCCCAGCACCGGCACGCCCGCCTCTGCCACCGCCACATCGAGGGCGAGGGCGTTGGAAGTGTTGCAGGCCATCAGCAACACATCGACGCCCTGCTGTCGCAGCCAGTGCACCACCTCGGCGGCAATCGCTCGGATCTCCTGGGTTGATCGCTGGCCGTAGGGCACCCGCGCCGTGTCGCCCAGGTAGAGGCAGGGGGTGTGGGGGTAGAGGGCCTGCACCTGCCGCAGCACGGTGAGGCCGCCCAGGCCGCTATCGAACAATCCAACAAGGAGACTCAAGAGGCTTGCTGCAGGTAGGTGAGGATCGCGCCGGAAATGGCCTGGGCCAGGCGTCTCCGGAAGCTTGCATCGCTGAGGCGGGGTGCGTCGATCTCACCAGTGACGAATCCGATTTCGGCTAGCACCGATGGCATCACCGTGCGGCGGATCACGAAGAAGCGGCCAGGCCGGGCCCCCCGGTCCGGCGTGCCAGGCGACACGGCCAGCAGATACTGCTGCACCAACTGGGCCAACCGGGTGGAGGCCCCCCCCTCGACATAGAAGGTTTCGATGCCGTTCACATCGGGGCGATCAAGGCTGAGGGCATTGGCATGCAGGCTCACAAACAGCTGGGCTCCGCTGGCATTGGCCAGGGCCACGCGGGGCGGCAGGTCCAGATCCACTTCGGTGGTTCGGGTCAGCAGCACCTGCACCCCCCGTGCCTGCAGCAACTGGGCCACCTGCAGGGCAACATCGAGCACCACATCGGTCTCGCGCAGGCCCTCGATGCCCACAGCGCCTGGATCCGGACCACCATGACCGGGATCGATCACCACCCGGTAGCGGCCGCGGGGCACCACCGGCAGGCCCTCCGGGGAGAGGGGGCGCCGGGGCAGCAGGGACCAGCTGGGTCGATCGGCACGGGGCCGAACCGCCAGCGCGCGGGGAACCGCCTCGAAATCTCCCTCGCCGGCCGCAACCCCCAGGCGCGTGGCCCTGGGGGAAAGATCCATCCGCCAGCGATCCCGGGCGGTGCCCACCAGGCGCAGCTGGCGGGGATCGAGCACCGTGCCGGCTCGAAACTCCAACACCAGGCGCGTGGTGCCGTCATCGGGCCTGCCGATCCGCACCTCTTGGAGGTTGTAGCCCAGCCAGAGCGAACGGGCCCGCAGGGGGGCACCCGGCAGGTCGAACCAGATGCGGGGGCCCCTGCCGCCGAGACCCTCCTCATAAAAGGCACGCACCTGGATGCCCGGACTGGTGCGCAGCTCAAGCACCCCCTCGCGGCTCACCCGCCAGGCCGAAAGGCTGCTGGCTGCCCTGGCCGGCAGGCCGGCGAACACCGCTCCGACCAGGAGGGCCAGGCCCAGCCAGGGACGCCATCCGCCCCTGGCAAGGGCTGGCAGCGTGGGCCGGATCGCCATCAACCGATCAGAACAATGCTGGTTGCCGGTGCTGCAGGCTCGGCATCTGGGCCCGAACCCGCGCTCCGTGACCTCCATCGACCGGGGCAACGGCCAGGCCGGGGGCCAGGCCGGCGTCGGCGAGCACGGTGCCCCAGGGATCGATCACCAGGGCATGGCCATGGGTCTGGCGGCGGCCGTAGTGAACACCGGTCTGGGCCGGGGCCACCACGTAGGCGGTGTTTTCGATCGCCCGGGCCTGCAGCAGCACCTGCCAGTGGTCCTTGCCGGTGTAGGCGGTGAAGGCGGCCGGCACCATCAGCAGTTCCGCCCCCGCTGAAGACAAGTAGCGATAGAGCTCGGGGAAGCGCACGTCGTAACAGATCGAGAGGCCGATGCGGCACAGACCGGGCACATCCACCACGGGGGGAAGCGCATCACCGGGTTTCACCGTGGCCGATTCGCAGTAGGTGATGCCATCGGGGATATCAACATCAAAAAGATGGATCTTGTCGTAGCGAGCCAGCAGCTGGCCCTCGGTGCCCACCAGTTCCGCGCGGTTGTAGGTGAGGTTCTCCCCGGCCGGAACCGGAAAGCCACCGCCGAGCAGGGTCACCTGATAGCGGCGCGCCATCGTGACCAAGAAGCGGCTGCAACGCTCCGCCAGGGCCGGCGCCAGCTCCAGACGACGCTGGTCGTCACCCATGAAGGCGAAGTTCTCGGGCAGCCCCAACAGGTCGGCGCCGCGGCGGGCCGCCAGCTCGATCTGCTCCTCGGCTGAGGCGAAGTTGGCATCCGGATCGGAGCCGCTGGTGAGTTGCAGGGCTGCTGCCAGGAAACTGCCCACCGTTGCTCCAATCGTCGGGCGAACTGTAAGGGGCCGCACCCAAGCGAGCCAGGGGCGGGTGCTCCACTCCCCTGAAGAGCCTGGCGAGGTCGCTCAGCTGGCGCGCAGCACACCCGCTTCCGCCTGAATCGGCACGACCTGCAGGCTATCCACGGCGGCACAGGAGGCGAAGTCGGCATCGTGGTTGCCGAGGCGGATCAGGCGCTGGCCATGGCTGGCAGCCCGCAGGCAGGTTTCCGTGTCGTGGCGCCACTGCTGCCACAGAGCCAGGGCTGCGAGCATCTCGTCGTTGGCGCAGGTGACCCCCCGGTGGGGGGCCACCGCCAGCTCGATCGCAGCCGAGGCCACGGCCCCGGCCGCCAGGCTGTCCTCCAGGGAGTAATCGCCCTCCCAGCCACTGCCCACAATCCACACCTGCTGGGCATCCCGTTCGATCAAGCGGCGCGCCACGGCGGTCCGGTTGGGCAGACAGGCGGTGAGCAGCAGCGGCACCTCCCGCACGGCCGCCAAGGAACGGGTGCCGTTGGTGGTGCTCATGAAGATGCGTTTGCCCCCCACCAGCTCCGGCGTCACCGCCAGAGGGGAATTGCCAAGGTCGTAACCGTTCACCCGCTGGCCGCCGCGCTCACCGGCCCGCAGCCGTTGCTCGGCTGGCCAGGCGGCGGCGGCGGTCTCCAGCTCAGCGAGGTCAGCGAAGGCCTGGATCGCCTCGGCACCGTTCTCCAGCGACCAGGCGATGGTGGTGGTGGCACGGAGCACGTCGATCACCACGGCCGCATCCGGTCCGCCCTCGGCGGTGGGCAACACCGCAGGCACCGCCTCGGAGGTGTGGAAGTAAGAGATCTGCATGGATCGCGCCGGGGGCTGGGCCGAGTGTGGCAGAGCGAACCGGCTTGGCTGGCGACCCCAGCCGCCTGCCTTCAGCGCCGCTCGGTCGGCACCAGGCCTGGCTTCGGGCGCGTCGGCAAACCGGAGGCGGGCGCGAAGGCGAAGGAGGGGCTCGTCTCGAACTTGGCGGCGGTCTCACCCCCGTAGATCCGCCCACCTGTCAGCGCCAGCCGCCGCACGGGGGCGCCGTCGGCGAGGTTGAGCTGATCCAGCGACACCCAGAAGAGGCTGGGGGAAGTGACGGCGTCGAAGTAAAGCACCCGCCGCTTTTGATCGTTCACAACCCGCCAGATGGTGGAGGAGAGGTTGGGGGCACCGGGGGTGGTGATGCCGAGGGGAACGCTGACGCTGCGCACCACCCCGAGCACGCCAGCGAGGGCTTGGAAGGGGAAGCTCTGACCGGGCACGGCGCTGATGAAGGCCGGATCGGCCTGGCGAGGCAGGGCGGCGAGCAGGAAGGAGGCGCGCACGAAACGATCGGCCGCTCGGATGGTGCCGGGAAGGAAGCTGCTGCCGCCCACGGTCTGCCAGTAGGTGTTGAGGGCGAGCTGCTGATCAAAGCTGGGGGAGTTGGTCATCACCGCGTACTGGCGCCCGTGGTGGATCACCAGGCGGCCGCCGATGTACTCAAAAATTGCCGAATCACCCGTCGCGTCGGAGATGGCAAGGTGCAGCTGGGCGCCTTTGCCATTGGGGAGGGTGGGCGCCACCACGCGGAAGGGCTCCTTGCGCAGGTGGGCCACCGCCTCAGAAACCGTGGCGAACTGATCGAGCACGTACTGGGCCCAGAGGGAAATCGAGAGCACGGGCTTGCCATCGAGCTGGCCGTAATCGGATTCCGCCAGGTAAAGGAGGTTGGCCACCAGGCCCTTCTCGTTCATGCCCTCGGCGCTGCCAATGTCGTAGCCGCTCACCACCACGCTGCCAAAACGGGAGCGCCAGCGGGGGGTGCGGGCGCCACCGCCGCCATCGCGCGCGATGCCGCGGGGGAAGGCCCAGAGATTGGAGCGCATGTCCTCCGACCAATCCATGCTCCGCCCGGTGATCACGGTGCCATCCGGGGAGGTGTAGAGCACGCGAGTGCAGGCTGCCGCGGGGCGCGGGCTGGAGGGGAGGCCGGCGAGGGCGAGACCGAGGGCCAGCAGCAGTGCCCGGCAGCGGTGCCCGGAGCGGAAGGCGACGGGAGGAAGGGCAAAGCGCTGCATGCTTCAGAGGCAGGAAGTTTTCATATTCTCCCAGCTCGACCTCCCCAACGCCCGCAATGGGGAGTCACCACAGGCCATAGTGCGCTCTGATGCCACCGCGACAATTGTCTGGTGTGATGGCCCAGCAAGGTCGCGATCTGCGCGGCTTCCTCGATCTCCTGGAGCGTCGTGGCCAGCTGCGCCGCATCAAGGCCCCGGTGGATCCCGACCTTGAGCTCACCGCCATCGCCGATCGGGTGCTGGCGATGGGCGGCCCGGCGCTGCTGTTCGAGAACGTGATCGGCTCCTCGATGCCGGTGGCCGTGAACCTGCTCGGCACCGTGCAGCGGGTGGTGTGGAGCATGGGGATGGAGCAGGCCGAGGAGCTCGAAGTCCTCGGCGCCAAGCTGGCCCTGCTGCAGCAGCCCCGGCCCCCCAAGGGTCTGGGGGAGCTGAAGAGCTACGGCAGCCTGGCCTGGGACCTGCTGCGCGCCTTTCCCGACCTGGACCTCACCCCACCCTGCCACCAGCAGGTGTTTCGCGGCGAGGCGGTGAACCTCGACACCCTGCCGCTGCTGCGCCCCTGGCCCGGTGACGCCGGCCGGATCATCACCCTTGGTCTGGTGATCACCAAAGACCCCGAGACCGGCACCCCCAACGTGGGGGTCTACCGGCTGCAGCAGCAGTCGATCAACACGATGACCGTGCATTGGCTGAGCGTGCGCGGCGGCGCCCGTCATCTCCGCAAGGCGGCGGCGCTGGGTCAACCGCTGGAGATCGCGATCGCCATCGGCGTTCATCCGCTACTGGTGATGGCGGCGGCCACCCCGATCCCGGTGCAATTGAGCGAATGGCTGTTCGCCGGGCTTTACGGCGGCGAAGGGGTACGGCTGGCGAAGTGCAAGACCGTGAACCTCAAGGTTCCCAGCCACAGCGAGGTGGTGCTGGAGGGCACGATCACCCCCGGCGAGGAGCTGGCCGATGGCCGCTTCGGCGACCACATGGGCTTCTACGGCGGCGTGGAGGATTCACCGCTGGTGCGGATTCAGTGCATCACCCAACGTCGGAATCCGATCTACTTCACCACCTTCAGCGGCCGGCCGCCCAAGGAGGACGCGATGCTGGCGATCGCCCTGAACCGCATCTACACGCCGATCCTGCGCCAGCAAATCCCGGAGATCGTGGATTTCTTCCTACCCATGGAGGGGCTCAGCTACAAGCTGGCCGTGATCGCCATCGACAAGGCCTATCCCGGCCAGGCCAAACGGGCGGCGATGGCGTTTTGGACGGCTCTGCCCCAGTTCACATACACCAAGTTCGTGGTGGTGGTGGACAAGGCGATCAACATCCGCGATCCGCGCCAGGTGATCTGGGCGATCAGCGCCCTGGTGGATCCGCAGCGCGATCTCTTCGTGCTGGAGGACACCCCCTTTGACACGCTCGATTTCGCCAGCGAGCGACTGGGCCTGGGCGGCCGCCTGGCGATCGACGCCACCACCAAGGTGGGCCCGGAGAAACGCCACGGCTGGGGCGAGCCCTTGCGGCGCAGTGCCGAGCTGGAGGCCCGGGTGGATCGGCGCTGGGCCGAGCTGGGCCTGGCGGATCTGGGTGGATCCGAACCGGATCCCTCCTTGTTCGGCTACAGCTTTGAGCACCTCCTCAGCAGGCTTGCCGCCCTGAGCGGTCGCGCCGCCTGAGTCGGAACCCTTGAGTCCCCTGCTGGGCCGCCAGGCGATCCATGCCATCAAGGCCCTGCTGGAGCTGGCGGGCGATCCTGGGGGCTGGCGCTCTGTGAATGATCTGGCCGCCGCCCAGGACCTACCGGCGCCGATGCTGGAGCAGCTGCTGCTGCAACTGCGGCGGGCCGGCTTGCTGGAGGCGCGGCGCGGCCGGCTGGGGGGCTACCGGCTGACCCGGCCAGCGGGCGCCACTCCCCTGGCCGATGTGCTGGCTGCCCTGGGCCAGGGGCTGGGCAGCGAAGCGGCCGAAGCGGGCCGCGAGCTGGTGGGAGGGGCTGCCGACCGGGTGGCGGCTCTGTTGGAGCAGCGGCTTCGCGCCGCCCTGGAGCGGGAGCTGGCCCGCTGCACCCTGGCCGAGCTGCTCTACGACCTGCGCAGCGTCAGCGCCGAACTGAGCGACGAAGGCGGTCTGCTGCTCGGCTGAAGCGCTGGCCTGCGGGTCGGATCTCACGCCAGCGGGAAGAAACCGCCCCGGCCTCGGACTTTCTAGGTTTAAACCATGGTTGCTGAGCTTCCCTCCCCCGAGTCCGCCGGCGAGCTCCTGGAGCAGGTGCTGGCCCCCCTGCTCGACGACTTCCAGCAGAGCTTCTCCCGGGGTCAGGTGCTGCTGCAGCACTGTCCCGATCGAGTGCTTCCAGAAGCGGGCCGCTCTGAGCTGAAGGACAGGCTTGATCGGGCCCAGGCGGAATTGGCAGCCGCGCGGGCCTTGCGTCAGGCGGCTCCAACGCCCATGGCCCTGGAGATGGCCACGATCGCCCCCTGGCACAAGCTGGTGCTGGAGGTGTGGTCGCTCTCGGCGGCGCTACGGGCGGCGGGCGTGACCCTGCCCTGACCCCGGCCGCCGCAGGCACCAGCCGGCTCCACCGAGCTGGAATCGGCCAAGACCAGACAAAACAGGAGCCGGAAGCGAAATGGATGCGGGCGTGGGAGCCTCCATAGGATCCTGCGATTCCGACCCGCTGGTGTGACCCTCGCCCCCTCCGACCTCCAGGCGCCCCTGCGGCTTCCGGGTGCCCCGGGAAGCCTGGCGGGGCAGGTGCGGGTGCCGGGCGACAAATCGATCTCCCATCGCGCCCTGCTCTTCGGCGCCATTGCCGAAGGCGAAACCCGCATCGAAGGTCTGCTGCCCGCCGAGGATCCACTCAGCACCGCCGCCTGCCTGCGGGCGATGGGCGTGGCGGTGAGCCCGATCGAGGCGGGCCCGGAGGTGGTGGTGCAGGGGGTGGGCCTCGATGGCTTCCGCGAACCGGAGAGCGTGCTCGATTGCGGCAACTCCGGCACCACGATGCGGCTGATGCTGGGGCTGCTGGCCGGCCGGGCCGGTCGCCATTTCGTGCTCACGGGCGATGCCTCCCTGCGGCGCCGACCGATGCGGCGGGTGGGCGGCCCGCTGGCGGAGATGGGCGCCTCGATCCAGGGCCGCGAAGGCGGCAACCTGGCACCCCTGGCGATCGCCGGCAGGCAGCTTCACGGCGCCACGATCCGCACGCCGGTGGCCTCGGCCCAGGTGAAGAGCGCCCTCCTGCTGGCGGCGCTCACCGCCGAGGGCCCCACCACGGTGATCGAGCCGGCCCTCTCGCGCGATCACAGCGAGCGGATGCTGCGGGCCTTCGGTGCCGATCTGGTGGTGGGCGGCCCCGGCGGCACCGAGGTGACCGTGACCCCCGGCAACAGCCTGCTAGGCCAAACCGTGGTGGTTCCCGGCGACATCAGCTCGGCCGCCTTCTGGCTGGTGGCCGGCGCCATCACCCCCGGCGCCGCGCTCACGGTGGAGAACGTGGGCCTCAACCCCAGCCGCACCGGCATCCTGGAGGTGCTGGAGCAGATGGGCGCCCGGATCACGGTGATCAACCGCCGCGATGTGGCCGGCGAACCGGTGGGCGACCTGGCCGTGGAGCATGGCCCGTTGCAGGCGTTCGCTATTGGCGGCGAGCTGATCCCGCGGCTGGTGGATGAAATCCCGGTGCTGGCGGTGGCGGCCTGCTGCGCCGAGGGCGTGAGCACGATCCGGGGCGCCGAGGAGCTGCGGGTGAAGGAAACCGACCGGCTGGCGGTGATGGCCAGGCAGCTCGGCGCCATGGGCGCCCGGCTGGAGGAACACGCCGATGGCCTCACGATCCAGGGCCAGACATCGCTTCATGGCGCTGAAGTGGACAGCGAAACCGACCACCGCGTGGCGATGAGCCTGGCGGTGGCCTCCCTGGTGGCCCGCGGCGACACCCTGCTGCACGACAGCGCCGCCGCCGCCGTGTCCTACCCCGGCTTCTGGGATGACCTGGCTCGCCTGCGGCGCTGAGGGCCCACGGGGCCCTGCGTCGTTGGCCATGGGAGCTGGGGCGCAGGAACCGAACGTTCTCAAGGAAGCGGCGACGGCGGAACTCACGATCCGCCAGGGCGCTGATGGCAGCTTCAGCCTATGGAGCCCCCGCTTCGGCGAGGGCTTTCACAGCCGCCGCGGCGCCCTGCGAGAAGCGCGCGAAACCTTCCTGGCGCCCTCGCAGTTGGAGCGATTCATCCCGGGCCAGCGGCTGATGGTGGTGGAGGTGTGCGTGGGCACAGGCACCAACCTGGCACTGCCGCTGGAGGGCTGCGCGGAGCTGGGACTGGAGCTGGAGTGGTGGGGTCTGGAGCTCGATCCGGCGCCCTTGCAGCTGGCTCTGGCCGAGCCGGCGTTCCGCAGCCAGTGGCAACCGCAGACCCTGAAAACCCTGGAGACCCTCAGCGAGCGGGGCTGCTGGCAGCAAGGCTGCTGGCAGCAGAGCTGCGGGCAGCAGGGGGCTGGATCGGGGCGCATGCTCTGGGGAGATGCGCGGCAGACGCTGCCGCAGCTGCTGGAGCAGCGCCGGGGGCAGGTGGATCTGATCTGGCATGACGCCTTCTCCCCGCAGCACTGCCCCCAGCTCTGGACGGTGGAGGTGCTGGGGTCACTCGCCGCCTTGCTGGCGCCGGAGGGGCGCTGGCTTAGCTACTGCTCGGCCGCAGCGGTGCGGGAGGGCCTGCGGCTGGCGAATCTCAACGTGGTTGCCCTCGCCACCGCCGACGGAGCAAGGCTGGTAAAACCAGATTCCGCCCTCGCCGCAGAAGCCGAGGGCGTGGAAGGAGCAGAGGAGGGTGTGGAGAGAGCCGACGACTGCCTCAAGCCAGACCCGAGTGCGGATCAGCGCAGGGCCTGGAGCGGTGGCACGCTGGCCAGCCGCGCTGCGCTGGCGCCTTCAGCCGTCTGGCGCCGACTCACAGCCATGGAACGGGAGCACCTGGCATGCAGCGCCGGCGAGCCCTACCGCGACCCCAGCGGCACAGCTGAGGCGGCCGCCATCCAGGCCTACCGGCGAGAAGCGCAAGCGGATTCCCAGACCTGCGGCGAACGCACCTCCAGCAGCGCCTGGCGCAGGCGCTGGGGGCTTTGAAGATCGGCACCTCCTGACGTGACCCCCTTGTTGCTCCAGTTCTGATGAGAGCTGTTGGGGTGGCCAGGCCGCCATCCATTGCTGGAGGACTTCCAGGGGCGTACGCCCCTTGAGAGCCGAATGCGGTCAGTAGGCGTCGTACTCGATTCGGTGCTGTTCTGCCAACACCATGGTCTCAGCCAGTGATGCGAACAGCTCAATATTCAGGAACTCATCTCTCAACCTGCCGTTGAATGACACCACGAATGGATTCTCCCAAGGTGAACCTGGGGAAATGTATTCCGTTCCCGATCGATTGCCTGTGCACCACTCTTGCAGTGCATGGGCAATGAACTCAGGGCCATTGTCCATCCGCAGATGAGTGGGGGCTTGTGGCGTTTGCGTTTCATGGGGCTATCCTGAATTCAGTCAAGATGCCTCTCGGTTGTTCTCGTTGCGTTGGTGTCAGCCTCTACTATAGGATGCATCCTCCACAGTATCTAAGTTCATCCGAACCGATTCGCAGACCTGCAGTAATGCTCGGTCTTGTTCTTCTTTCTCAAGGATGTCATTGAGCGGTCTTTCAGCGTGCAATACTTGGAGGTCGGCAATTGTGTTGTTTCCCAAGCCACCGAGCTTTTGGGTTTTCCAGTTGCAACAACGTACGACTACAGGAACTTTTTTAATCTCTTTATTATTTGGGTGAAAGAAGTATGAAAGTTCTTCTGTTTGGATAAATGGAGATTCCAAAAACTTTGGGGATAGCAAGAGAATTACTACTTTTGCAGCGTTAAGTCCTTGTTTGATCTCAGCCATCCAGTTCTCACCTCCCCGAATCTCCCGATCTGCCCAAACCGCAAGACCATATGGATCAAGCATCTGACGCAGCCGATCGCACCATTCTTGTTCTTCATGTGCATAACTAATGAAAATCCGACGAAGGCTAGCTGGAAGCATTGATTTTGCCATCTTACTTCTTACAAGTTGCAGGCTGGACTGATTATCGCTGTTTCCCATATCGTCGCCAAGATATCGCCATCGGGCAGGGAAGTTGGAAATATCGAATATATCGAGTCCTTTGCCTAACTTAACGAATGCTTCATCCACAGCGTCCCGGCCTCTTTGCATTAGCCGTACTTTCTGGGTCTCGGCTTGCTTGAAATCGTCATATCGGATAGATCCGCACTGAGGTTCAATCAATCGAACCCGAGGAGTCTGACTAACCAAGTACTGGTCGCGACAAACAACACCACACGAGATAACAGTGCCTAGAAGCTCGCCGAAGTTCTTTGGGCCGATGTTCTTTAGATAATGGTACTGATCAGTATCATATGGAGTTATAACAAATATTGGTAGATTGTCATCTGGTGCCAGCCAAACAGGCACATTAGTCGCGATAGCTGCATCAACAATACGTTGCCTATCCTTAACAAAGGGACTATAGAGCCCTGGAACAGAAACGGCTATTTCAAGCACTTCCGATACAGTCATGTGCTTATTTTTGCCATAACTGCTGTAAACTATGAGTTCGTTTGCGATTACATCAATTCCAGCAGTGGCGAAGGGGATATCCAAATTCTCAAGCCTCAACTCCTCACTAAGATTTTTCTCTTTCCTAATGGATTCAGTGAAAAATGCTGGAATGCCCGATGATTTATAGCGGGCAAAGGGAGGACTTAAAAACCGCCCTAGCCTGCCAAACATATAGGGAGAGCCGGCGAGTTTTCGCCTATCTTCCTTCTCAACTAATTTCATCAACTTCTTAGCTTCAATTCCAGCAGCAAGCAGAGCGCCGATAACACTCCCAGCAGAGCAGGCCGAAATGGATTTCCATTGAACACCTAGCTCTTCAAGTTTTACAAGAACACCAACCGAACTTATTACCCTTACACCACCGGCTCCCAAAACGAGATGTGCAGGTGGTGGTTTTACATCTTCGCTTGGCATAACATTCTGAAAAGAATCTTTATCTTTTTAAGCGGTTAACTCAGGGATGGGCCGGTAGCGTAATCAATGAGAACAATTCGTCATCTACTGACATTGCCGTGAACCACAACATGCTCAAGATCAGCGGCGGTGATGATTCTTAGAGCCTTATGAGCTTTCAGCCTCCCTCCCGCTGGATCTTGATATTTGGTAACACAACCAAAGCAAAGGCACAAAGGAGCCACTGGAAAACCCAGGCCATCCGCGCGAGAATGCCCCTGTAATCGCAGGCGCGGACTGGGTTCTTGGGCTACAAGCAGCTCGAATTGGCGATTACGAGCAGGCCACGGCTAAGAAGCGCACTCGACGCGAGCGCTTTCTGGCCGAGATGGAGAAAGTGGTGCCCTGGAAAGCGCTGATTGATCTGATCGAGCCCCGTTGCCCAGAGGCTCCCTAACGTCAAGTAGCGTTTTCAAGAGGCTGGAAAAGGCCTTGTTCAACGGCCAAGGCAAACTGCTTGCTGATCTCCTGTACCCTAGGAGTTGATGTAGTAAGCCAACCAGCCTCGAAATTGTGACGCTGGGCAGTTTCGCTAAAGTTGGCACTCGTCACCAAAGCCTTCGCATCCGGCAGTGCTGCATCGGCAATGACAACCTTGGCGTGCTGATAGCAACGCTCAGCGGATCCAAGGACAAGGCGTCGGTCCACATAAGCATGGGGCTTTGCTAGCCATGGCCATACCTCTTGATGGAACCACTTTGAGATCGATGCTATGGGGGAAGAGCCCAGATCGTTTTCGATCTGCTTGGGATGGAAAAACAGATCGACCCTCTTTAGCCTTCCTTGATCCAGGCGCTCGGCAATGGAAGCGAACAAGGAACGAAACTCGCTGCTGAGTCCAATGTTGTAAGTGGCAGTCAATAGGCTGGAACGAGCCTCACTAATGAGCTGATCAACTGTCGCAAAGGTATCGGCAGTTTTGGCATGCAGGGGATCCGGACCAGACCAGACAAAGCTCCACCTGATTACCCATAAGCCTCCGCGACCCTGAGATCACGTTCTGTGAGCGGCATGCAGCAGCAGACCGCATTGGCGATCCGCTCTGTCATCCCAGACATCGAGAAGCGACGGTTGAAGCGGAAGCAGTAG
>Ga0194055_10001370_pt1 | contig 19822 bp, 18 predicted proteins | sample SepL449m_MetaG_FD_155482 | JGI IMG/M metagenome (GOLD analysis project Ga0194055, IMG submission 155482) | Anoxic zone freshwater microbial communities from boreal shield lake in IISD Experimental Lakes Area, Ontario, Canada - Sep2016-L442-9m | ecosystem: Environmental > Aquatic > Freshwater >...
GGAATGCCCATGAGATCAGCGTCGGCGAATTTTTCACCAGCTCGAACATCTCGGTCATCATAGAGTACCTCGATGCCTTTGCCCGATAGTAAACTATACAGTTCATCGGCACTCGTAAGCACTTCTTCGCTATCGCCAAGCCGAGCAAGATAGACCTGAGCGGGTGCGATACCTATTGGCCAAACAAGTCCCTTTTCATCGGAGAATTTTTCTGCGATGACGCCCATAACTCTACTTATTCCGATACCGTATGACCCAAGATGAACAAATTGACGCTCTCCTTGCTCGTTTGTATAGGCGAAGTCCATTTGCTCACTTTTCTCGGTTCCAAAATTAAATATGTTACCAACTTCACTACTTTTAACCTCAGTAAGTTCACTTCGTGCGATCCCAAGCTTAGAGAGACTTTCCTCATCAAGAACTTCTTCATTGATAGCAATATTTTTGCCCTTATGGACATAAATTATGTCTTCCCCAGCTTCGCACACTGTTTGGAATTCATGGCTAAATTTAGTAAACGAACCACCGCTCGCATACGTTACATAGGTATCGTCGCCAATCCCTAGGCGTTCATATACCCGTACGTACGCTTCAATCACGGATTGGTAATAGTCATCATGCTGGGCCTCATCGATACACATAGAGTACATATCCTTCATGATGAATTCGCGTCCTCGCATGATCCCACTCTTCGATCGAAGTTCATTACGTAGCTTAACCTGAAACTGATAGACGCTTATCGGTAAGTTCTTATAACTATTAATATGCGGTTTCATCATCTCGATGATCGCTTCCTCATGAGTCCACGCTAAGCCCACTTCAGTATCATCCTTGAGTTTTGTCTTAAACCAAACGTCAACTACATCATCATCCCACCGTGTTGTGAGCTCCCATTTTTCCCGTGACTGCAAGTTGGTCATTATTAACTCTTGCCCCGAAACAGTACTCATTTCTTCGCGGACTATTTTTTTTATGTTCTCAATGACTCGTAGACCTAATGGCAAAAAAGCATACACCCCAGCCATTTCCTTATGAATAAAACCAGCCTGAATCAACAGCTGGGCGTTTTTGGCTGTTTCATCAGCAGGAGTATTCTTGGTTGTTTTGGTAAATAATTTTGTTAATCTCATGTTTCCTCTTTCGTTGGTATTTTAACCTATTATGCTGCCTATTGGGCAATTATTGTGATTACGCTGTAGTGCAACTTCCTAATCATGAAAAACGGCCCCTGAGGCCGCTTTGATGATAGTTATCTAGATACTAAGGCAGCCTACTCTGACACGTAAGTGTCGGGACCATAATGGGCAGGAGGTTTACAATAGCTTTCATGCGCTTACTATAGCCTTAGATGCGGCTATTTGACAATATGAAATACGAATATACTTAAAAAAGCGATGCCATTTTTAAGCGCATGAAGCGTTATTGACGACCAAAGACTGCCGGTTTTTTCACGAAGAGCTATAAGAAACAAAGACAACACAAAGGTGTCGATAGCGGCCACCCAAAGGAGTGGCTCTCCTGTCCCTGCCTGTAGATGAGCCATGGCAAACAAACCGCTCGTCGCAATTACGGCTACTGCTGCGGGTGCACCTTTCTTTAGTCCCGTATACAAAAACCCTCTCACCATGAGCTCTTCTGCGATAGGAGGTAATACCACAAGACTAATAAAAACCAGAGGTAATTGAACATTCGTTACGCTCTTGAATCCTATTTGTTGTTGTTGATCAAGATTCAGAGACGGAATTACTGCTTTTAGTAGTGATGTTGCAGCAATATAAGCTAAAAAATACCCAATAAGTGCGAGTAAGGCATATCCAACATCACTATATTTTGGTCGTCTTCCTAAGCCAATTGTTTTGAGTGTCGCCGATCGTCGCCGTAAAAACCAGATAAGCAAACCTACTGTAATCACTTCGATTAGGAATACGGCAATAAACTGACCAACCGCATCGTTACTGATCCAATCAACAATTCTATTTTTATCCCATCCAAAAAGCGCTGGAAACCCAAATGCTATGAGGCTCCCAATAATTTGTCCGGCAAAATAAATGAATAACGTTACACCGACCGACTCTATAGGTGACCAAGTAAAACGTTGTTTGGCTCCTACTTCTGTTTTTCTTTGTCTTCCAAAGAATACTACGAGTCCATAAAGTGCAATTATATACAGCGGTGTTGCCCAGCTAAGTTGCATAGTGATTTCCTTCAGCTATTACTATGGTATGCATAGTTATTATTTCCATATAAATCTTTGGACATCTACAAATGTTATTAGTACAAATAGGATCATAAGCGCCACGAAACCTGTGCCGTGTACCTTTTCTTCGGTCGATTGCTTCAAAGGTTTACGAATTAATCGATAGAACAGAGTGAGATATAATCTGCCACCATCTAAAGCTGGTATAGGTAAGGCGTTCATTATTGCAAGTGTCAAAGAGATTACAGCAATAATCATTAGTATAAATCGGATTCCAAGTCCGCTGTTATCTTTTAAGATTACGAAGATGCCGATAGGTCCAGAAACTTGCTTACTGGCTTCAGACCCGTTGCCGCGGGCTGCATTGCCGACCATAGATCCAAGAGCTCGCATTGTCTCTATAGTTATCTGCTTTATAAGACCCGCAGCAACGATAGGCGCAGACCATGTTGATCGTCTCATTGTTAATTCAAACGGCGATATGCCCAAGTAGCCCTTGGGTTCATTAGTCTTTTTACTTGCCACTACTTCCGCTTGCGATAGCAGTTTTGCATTGAGATTCGAAGTTTTTTTGTCTCGAACAATATCAATTACGACATCTTTACCAGCCAAAGATTTTGTCGCTTTAGGGAGATCATCTGTCGACATAATCGAATACGTTTTCCCATCTGAAGTCAGCCGGGTAATTTGATCACGCTGTTTTAAGCCAGCTTTTTCTGATGGTGAATTTTTTTCAATAGATCCGACAAGTACCCGACTATTCGATATCTTCGTATCCGATCCAACAGTAAATTGATTTTCAATTATTTTGGGTAATCCAATGAGAGCCAAGAAGGTAAACAACGCAAATGCTGTCAGCAAGTTCATTAATACACCAGCGATCATGACCTGAACCTTAACGCCAAGAGGAGCGGCGCCAAAACTGCCCTTGGCAGTTGCTGAATCATGCTCACCTTTGAGGCGGACGAAACCACCCAAAGGCAGCCAGTTGATCGTAAATTCCATTCCACTTGCAAGCTTTTTACCCCAAGCTTTCGGCGGGAAACCTATACCGAATTCTTCGACATCAACGCCTCCCCGGCGAGCAGCGAGATAGTGCCCATACTCGTGCACAACCACCAAACCCATGAACATCATTAAACCCAAAATAAGTAGAAGTACTGACATCCCTCAAGTATACAATATTGGTTGTGCCTTTTGGTATTTAATTACCAAAACGTCGTTTTCTGCGACCAAACTCAGCCAAAGCTTTCTTAAGATCAGAACCAGTAAAAGCCGGCCAATAGGTGTCGGTAAAGTACAATTCACTGTACGACACCCGCCAGAGCATAAAATTACTCAGTCTCTTTTCGCCTGATGTTCGTATCATAAAATCAATCGGAGGAATATCTGCTCCGTAAAGATTTTGCTCAATATCTTGCGCTGTAATTTCTTGTTTTGTAGAGTCGTTTTTGAGAGCACTGTTAACAGCTGCTACGATTTCCTGTTGCCCACCGTAGTTGAGGCATAGGGCGAGTGTCCCGGCAGTATTATTCTTGGTTAGCTCCTCGGCCGACGCAATGTCTTTTATAATTTGATTACTCAACTTGTCATTTGAACCAAGGAATCGGACTCGGATATTCTCTTTATGGAGCTGTTTGACTTCGGTTTTTGCAATTCGAAGAAGGAGTTTCATGAGATAATCTACCTCCTGCTCACTCCTATTCCAATTTTCTGTAGAAAATACATAGGCAGACACATATTGAATTCCCTGCGCTATTGCCTCCATACCGATTGTCTTGAGATTTTCGTAACCCTTACGATGGCCTTCAAGTGTTGGCAGTCCATTTTCTGTCGCCCAGCGTCTGTTACCGTCAAGTATAAGTCCAAGATGCACAGGAGTTGTAGATGAATTTTTAGTCAAACCAACACTGCCTTTCAATTGTTGCGCCTTCTCGGGTGCTAGATTTTCATGATTTCGGCTTCTTTAGCCTTACCGTTAGCTTCAGCATCTGATTTTGCTTTAGCCATGTGTTCATCAACCTGGCTAGCCAAGCGTTTTGCATCGTCCTCACCAATAGACTTATCTTTTTTAGCTGAATCTATAGCGTTCAAGGCGTCATGTCGCACTGAGCGCATAGCAATCATGCATTCTTCGAGCTTGACCCCTACTTGCTTGGTGATTTCACGACGACGTTCTTCATTGAGGGCCGGGATTGCTACACGGACTACACGACCATCATCGCTTGGGTTTAAGCCCAAAGATTGTGCATCGCGAATAGCGTTTGCGATTGCTTGAATACTTGTGGGGTCAAATGGCGTAATCTGCAATAATTGTGCCTCTGGTGCAGTTACGTTAGCAACTTGATTCAAGGGCATGCTACTGCCGTAGACTTCAACCATAATCCCATCAAGCATACCGGCACTTGCCCGGCCTGTTCGAAGCTTTTTGAGCTCATCTTTAAAGCGTTCTACTGATTGAACGAACTTTGTTTGTGCTTGCTGTACGATGTTTTCATTCATACTGATAAGTATACCACTCTGAGTGATTAGGCTACTTCGCCAAGTGCAATTCTACTAAAGCGGCGGACGACAATATTTTCACCCATCCGAGCATTGGCATCTTTAACGATTTGACCAACACTTAGATCAGGATTCTTAACAAACGGCTGTTCGAGTAGGCATCGTTCTGCAAAATATTTTTTGAGCATACCTTCGACGATGTTTTCGAGCATCGCATCAGGCTTACCTTCTGCTTTTGCTTTTTCGATAAATTCAGCTTTTTTCTCTTCGCGTACTTCGGCAGGAATTTCTTCCATACTGAGGAATTCAGGAGAAACAGCAGCAATATGCATGCCAAGATCTTTAACGAGTTCTGCAAATTCATCTGTTTTTGCAACAAAGTCTGTCTCGCAGTTTACTTCGATCAAAACACCGATACGGCCATCATGATTGTATGATCCAATAAGTCCAGCTCGTGCTTCGCGCTCACCGCGTTTTTCAGCCTTGGTAAGACCCTTTTTACGCATTGCTTCGAGCGCTTTATCGAAATCACCATCTACTTCTTCAAGCGCTTTTTTGGCGTCGGTTAGTCCAACCCCAGTTAGGCTTTTTAGTCGTTTGATGTCTTCAATTGCAACTTTCATTTATCTTCTCCATCCTCTTTTTTATCTGCAACTGGTGCAGCTTTCTGTTTTGCTTTACCTTCGGCAATTGCGCTCTTAATGTAATCAAGAATAAGTTGAATCGTCTTGATTGCGTCATCATTTGCCGGGATAGGATACGTAATGTCTGATGGATCTGCATTCGTGTCAGCAATCGCGATAGTCTTAAGACCAAGTTTTCTAGCTTCCTTGAGTGCATTGGTTTCGTTAATGACATCAACCACAAACACAGCACCTGGGCGGGCAGCAAGATCTTTGACACCACCATACAAGAAGTTCATCTGATCAATCTCTTCCTGGAATCGTTGAACTTCAAGCTTGTTGTATTTAGCTTCAAGTTGGCCATTTTCCATTCGAGCTTCGATGTCTTTGAGATGCTTAATACGCTCACCAATAGTTTTCTTGTTTGTGAGCATTCCACCGAGCCATCGTTCTGTAACAAACGGCATTCCTGCTTCTTTGGCTGCTAGCTGAACGATGTCTTTAGCTTGTCGCTTAGTACCAACGAAAAGTATTTGCTTTCCTTCAGAGACTGTCTTAGTAATAAACGGCAGTACCTCTTCTAGAGCTGTCACTGTCTTGGTTAAGTCGATAATATGAGTACCGTCTCTTTTGCTATGTATATACTGAGCCATTTTTGGGTGCCAACGGCTTGTTTTGTGGCCAAAATGTGCGCCAGCTTGTAGTAAATCTTTAATGTCTACTTCTGTAGCCATGATTAGTAAATCCTTTCACTTCGATAGTTGGTTGCCTGGTTTCATCCAGCGAGGACGAATCAGGAGGATTATTCCATCTATCTGATTAATAATAAGTATTTATATACTACCAGGTATCCACCTCTGTTGCAACCCTAATAATTTGAGCAGACTATAAAGATGATTGACGTATCCACCCCTGATGTGTATAATTTAGCTCTGATTATGAAAAAAGAACTACATCCCAAGAACTACCGCCCTGTCGTATTTAAAGACCTAAATAACGATGTCATGTTTTTGACACAGTCGACTGTTGCAAGTGATGCAACTATCAAGTGGGAAGATGGCAACGAATACCCTCTTATAACAGTCCATATCAGCAGCGCCTCACATCCATTCTTCACTGGTCAAGAAAAGATGATCGACATTGAAGGTCGTGTTGACCGATTCAAGGCACGTCAAGATGCTGCTGCAAAGCGTAAAGAAGCGTCTATAGCCAAAGCGAACAAAGTTCGTGTCCGTAAAAACGCCGACACTGTCGACGCAAAATAGCTACATTCATTAAAAACAGCCAGAATTATATCTTTCTGGCTGTTTTCTTTTATACTACCTAAGCAGACATAGAAATCATGAATAGCAAACAACAACACCTCAAAGAAGAATTCAATATCCTACAGGAACAACTACAAGATCCTGCTATTTTTAGTTCCAAAAACTATCCCAAGATGGCAAAAAGATCGAGCGAGCTTGAAAAGACGCTTCAACTCTTCAATACAATTACAGAGCTCAAGGAACATAGCCTAGAAGCAAACAACATGAGCCAAGATTCTGACGCAGATATTGCCGCGATGGCCAAAGAAGAGCTTGACGAATTAACTGCTTCTATCGAAAAAGCCGAGCAAGAACTAGCCCTCATGCTGACTCCAAAAGACCCTAATGATGAACGTGACGCAATAGTAGAAATTCGAGGAGCAGCCGGAGGCGACGAAGCGAGCTTATTTGCTGGTGATCTATTTAGAATGTATACCCGTTGGTGTGAGACGAAAAACTTCAAAGTGGAACTCATAAACGAAAACGTCAATGAAGTTGGCGGATTCAAAGAAGTAGTCTTTGCCGTTCGTGGCGTGGATGTATTTAAAGTATTAAAATTTGAAGCCGGCGTCCATAGAGTCCAGAGAGTGCCAAGCACTGAATCACAAGGTAGAATTCATACCAGTACCGTAACGGTCTCAATTTTACCCGAAGCAGAAGAAACAGATATAGAAATAAGTCCTCAAGACCTCCGTATTGACGTCTACCGCAGTAGTGGCCATGGGGGTCAAAGCGTTAATACGACCGATTCTGCCGTTAGGATCACCCATATACCATCCGGTTTAGTAGTCACATGCCAAGATGAAAAATCTCAGATCAAAAATAAAGATAAGGCTATGGGCGTGCTTCGGTCTCGTCTGCTCCAGATCAAGATCGATGAAGAGCAAAAGCAACTATCAGATGCCCGCAAAAAACTTGTCGGTTCAGGCGATAGAAGTGAAAAAATTCGTACCTACAACTTCCCTCAAGATCGGATAACCGACCATCGCATTGGCTATAGCAGAAGCAACATTCCTGGTGCCTTAAATGGAGAGATTGATGATCTTATCGAGGCACTCCAATTGTACGAACAACAGTTGATCCATAATGAAAATAGCTGATTGGCTTAAACAAAGCACCCTTGTTTTACTAAACGAGGGGATCACGTCAGCCCGTCTCGATTGCCTCATTCTTCTAGAATACGTTCTTCAGAAAGATCGTATTTTTATTCTAAGCCATGACGATTCACTTCTTACGGAGACACAAATAGAACAACTTAATTCATATATTACGAGGCGGAAAATACATGAACCTATTGCATACATTTGTGGTTCAAAAGAGTTTTATGGCAGAAATTTTATTGTGTCTCCCAATGTACTCATTCCGAGACCTGAATCAGAAACAATTATCGACATCCTAAAGACGCTTCAACTTCCCGATAATGCCCTAATTATCGACGTCGGAACAGGCTCGGGGGCTCTGGCAATTACAACTTCGCTCGAATACCCTTCTGCTCGCGTGCATGGCTATGATATTGATCCAGATGCACTTATAATTGCGACTAAAAACAATAAGTTACTGAATGGTAGCGTCGAATTCAGTCACGGAGACTTACTTACAGGATTAACGGAGCCAGCTCATTGTATAATTGCTAATCTCCCTTATGTAGCCAATAGCCAACCTATTTCAAAGGATGCAAATTTTGAGCCCTCATTAGCCCTTTTTGCAGACAATGATGGGCTTGATCTAATAAATTCCCTTATAGATCAAATTACGGTAAAAAATTTAGTGCCCGGAGGTTATTTACTGCTAGAGTCAGAGCCAAGACAGCATGCGCGGATCCAAGCATATGCCGAGGACAAAGGATTTATTCCCTTAAAGAACATTGCATTTATTCAATTATTTCAACGTAAATAGTTGTTTTCGTTCTTTATTTTACTGTTCAGGTGCTGCCTGAAGTACCGTCTTTAGAGATATTTCTTTGCCGTCCCTTAATACCGTCAAAACGATAGAGTCGCCAACACTTCGTCTTCCCAAAATTGAGGTGAGACTATTCTTCTCATCTATGTTCACTGTATCTATTGATATAATAATGTCTTTTTCTCGAAGCCCAGCTTTTTCTGCGGGACTTCCTGGTACGACAACTGAAACACCATTCTGCGATACAAGGTAAGCTCCTCTTTTGACGGATAAGTTCAACTGATATGCATAGTCGTCAGTTAAGGATATATAGCGAACACCTAGGTACGGTCGAACTAGTTTACCTTTATCTAGCACGCTCTTTATGAGTCCTTGAACATCGTTTATCGGGATTGCAAATCCAATATTCTCAGCGTTGCCCGCAATTGCAGTATTGATGGCGATAACTTCGCCGTTTGCGTCGACAAGCGGACCACCTGAATTACCGGGATTTATAGCTGTGTCCGTTTGGAATAAGTTCTGTAATGTCTCAGTACCGCCCCCACTCTCGCTTCCCGCTTCTAGGCTTCTGCCGAATCCTGATATTATCCCTGCAGTAACAGTGTTTTGAAATTGCCCAAGTGCATTCCCGATTGCGACAACCTTGTCGCCAACCAAGACCTTACTTGAATCGGCAAGTCTTACGGGGACAAGTGTTTTGCCTTTTTTATCCGTAATTTTTAGGAATGCTACGTCTAAACTATCTGAGTCGTTCGTTCGGCCAATGACGTCAACTTTATCTAATTTTGTTCCGTCAGATAACGTAACACTTACCGAGTTAGTGCCTACTGGGACTACGTGACGATTAGTGATTATGATGCCGTCTTGGTTGAGAATAAAACCTGTCCCGGCACTCTTTTGGTCGCCAAAACTTTGTCCAAATATATTTTGAGTATCCGATTTTGAAGTAACATCTACAGACACCACACTCTGCCCAACATCTTTTGCGATTTCATTAATGAGCCTGCTCTCATTGACTACTACTTTTTTCGTAACGCTTTTAGATGAATATCCCGAATTATGTGATTCCGCAGAGCCGAATCGACCACCGATAAACCCAACACTAAGACATAGAAGAAGTAAAAATAACCGGTCAAACATTTTTTTACTTGAAGCAGTGTTTATGTGCTTAAAAAGGTTAAATCGCTGATTAGAATTTTGGTTATTTTTTAGTACTTCCATACATACCCCCCCAATAACATAGATTTATTAAATTGTTTTATCAGCCCAGTCAGAAAACAATAGTACGATGATGATGACAGATATTACGACGAAGATAATTTGTCTCCTCAGTAAAACTGACAATTTATCAGTTTTTTCAAGATAATAGATGCCGCCGAGTCCAAAACCGAGCACTGACAAAAGAAGCGCGGGCTGAGCAATTGCACCGTAAAAAATTAGCCAGTGACATAGCACCCAAACGAGAGCCGCTCCGAAATACGACCAAGCCCCTGCCAAATATCTCGACATTGATTCCTCGAAACCAGCAAAAAAATGACGTGCCGCACTATAACAAATGATCCAAGTGAGTAGAATAAGAACCAGTGATGAAGCCTGTCCCCATGCAATAAAAAGTGCCGATAAGCCAATTGCTTGGCTTATTAATGCCTGCAAAGAAACGCCAAGAGACGTAGCCATCGGCTTTATTGTTAAGAGCCAAAATCCGTAAGCTGCTGTCCATACAAGTTGTATTAACTGGGAATCGGTATGAGTCATAAAAACTAATACTGATATACCTACTATTATATCTACCGCGTTAGCGCGTATGTTAGCTGGCCAATGTCGTGGTTTAACCGAGAACATTCGCCATTTACTGAGCAAAATTAAACTTGCTGCAATTTGGATAAACCCAGTTCGTACAAAAATAAATACGAGTGCCGGCAATAAGCTCGTTAGTCCAATATGGACGATATGTGAAAAACCTGCTGCTGGCTTAATTCTTGCTGTTATTTTTCCCATAGTGTAGCTACTATTATATCAAATAACCTGCAATGTGTACGATTAGAATCATTACCGTTTTTTCCGTGCACGATATAGCGAATTCAAGTATAGTACTTTCATATGCCTCCACAAAATACCAATGAAGTACCTAATCCAGAAACACCACAAGTTAGTGTCGTATCTAACGAACAAACAAGTGGTATAGTCAGTCAAGAGAACCCAGAAGAGAATGATTCGAATAGCAAGAAAGATTCGATTAAAGGCATCCTTTCTACAGTCGCAATCTTAGTTATTGCTCCTCTCATCGCTCTAAGCCTTACTGCCTTCGTATTTCAGTCGTATGAAGTTGACGGCCCGAGTATGCAAACAACGCTTCAGAATCATGATCGACTTATTGTGTATAAATTACCTCGAACAATTGCTAAAATTACTCGAAAACCATATATCCCAAAGCGAACGGATATTATAATTTTTACTCGTCACGATAGTTTTGAGTTCGGTACGGATAAACCCCGGCAACTTGTTAAGCGCGTAATCGCCTTGCCAGGAGAAAGAATCACCGTCAAGAAAAGTGTAGTTACGGTTTATAACGATGAGCATCCTGAAGGCTTTAAACCCGACGAAGAGAATAAATATGGCAAAGTAATCACAAATACTTCTGGTGATATCGACTTAGTTGTTCCGACAGACTCTATATTTGTTTGCGGAGATAACCGCCCAAATTCATTAGATTCAAGAGCTTTTGGGCCAGTCCCGCTTACTGATGTTGTCGGCAAACTATCTCTCAGAGTATATCCGTTTAAATCTGGTCAATCTTTCTAGTAAACAGTTTACTTAGAGATTATCGAAATCAATCGTTTTAACTCTGCTTCACTTGAAAATTTTATCTCTAATTTCCCACCTTTGGCAGTTCTTCGAAGTGTAACGGGTGTTTTTAAGTATTTAGTCAATCGTTCAGTCTGAGGGGATGTTGTGGCAACTTTCTTCTCCGCCCCTGTACTGCTGGTAGTTCCTTTTTTGTGCGCAACCACGTAACGCTCAGTTTCTCGAACAGACCATTTTTTTTGAATAATTAACTTCAATAAGTGTATTCTGTCTGTGTCGAGTTTTATGCCCAGAATTGCTCGGGCGTGCCCTTCAGAAATCTTTTCATCTCTGAGCGCTTGCTGCACCTCATCGGGTAATTGCAATAACCGTGCGCTGTTTTGGACTGTTGCAGCTGCCTTTCCCAGACGAGCACCGATAGTGGCGTAATCGAGACTAAACTGCTGGTGTAGATATTCTATCGAAACCGCCTGTTCGAGTGGAGATAAATTTACTCGCTGTACATTCTCTACTAAAGCGAGCTCTAGACGTTCAAGTTGCTCAGCGGATCTGACTATAGCCGGTACCGTCTTGAGCCCAGATAATTTTGCTGCACGCCATCTTCGCTCTCCCGCAATAATATAGTACTTCTCGCCATTCGGAGTCACCACGAGCGGCTGGATGATGCCATGTTGTTTTATAGATTGAGATAATTCTTTCAAATTTTCTTCGTCAAAGTGCACCCGAGGCTGTTCCGGATTTGCTTGCAAGGCAGCAATCGATATATTTTGTATACGATTGTCTTCCGAAGACAAAATAGACGTATCAAAATTTTTCGGTATAAGTGAATCAAAACCTCGACCTAATTTACTTGCTGACACGATTATCAATCTCCTTTGCTAGATTCTTATAACTTCTTGCACCCTTAGACCATTTATCATGCTCTAGAATTGATTTACCAAAACTAGGTGCTTCTGCCAGTCGAACATTACGAGGGATAACAGTCTTCAGGAGCTTAGTATTAAAATGTTTTTTTACTTCAGCTACTACTTGTTCAGATAGTGATGTCCGGGCGTCATACATTGTAATGACTATGCCCAGAAGCTCCAATGAACTATTTAACCCAGCTCGTACTCGTTGGATAACATCAAGTAATTGGCCAAGTCCTTCTAACGCATAGTATTCGGCTTGAACAGGGACCAATACCAAGTTTGCAGCAGTGAGTGCATTGAGACTCAATAGACCAAGCGATGGTGGGCAGTCGATCAATACATAGTCATATATAACATCCGCTAATGCTACCTTGAGCCTAAATTCTCGTTTTTCTTCACTGGCTAAATCTACCTCAGCTGCGGCAAGTTGAGAATTAGTCGGCATGATATGGACGCCGGCTAGACCAGTCTCAGTAATAAGTCCTGATGCAGGAATTGTTCCAAACAGGACATCATACACCGTACTGTCTAAATGCTGTTTCTCAAGCCCCAAACCACTTGTTGCATTTCCCTGAGGATCAAGATCGACTATCAGCACTGAACGCCCTAGCTTAGCTAAGTAGGCTGCAAGATTAATGACAGTCGTCGTTTTACCGACACCGCCCTTCTGGTTTAAGACTGCAATTATTTTTCCCATTTTGTTTTCCCTAATGCTTCTAGCCTATCATTTTAAGCCTTCTTTCGCCAGTACACATTGATAGAGATTAAAGAGCTAGCCGTATAATGCTAATGATTTACGCAGGAGAAAAAAACACCCCAGTTGGGGTGTTCATTGTTTGCAGGGGTACAGTGTACGCTTAAGCTATCTTGGTGATCTTGATAACAGTACTGCGTTGTCGGTGTCCGTGGATTTTATGAACGCGCTTTTTCGCTTTGTAGCGGATTGCGAGAACTTTGTCTCCGAGGATCTGCTGTTCGACGATCTCGGCTTGTACCTTAGATCCGGTTACTTCAGGAGTACCAACAGCAACATTATCACCATCAATCACCATGAGAGGAACGAAACTAGCCGTTTTCTCATCATCGTTCAAAAGCTCAACTTCAAGAGTTTGGCCTTCAGTTACTAGATATTGTTTTCCGCCTGTAGCGATAACTGCTTTTTTAGTGTTGCTCATTATGTTCTTTCTTAGAAAAAGTTATACCAATAGATCTTAACAGATTGAGGGCCCGCTGTAAAGAGTCTTAGACCTTGCCCAAACTTATTTTCAACTCATGCCCTTCGACCGTAACTGTTTCTTCATAGGCGTAGCTTTCTTTTTTGGCAGACAGCGAAGTCGCAAGCGTCTCAGCACTAATCTCTTTTTCAAAAACTTTTACCGCCTCAGTTACCACGTCAACGGTACTACTAAGGTCCAGATTTATACGATCATCAACATCCAATCTAGCTTGTTTACGAGCGTTTTGAATCTGTCGGACAATTTCTCGCATAAGTCCTTCTTGGCGTAATTCAGCGTTGAGAGATGTATCAATTTCTGCCGAGATTTCAGCGTCTGGATTGGTAGCTTCTACAACTTCGACTTCTTTAACATTAAGCTCTTCGGCAATTATCTCAATCAATTCAGGCGCAAGATCACTCACACCGTGTAACGATACCTTTTTAAGAGGCTGCCTGACTTTAATACCTGCGGCTGCTCGCTGGGACAACCCTTGGTTAATGAGTTCTCTAACAGTCTGCATGTGCGATATTGATAGCTCATTAATATGACCAGCTTTTGGCCAATCCAATAGATGAACTGATTCACCGCCTGTAAGCTGTCTGTACAGCTCTTCCGCGAGGAATGGGGTAAATGGTGCTAAAACCATAGAAAGCTGCACTAGAACGTAGTGTAAGGTCGTGTAAGCATCGTCTTTATCGGCACTATCGTCACTCTTCCAGAATCGTCGTCGGCTACGGCGGACATACCAGTTGCTGGCATCATCTAGGAACGGTAATATTGATTTAGTAGCAGATTGAAGTTGATATTTATTTAGTCCCTCTTGAATTTCTTTAGTTAATTGATGCATCCTACTGACAATCCATAGATCTAAAGGATTATTTAAACTACCACTCGGATCATTTAAGTCACCCTTAAATTCCCAACCATCAACATCGGCATACATAGTAAAGAAATCAAACATATTCCAGATCATACTCAATTTTCTAGAAGTATCTATAATATCTTTATCTGTAAGATTAGCGTCTTCTCCTGCTGTTAAAGGCGAGCTCAGCAAGAATAATCTGAAAGCGTCAACACTTGTTTTATCCATTAGTTCATTGGGGTCAGTATAGTTTTTTAATTTTTTACTTATTTTTTGACCATCTGCAGCATTGATAAAGCCACTACAGATTAGGTTTTTGAACGGCGATTTATTAAATAGGGCCACATTTACTGCAGTGAGCGAGTAGAACCAGCCCCTGGTCTGGTCTACCCCTTCGATAATGAAATCGGCCGGAAAACTTCTTTCAAATAGTGCTTTATTTTCAAAAGGATAATGGAATTGAGCGAATGGCATGCTTCCGCTCTCGAACCAACAATCAATCACCTTTCCTATATGCTTCATTGATGCACCGTCTAGCTCAAACTCAATGTCCATTACTGAAGGTAAGTGATAATCTTCAAGCTTTTTACCGGTAAATTCTTCAAATTCTTGATAAGATCCGAAAGATTTTATCACCTCTTCGCCGGCTGGAGTTTGACCTTTCCAAATGGGTATTGGCGTTGCCCAAAATCGATCACGACTGAGGTTCCAGTCTGGTGCACTTGAAATGATATTTTTAAATCTCTTATCCTGGAGTGCTTTAGGCACCCATTTTGAGGTTTTATTGGCTTCTTGCATGTCGTCTTTTTGCCCTTGAATATCCAAGAACCAACTGGAATGCGCTCTATACATCAATTTTGTTCCGCATCTGTGACAATGAGGATATTCGTGTTGTACGTATTCAATTTTCAATGCTTTCACTTCACTAAGTAGTGTTTTGGCAATTTCCTTGTTCGTTTCCCAGATATTTTTACCTAGCCATGGACCCGAAGAATACAATCCATTTTCGTCAACCACATGAACTACTGGTAAGTTATAAGTTTCAGATAAATTAAAATCGTCTTCGCCATAGGCTGGTGCAATATGCACTAGCCCTGTACCTTCAGCTTCAGTGACAAAATCGCCGCTAACAATTACATGTGCGTGTGGCCCATGATTCTCAAACAGTGGTTCATACTTCATCCCAACGAGTTCACTACCTTTTAGCTCTTCAATAACATCATATTCAAGGGGTTGATGTTTTTCATCAGTAAATACTTTTTTTACCAGGTCTTTTGCAAGAATTAATTTCTTGCCTTGATACTCTACTTTTACATATTTCAACTTTGGATTAACGGCCACTGCGACATTTGCAGGGAGCGTCCATGGTGTTGTTGTCCAAGCCAGCAAACTAGCGTCATCGTCTACAAGATTTAGATAAACAAAAATACTAGCGTCAGTTACTTCTTTGTAACTATTCTCCATGGCTACTTCGGATTTGGAAATTGGAGTAGCATCCCTTGTGCAGTAAAGTAAAACTTTTTCACCTTCATAGATCTTGCCCTTTTCGTAAAGCTCATTAAATGCCCACCAAATACTCTCCATGTAGTCTTTATCCATAGTCTTATAGGCACCCTTGAACTCTACCCAACGGCCGAGTCTATCGATAACTTCTTCCCATTCATCGCCACCTTTATCCATGGCAATCTTACATGCATTTACATAATCTTTGACACTTATTTTAGTTCCAATTTCGGAGCGATTATTAATACCAAGTTTTTTCTCAACATACACTTCTGCTGGTAATCCATGGCAATCCCAACCCCAACGTCGCTCAACTCTTTTACCTTGCATAGTTTGATAACGTGCAACCGCATCTTTAACTGCAGATATTAGTAGCGTTCCATGGTGAGGCACCCCGGTTATAAATGGAGGTCCGTCATAAAAAACAAAAGCATTGTCTTCAGAGCGATTATTAACCGACTTTTCGAATGTCTTGTTTTTCTTCCAGTGCTGTACGAGGTCTTTTTCGTACTCTAATGCTCTTCGTCTTGTGCCAGCTTTAAACTTCATATTTTCTCCTTACATAGAAAAATCATTTCTTTTAGCTGCCAGATCCCGGGTTGGGAGGTACCATCTGGCTTCCAAAAGAAATGATTCTTTTTGGCTCTTACTTATCGCTATTACGGGCGGTCCGGCTGAGTCTATTACGTGTTACCGTTTCTTTCAGCTGCTTCGTGGGTGATAGCCACTTATCTGTGAACAGAATGCATTTGTAATTTTTACTATACTCTATCTGCTAATCTCCGGCAAGTCATGGCAGGCACGAAAACCTAATCTTGAATGTAATACATTAATTCATTCATTAAGGGCAAGACCGGACCCTGCCAAGAACGAAGAATCTCACCGCTATTACTCAATGCCAGAATTGCTGGATATCGGACGATATCGTAGAGTGAAGCTGCGGCTGCTCCATCTCGAGATTCCAAACTTATAAGCTCTAGTTCATGCGATGTTTGACGCGCGAAATCGCGCGCGAAATCTTCTACAACTCGGGCACTCTCTGAAACAGGATGATAGAGAATTATAACTTTCATATGTATTATTCTAACGCTTTTCGCTCGACGCCCAAAGCCGATATTCAAAATGCACTCCTTGAGTTAAACCCCGAGGAGTGCATCGAATGACCATATAGGCGTCGCCGAGACTAGCTACAGCCGGTAGTACTTCCGCAAGAAGTACACACATAACACGAGCCTGAGCGCTGGGTCTGGTTACCGCAGCTATAGCAGAGGGGAGCCGTGTCATCTGCCGATTTCTTGCTCGTTTCAGCTGAAAACTCAACCAAAGATGGCGCTACAATCTGCTGTGATGCTTGAGTAGGCTGATCATCGGTCGTCTGTTCTACGAGTAGGCTTGTCTGCAAGTCGGGCATATCATCGAGCGATGCAAGACCGAGCTCTAAACGATCGTCAAATGACAGGTAGTCGAGTGCAAGACGACGGATAATATAGTCGGTAATAGAACTTGCTGTTCTAATTTCTACATCATCTGTGATGCCGGCTGGCGCAAAACTTGTGCCTCGCAGCGTCTTGACGTAGCTCTTGAGAGGTACGCCGTATTGTAAGCCGTGGCTAACGCTAATAGCGAATGAATCCATGAGCCCAGATAGTGTTGAACCCTGTTTTGACACATTGATGAACAGCTCACCTGGCGTACCATCTTCATATTCACTGACTGTGAAGAACCCGCTCAAATCTGCAATATGGAACTTATAAGTGCTACTAGTGCGTCGTTTTGGAAGTAATCGTCGAACGGTACCTTTTACGATTATCTTATCTTCGATTGAAGAAGCTACCGGTTTTTCCTCGGCTCCTTCTTTTTTAGCCATACTTAGTGGCTGTCCAACTTTACAGTTGTCTCGGTAAACGGCAACTGCCTTGAGGCCGAGTTTCCAGGCGTCAATATGGAGTTGCTCAATGTCTTCGACAGTAGCATCTTCTGGCATATTCACTGTCTTACTGATTGCGCCGGATAAGAATGGTTGTACTGCTGACATCATCTTGACGTGGCCAAGGTAATGAATCGAGTTGTCACCCATCGAACATGCAAAGACTGCTCGGTGTTCTGGCTTCAAATGAGGTGCCCCGGTGATTGTCTTCTCGACATCTATGTAAGCAATGATCTCATCATTCTGCTTCTTAGTATAGCCAAGTGCCGTAAGGGCTCGTGGTACCGTCTGGTTCACGATGTGCATCGTACCACCACCAACTAATTTCTTCACCTTAACGAGCCCGAGATCAGGTTCGATACCGGTAGTGTCACAATCCATCATCAGGCCAATCGTGCCTGTAGGAGCCAAGACGCTTGCTTGTGAGTTACGGACACCATAGAGTTGACCAAGCTCAACAGCCTCGTCCCATGAAGATGCAGCAGCACTCAATAGGTCTTCGGCAACGAGGCTGGCGTCTATTTCTGAAACAGCTTTTCGGTGCTTCTTGAGAACTCTAATCATTCCCTCTTGATCCTTATGGAATCCTGCAAATGGTCCAACACGACGTGCCATACGTGCACTTGTTGCATAAGCATGACCTGTCATAAGTGCAGTAATTGCAGCTGCTTGAGCTCGACCATCATCTGAATCATATGGAAGTCCTTGAGCCATCAAGAGAGCTCCCAAGTTGGCGTAACCAAGACCGAGCTCGCGGTATGCTCGAGCATTTTTGTTGATATTCTCTGTTGGGTACTCTGAGTATCCGACAAGAATTTCTTGGGCTGTGAACATGAGTTCGACCGTATGCTTGAAAGCTTCGATGTCAAAACTAAAATCGTCGTTCAAATACTTAAGGAGGTTAATGCTTGAAAGATTACATGCCGAGTTATCAAGGTGCATATATTCACTACACGGGTTTGATCCGTTGATCCGTCCAGCGTTGGGCGTTGTGTGCCAGTCGTTAATCGTCGTATCAAACTGCATGCCTGGATCAGCACATTCCCAAGCTGCCTCTGCAAATTGACGGAATAAATCTCGAGCTTTGATTGTCTTCACGACAGCACCTGATGTGACCGCCTTCAAGTCCCAATCGGCATCATTCTCTACGGCGATCATAAAATCATCAGATACGCGCATTGAGTTATTAGCATTTTGGTACTGGACCGAGAAAGAATCCTTACCATCTAGGCTCATGTCAAAACCGAATTCTTGAAGTGCACGAGCTTTTCGCTCTTCGATAGCCTTGCACCAGATGAATTCAAGAATATCTGGATGATCTGAATTCAAGATGACCATTTTGGCTGCTCTTCGAGTCTTTCCACCGCTCTTGATTGCTCCAGCAGAGGCATCAGCGCCCCGCATGAAACTTAGTGGACCAGAAGCAGTACCAGCACTCTTACCGAGCTTTTCAACAGATGAGCGAATATTGCTCAAGTTGATACCAGAACCGGAACCGCCCTTAAAGATCATTCCCTCTTCTTTATACCAATTCAAAATTGCTGGCATAGTATCTTCTGCGGCCAAAATGAAACAAGCACTCGCCTGCTGCGCGCGGCTTGGTACCCCAATATTGAACCAAACAGGAGAGTTGAATGCTGCTCGTTGTGTGGCTAATACGTATTTAAGTTCTTGTGTGAAATCTTCAACTTCATCAGAACTCTCAAAATAGCCTTCTTGCAGACCTTGTCGTGCGACGGTGTCTACGACTCTGTCAATAAGATGACGAAGTGAGGACTCTCGAGTTTTTGTACCCGGAGTGCCAGTAAAATATTTTTGGGCGACAATATTGATTGCGTTCAAAGACCACCCTTCCGGAAATTCAACGTCTTTTTGTTCAAAAACCGGTTTACCCAACATCGGATTGACGATAATTGAATCTGTCTTGATCCACTTTAGTGCATCGTACCCTTTAGTTTTTGGCTGAGTGAACAGCCTCCTGTGACCCAGGATTGTCGTTTGTCCCATAATAGTACCCTCACTATTTAGTTATATTTGTTGTTTTTGTTAGAGTTTGCAATTAACGTATGCTC
>Ga0194055_10001371_pt1 | contig 19819 bp, 4 predicted proteins | sample SepL449m_MetaG_FD_155482 | JGI IMG/M metagenome (GOLD analysis project Ga0194055, IMG submission 155482) | Anoxic zone freshwater microbial communities from boreal shield lake in IISD Experimental Lakes Area, Ontario, Canada - Sep2016-L442-9m | ecosystem: Environmental > Aquatic > Freshwater >...
AAGATAAATTTATTGTATATAATGATACTGGTAATGTTCATGTAGCAGGAACAATTGATATTTCAAAGAATCTTATTGTTAATAATAAGTTTATTGTTGATGCATCAGGAAATACAAGTATAGCAGGCCAATTAGACATATCAAAAAATTTTGCAGTTAATCAAGATAAATTTATTGTATATAATGATACTGGTAATGTTCATGTAGCAGGAACAATTGATATTTCAAAGAATCTTATTGTTAATAATAAGTTTATTGTTGATGCATCAGGAAATACAAGTATAGCAGGACAATTAGACATATCAAAGAATTTTACAGTTAATAAAGATAAATTTATTGTATATAATGATACTGGTAATGTTCATGTAGCAGGAACAATTGATATTTCAAAGAATCTTATTGTTAATAATAAGTTTATTGTTGATACATCTGGAAATACAAGTATAGCAGGCCAATTAGACATATCAAAAAATTTTGCAGTTAATCAAAATAAATTTATTGTATATAATGATACTGGTAATGTTCATGTTGCTGGAAGTATTGATATATCGCAAAATTTAAATGTACAGAATAGTTTTATTGTTGATGGATCTGGAAATATAATATTTAATGGAGATTGTATTTTAAATGGAAAATTTATTCAAGGTGACAATAATGGTATGAATATTAATGGTAATGTTGAAATAAGCGGAAATATAATAACTGATGGTTTTATTTATTCATCAAAATATATTAATGTAAATGATAATATATTATTAAATAGTTCAGGTGATATATCAACAAATGGATATATTTATTCATCAAAATATTTAAATATTAATAATAAATTATCAATTGATAGTTCTGGTAATTTAGATATTAATAATAAATTTAATATAGATGCAAATACAGGTGATACTAATATATTAGGAAATTTAACAACTGGTAATAAAGTTGGTATTAATACTTCTGATCTTGAATCTCAATTAAATGTTAATGGAGATATTAATATTACAAATGGTACTTATAAAATCAATGGTTCTCCTGCTGTTGATTCTATACCATTAGGTACTATAGTACCTTATACAAATATTAATCCTCCAACAGGTTGGAAAAAATGTGACGGTTTTGAAGTTTCAAGAATAGAATATGCCGAATTATTTGATATTATAGGCACTACATATGGTATTGGTAATGGATCAACAACATTTAATTTACCTGATTTAAGAGGTAGAGATATTGTCGGATATGGCAAAGCTAATAATTTAACTAATAAATTATTAGGCGAAAAAGGTGGAGAAGAAAAACATTTTATGACAGAATCCGAAATGGTACCACATAGTCATAAATTAATAACTACAACATCAGAAGTAGGTGGAGATTATAATATGGAAGGATATAATAGAAATATTTTAACTGGTAATAGAGGTGGCGAATATACATTAAAAACAAGTGACGGGAGTAATTATATTGAATATTCTGGAAAAGGCGAAGGATTTAATATTATGCAACCATATGCAGTATGTAATTATATTATTAAAGTAGAATCTATTTTATCATTATTTGGAAAACCTTTTAATTTTTGGCAAAAAGATGAACCAAATAAAATATATAATTTTAGTGATAAAGTAGGTATTGGTAATACAAATCCTGAAGCAACATTACATATTACAGGTGATATTTTACAAACTGGTAATTATACAACTAAATTAAATTCTACTGATATTTCAGGTAATTTAATTTTAAGTAATATAAATTCTGCTGTTGGTATTGGTACAACAGATTTATTATATTCATTAAATGTTGCTGGTGATGTTAATGTAACTGGACAATATCGTATTAATGGAATACCATTAGGGGCATTATTAGATGCAATACCAATTGGTACAATTATACCATATACAGATTTTAATATACCAGATAATTGGATAAAATGTAATGGTATAGAATTATCTAGAACAGAATATTCTGAATTATTTTCAATAATAGGTATAATATATGGTGATGGCGATGGTTTAACCACTTTTAATTTACCTAATTTTACAACTCCAGAATTTACAACATATATAATTAAAACAAATTCAATATTTTCAAGTTTATCACAACCCTATAATTATTGGAGAAAAACAATAAATTCAGTAGATAAAATTTATTATAATAATTCAATTGGTATTGGTATTGAAAACCCACAAGCAAATTTACATGTAAATGGTAGTATTTTACAAACAGGATCAGGAATAACAAATTTAAAATCAACAAATATTGATGGTAATTTAAATATTATTAATAATAATAAATTAACTATTAATACAAATGATAAAAGATATTCATTAAATATAAATGGTGATGTTAATATTACAGGTCTATATCGTTTAAATGGTATTCCTTTAGGGTTTGGTGGAGCTGGTAGTGGTGGTGGAGATGGTGGTGGTTTAGATACAAGTGGAGCAGCAGGATATACAGATGCTATACCAGTTGGTACAATAATTCCTTATGTCAGTGAATACCCCCCTAATTATTGGTTACAATGTAATGGAGCTGATATATCACGCGAAGAATATGCAGATTTATTTTCAGTAATAGGAATAACATATGGAGATGGTGATGGTAGTACAACTTTTAATTTACCAGATTTAAGAGGCCGTGATATTGTTGGATTTGGACAAGGAACTTCATTTAGATCAATGGGAGAAACAGGCGGTGAAGAAAAACATTTATTGACTATTGATGAAATGCCAGAACATAGTCACGATATATTATCTACTACTTCTAATACTGGTGGTGATTATTCTGATGTAACAGTAAAAAATATATTAACTGGACAAAGAAATGGAGAATATAAAAGTAAAACATCAGATAATAATAATTTTATTAAAAATAAAGGTGGTAATAAATCATTTAATATTATGCAACCTTTTACTGTATGTAATTATATTATAAAAGCAAAACCTTTTATATCTTTATTATATCAACCATTTAATTTTTGGAAAAAAAATATTAATAATAATATATATCACATAGAGGGTTTCATTGGAATAGGTACAGATAATCCAGTTTCACCATTACATATTGAGGGTAATATTACACAAACAGGCGATTCAACATGTAATTTAAAAACAACAATAATAGATGGTTGTTTAAGAATTAATTTTAATAATATAGAACAAATAAATAATAACATTGAAATAAATATTAATAACAATTCTAATTTTATTATAGATAATTGTTTAAATAATAGTTATAATATAATTATAAATGATATAAATCCTAGTTCAATAGGACAAATTGGAGAAATTTATATTATAAAAAATACTGAAAATTCTTGTTTAATAACTTTTGATTCAAAAATGAAATTTGTAATAAATACAAAACCAAATACAATTGATAATGCTATAGTATGTATAAAATATACTATTTTAAAAACAAATCTGATAATATGTAGATTTGAAATATTTGATTGAAAATAATAACAATCAAATATTTCTTTGATTGTTATTATAGCATTTATAAAATACAATTAAAAATTTATTTGTATTTTTTTTAGATATAATTTATAATATTATAATATAAAACTATAAAAATATGAGTTTTCCAAGAAAATTACTTACTAGTCTTATGGATGTAATTTTTTCAGTTAATAAAATATCAATAAGTAGAGATGACAATGAAAATACTACATACATAAAAGGTAAAAATAATTTGGGATTTAAAAATTTAACAAATAATGATGAAGGTATTATTATTAATTCATTAAATAATATTGGTATTGGTACAACAGAACCAACTGTAAAACTTCATGTTTATGGTGATACTAAAATCGAAGGTGATTTAATTGTTAGAGGTACTACTACTACAATTAATACTGAAGCAAGGTTTACTGATCAAATAATAGTAACAAATGAAGGTACAGGTCCTGCAATTTTAGTAAATCAAATAGGATTAAATGATATTGTTGAAATTAAAGATGATAATATAACAGTATTTAAAATAATAGATGGTGGTAATGTAGGTATAGGAACAACAACACCAACTGAAAAATTAGAAATTGATGGTTCATTAAAAATATCTGGTGAATTAAAAATAAATAACAAAATAATAATTAATAGTGATGGTATTGTAAATTTATCATCAATTATACCTAATTTAGATGGTCAATTTGTGTATGGTAAATTAAAACCAGAAGTTATACCTAATTTAGATAGTTCTATTATTAATACTGGTATTATTGATATTGCACGTATTCCTATTATACCTTTTAATAAAATAGGAGGTGTATTATCTTTTCAAAATATTCCTTATTTAGACGCTTCTATTATTAGCTCTGGAACTATTAATGCTATTCATATACCAGAGTTAAATAGTAACAAAATTACATCAGGAGTATTAAATCTTGAACGTATTCCTGATATACCTAATAATAAAATAATTGAAATAGATGCGTCTAAAATTACATCAGGAATATTTTCAGCTACTCGAATTCCTGAATTAAATGCTAATAGAATTACAACTGGTTTATTAAATAATAATGTAATACCATTATTAGATGTATCTAAAATTCCTAATTTAGATGCAAATATTATAACAAGTGGTACAATTAATTCTCAATTTATTCCACTTTTGGATGGTACTAAAATTTCATCAGGAATTATAGATTCAAATAGATTACCAAATTTAAATGCTAATAAAATTATTGATGGTATATTTAATATAAATCTTATTCCAAATTTAAATGCTAATAAAATTACTGATGGAATATTAGACGTAAATAGAATACCAAATTTAGATACAAGTAAAATTACATCTGGTATTTTTACAGTTAATAGAATTCCAAATTTAGATACAAGTAAAATTACATCTGGAGTTTTATTAGCTGCTCGAATACCAGAAATAAATGCAAATAAAATTACTTCAGGTATTCTAGAATTAAAATTGTTTCCAGAATTTGATACATCTATTATAAAATCTGGAAAATTCTCTTCTGCAAGAATACCTAATAATATCGCAAATGGAACAATAATAGTCGATACTTATAATAATGTTAATATTAATAATGGTACGTTTTTTATAAATTCTTTGACAAATAAAATTGGAATCAGTAAAATTAATCCTAATTATGATTTAGATATATTTGGTAATATAAATTTTTCTGGTAAAATTTTTAATAATGATATTGAATATCATAAAACACAATGGATTACAAATGTAAATAATAACTGTATAATATATGATAAAAATGTAGGTATTGGTATTAATAATTTTTTACCCCCGCGAGCTAAATTAGATGTTAATGGAGATGTTAATATTTCTAATTCAACAACTATTGGACTTAATACATTATTTGTAGATACAAATTTAAATATGGTTGGTATTAATAATCCTAATCCAATTTTTGAATTAGATATTGTAGGTAATATTAATTTTACTGGAAGTATGTTTAATAATAATAATAAAATTATTTCTAGTCAATGGCGTAATTTAAATAATTACAATATGTTTTATGATCAAGGTAATATAGGTATTGGGACATATTCAATATACCATACATTAGAAGTACTCGGTGATGCTGCTATTAGTGATAATTTTTATGTAGGTGACAGTGATCAAAGAACATTATATATTGATACTGTTAATAATTATGTTGGTATTAATAAAATACCTAATTATGAATTAGATATTAATGGTTCAGTTTTTGCAAATGATGATATGATTATTAATAATAATATTTTTTTATATAAAGATGGTAATGTTAAAATATTAGGAGATTTAAATATTAATGATAATTTTATTGTAAATAATTTAGATGGTAATACAACTATTAAAGGTATTATTTATTTAGAAAATAATTTTAATATTAATGATTGTTTTATGATTGATCAAAGTGGTAATTTAAATATTAATAATAAATTATATATTGATAATCAAGGTAATTTAAATATTAATGATGCTCTATATATTAATAATAATGGTAATATTATTAGTAAAGGAAATATTGATATTTCACAAAATTGTAGTATTGGAGGAGATTTAATTATTGATGGTAATGTCACTCAAAAATCTGATTTATCTGTTATTGGTAATTTATATATTGATAATAATGTTTATTTTAAAAAATCATTAGATTTATCAAATAATTTTAGAATTAATACTAATAAATTTATTGTTGATAATAATGGAAATACGAGTTTAATGGGTAAATTAGATATATCAAATAATTTTACTATTAATAATAATAAATTTATTGTAGATAATATTGGTAATATTAAAAGCGTTGGTAACCTGGATTTATCCAATAATCTTAGAATTAATAATAATAAATTTATTGTTGATAATAATGGGAATACTAGTTTAATGGGTAATTTGGATATATCAAATAATTTTAAAATTGATACCAATAAGTTTATAGTTGATATTTATGGAAATACAAGTTTAATGGGTAATTTAGATATATCAAAAAATTTTAGAATTAATACTAATAAATTTAAAGTTGATATTTATGGAAATACTAAGTTAATGGGTAATTTGGATATATCTAATAATTTTACTATTAATACTGATCAGTTTAAAGTAGATAGTAATGGAAATACGAGTTTAATGGGAAATTTGGATATATCGCGAAATTTTACTATTAATACTGATCAGTTTATTGTTGATAGTTATGGAAATACAAGTTCAATGGGTAAATTGGATATATCAAATAATTTTAGTATTAATACTGATAAATGTACAATTGATACAAATGGAAATTGTATTTTAAAAGGATATTTGGATTTATATCATAGTTTATATATTAATTATGATAAATTTACAGTAGATAATATTGGTAATTGTTCTATAAAAGGATATTTGGATTTACGTGATAGTTTATATATTAATTATGATAAATTTATTGTAGATAATATTGGTAATTGTTCCATAAAAGGATATTTGGATTTACGTGATAGTTTATATATTAATTATAATAAATTTATTGTTGATAATAATGGAAATACAAGTTTAATGGGAAATTTGGATTTATCGGAAAATCTTAGAATTAATACAGATAAATTTATAGTTGATAATAATGGTAATATTAAAGCAATCGGAGACTTTGATCTATCAAATAATCTTAGAATTAATACAGATAAATTTATTGTTGATAATAATGGAAATACAAGTTTAATGGGTAAATTGGATATATCAAATAATTTTACTATTAATACTGATCAGTTTATTGTTGATAATTCTGGAAATACAAGTTTAATGGGTAATTTAGATATTTCGAATAATTTTACAATTAATACAAATAAATTTATTGTTGATAATAATGGTAATATTCAAACAATTGGTAATATTAATATTTTTGGAGACTTTGATCTATCAAATAATCTTAGAATTAATACAAATAAATTTATTGTTGATAATAATGGTAATACAAGTTTAATGGGTAACTTAGATATATCAAATAATTTTACTATTAATATCGATAAATTTATAGTTGATAATTCTGGAAATATTAAATCAACTGGTGATTTAGATTTATCAGAAAATTTTAGAATTAATACAAATAAATTTATTGTTGATAATAATGGTAATATTAAAGCTTCTGGTAGCTTTGATTTATCAAATAATTTTACTATCAATGCAAATAAATTTATTGTTGATAATGATGGAAATATTAAATCAACTGGTGATTTAGATTTATCAAATAATCTTAGAATTAATACAAATAAATTTATAGTTGATAATTCTGGTAATATTAAATCAACTGGTAATTTAGATATATCAAATAATTTTACAATTAATACAAATAAATTTATAGTTGATAATAATGGTAATATTAAATCAACTGGTAATTTAGATATATCAAATAATTTTACAATTAATACAAATAAATTTATTGTTGATAATAATGGTAATATTAAAGCAACTGGAAACTTTGATCTATCAAATAATCTTAGAATTAATACAAATAAATTTATAGTTGATAATAATGGTAATACAAGTTTAATGGGAAATTTAGATGTATCTAATAATTTTACAATTAATACAAATAAATTTATAGTTAATAATAATGGTAATACTAGTTTAATGGGTAAATTAGATATATCAAATAATTTTACTATCAATGCAAATAAATTTATAGTTGATAATAATGGTAATATTAAATCAACTGGTGATTTAGATCTATCGCAAAATTTTAGAATTAATACAAATAAATTTATAGTTGATAATAATGGTAATATTAAATCAACTGGTGATTTAGATTTATCAGAAAATTTTAGAATTAATGCAAATAAATTTATTGTTGATAATAATGGTAATATTAAATCATTTGGTAATTTAGATCTATCGCAAAATTTTAGAATTAATACAGATAAATTTATTGTTGATAATAATGGTAATATTAAGAGTGTTGGTAACTTTGATCTATCAGAAAATCTTAGAATTAATACAGATAAATTTATTGTTGATAATAATGGTAATATTAAAGCAACCGGTAGCTTAGATCTATCAAATAATCTTAGAATTAATACAAATAAATTTATAGTTGATAAAAATGGAAATACAAGTTTAATGGGTAAATTGGATATATCAAATAATTTTACAATTAATACAAATAAATTTATTGTTGATAATAATGGTAATACAAGTTTAATGGGTAACTTGGATTTATCGGAAAATTTTAGAATTAATACAAATAAATTTATTGTTGATAATAATGGTAATATTCAAACAGCAAGTAATATTAATATATTTGGAGATTTTGATCTATCAAATAATCTTAGAATTAATACAAATAAATTTATAGTTGATAAAAATGGAAATACAAGTTTAATGGGTAAATTGGATATATCAAATAATTTTACTATTAATACAAATAAATTTATTGTTGATAATAATGGTAATACAAGTTTAATGGGAAATTTAGATTTATCAGAAAATTTTAGAATTAATACAAATAAATTTATTGTTGATAATAATGGTAATATTAAAGCAGCAGGTAGCTTTGATCTATCAAATAATCTTAGAATTAATACAAATAAATTTATTGTTGATAATTCTGGTAATACAAGTTTGATGGGGAACTTGGATTTATCAAATAATTTTACTATTAATACAGATAAATTTATAGTTGATAATAATGGTAATATTAAATCAACTGGTAATTTAGATATATCAAATAATTTTACAATTAATACAAATAAATTTATTGTTGATAATAATGGTAACATAAAAAGTGTTGGAAACTTTGATCTATCAAATAATCTTAGAATTAATACAAATAAATTTATTGTTGATAATAATGGAAATACAAGTTTAATGGGTAACTTGGATGTATCACAAAATCTTAGAATTAATACAGATAAATTTTTAGTTGATAATTCTGGTAATACAAGTTTAATGGGGAATTTAGATTTATCGGAAAATCTTAGAATTAATACAAATAAATTTATAGTTGATAATAATGGTAATATTAAGAGTGTTGGAAACTTTGATCTATCAAATAATCTTAGAATTAATACAAATAAATTTATAGTTGATAATAATGGAAATACAAGTTTAATGGGAAAATTGGATTTATCAAATAATTTTACTATTAATACTAATAAATTTATAGTTGATAATTCTGGTAATACAAGTTTAATGGGAAAACTGGATATTTCGAATAATTTTACAATTAATACAAATAAATTTATTGTTGATAATAATGGTAATATTAAATCAACTGGTGAATTTGATTTATCAAAAAATTTTAAAATTAATACAAATAAATTTATTGTTGATGCAAATACAGGTAATATAAGTTTAATGGGTAACTTGGATTTATCGGAAAATCTTAGAATTAATACAAATAAATTTATTGTTGATAATAATGGAAATACAAGTTTAATGGGTAATTTAGATGTATCTAAGAATTTTACTATTAATATCAATAAATTTATAGTTGATAATTCTGGTAATATTAAAGCAACTGGTAACTTGGATATATCAAATAATTTTACTATCAATGCAAATAAATTTATAGTTGATAATAATGGTAATATTAAAGCAACTGGGGAATTTGATCTATCAAATAATCTTAGAATTAATACAAATAAATTTATAGTTGATAATAATGGTAATACAAGTTTAATGGGGAGACTGGATATTTCGAATAATTTTACTATTAATACTAATAAATTTATAGTTGATAATTCTGGTAATATTAAATCAACTGGTGATTTAGATTTATCAAATAATCTTAGAATTAATACAGATAAATTTATAGTTGATAATAATGGTAATATTAAAGCAACTGGTAGTTTAGATCTATCAAATAATCTTAGAATTAATACAAATAAATTTATAGTTGATAATAATGGTAATACAAGTTTAATGGGAAAATTAGATATATCAAATAATTTTACAATTAATACTAATAAATTTATAGTTGATAATTCTGGTAACATTAAAGCAACTGGTAGCTTTGATCTATCAAATAATCTTAGAATTAATACAAATAAATTTATAGTTGATAATAATGGTAATACAAGTTTAATGGGTGATTTAGATATATCAGAAAATTTTAGAATTAATCATAATTCGTTTTCTGTTGATAGTTTTGGAAATACAAGTTTAATGGGTTACTTAGATGTATTAAATGATTTTACTATTCATCAAGATAAGTTTTATGTTAATTCAAGTAATGGAGACACTAGTATAATGGGTAATTTGGATATATCAAATAATTTTACTATTAATACTGATCAGTTTTCTGTTGATAGTATTGGTAATATTAAAGCAGCAGGTCACTTAGATATATCAAGAAATTTTACTATTAGTACAAATAAATTTAATGTTGATGCAAATACAGGTAATATTAAATCAACCGGTACTTTAGATCTATCAAATAATTTTACAATTAATACTAATAAATTTATTGTTAATAAAAATGGAAATACAAGTTTAATGGGTAATTTAGATATATCAAAGAATTTTACAATTAATACTAATAAATTTGTTGTTGATTATAATGGGAATACAAGCTTAATGGGTAACTTGGGTATATCAAATAATTTCTCTATTAATACTAATAAATTTATTGTAGATAATAATGGTAATATTACGAGTGTTGGTAGCTTTGATCTATTAAATAATCTTAGAATTAATACAAATAAATTTATTGTTGATAATTCTGGAAATATTAAATCATTTGGTGATTTAGATATATCAGAAAATTTTAGAATTAATACTAATAAATTTATTGTTGATAATTTAGGTAATACAAGTTTAGTTGGAAGTATTAAAATAAATGATACAAATTTTATTGTTGATAGTCAAGGTAATTTAAGTATAAAAGATTATTTTATTATTAATAATCAAAATACAATTATTGGAAATGAATTAAAATTAAATAATAATTTAAATATTAATGATAATATTTTTACTGTTAATGCAAGTACAGGTAATACAACAATAGCAGGTAAATTAGATATTTATAAAAATATAATAGTAAATACTGATAAATGTATTATTGATGCAAACACTGGTACTATTACATCAAAAGGTGGTTTGAATATAATAGATGATTTATTAATTAATACAAATAAATTTACTGTAGCAGGATTAACAGGAAATACAAATATTGCAGGTAATTTAAATATTTTACAAAATTTAAAAATAAATACAAATAGATTTATGGTTTCAAATACAGGGAAAACTGATATTAGTGGTAATTTAACAGTTAGTAATGTATTATTTGTTGATGTATTAAATAATAAAATAGGTGTGAATACTTATATTCCTAAATATGATTTAGATATTTCTGGTAATGCTAATTTATTAAATATTAAGGCTTCTAAAATTGGAACAAGTGGTTATATTAAAAATCCAGAATATATAATATTATCAAATTATTTAGTTGATGATAATAATGGAGAAATAACATTAACAAGTTATAATTATTCTAATCATAATACAGTAATAGAATATGATATTGCATCATATCATATGCCTGATATTATATACCTAGAATTTAATATTACAAAAGAAAATAATGATTATGGTTATGGTTTTTGGGTATCTTTTTATAATGAATTTTCTTATAAAACAGTTATAACAGATTATAGTAATAATGACCATCCCAATTTTAATGGTTATACAATATTATTTAATATTTATGATGCGTCAATATATTTAAATGATATGTTTATAGCAGCTTTACCATCATTTGAATCAAATAATAATATATCATTAAAAATTATTAATAATAAAACTACTATTAATTTGATATTATATGTAAATAATATTTTAGTAACAAATTATGTAATTAATGATATTCCATTAAATTTATTTTCTAAATATTTAGTGATTGGTGGATCAAATAAAATAGATATTACACCAATAACACAAAAAGTTAAAAATGTTAAGATTTATATACAGAATTATATACCAAATAAAGAATTAGAAATACTTGGTGATGGTTTAATAAGTGGTGATTTAACTGTAGATGGTAAAATATATACAAAATCAGATTTTAATGCGAATAATATTTATTCAAATAAAATAGGAACAAATGGATATTTAATTAATATGCCAAATAAATATGATACAAGTTTTAAATACAATATTTATAATGTAAATAATGGTTACAGTTATATTAATGATACTATAACATTAACAGATGAAAATATATCTTCATGTAAATCTGTAATACAATTTGACGTATCACCAACTGTTATAACCAATTTTATTTTTAGTTTTAATATAGTATTAAATAAAACAAATAATGTAAATAATACTGGAATGGGTTTTTGGGTATCTTTATATAATACTTTGTCATATAATAATAATAATATAAGTTATGATAGTAATTTAGGTGGTGTTTGTTTATTTTTTGACATATATAGTAATATTAGTAAACTTTATAAAAATGGATATTTAATAATGTATCAAGAAACAACAAATAATTTAAAAACATTAATTACAAATACAGACCATTTAGTCAAAGTAATAATATATAATAATAAATATATTCAAGTATTAATTGATAATATACAATATTTTGGCTATGAAATACAATTAACATATGGGAAATATTTTGCAATAGGCGCTTTGAATGGTGCAGCTAATATCACATTGACACAAAGTTTTAAAAATATTAAACTTTTTAATAAAAATATATTATCATTAGATAATAGTTTATCCGTTTATGGGGAGTCGTTATTACATGGAACCGTTAATATAGAAGGATTATTAAATACAAATAGCAATGTTAATGTAAATAATTTATTTTATGTTGATACTTCAAATAATAATGTTGGTATAGGAACAACATCGCCTTTACAAAAGTTACATGTTTTTGGAGACATATTAATAGATGGAAATATAGTAACAACTGGCTCTCTGGCTTCTGAATCTCAAACTATTGAAAAATTAATAATTTCTAATAATACAATCGGACCTGCTATTTCAATAAATCAAATAAATAATGACGGAGGTATAGTTAATATAAAAGATAATAATACATCTGTTTTTACAATATTAAACGGAGGTAATGTTGGTATTGGGACTGATAATCCTATATCGTCATTTCATGTTGTTGGTACTAATTCAGATATATCAGGTAATTTAAGAATTGGTAATAATTTATATGTAAAAGAAAATATATTATTATCAGGTAATTTAAATATTAATACAAATAAATTTAATGTTGATTCATCTGGTAATGTATATATTGATGGTAATGTTTCAACATTAAATAATTCATTATACATTGATAAAGGTAAAAATAATGTTGGTATTGGAACATCAAGCCCAGATAGTGGAAATAAATTACATGTATTAGGAAATACTAGAATAGATGGTGATTTATTTGTTAGAGGAACACAACGAATAATTAATACAGAGACACAAACATCAGAACAATTGATATTAACTAATAATGGAACAGGTCCTGCGATAATAATTAATCAATTAGGTGATGAACCTATAATTAATTTTCAAGATGATAATGTTTCTGTGTTTTTTATAGACAATGGGGGACTTGTTGGTATTTGTAATACAAAACCAATTGAAAAATTAGATATTATTGGTAATGCATTAATACGTAATAAATTATTTGTAGGAAATAGCAGTATAAATAACTCTAATGATACAATTACATTATATGATACTAGTAATACAAGTATTCGATTAATAAGTAATGTGAATAATAGTACAATTAAATTTGAAGACACTAATAATAATTCATGTAGTATTAATATGAATAATAATGGATTGAATTTAAATTCTTATAATAATTTGAACTTTTATACAAACTCAATACAAAAAATATTAGTATCTACAGATATATTCTTAACTCCAACAACAAAGTTAGATGTTTCAGGTAATATAAATATAAAAAATAATTTATTAATGAATGAAAAACAAACTCTTGATAAAAATAATAATTTGACAGTAAATTCAGCTTTAATATCAACTGGTAATTTAATTGTTGAAAATTCAGGAAATATTAATTTATCAAATGGAAGTTTATATGTTACTGGAACAAATAAATTTGTTGGTATAAATAAAACACCAAATTATACATTAGATATTTCTGGAAACATTAATTTTAATAATAATTTATATCAAAATGGTACAAAATACATTGATGCATCACCATGGACATTATATGACAGCAATGGTATAGTATGTACTAATAATAATGTGAATAATGGTAAATTGACATATAATAATGGAAATGTTGGAATAGGTTTGACATTACCAAAAGAGAAATTACATATCAAAAATAATTCTATATTAATTGAAGATAATTCTTCAAATATGTTTTTAAAATTAGGAGTTATTAATAATTTTACTTGTATTATGTCAGGTATATTAAATACTGATAATTCTGCTGCTCCAATATTATTCGGTACAATAAATAATAAGACTGAATGGATGAGAATAGATGCTAATGGACGCATAGGAATAGGTGCAACTGATCCATCAGCATATTTAAATATTAAAAGTAATACTAATTATGATTTAGTAAATATTAATAATTATATTTATGTAAACAAAAATAATAAACTTGGTATTGGTACATCATCACCATCTGGATGGTTAGACATTAGTAATAATACTTTTGATACAAGTTTAAAAATTAAGAATACAATTGGACCATTATTAGATATACAAAACGAAAATGGAAATGTAGCGTATATTAATAACTTGGGAAATGTTGGTATAGGTATAAGTACTCCTGGTGCTAAATTAGATATATCAGATAATAGTACTTATTATGGACTAAAAATATCTCAGAAAGGAACAGGAGATATTTTATGGTTATTAAATGATATTAGTACTAATATGATTGTTAAGAAATCTGGTAATGTTGGTATTGGTACAAAAGATCCAGATGCTAATATACATATTAATTATATTGGTGGTAAAAAATTACAATTCACAAATGACAGTACTACAAATCAACATATTGTATTATGGGAAGATAGTGGTTATTCTGGATTTGGTGCAGATAGTAATAGTTTAAAATATTATATAAGAAATAATAATAACTCTCATGTCTTTTATTCAGGATCTTCAGAATTAATAAGAATAAAAGGTAATGGTAATGTTGGTATTGGAAATTCAGATCCACAATATAAATTAGATATATCTGCTAATGATAAAATATTATTAAATTTATATCAAGGTGGAAGTAATCATATTTTAACCGGTAATAACTTTACAATTAATAATAATGGAAAACTTGGTTTAAATGTTATACCAGAAGCTAGATTAGATATTTCAGAAAATAATACGAATACAGCATTAAAAATTACTCAAAATGGTTCTGGTAATATATTAGATTTAAATAGTATTATAACTGTTAGTAATAATGCTAATATAGGTATTAATAAATCAGTTCCATCGTGTCATTTGGATATAAGCTGTAATAATAATATTGGTTTAAATATTGTTCAAAATTCAAATAATGATATATTAAGATTAACTTCAACAACATATACATCAAATTTAACAGTAAATAAAAATTGTTTTGTTGGAATTGGTGTAACTAATCCTTTAACAACATTAAGTATAACATCATCATCATATAGTCCTAAAATTACTTTATATGATAATAATGATACAACAAAACATATGGGATTTGGTGTTACGGTTAATCAACTAAATTATCATTCAATTAAAGATCATGTATTTTATAATAATGGAAAAAATGCAGATGGAACTGAATATATGCGATTAGATGCAAGTGGTAATTTAGGAATAGGTGTATCTATTCCTACAGCTAAATTAGACATAAGTAATAATATCAATCAAAATATATTAAAATTAAATAATAATAAAGTTATTGTAGATAATGATGGAAAAATAGGTATTGGGAAACAACCATCATATACATTAGATGTTAGTGGAAATATTTTCACTAATGCTAAATTAGGTATAAATGTAAATCCAACATATCAAATAGATGTTGCTGGAGATATTAATGTAACAGGTGGATATAGAATAAATGGCAATCAAATGATTGATGCTATTCCAGTTGGAACTGTTATTTCATATACAAATGAAACATTACCATCTGGATGGTTAAAATGCGATGGTACAGAATTATTACGTTCTGGTTATCCTGACTTATTTGCTGTTTTAGGTACTAAATATGGAGGTTCAGCAACTACTTTTAAACTTCCAGATATGAGAAGTAGAACAATTTTAGGTTCTGGTACTAGTAGAACAATTGGCGAAGTAGGTGGTAGTGAAACGCATACTTTAACAATAAATGAAATTCCTTCTCACAGTCACAAAGTATTTAATAGTCAGAGTACATCTGCTTTAGAATATTCAGCAACAAATAAAAAAGATATTATGATTGGTGATAGAGGTGGTCAATATGAACAAACAAATGCGGATAATACAAATTATATAGAATCTACAGGAGGAACACAACCACATAGTATTATGCCACCTTTTATAGTATGTAATTATATGATTAAAGCAATTCCTATTATTTCAATGTTTGGAACACCATTTAATCATTGGTCTAGAACAGATAATAATATAACATATACAAGTGGTAATGTTGGTATTGGTGTAACTAATCCATTAACAGCATTACATGTACAAGGTACAATTACAACATCAGCTACTAAAAATTTCACTATTGATCATCCTATTAAGATGAATCATAAATTAATACATGCTTGTATTGAAGGTCCTAGAGCTGATTTAATTTATCGTGGCAAAACAAAATTATTATATGGCAAAGCTGCTGTCAATGTATGTAAAGAATGTAATATTACAGGTGGAATTACAAAAGGAACATTAAATATATTAGGTAAAATTCCAGATATATTTTTACAGAATAATGAAAGTTTTGATCGTGTTATTGGTAGATTAGAAGACGAATATTTATATATTACTTGTGAAAATACAAATAGTTTTGTAAATATATCATGGATGATTATTATTGAAAGAAATGATATTGATTCTTTAGTATGTGAAATAAATATAGAATAAATTATTTTTTAAATAAAATTAATTTTATTTATTATATTAATAATGAACAAAATTAACAAATTAAAAGATTTAATTGATGAACATTTTTTTAAATTAGAAAAATTAAAAACAAACAATTTAAAAAAAGATGAACTTCATTTACATCTATCACAACATAATAAGGTAATGATACCATGTGGAAATAAAGACTGTCCAAATTTAAAATGTACAAAAATACATAAATGCAAGCACTATAAATGTCATGATATGATGAAATTAAAAGATGAACCTAAACTACATGAACTACCTGAACTACCCGAAGTGCCAAAATATAAATATAATTATAATGCAATATATGAAGAAAAAATTGAATCTGGTGGTTTGACAAATGTAGGTGTAAAATTACAAAAAGAATTTCCTAATGCGCGTATAGGAACTATGGTCGCAGGAAACTCGGGTCGTCCAGGTGGATCATGTGGTGAATTTAATGGTAATGCCGTAAAATTACATCCCTATCATACTACTCAAGAAGAAGATGTTGTATCAAACTGGATATTAACAACAAGTTGGCTCATAACAACTATAAATGATATAAATAATATACAAAATAAAATAGTAGTACATATAAATGATAATAAAAATAGACCTTATACTGATGAAATATTATTTAAACATACTATTCATCAACAATGGGGAATGAAAGTTCCTGATTGGAAGAAAAAATATAATTGGGGAGATAAAAAATATGACATATCACAAGATAAATATGATAAGCGGAAAGAAGATTATACTGATACTATTCAAGAAGTAGACTATACAAATGCAGAACCATATCAGTACGCCGATGCATGGGTTGTACGCAATGCGCACCTCAGTGAAAAAGTGATAAATCAATCTAAGAATGAATACAACTTTAATAATACATATTTAACAACACTTGTTTTTGTTGCAGGTCCAAATTGCGGACAAAGAGGCAGAACAACAAATTCTTCTATGGCTCGTACATTCAATACAAGTATTCAATTATATAATATTTTCGAAAAAAGTGTAGAAGCTGCACTTTTTGCTGGTTTGTACGCGATGGCCGCTGAAGGATGTACAATTGCACTTCTTGCATATGTAAGTGCAGGTATATATGCTGGAGCTTATCAAACACAAATTCAAAACGATTTTAAAAGTATTGTTAATAAAGTACTTAAAAGAAAATGTTTAAATAAAAAAAATAATGAAATAATAGAGTTAGGAAAATACTTTGATAAAGTAATTCTTACAAAGCTAAAATAATTCTTAAACAAGCTAAAGCTAAAACTTTAACCAGAGTTATAGAAATAATATATAATAAATTTATTTAAAAAATAAAAATATATAAGATATATATTATAAAAAAATGATTTCTTCATATAGATTAGGTGATTTAATTTTCCTTGACAATTTAAACTCATCTGAAATAGAAAAATTATTAAGAGAACATCCAGACTCATTTGGTAGTAAATATATATTAGAAAAAAGAAATAATAATTGTTCTAATTGTAGTAATATTGATATAATTACTAAAATTGTTATGGAATATATAAATAAAAATATAGAATTATTACCTAAAGATATATCAGAAAGCATAGTTATACATTTACGATTAGGAGACGCTATTGGGGGTAATGAATGGCACGAACTATCTAAAAGACCATTATCTATAGATTATTTTAAACAATCACTTAATCAAAATAATAGAAAAAAATATGTAATTGGTAAATGTCATTTTGGAACTCATAGTTCTCCCAACATTGAAGAAAGTATTACTTTATCAAATAAATATTTAAAAGATGTGATTAATGAATTGGAAGCAGAACATTTTAACTCTGGTAATGCTGATTTAGATTTATGTTGTGCTGTAAAATCAAAACTATTTATACAAGGTAAAGGTTATTATAGTCAGTTAATAGTTGATATAAGAAATAAATTAAATTTAGAAAGTATCACAACTGAAACACATGACAAACGACATTTTCCTAAACATTTTCTTTAATGATAATGATTATTTAGCCCATACCATACCCCAGTCTAGTTTATGTACTGTTTTTGAAAGCTCGTCTTTAACTTCATTTAATGTTTTATATATTAATGGTATAAATGTATATTCATCTTTATATTGTACAAAAAACTCATTATAACCCAATGTTTGTAAATGATCTAAACAATTATAAGTAATATCGTTCATTTCAGATGCCGTTACAAAAAACTTGATATTTCTTTATAATCAAAGAAATATTCAATTATCCAATAATTCTCTATTACAATAACATACTACAAAAATATATTACTGGTAAATCACTATTGAAGATAATACAAGTTTATAGAGACGTGTAACTCGCCTTATTTA
>Ga0194055_10001372_pt1 | contig 19813 bp, 20 predicted proteins | sample SepL449m_MetaG_FD_155482 | JGI IMG/M metagenome (GOLD analysis project Ga0194055, IMG submission 155482) | Anoxic zone freshwater microbial communities from boreal shield lake in IISD Experimental Lakes Area, Ontario, Canada - Sep2016-L442-9m | ecosystem: Environmental > Aquatic > Freshwater >...
AGCCATAGACCTAGTCAGATTCAAGGTAACTACGCAACCGCTGGCTGTTATTCGGGTGGCGAAGGCGGGCAAGGGTCTTTTGTTCAATCTGGCGGATTCGCTCACGAGTCACACCTTCTTGCTTGGCTACATCATCAAGCGTTTGAGGCTCGCCACTAGAGATACCAAAACGTTTATCAATGATGCGACGATCGCGGTCTGGCAAGTGGTGCAGTTCTAGTGACACCGCATCAACAAGTTCGCGACGTTGCACAACATCAGCCGGAGAATCATTGTTGTCTCCGCCAAATTTATCGCCCCATGTCGTTGAGTCTTCATCGCTGCTTACTGGTTCGTCAAGACTGATAGTGACTGAAGAAATCTGTTTAAGCTCTTCGATCTTTTCTGCGGGAATCAACGTTCGTTCCGCAAGTTCTGTATACGTTGGCTCACGCTTTAGTTCAACATTGAGTTCACGATCAGCTTTGGTGATGCGATTCAGCATTTCAACCACGTGGCTAGGAACACGGATAGTGCGGCCTTGGTCTGCCATGGCACGCATCATTGATTGCCGAATCCACCATGTGGCATATGTAGAAAACTTGAATCCTTTTTCCCAGTCGTACTTTTCAGCAGCGCGCATGAGGCCAATATTTCCCTCCTGAATCAAGTCAAGGAGTTGCAATTCACGACCGTCGTACTTTCGAGCAATTGAAACCACGAGACGAAGGTTGGCCGTGATCAAGTGTTCGAAAGCTTCTTCGCCTTCACGCACGATGTTGCGAAGCTCTCGACGCTGAGTGGCAGACAGATTGCCTTCAGTTGACCGAGCCTTTGCTTCCTGCATGGTGCGAATAGCACGCCCCAAGCGTTTCTCGTCATCAGCCGACAACAACGCCACTTGGCCAATTTCACCGAGATACATCCGAACTGCATCGCCAGCATCGCCGGCAAGCACTCGAGGCACTGCAACTTTCGGGGTGACCAGCTTGAGAGGGCGTGGTGCTGGGATTTCAATCTCGCCTGAGATATCAGGTTCAACTTTGGCGATGGAGATTTTGACTTCAAGTAACACTGATTCGATATGACGAATCATCTCTGGATTCAGTTCCACATTTCTAAAAACATGGGCGACGGTATTGGGGTCAACCTGACCATCATCTGACCGCGACGCAAGCAAAGTGGCCCACTCTGTTGCATCAACCGATGGATGAGGCAGAACGATGGTGGACCGGCGGGTCATATGGGCGCCTCGGCCACCTGGGCAAGCCACTGCAACAAGATCACAGCAGCTGGTGATGCCTTGTCATGTTTGTTGAGATCTTCAAGAGCGTTACGGACCACGCGGTCAAGCTGAATCTGTTCGATATCTGAACCAGTACGGCGACGAGATAATTCTCTGCGAACTGCAGCTGCAATGAGTGCTCGCGATTCAACGAGCGGGTCAGCATCAATGTCATACACCGCGGCTCGTTCAATGATGTCAGCGGCATCAGGCTGTACCGATTGCAATGCCACATGAACATCGCCATCTGCCGATGCAATTGCTCTAAATGCTTCGCGAGACGCGTCATCCGGGAAAAGTTCTTCAATGAGCCAGGGCGCAATGGTGTCCCATTCATGAATGAGAAGCGACAAGGCAACGAACCCAGCACCTTCTGTCGCTTGCTGGACTGGCGCTGCAATCACAACGGGTGCCGAGCCTCCCCTGTCTGCCACTTTCACTAGATCAGCTGCCGATACTCCGGTGTGGCTCGCTACTTGCCCTGCATACAAACGGCGCACATTGGAATCGGGGTGTTCGTTGACCAATTCCATGGCTTTGCCTGCGAGGCGAGCACGCGATTCTGGTGAACGCAATGGGTTTGCATCAAACAATCTCTTCAATCGGAAACCAAGAAATGGCATTGCATCATTGATGGCGCGCGTTAAGGCTTCAGGGTCTGAGCTTGCCAATTCACCTGGGTCTTTGCCAGCTGGAAACTGAGCAACCGACACAGAGATGTCGTATTTCTTTTCCCACGCATAAAACTTGTCAGTCGCGCCTTGACCCGCAGCATCGGCATCAAACGCCAACACAACATTGCGCGCGTACCGCTTCATCAACTTCACGTGATCTTCTGTTAATGCTGTTCCGCACGTAGCAACCGCTGTTGCCAGACCGCTGCGATGAAAACCGATGACATCTGTGTAGCCCTCACACACGATGACTCGATCTTCTTTCACCACATTGCCTTTGGCCCAGTTGAGGCCGTACAACGTGCGCGACTTTACATACACCGGCGTTTCGGTGGAGTTCTTGTACTTTGCCGGGTCTGTTGAGCCTGGAAGAATGCGACCACCAAAGGCCACTGCTGCCCCGTTCTCATCAAAAATCGGAAACATGACTCGTGCGCGGAAAGAATCTTGTAAGCGGCCAGCTTTATTCACAAATCCGAGGCCAACTTCTGAGAGCATCGCCGGTGTTGCGCCAAGCGATGAACTGAGAGCATCCCATTCATCAGGTGCCCACCCAAGACGAAACGACCGCGCGACATCGCCAGACAAACCGCGCTCGCGCAAATATTCACGCGCTGCACGTGCATCCGGAGATTCAAGAAGCCGTGCGTGATACCAATCGACTGCACGCTCCATCAGAGCTTGCAATTCTTTACGATGCTTACGCTCGCCGTTACCAGCGCCAGATGTGTAATGAAGTTCGATTCCAGCTTTGCTAGCAATGCGCTCAACAGAGCCCACGAAGTCGAGATGTTCCATTTGTTGTACAAACGTGAAAACGTCACCCTTTGCGCCACAACCAAAGCACATGTAACGGCCTGTCTCGTCATTGACACTGAAAGACGGTGAGCGCTCAGAATGAAACGGGCATAATCCGACTTGACTGCGTCCAGTACGACGTAATTGAGAGTACGGGGCCACGACATCGGACAAGGTGACAGTGGACCTGACTTTTTGAATGTCGTCCTCCGCAATGCCCATGGCACGACATTAGTGCCCCGTGAGCGGGTCTACGACTGAGGAGTGGGTGTGGCGCGCAGCGAGGCGACAATTGAGACCGCAAGAATCATGGCGATCACTGCCAACGACGCCGCAATAGGCACATGCCACCAATACGACAACATCATCTTCACGCCCACAAACGCCAAGATGACCCCGAGGCCAGTTTGCAGGTATTGGAAACGGTCGCGCATATCAGCAAGCAAGAAGTACAACGCCCGCAAGCCGAGAATGGCAAAGGCGTTGGAAGCAAACGCGATGTACTGCTCGCTTGTGACCGCTAGAACCGCAGGAACAGAGTCGACCGCAAAGACCACGTCGGTAATTTCGACAAGAACGAGGACAGCGAGTAACGGCGTGGCCAGCCTTCTGCCATTTTCCTTGGTAAATAATTTCTGGCCGTCAAGTTTTTCTGTGGATGGCACAAAGCGATGGAAAATCTTCATTGCCCTGCTCTTTGCAGGGTCGAATCCATCATCGTGAGTTTGCAACAACTTGATTCCGGAATACAAGAGAAAAAGGCCAAAGAGAATGAGCGCTACTTTGAACGCGTTAATGATGGCAACACCGGCGAAAATGAAACCAACGCGCATGGCTAGCGCCCCGAAGATTCCCCAGAACAAGACACGATGTTGATACATCTTTGGAACTTGAAAATGAGAGAAAAGAACAGCCCACACGAAGACATTGTCAACGCTGAGACTCTTTTCAATCAGGTATCCACCCATGTATTCACCAGCGGCAGCGGAACCAAATTCCCACAACATCAATCCGCCAAACAAAAGCCCGATACTGATCCAGACTGCAGATTCAATGGCTGCTTCCTTAGTGTGAATCTCGTGAGCGTTACGATGCACAACCAAAATATCGATCAGCAACATTGCACCAATTAGCAACAACAGAAGAGGCCAGTGCCAGCCTTCAATTACAAGATCAACTTTGCCCGTTGACGTGCCTAACGAAACGAGTGATACGAGTGTCGACATCTGCAAAATAATAGTTGACTACTTTGTATCCGTCTTGGCGCCACCGATAACAGCTTGCGCAGCGGACAATCGCGCAATTGGTACACGGTAGGGAGAGCAACTGACGTAGTTCAGTCCCGCACGATAAAACAATCCAATTGACTCTGGATCTCCCCCATGTTCACCGCACACTCCAAGTTTGAGTCCACGCTTCACCTTGCGACCACGTTCAGCGGCGATAAACACAAGTTCACCCACACCGTTCTGATCAATTGTCTCAAATGGATTGCGCTTGAGTAGCCCGGCTTCTAAGTAGGCAGGCATCATGCGACTCTCAACGTCGTCACGACTGAATCCGAATGTCATCTGCGTGAGGTCGTTTGTTCCGAAACTAAAGAAGTCTGATACTTCTGCCAGCTCATCAGCACGCAATGCAGCACGAGGAGTTTCAATCATTGTTCCGATCGAGACCTTTGGACGCTTGACAGTCTTTCCGCCCTTCTTTGCTTTTGGTGCAGGACGTGAATTGATGTCAGCCAAAACTTCTTCCACCCAACTACGAGCAAGCGCCAATTCCTCACGGGTCACGGTGAGCGGAATCATGATTTCTACGATGGGTTCATAGCCCTTAGCTGCAACATCGTCGGCAGCTTCCATCAGCGCACGCACTTGCATGGCATACAGACCTGGCTTAATGACGCCCAGACGCACACCTCGAGTTCCCAGCATGGGGTTCACTTCGCTCCACTCATGTGCAGCCCGCAAAAGAGTTGTCTCTTCAGCATTCAAACCAGACGATGCCTTCTTGATTTCCAGTTCCTCAACACGAGGAAGGAATTCATGTAGTGGCGGGTCAAGCAAACGAACCGTGACCGGCAGACCAGACATTTCTTTGAGTAATCCGACAAAGTCCTTTTTTTGAACTTTACGAAGTTCTTCCAATGCAGCTGCTTCTTCAACAGGATTGCTAGCAAGAATCATTCGGCGCACAACAGGCAATCGGTCTGGTGCCAAGAACATGTGCTCTGTACGGCACAAGCCAATTCCCTGGGCACCCAATTCACGAGCCTTCTTTGCATCTTCGTCAGTGTCGGCATTTGCGCGAACATCCATCTTGCCCTTACGCACTTCGTCTGACCATTTCAAAATGGTGTCAAATTCCTTTGGAGGTTTTGAAGCCATCAACGCAAGTTGCCCGAGCATGACTTCGCCAGTCGTACCGTCCAGCGACAACCAGTCACCTTCTTTGACAGTGACGCCGTTTGCAGTAAATGTTTTACCCGAGATCTTGACGTCGTCGGCACCCACGATTGCTGGAGTTCCCCATCCACGTGCAACAACTGCTGCGTGACTGACTAGACCTCCACGCGACGTGAGAATGCCCTTTGCCACCATCATGCCGTGCACGTCTTCTGGGCTCGTCTCTGCGCGAACCAAAATGACGTCTTTCCCTGCCAAGACAGCAGCCTCGGCATCGTCTGCAGTAAAGAACACTTGGCCTACTGCCGCACCAGGAGACGCGGCGAGACCTTTGGCAATGCCCTTCGATTTTGTTGCGAATTGCGGATGCAACACCTGATCAAGATGGTCTGCTGCAACTCGCATAATGGCTTCAGTCTTTGAAATCTTCCAGGCCTTCTTGCCTGCGCCAGTTGGCTTTGTCATTTCAACAGCCATTTTCAAAGCAGCAGCTCCGGTGCGCTTGCCGACTCTTGTCTGCAGCATCCACAACTTGCCCTGCTCGATTGTGAACTCAGTGTCACACATGTCTTTGTAGTGACGTTCGAGTCGAGCAAAGATGTCCATCAGCTCGGTATGAATCTTTGGGAACTTCTTTTTCAACGCATTGAGATCTTCAGTATTGCGAATTCCCGCAACAACATCTTCACCTTGTGCGTTTACTAAAAAATCTCCGTATGGCTTTGAGTCACCTGTTGCAGCGTTACGAGTGAAACCAACACCAGTGCCTGAGTTTTCATCTCGGTTACCAAACACCATTGCCTGGACATTGACTGCAGTACCCAATTCGTGACTGATTTTTTCACGAACTCGATACGCGATTGCCCGTGGGCCATTCCATGAACGAAACACTGCTTCCACTGCGCCACGCAATTGCTTAGCTGGGTCCTGTGGGAAGGGCTTCCCGGTCGCAGTAGCAACTGCTTTTTTGTACACCTCACAGAGTTCTTTCAAAGCAACTGCAGGAATTTCTGCGTCTGTCTTTGCGTGTGCGACTTCTTTTGCCTTGTCGAGAGCATGTTCAAAAATTTCGCCATCTAGGCCAAGAACAATGCGTCCATACATAGATATAAACCTGCGGTATGAGTCGTATGCAAAACGCTCATTATTTGTAGTTTTTGCCAAAGCTACGACGCTCTTGTCATTTAGTCCAAGGTTCAAGACCGTGTCCATCATTCCTGGCATCGAAAACTTTGCACCAGAACGAACAGATACGAGCAGTGGGTCTTTGGCGTCGCCAAGCTTGCGGCCCATCTTTTTTTCTAGAGATGAAACATGCTTTGTGATTTCATCCGTGAGACTTTTAGGCCAGCCGCCATGCATGTAATCACGACACGCATCTGTGCTGATTGTGAAGCCATGCGGAACCGGCAAGTTCAACACGCTCATCATCTCGGCTAGGTTGGCGCCTTTTCCGCCGAGGAGATCTTTGTACTCCATCGGAGGACGGCGGTGTTTGTGATCGAAGGCATAAACGTATGACACGCTGAAAGTCTAGGCGGGCATGCCTTTAGGGTTCTCCTCCTTACACTTAAGACATGAAAACCCCGACACGCCTTAGCTTGCGCACGGTGTTCAATGTGTTCGGTTTCCCAACAACTATCAGACCAGGTTTTGGGGTATTCCTTGCCTTTCTCGTTTTTCTGTATCCGTTTCCCTTGGGCTTCTGGATGGCTGGTTCTGTCGGAATTTTCACGCTTATTCACGAATTGGGTCACGCTCTTGCTGCTCGCATGTCTGGATGCACTGCATATATCTCACTCGACTTCATGGTTGCCTACGCCGCATACGAACCTCGAACACCACTGACTTGGGGACAAAAAGCGCGGATCTCACTTGCAGGGCCAACGTTGCAAATCATCTGTGCAGCAACCGTGTTAGTTCTGAACAGCACGAATCCCTTTAGTCGTGCCGATATCTCGGCAACGGATGCCACAGTTTCCATTTGGTGGGCTGGTATCGCGTTGGGCGCATTGAACCTCATTCCGCTCCTACCGCTTGATGGCGGAGCATTTATTGCAAGCATCGTTGAGCACTTCTTGCCGGGTCGAGGAAATGACATCGTTTTGAAAGTAAGCACAGCGTTCACTGCAGTGCTGTTTGGGCTGTGCATTGCAACAGGCAACACCGCAATCGCTCCCCTGCTCGTCTTTATGTTGTTTATGCAATACCAAGCCATTGCAGCACCACAACGTCAGAAAAAATTCATATCAAACCCATCGCTTGCGCCAGAAGGTGAACCAACGTTTGACGCAATGATTGCTACAACAATTTTGGCGGCCGGAGACCCGATAAGAGCCCTGAGATACTCAACAGATGCGTACCGAATGTGTCCGGCGGACGTCAATGCTTTTATCGCTGCTCGGTCTGCATTGAGAATGGGCGATCAAGCACTTGCAGTGCAATGGCTGCGCGTCGCCGAGCAATCACAATGCGATATCGGAAGTTTTCAGATTCTGCTGAATCACACGACTGATTTTGATCTTCTTCGCGGACAATCAACTGAGTTAGACGAGTGGTTCGCCAACCGTTGAAGTTCTAGCTATACGTGCAAGCGCCGTATGGGCACCTATTGACGTCACTGTCCCTGCTGATTGATCATTATCCATTACACGTGCACCAACTCCAAGCCCTTCACGTGACAATGCCCTAACAACTACCGGTGCCAATGTTCCGCGAGAATCCATTCGCTCAACAAGTTCTTGACCCGGATAGCACCCCTTGGTGAAACTCACCGCTACCGACAGAATTCCAGTTGTTCCTGGAATATCACCCACAAGAACATCGACCCCGAGTTTTGGCCACCGCGCATCAGCACGGACATAATCGATTCGCTCAGGTTCAGTCTCTTCACCAATTGTTGGCAGTGACGACATATCACCCACAACATCAATTTCATCTGGCGCGCCCCAGTACGGAGTCGCGCGGCCGACACCACCACCAACGTGACCCACGGCGTCTGTGCCACGAAAGGCACGAACTACCCAATCACTGCTACGCATAGTGACTTTTGCTCTCAATACAAAACGCTGGAGTCGAACAATGACAGCTTCAGCAAAGCCTGCTTCAACATCGAGCGTAAAAACCGTGTCTTCGTGGCGAACCACGCGGACAATTGCGGCCACGTGCCCAGTTGGCTCTAGCAACAAACTGTGAATGCTTGCACCAACAGCCAATGACACGATGTCATTGGCAAGTTGAGAGTGAAGAAATGTTTGTGCATCGTCGCCCTGCACGATGATGACATCTCGAGCAATGTCTGCCCACACAACGCTTGTCATGCGGAAGTTCCCGCTTCACGACGCCGTTGCGTCATTCGTTCAGCAGCAGGAATAGTGGCGAGCAATGCACGCGCTTTGTTTTCACATTCCAAATCTTCATCTGCTGGGTCACTATCGGCAACGATGCCGGCGCCTGCTTGCAAGCTTGCAAACTTCGGGCCAACGAACATTGTGCGAATTGCAATTGCCGTGTCGAGATTGCCAGAGAAATCAACGTAGCCAACAACACCTGCATATGGCCCGCGTTTTACTGGCTCTAATTCATCAATAATTTCCATTGCGCGAACTTTTGGTGCACCACTCACAGTTCCGGCTGGCAATGTAGCGCGCAATACATCGATGGGACCAAGGCCAGGCTTGAGATCACCAGACACTTGTGACGTGAGGTGCATGACATGGCTGTAACGCTCGAGTGTCATCAGTTCATCCATTTTTACGGAACCAAACGTTGAAACTCGGCCCACATCGTTACGGGCAAGATCCACCAACATGATGTGTTCCGCTACTTCTTTAGGGTTCTCGCGAAGTTCACCAGCAAGACGTTTGTCATGCTCATCATCAACGCCACGCTTACGTGTGCCAGCAATTGGACGAGAAATGACTCTCCCATTTACTAGTTGCACAAGCGGTTCTGGAGAGCCTCCGACGATGGTGAGGTCCGGTTGGCGCAAAAAATACATGTATGGGCTTGGGTTGACTTGACGAAGCACGCGGTACACATCAAACGGATCTGCTGTGAGGTCGATATCAAAGCGTTGCGACAAAACCACTTGGAAAATATCGCCCGCTCGAATGTATTCCTTGGCAACATCAACTGCTGAGCGATATTGACCATCTGGCATAGACGATCGCGTCTTTGGCAGATCTTCACCGGCAACGGGCGGCTCTACTGCAACGTATGCGAGCGGCCGAGCAAGATCAGCCACAGCTTCATGTACGCGAACCACAGCTGCGTCGTACGCCTCGCCTATTTGTGCATCTGTCAAACCTGCAACGGGGACACTCTCGAGCATGTACACACGTTGACGCCAATGGTCGAACGCCGCAAGCGAACCAATAATGCTGATTGATGCATCAGGCAGATCGCGGTCGTCGTGCGGCACATTCGGCAAATCTTCAATCTCACGAACAACGTCATAACCAAGGTGCCCCATGAGGCCGCCTTGCAATGGTGGAAGATCCGGAAACAGTGGCGCTCGATAGATACGCAGGAGCTCTTCCATTGCCGCCAACATGCCCTTATCTAATGGAACACTCGCCGGTACGTCACCTGAAACAGTCAAAACACCATTACGCAGCGTCAATGTACCGCGAGGGTTACGCCCGACAAACGAATACCTGCTCCACCGCTCGCCGTGCTCCACTGATTCAAGCAAGAAGCCGTCACCATCGCCCACCAATTTGATGAACGCAGCAACGGGCGTTTCGAGGTCAGCAAGTATTTGTGTCCACACTGGAACAACTGTGTGGAGTTTTGCGAGTTCGATAAATTCAGCACGCGATGGCGTGATGGCAGTACCGGTCATTCGTCGTTACCAAACGCGCGATAGAAACACGAACGTTCACCTGTGTGGCAGGCACCACGTCCTTCTTGGTCCACTTTAAACAGCAGTGTGTCGCCGTCACAATCGAAATATGCTTCGCGAACAAACTGGCGATCGCCACTTGTGTCGCCCTTGCGCCACAACTCATTGCGACTGCGACTGAAGTACACCATGCGCCCTTCGGCAAAAGTCATACGCAATGATTCAGCGTTCATCCATGCCATCATCAAGATGTCGCCGGTGTCTACGCATTGCGCAATGGCCGGGACGAGACCATCAGCGTTATAAGTGACACTCGACAATTGGTCGGCAGTTGCGAGAATGGTGCGCCCTCGCGAATTGTCTGAAGTCTGGTCGTTGTTGCTCACCACAAGTACGGTACCGTCTTGCCCCGTGGGAGTGGAAACTATTTACCTTGAAACCATCGACGGCGTCATGGTGGAAGCCGATTTAATACGCACCGATGCTGAACAAGTGCGTGCTGTTGTGATTATTGGCCACCCGCACCCTCTGTACGGCGGCGATCGATTCAACCACGTGGTGAGAGCCATGCAAGAAGTGGCATTGGCTCACGATTGCCATTCCATCGCAGTTGACTTTCGAGGCGTCAACAATTCAGGCGGATTTCACGATGACGGAGATTCTGAGCGACTAGATCTAGCGGCTGCATGCGAACTGTCTGACCTGATTGCCCCAGAAATTCCCATCATCATGGCGGGGTATTCATTTGGATCAGTTGTCGGACTCAATGTCAGTAATCCCTGGATAGCCGGCTGGATTGCAGTTGCACCGCCTGCTCAGATGATGAAATCAATTCCCTCTGCAGCCAATAGCCCGCGATTGAAACTGGTCATTGCCGCGCAACATGATCAGTTCACTACGCCAGATGAAATGGCAGTCGCGGTATCACAGTGGAACAACTATGAAATTATCGCGGCCCCTGGTGTTGATCATTCATTTGCAGTCAATGCGGCGTCGCTTTGCAACACTGCGCTCACTCGCCTTTTGGAAACTATTTCCTAATTAGGAATTGCGTACCCGAATACCGCGTGCCGTCATGTCACGCTTTGCATCGCCAATGGTGTGTTCACCGAAGTGAAAAATTGACGCAGCCAGAACTCCAGTTGCACCGCCTTCGAGAACCCCATCAGACAGATGGCCAAGCGTTCCGACTCCACCGCTTGCGATAACGGGCACACCCACCGCATCAGACACGGCGCGCGTAAGAGCGAGATCAAAACCATCACGAGTGCCATCACGATCCATGGACGTGAGAAGAATTTCACCGGCACCAAGAGACACGGCCGCTACAGCCCATTCCACAGCATTTAGTTCGGTCGCCGTTCGCCCTCCGTGCAGATACACAAGCCACTGATGTGTCGCTGCATCCCATTTGGCATCAATTGCACACACCACACATTGAGATCCGAATTCATCTGCAATATCTGCAATCACTTGTGGTCTCTGTACTGCAGAGGTGTTCACACTTATCTTGTCGGCACCAGCTCGAAGCAATGCCCGAGCATCTGACAGTTCTCGAATTCCGCCACCCACTGTGAATGGAATAAATACTTCTTCTGCGGTGCGAGACACAACATCAATCATGGTGTCGCGCCCATCAGACGAAGCAGTGATGTCTAAGAACACAAGTTCATCAGCTCCTTGTGCATCGTAGCGCGCGGCAAGTTCTACTGGGTCGCCCGCATCGCGCAAGTCAACGAAATTAATTCCTTTGACGACTCGACCATTAGTCACGTCGAGACACGGGATTACGCGAGCAACAAGATCTGGGTTCATGACAACACTGCCAAGGCTTCAGACACGGAGAACTTTGATTCATACAATGCTTTGCCAACAATGACGCCATTCAACCCGACAACTGTTGCCAACTCTGCAATGTGCTCAAGCGTCCCTACTCCACCACTAGCAATAATTGGGATAGACGTGAGCGACACAGCACGGGCAAGACCTTCAACATCGGGGCCAGTCAACATGCCATCTCGCGCGATATCAGTAATCACAAAGGCCGATGCGGTGAGAAATTGACTCAGTAGGTCCTCCACCTTCACGCCAGAAGATTCTGTCCATCCGTGCGTGGCTGCAACGCCATCGCGATGATCAAGCCCAACGGCAACGGCCACAATGTCAGACACGCGACGTACAAGTGCAGGGTCTGCAACCGCAGCAGAGCCCATCACCACGCGCGTGACCCCAACTGCGGCGAGCGACGCCGCATCGGCCTCTGTGCGCACTCCTCCGCCTACTTGCAGCGACGCACGACCAGCAATGGCGCTTGCGACTGATGCGATGACTGAACGGTTGACTGGCTCTCCACTGCGGGCGGCGTCAAGATCAACCATGTGCACCCATGTTGCACCTTGGTCCACAAATGACAATGCCATTGCAACGGGGTCAACCCCATACACGGTGCTGTCGTCATATTCGCCTTGGCGCAAGCGCACTACTTTGCCGCCGAAGACGTCAATTGCTGGATACAAAATCATGACGTTGCAACTGACTTCACAAAATTGTCGAGCAACTGCAGACCAGCTGTTGCCGATTTCTCTGGATGAAATTGCGTTGCGAATACGTTGCCTCTACGAAATGCAACGTTTAAAACTTCGCCGTAATGAACCGTGGCGGCAACATCATCTTTATATGTGGGTACACCATGAAGAGAATGTACGAAATACATCCACGGCCGATTTTCAAGACCAGCGAACAGAACGTCGGTCTTTGTGATGGTGAGCTGATTCCACTGCATCTGTGGTCGTGGCACATCTGAAGATAACCATTGCACCGACCCCGGAATGATGCCTAGCCCCTTTGCTGTGTCATCTTCTTCGCTTGAATCAAACAACATCTGCATACCAACACAGATGCCCATGAATGGGACACCACGAGCCACTGAATCGTGCACAACAGATTCAAGACCTGCATTGCGCAACGCATTCATGCATGCACCAAAGGCACCAACACCTGGCAAGACAACGGCATCTGCCGATGCGGCAATACGGGCATCGGCCGTCAAGACAGCATCAGCACCAACACGTTCAAGAGCCTTCTGCGCAGAACGCAAATTTCCTATTCCGTAATCAAGCACCGCAACGCGCGGGCGTGATGTCACGAAAGGACACCCTTCGTTGAGGGCACTCCCGCCGATTCAATGCGGACTGCGTCACGCAAACAGCGTGCGAGTCCTTTGAATGTTGCTTCGATGATGTGATGAACATTGCGGCCAGCGCGCAAATTGACATGCAACGTGATTGCAGCTGCATTGGCGAGCGATGAAACGGCGTGTTCGGCCAGTGACGGATCGAATGCTGGATTTCCAAGCGGCAGGCACTCAGGTAGTTCAACATTCCATGCCACAAAGGCGCGTCCACTGAGATCTAACGCAACTTCTACCAGCGCCTCGTCAAGCGGATACAAACCACTGGCAAAACGTCGCACTCCGGCTTTATCTCCGAGTGCCTCTCGCAATGCTTCGCCTACACAAATTGCAACATCTTCAACAGTGTGATGTGTATCGATGTGTAGATCGCCTTTGGCTGCAATTGTGAGATCGAATCCGCCGTGACGTGCTAGCTGCTCAAGCATGTGGTCGTAGAACGGAATACCAGTGGAAATAGACGCTGTTCCCGATCCGTCGAGATTGATAGACACATCAATCGATGTCTCTTTGGTGCTGCGTGTGACCTGAGCTGTACGTGCCATCTGTCTATTCTCGCCGCTCGATGCCCATCTCGGACTGTCAATTACGTGATTTTTGCCTATTTGACCGACAGAGCAGCCGAGAGTGCACCCAAGAAGGCCGTGTTCTCGTCCGCAGTACCCACGGTGACCCGTAAACAGCCAGACAATCGCGGCCACGTGCTGCAGTCGCGCACCAACACTCCGGAGTCAACCATTCGCTGCCACACGACAGATGCTGCAGACGATCGAGGTCGAAATAGGATGAAGTTCGAGCCGCTTGGCCAGACTTCACAATCCATCTCACTGATGACGGAAAAGATTCGGGTGCGTTCTGATTTGATCGCGTCGACGCGCTGTTCCATTTCAGAGACAAACCCGAGCGCGGCAATTGTTGCAGCTTGTTTGAACGAATCAAGATGATATGGAAGAACAGCAATTTCCAAATCAGCAATCATTTGTTTTGGTGCCACCACATACCCCACGCGTAATGCGGCCATTGACAATGTCTTTGAGAAAGTTCGAGTCACCGCAAGTGGTCGGTCTTCAGACACCATGTCAACTGCTGACCATTCCGAAAACTCTGCATATGCCTCATCAACTATGACAATTCCTGAAGTATGCGCAAGCATCGCCTCTAAGTTCGCACGAGGCTCAATGAGACCAGTGGGATTATTCGGATTACACAAGAACGACACGGACGGCTGATGACGCGTCAGAACGCGCTCAATCTCTAACGGATTCAGCGTCAAGTCAGCACCGCGTTCACCTTGCACCACTTCTGCGCCAGTAACACGGGCAATCTGGGAATACATCTGATATGTGGGCTCAAACGTTGCAACACAACGACCCGCGCCTCCATAAGCCAACAAGATTGTTTGAATCACTTCATTAGAACCATTAGCCACAAAAATATTTGCCGGATCAACATTGTGACGACGCGCAATAGTTTTGCGAAGTTCTATGGCTCCCCTGTCTGGGTATCGATTCCATTCGATGTTCTTTGCAATATTTGCGACAGCTTCTAGCCAGCCTTCTGGCGGCGGATAGGGCGACTCGTTGGTATTCAACCGAACAGGAACATCAACTTGGGCAGAGTGATAACCACTCATCGCCTGGATCTGTTCACGGGGGCTGAATGTGGTCACAACGGCAACTTAGTCAACATGGCTATTAATCAACGAGCAATTTTTTCAGCGCGAATTAGCAATCGTTCAGCTGACAACAGGGCCCGCTCTGCTTCATACATTGCGCTCACAAGGTCTTCATGATCTGCACCGATGTTTTCGATGAGACCTGCGACTCTTGTTCGATATCGGTTCACGGCGTCTGCTGCTGCGCCTAGTTCGGCACAAATGGTGGCTGTCATCGCACTGACGCTACTTGACTGCCGTCACTTCGCCTTTGACTTCGATGGCATCAAAGTCGCCGGACAGATATCTTCCAGTTCACAAATGCCACATTTTGGCTTCTTTGCGTCACAGACTCGGCGTCCGTGCAAGATGAGACGCAACCCGAAACGTCCCCACTCTGGTGGATCTATGAATCCGTTGAGAACCCTTTCCACCTTCACGGGATCTTCTTCTGTAGTGAGCCCAAGACGGCGCGACAACCGACCAACATGCGTATCTACTGCGAGGCCAGGCAAATCAAAAACGACACTGCGCAACACGTTGGCAGTTTTGCGACCAACGCCGGGAAGCGTCACTAGGTCTTCCATCTCATGAGGAATCACTCCATCGAAACGGTCAACCACATTGCGACCCATGCCGATGAGATTTTTTGCCTTGCTCTGATAAAAACCCGTTGAGCGGATGATTGTTTCAAGTTCTGTTGGGTTCGCCTCAGCCAAAGACAAAGGCGTTGGGTACTTGGCAAAGAGCGCGGGCGTCACCATGTTCACTCGCACATCAGTGCACTGCGCAGACAAAATCGTTGCTGCCAGCAGTTCATAGGCGTTCGAATGAGTCAGTTCGCACTCCGCCTTCGGATACAACGCCTCTAGACGACTGGCTATTTCTTTTGCACGGCCCGCTGGCGTTCTCGGCTTTCCCATGGGCAAAAGGTACCCTGACACGCGTGCGTTCACTCGAAATCAAGAGACAGATGGACCCGTCGGGCATTGACGAGGTCTCAGAGCTCATTAACGACACATGGCGCGCTGATGGTGTGCGCCCGCTGAATGACCATCTGTGGCTCGATCTGCGCGAAGGTGGACGCCAGGGATTCGCCGGAGTCATCGTTCGAGACTCTAATCACAAACACATAGTTGGCTATTGCCAAATATCTCGTGGCAACGAGTCATGGTCACTTGACCTCATTGTTCATCCCCATCATCGATACGACTCGATGGAGATTGCGCCTGATCTGATTACCGCTGCACTCGATATTGTCGCAACCGAAGGCGGTGGACATGTCCACTGGTGGGTGTTCGAGCCAAACAATATTCACCGACAACTCGCTCACAATGCTGGGCTTGCATCTGGTCGACACTTGGTGCAGATGCGCAGGTCTCTCCCCCTGAGCAATGACCAACTCGCCCTCGTTACTGATTTCGTGACGACACCATTTCGCACGGGTGTCGATGAAGATGCGTGGCTTGCTGTCAACAACGCCGCCTTTGGTGCACACCCCGAACAAGGCGGATGGACCCGCGATGTCGTTGCCGCTCGACAGGCTGAGAATTGGTACAACCCCGAGGGCTTCTTAATGCATTGGGACAACTCATCTCTCGCTGCGTTCTGCTGGACCAAAGTGCATCGCGACACTGAACCGCAGATGGGCGAGATTTATGTCATCGCCGTTGATCCCGCACATGCAGGAAAGGGCTTAGGGCGACGGATGACCATTGCTGGTCTTAATTATTTGGCCCAACAAGACGTGCCGCTTGCGATGTTGTATGTCGATGCCGATAACGCTGCAGCAATGTCTGTATACACTTCGCTCGGATTCACCCCCCATCACCGCGAGCTCGCCTTTGTCGGCGACGTGGCAGCAAAGTAACTCATGACAACTCTCTATGACCCCACTCGCGAGGAAATCGCATCAATTCTTGACGGCGAAGCGTCATACCGACTCGACCAGTTGTGGTCTGGAATGTACACACACTTCAAAAAGCCGTCTGAGATACAAACCTTGCCAGCTGCATTGCGCGCAAAACTAGATGCGGAGTTGCCTGAAAGCCTCATAGAGATCCGTCGTGAGACGTCTGAAAACGGAGACACTGTCAAGTTCTTGTGGCACCTTCTTGAAGGTAACCATCCCATCGAAACTGTTCTGATGTACTACGACGAGCGCGCCACTGTGTGCGTCAGTACACAAGCTGGTTGCGCTATGGCATGTGGTTTTTGCGCAACGGGCCAAGCAGGCTTCAATCGTCAACTGTCTCCCGGAGAGATTATTGAACAGGTAGTACGCAGTGCACGTGAAGCAGCCACAAAGAATCGCCGCATCGACAACATCGTGTTCATGGGAATGGGAGAACCTCTTGCCAATGAACCAAACGTGTGGGCAGCCGTTGAACGCATACATGGCGACATCGGTATCTCAGCCCGTCACCTCACCATTTCTACGGTTGGCATTGTTCCTGGAATTAAGGCGCTCACGCAGCGACCATTGCCTGTGAACCTTGCAGTGTCATTGCATGCTGCTCGTGATCAACTGCGGACAGAATTAGTACCCATCAACGAGCGTTATCCGCTGAAAATGTTGATGGAAACATGCCGCGAATATCTCTTTACGAAGGGCCGACGCATCACATTTGAATGGGCGCTCATTGACGCTGTCAACGACACAGACCGCGATGCGCGTGAGTTGGCTGAATTGTGTTTACAACTCACGCCCGCAGCACACGTCAACCTCATTCCGCTGAACCCAACACCAGGTTGGCCAACAGTCGGCAGCTCACCAGGACGCGTTGCAGCGTTTCAACGACTGTTGCGAGACCTTGGGGTAAACGCCACTACTCGCCAGAACCGGGGAACTGAAATTGCTGCAGCGTGCGGTCAATTAGCTGCTGGGCAGCCAGTGACCTTGAACGCCTCGCGCGGTCAGCGCAAATAACGAGGGTTCGCTACCCGCACTTTGTCTTCAACAACAGGACGCAACCTGTTGAGAACGTCCACAAGATGTGAATCAAATGAACCGTCACGAATAGCGGCCGCTAGTTCTGCATCATCATTCATTCCAAACGACGCCAAAACTTCTTCATGGCGAACTTCTTGAGCTGGTCCAAGTTCTAGTTCTCGTCGAACAATGTCAACCATGTTGATCGCTACGCGCGTATGGAATTGCAATCGACCATCAACTCCTGGCAACAAGTCACGTTCCATCCATTCATGCAGGGCTTCGAGAAGTTCTGCTGCAGTTGGGCGGTCATGTGGAGCGGTCATCGATTACCTTCCATAAGAAGTTCAATGAGGTCGTATTCATTTTCACAGACTCGACGCCCAATGGCAGCTAGTTCATGACTGCGCACAATGCCAGACAAATGGGTTGCAGCTTGTGAGATACAAATGATGCCCCACTTCACTGTGCCAAGAATTTCCCACCAACGCACAACGTCAGGGACTGGTCGCACACCCGTCACGGATGCGTACGCATCGAACAGATCGTCATACGTGCCAAGACCAGCAGCTGGAAACGCACCACCAAAACGCCAAGCGCGTACACACAACCATCCGAGGTCTTCCATTGGGTCACCAATGTGGGCAAGTTCCCAGTCAAGAATTGCAGCAAGGCCTTGTTCGTTCACCATGATGTTGCCGAGTCGGTAGTCACCATGCACGAGACAAGCCGACGTCGACTCAGGCTTGTTGAGATGCAGCCAGCGAAATGCGGCTTCAAATACCGGATGAGGCTCTCCGAGGTCTCGAAGAACTGACTGGTACCGATTCATTTGGTCATCGGCCACTAATCCAGGAATTGACGTTGCATCAATCTGGTGCAATTGCGCTGCCGCCATGCCTAATTGAGTCGTGAGAACGTTTCGGGCGGCACCAAATCGATCATCTCGCAAAATCTTTCGGGCAATTGTTTCGCCCTCTACGGCTCGCACAATCATGAACGGCGACTGCAGTTCAGTTCTCTCTGCGCCGTCCACGACCAATTCAGCAACCGGTACTCCCGCGCGGTGTGCTGCTGACAAGACCCGGGGTTCAACTTGGAATCCGCCAATGGTGCCTGGCCGCACCCGCTGTAAAACTAAATCTTCTCCGTCAGCAGCGAATCGCCAGGTCTCACGCGATGCTCCGCCCGACAACCGCTGAAGATTTGAGATGCTCGACGCGTTCATGACGCGAGCCAACCCCTGCTCAAGTTCCTCGTGTGCAGAGCCGACCATGTCTCTACTCTGTCACGCCCGATACCGTGTCTTCGTGCCCAACGACCCCTCTAGTACGCCTGTTCTGCAGACCATTGACGTCAGCATTGTCAGAGAAGGTCGTTTCATCCTTGATTCAGTATCACTCTCAGTCTCGCCGACTGATCGATGGGTCATCCTTGGTTCGAATGGGTGCGGCAAAACCACGCTGCTTCGCGTTCTGTCGTTGTATTTACATCCGTCCTCGGGAGATATCTTCGTTCAGGGTCGGGCACTAGGAACATTTGATATTCGGCCCATTCGCCCACGCATTGCGTACATGTCAGCATCGCTTGCTTCTGAGATACGCCCAGTCTTAACTGCAACACAAGTTGTGATGTCAGCCAAAAACGGCGCACTCGAGACGTGGTGGCATTCTTACTCAGACGCAGACACTGAACGCGCGATTAAGTGTCTTGACCGACTCGGAGTTGCATGGTGTGCCGACCGCGAAATCGGAGCATTGTCCTCAGGAGAACAGCAACGTGTTTTGCTTGCGCGTGCATTGATGACCGACCCAATCGCATTGCTACTCGATGAACCGACCGCTCGACTTGATCTTGGTGGCCGCGAAAACCTCATTCAGCTTCTGCAGTCATTTGCTAACGACAACCCTCAATTGCCATCTGTGGTTGTTACACATCATGTTGACGAAATTCCGCTCAGCACCACGCATTGTGCACTGATGCGAGCCGGAAAAATTATTGCCGCAGGACCATTACGTGAAACCTTGACATCGGAGTCACTCTCTGACTG
>Ga0194055_10001373_pt1 | contig 19807 bp, 13 predicted proteins | sample SepL449m_MetaG_FD_155482 | JGI IMG/M metagenome (GOLD analysis project Ga0194055, IMG submission 155482) | Anoxic zone freshwater microbial communities from boreal shield lake in IISD Experimental Lakes Area, Ontario, Canada - Sep2016-L442-9m | ecosystem: Environmental > Aquatic > Freshwater >...
GTTGCACCAAAATCGGTTTGAAACCGTTCGGCAATTGCTTTGAATTTCGGATCTTCTTTAATTGGGTCTACTGCGAATGCGGATTGAATTATTGCTGCAAACAAAGTGAAGGTGAGCAACCAACGATTACACAATAAAAATGACAAATGTATTTTCATAAAAGGGACTTAGTAATGACATTGGCTACAGTTTAAAACGGCCACTAATATAAATGTGATTTTAAAGCAATCATTTACTAATGCAACAGTTCTGTCGTATCGTCAAAACACTTACAGCAGCAAAAGATACACAATCCCTGATCCTGATTACCCCGAAATATTGGTTTTTGGGTACTTTTCTGACAGTATCGGTAGGGTTCTTGTAACCAGCAAAAAGGGGGGCCCACACAAAACATTAAAATTACAAGGGGTATTGTAGAGTTTTTAACAGAATGGGTTTAAAGTGAGAGTGTGTTGAGAGGAATAGAGAAAAAAAATGAAATGCCCCGAGTAGGGGCAGATGACACTAAAATTCCGGAGGAAAACTGCAGTTTTCATGATGGCGATGGTGCTAATAATGGTGCTGTTGATGAAAGCAGGGCTAAACTGGAGGTAATAATCAGCCAGATGAATACCCTTACACCATCGCAAATAGAAGCAATACTTCGCATAGTTCGGGAGGGCGCCTAGGATCGTGTTAAATGCAATAATCTTTCAGGTGTGATTTGGGTCAAGGGTTTGACAGATGCGGGCAGGATGGCGGATTGGCTGGACTGCTAATAGGGATATCGACAGCACATTGAGTCGCTAGAAGATTACGGACTAATTATTTTGAAATTCATTTTAAGTTATCACGGGTTGATGGCGGTTTCACAACCATGCAACCAAGAGGAAGAAAGCTTGGAATCATTTACAAGTTTACTTAATCGGTGGGGTGTCGGTAGTACTCGTCTTCTCCGCTGTTGATTTCTTCGCCTCCGCCCTGCGTTCCTGTTCCGCTATTATCCCATCAAGCGACCGCTGTACCACATCTCTTGCCGCCATCGTTGACGCCAGCTTGCGTGCCGCTGCTTCGACTGCCTTCAATTTTTCGCTCATGATGCCCCACTGGATTGCCTATTACTTAACTTTGTAAATTGTAACAAGCTTTATCTTAATCACCATCGTTTTTGTTTTTTAATAAAGCCCACCCCGGCTTACCTGCCCAGCCGGTTACCTATCTCGGCCCTTATGGCACCCAATTCTTCCCGTAACTCTTTTAATTCTTTCGCCATCAGCGTATCTTTTTTTCCAAACATCCCTGGGTAACGGCGTTCTAGGATCCAAGCTGCTGCCTGGTTAATGACTTGCCTTGGGCAACAAGCGTTGTGGTTAGCCCTAGCTAGAGAGGGCTGAGACTAAAATTTAAACCAAGGTATTAACTAAGCCCTTCTATTATTTAGCTAGCAGCCACCCCATATTCATTTCATATAACACACTTAAGCAGTATTTTAACTTGCCATAAGGATTTCAAAGCCCATGAAACCTAAGGACGTTTTCCAACTCAGAACTGGCGTTGATAAAGCACAGCCTATTTCAGCAGGACCTATCCTTTCTTGTGAATTCAGAGGACCGAGCCCTATCATACCTTGTTATTCGGAGATAAAGCATGGCAAGACTCATTGACCCCCCGCGAGAACAGCACCACAAGCTCCTGACTCAGTTAACAGGTGGCGAGAAACTTGTTATCGACTTGTTTGATGCCCATTTACAACCCGAGTGGGAAATATACATCCAGCCCCACCTTAATGGTCTGCGCCCCGACATTGTGCTGCTAAACCCAAATGTAGGGGTTGCTGTGTTTGAGGTTAAGGACTGGAACTTTGATGCAATGCAATACTACGCCAAGCCCATAGAAGACGGTACTCACATCCTTATGGCCTGTGATAAAACCGGCCATAGTTTTTCGCTTGAGGCGGAAAACCCGGTCAACAAAATACTGTTATATAAAGAAGAATTATTCAACCTTTATTGTCCACGACTCAACAATAAAGCGGGGTTAGCTGTTATAACCGCTGGGCTGGTTTTTCCCTACTCCAAGCGTTCTGAAGTTGAGCGAGTCTTTACGCCCTTCCGCAACGCCGACGATGGAATACGCAACTATCCCCAGTACCATCCGATATCGGGAATGGAGGATGTATCTTCTGGAAATCTCAACGCAATCTTTCCAGAGAACATCCGGCAGTCATCTAGAGTGATGGATGCCAACATTGCAGATGACCTTCGAGGGTGGCTTAAGGAACCTTATTTTAGTCAGGAGCAGCGGACCCCACTTAAGCTAGATTCACGACAGATCGAGCTCTCTTCAACCCGTACAGAAACTGGGTATAGGCGAATCAAAGGGCCCGCTGGGTCCGGCAAGAGCGTGGTCATTGCCGCACGGGCATCTTCACTTGCAGCGGAAGGTAAGCACATTCTTGTCGCCTGCTTTAATATCACGCTCCTTAACTACCTTCGCGATTTAGCGGTTCGCCATGAAGCTTCACGAAGATTAATTCGTCGCCAGATAGACTTCCTGAATTTTCATCGTTGGTGCAAGCGTATCTGTTTTAAAACTGGGCACGGAAAGGAATATAATAGGCTGTGGATGTCTTTGCCTGATGAGAATAAGCAGCAAAGTGAGTCTATCCTCAATGATGGGCTAGCTTCGCTGGTTCAGCGGCTCTATCGCGAAAATTCTAAACGTAGTATCATGCCACGATATGATGCAATACTTGTGGACGAGGGGCAAACTTTTCGACCCAATTGGTGGGAAACGCTTAGGGAATCACTTAAAAATGGCGGCGAAATGATGTTGGTCGCAGACAAGACACAAAATATCTTTGGAACTGCCAAGGCCTGGACTGAAGGGGCTATGGAGAAAGCTGGGTTTCAGGGGGGGCGATGGGTAGAACTAAAGAATAGCTATCGCTTACCGCCGAATGTTGTCCCCTTTGTTAGGCGGTTTGTAGAAGAATTTATGACTGCCGAGGAAGTAGATTTACCTGAAATAGGAAAACCTGATATCCAGATGGAGATTAACTATAATAGAGTTGAACTCCGTTGGGTAAATGTTGACAAATATTCAGATGGAATTGATGCCTGTTTTTCAGAACTCTGTCGCATGATGCAACAACTTTACAGGGACACTGCTATTCCTGATATCACTATGCTTTCGGGCAAAGAAATAGGGCGAAATTTGGTTGATTTGCTTGAAAGCAAAAACATCCATGTCCTCCATACTTTTGCCGAGGACCAAAGAACTTCAAGCCGCCAAAAGCGAGCATTCTTTCAAGGTTCAGAACGAATTAAAGCCACAACCCTACACAGCTTTATAGGGTGGGAGGCTCGCCACTTGGTAATCTTCGTTAGCAGTATCCAGCGACCAGAAGATCGTGCCCTTATTTACACTGCATTAACTCGAATCCTTCGTCACGTTGAGGGAAGCGCATTAACAGTTGTGAGTTGCTGCCCCGAGTTACTAGCCTACGGAAAGAGTTGGCCAGATTTTTTTCAGTTCGAGCATCAAAATAAACTAGCGAATTGATTCTAGCTTTTGAAGAACTGCTTGCCACTCTGGGTGAGTGCTTTTGAAGAGTACCAATTGTCAAAAATTTCAATTAAATCAGCCTGATTTAATTGCTTGATCAACAAAACGGTCTTTAATAGCTCTGCAGTTGGAAAAGGCAAATTAATCAGCTTATTTCGAAGACAAGTTCAAGGGCTACCTGATCGATTGGCGGTAAGCCAGTCCCTATCATGAATTTAGCAGAAATAGCAATCGAGGATTCTACCAACGGCAAACGCAAAGGTTCAAGGCCCGGACCTCAACTTTTAACAAAGACCTTAACTGAGTCCCTTCTATCATGTGACCTGCAGGCCATTCCCTACACACTTTCCATACAACATACTTTAACGACATTTTAACTTACCCTAAGGATTTCAAGCCCATGAAAGCCAAAGACCGCGTTCAAGTCAGAGCTGGGCCCTACAAATCACCTTCTCTTCCAATAGGCACCATTGGGGCATTTTGCAAAAACCCTTCTTGTATGGGATGTTAGCTTTAGATTGTTTGGTAACTCTAATGAGAACAAGTAATCTGAATTAATCGAAAACCAAGAACAGAATAAAAAAGTTTCCGCAAGGTGCATTGCGAAATCGAGAGCAATATGGCGTAAGATGGATTGGGTTCGGGTAAGACTAACTCGGAGTCATCGAATTATGAATAACAACGGTTAAGGACCAACACTTTTATCCCGTGCATAAATGATTTTCACAGAATGTTTAACAGCAAACAGCACCACCAAGTCCTTAAATCTATCATTTAAAAAATCGCATGCTACAAAACCATAAAGAAACAAGATTTAATCACAGGGTTCTCGCAAGACGAAACCCGATAAAGACATCTTGGCTTTTTGGAGCATAACCATCACGGAAAGCAGAGCGGGTTGAACTAGCACTACAACCGAAGGACCCCCCACGCAATACTCGGCGCTGGCCATACAAGCTTTCTCGGCGCTGCCTATACAAGCTTTCTGGATTGATCAAATAATCACAATATCTATCCTCGCACCATTCAAATACATTGCCATGCATGTCATATAATCCAAAAGCATTTGCCTTAAAACTCCCCACTTTGACTGGTCCATAAATTTTGGAATCACTATAGTTTGCATTTTTAGGAGTTATTTTATTCCCAAAGGAGTACGCTGTTAAGGAGCCTGCTCTACATGCATACTCCCATTCTGCTTCCGTCGGCAACCTGTACTGACCTTTTGTCTTTCCAGTCAGCTTTTTGTTTAACTTCTTGATAAAATCTTGGCAATCATACCAAGACACTCTTGTTACCGGCAAAGTTGCCAGCGTCTCTTCATCTCTAGTCGAGTTATTGCCCATCACCATTTCCCATTGCGCTTGGGTAACCTCATACTTCCCAAGGTAAAAATCTTTTGTTATTGTGACTTCATGTTGCACCTCGCTTATGTGGCGGCCTTTTTCTTTATCGGATGAACCCATTGTAAAATTACCCGCTGGAATTAGTGCCATTTCTAGTATTAAACCATCCCCTATGCCTTCGAATAAATAACGATTTTTCTTGGTTTTTTCAACTAACGCCCCATTAAAATTTTTTATTTTTTTTCTAGGAGAAGAATCTTCAATTTCCACAATTTGAGGCTCAGCGGTTAAATCCACGGGACAATTTTGGTTAGCATTAGAAGCAGCATCAGAACCTACTTCTAACACGAGACGAAACCCGTAGGCCCAATACCCCCAGTCGTAAGCATCGTGTCGATCTGGTGGTGCACTTTCCCGATTGCTAGACCTAACACCGCCATTGCCGCAGGCAAAAGACCCACCACGTAAAACACGGTACTGCTTAGTGCCAATACCTTGAATGTCAGAAATTAAATCTTTTGGATATTCACCATACCAGTCTTCACACCACTCTGATACATTGCCATGCATATCGTATAACCCAAATGCATTGGGCTTATAGCTTCCAACAGGTACAGGCTTGTTAATTTGTGATTCATCGAAATTTGCGTCATTTGGTGTAATATTGTCTCCAATGGAATAAGCTGTCAAAGAACCTGCTCTACAAGCATATTCCCATTCTGCTTCCGTTGGCAATCTAAAGCTAAGCTTGGTCTTCTCATTCAACTTCTTAATAAACCCTTGACACTCACTCCAAGATACATTCGTTACTGGCAACTTACTCCCAATTACTTCACTGGAGTTCTCCTCCATTACACTTTCCCATTGTTCCTGGGTTATCACATATTTACCTAAATAAAATGATTTCGCTATTATTACATCGTTCTGCTCCTCATCGCAAAAATGATCTTTTTCAGTTTTTGGGGAACCCATCACAAAGTTGCCTGCAGGAATAAGCACTAAATCGAGTTCAACACCATCACTAATCTCTATAATCTGAGTCTCCATCCGTCACCTCTGCAAGTTGTAAACCTAGCATTGCAAATAAATATTATAAACTTAAACCATGAGGTTTCATCAACATTTCTTACGGGGAGATCTTTTAGATAGAAAATTATATTTTGTAGTTCGAGTTAACTAAAAAATGAACGATTTTATAAAATACTTTGACTCACAAAATTGTAAAAAAAATTGTTTCTCCTCAAACTAGCATGAAAAGAAATTGAACCAATGTACAATCATGCTCTGTTAGATCTAAATAAAAGCAGCACATAAAATCCTTCTTGTTTTTTTTACAACAAATCCTTCCTTCACAATATGCGTCATTTAAAATTATTTACTCTACTGGTAATAGGGCCAAGAATTATTACTCAAAAGGCTATGCCCCAAACAGGCCAACACAATCTCATCGATAAAATCTTGGGTAATTGGGATGAATTCTTCGATGAATATGCTAACTTGATAAGTAGATTTGTTAAATAATACACCCTATATTAAAGAATAAAAAAATAATATTTTTTTAGGAGCGAAGTGCATTCTAGCACGATGTTTTTAATACTAGAAAACGAAGTAGAAACAGGGCGACTTTAGGTAAGGTATACGGGCATCCTAATAAACAATTTTTCAATCAGACAGCATTTACTGCTAGATATTAAGAAGCGGGAAATATGTTGAAAAAAGAAGAGTACAAGGTTGTCGATCTATTCGCCGGTCCGGGCGGACTTGGAGAAGGTTTCTCTGCTTTGGGGTTTGATACTGGAAAATCGCTATTCAAGCTGGCGGTTTCGATTGAAAAAGATCCATCCGCACACAGCACCTTGTTGCTGCGTAGTTTTTATCGTCAATTTACTCAGGACAATACCCCGCAGAAGTACTGGGAATACGTTAGAGGAGATATCACAAAAGCAGAATTATTTGATAGCTTCCCCAATCAGGCAAAGGCTGCAGCAATGGAAGCTCAATGTTTGGAACTTGGTAAAGTTCCTCACGATGAAGTAAAAAAACTTATCCATCAGCGATTGAATGGATGTGAAAAATGGGTGTTAGTTGGTGGACCACCATGTCAGGCATATTCCCTAATTGGTCGTTCGCGCATGCGAAACACAGTGCCTGATTTTGAAAGTGATGAACGCCATTTTCTTTACAAAGAATATCTGAGAATCATTGCCGATCATAAGCCTCCGGTGTTTATTATGGAAAATGTAAAAGGTATGCTGTCAGCTCAACATTCTGGCAAAAAAATCATTTGGAGCATCTTAAGTGACCTGCGGCATCCCAATAAAGCCGTATACGGAAACAAGTCTGGCCCAATGTATAAACTATTTTCGTTAGTTAATTATAAACCACATGAATCCTGCGAACCTGAAGATTTTTTGGTAAGAGCAGAAAAATATGGCATCCCGCAGGCACGACACAGGGTATTGATTCTCGGTATTCGTGAAGGAATTGATATTACACCTAAAACCTTGACTCCATCTGGCCCTATTACCATCGCACAAGCAATTGGCGATTTGCCAAAAATCCGAAGCGGTGTATCTAAAGAAGAGGATTCTCTTGAGTTTTGGCGCACTCTTCTTGGTTCGGTCACGGAAGAACATTGGTATACAAATGGGAAGACCAAAAGTCTGATTTCTGTTGTTGCAAAAATAAACGCTGCACTTAAGAGAATTCAGAAACGTAGTCTTGGAAGAGGTGCCGAAACCCTTGCTTACAATAGTACACCCAAGGTTTATGCGGAATGGTTTCGCCGTGGCTGTGGTGGAATCATTACCAACCATTCTGGGCGAAGCCACATGCGAAGCGACCTGCACCGCTACTTTTTTGCATCTTCATTCGCCTCCGTGCATGGGAGATCGGTTCATCTTAGCGACCTACCAAAGGAGCTCCTACCCGCGCATAAAAACGTACATAATGAAACCAAAAATGAAGCTTTTTCGGACCGATTTAGAGTCCAAGTGAGAGACAGACCAGCTACCACAATTACGTCACATATTTCCAAGGATGGACACTACTTTATTCACTATGATCCTGCTCAATGTCGAAGTTTGACAGTTCGGGAGGCGGCAAGGCTGCAGACATTTCCTGATAGTTATAAATTTGAAGGAAACAGAACCTCGCAGTATCACCAAGTAGGAAATGCTGTCCCTCCTTTACTATCTAACCAGATAGCGGAGATTGTTAAGGATATCCTTGGAAAACTAAAGCCCTAATATGAACAACCCTTTCCAAAATACCACGAAACGAATGCCCCCTCTTTTCAGAATGTCAATAATTAATGGTATTAGGGACGCGGTAGAACAACAATTAGCCAGCGGGGTCGATATTAATGTATGCGATGAAAAAGGCAGAACCTCTCTTATACTAGCCTCCGCTAACGCACACATAGATTTGTGTGTTTTTTTGTTGGAACAGGGGGCAAATCCAGAACACAAAGATGCTGAAGGAAAAAATGCCTTATATGTTGCCATCCAGAATGGCAATCAAGGGTTGGTCGCCCTGTTGCAGCAGTATAAAAAACACATGATAACAAGCTCGCCAGTACCCGTTAATGGAGAAGAAAGTTTACAGCCCAATTACACTACTAAAAATTCTCATGACATACTCTTAAATGCGAATAACCTAAACCCGATAACCGATGAACACCTCCTTTCGTCTTGGGAAGAAGAATTAGAACCCATTGCCCCCAATTCAGACTTTGGATGTTTTTTAGAGGCGAAGAAAATTCAGCAGGCATCCTTACTGCATAAAGTCGTCGACAATGATGAAGACTGGTTAGATGTTGATATAGAACTTCCTGAACTACATAGTTATGGACGTAAAATTTATCTAGACGACAAAGTTAAATGGCTCCCAGTCGTGCGAAAATTATTTCGAGATGGTCTAAAGAACTTAGTTTTATGCGAAGAGCAGATCAATGCAATAATACCACATGATGAATGGGGCGAAGAAATAGATCCAAATTTCAAAATAAAGTTGCAAATTGCAATTGAAGATTTTGGCATTTTTATTGATGAGAAAATCGCCTTGCCAGAATTACCTGAAGACAACGACGAAGATGATGAGGATAACGGCAAAGATGATGACGAAAACCTTGATGAAAAAATCAGTTATTTTAAAGATCTAATGCTTGAAAGCAATGACATATCAGACCTTTATTTTAACGAAATTAAAACTGGCGATTTATTATCACAGAAAGAAGAGGTAGAAATTGGAAAAGAAATGGAAGACTCCCTAAAAGGTATAATTGACGCAATTATTCAGAGTCCGCCTGCTTTAGTTGAACTTATCAGTATTTTTGAAGAATCGGAAGAACAAACATCGACTTCAAAAAAAATCACATTTTATGAGGGCGACAAAACAGGCAATATAAACAATGATTCTAGTTTTAATGTTTCTAATACAAAAAACAAAAAAGGTTTGCGGCAACATAAGGTAAAGAAATTACTCGAAAAATTCCCTAAACTTTACGCATCACCATATAAATATAAAGATCTTATTGATAAAATATATCGACTGAACTTAGCTGAAAATCTTATACTTCATCTTAAAAAAGTTGTTTTTGATAACTCAAATGATCAAGCAGTTTGCCGTTTGATCGAATGTAACTTCCAAAAAATGCGTGAAAGAAGAATACAACTTGTTGAATCAAACCTTCGCCTAGTCCCATGGGTCGCTAGAAAGTATAAGGGTCTTCCATACTTAGATTTGATTCAAGAGGGTAATCTTGGGCTAATAAAAGCTGCCGAACGTTTTGATTATCAGCGTGGCGCGAGATTTTCAACTTACGCAGTATGGTGGATACGCCAGTCAATTACTCGAGCAATCATCAATCATAGCCGATTTATACGCGTTCCTAGTCACCTTAATGATAATTGTCGCAGAATTAAAAAATCCATCGAAAAATCCATTGTCAGCACAGGTCGGGTTCCAACAAATGAAGTCTTGGCTTCTGATCTTTTGGCTTCTGTTGACACCGTCAACAAGTTAGCCAAAATGCAAAATGAACCAATATCCATTGATGATATTACAAATTTCAACTTGTTACCCATAGAAGACAGCCCTAAACAAAATGATATTTTTCCCCATGAGATTGTGAATCAAAATGATATAAGAGAAGCTGTAAGCAAGGCTTTAAGCAATCTTAACGCAAGAGAGGCCGAAATCATTTGTATGCGTTTTGGTATTGGAAAATACAGCGAACATACATTGAGAGCAGTTGGTATAAAAATGAATTTAACAAGAGAGCGTATACGCCAAATTGAAAAAAATGGTCTAATAAAGCTTCAACGCTCAGGGCTATTGAAGTCTTTAAACTCAAATAATTAACAACATTTGACGCCACAAAGTTATTGGGTATATTTATGAGACAAAAATCAAGGAATTGTCCCCCTCGTGCTAGTGCGATGATCGAAGCTTTAAGGGGGTTGGGGTATTCAACAGCAACCGCATTAGCTGATATTATTGATAATAGCATTGCAGCAGGTTCACAGCATATTGAAATTCAGTTCATATGGAATGGCGAAGAAAGTATTATCACCATTCTCGATGATGGACATGGGATGGACGAGGCCCAACTTGAAAGCGCAATGCGGTTAGGTGACAGAAGTCCACTTGAAGCGCGTGCAGCAAATGACCTTGGTAGATTTGGCCTTGGACTAAAAACGGCTTCATTTTCCCAATCCCGCAGCCTGAGTGTCGCCAGCAAAAAAGACAAAAAGGTTTCATGCCTGCGCTGGGACCTAGACGTTCTTACAAATAGTACCGATGATGGCTGGCATTTACTCGAAGGCTTTTCAAAAAAATCTGAATTTTTATTAGACGCTTTTTCAAAAGTAAAAACAGGCACACTGGTTGTATTGGAAAAGCTTGATCGTATTATAACCGACGGCTTTACTGATCAACACTTTCTAGATTTGATCGATACTGTTGAGCGCCATCTAAGCATGGTATTTCATCGCTATCTTGAAGGAAAGATCCCAAAGATTGCCATCGCAATTAATAATAGGCCTATCCACCCATGGAACCCATTTCTGCCAGACCACCCTGCCACTTGGTCGTCACCTGTTGAAAGATTTTCTGCCGCTGGTGAAATAGTAGAAGTTCAGTGCCACGTTCTGCCACATAAAGACAAACTTGCCCCAAGAGTCCAAGACACTGCTGGAGGCCCAGATGGATGGACGGCACAGCAGGGATTTTATGTTTATCGAAATGAACGGTTATTACTAGCAGGCAGTTGGCTCGGTCTGGGGCAAGGGCGCTCTTGGACTAAAGAAGAAGCGCACCGACTTGCCCGCATACGATTAGATATTTCCAATAAATGCGATTCAGAGTGGAAAATTGATATCAGGAAGTCCACAGCTCGGCCACCTGTCTTGATTCGCTCACGATTGACAAGATTAGCGGAGGATACTAGGGCACGCGCACGTCGCGTATTTGCTCATCGCGGACAAACAGTTCGCTTCGGTGATTCACAGCCAGTTACACAAGCATGGCTCAGCGTACACTTCAGCGGTGGTATGCGATACCGCATTGATGAAACCCACCCTGCCATAAGAGCTGTACTGGATGAAGCAGGTGCACTTACTCCTCAGATTAATGCTATGTTTCGCGTGATTGAAGAAACAATTCCTGTACAGCGCATTTGGCTGGATACTACGGAAGCCAAAGAAACACCATCGACAGGATTTGAGAATTCGTCATTAGTAGAAGTAAAATCTATCCTAAATATCATGTTTAGAAGTTTGGTCAACAAAAAGGGGATATCACCATCAGTTGCGCGGGAACGCTTGCTTCATGCAGAGCCATTTCATAAATATCCAGATCTTGTTGCGGCTTTGCCTGACGATCCGGCAAAAGAAGGAGAATTAATATCATGAGTACTCTCAACGAAAACCACCGAATTAAGGTCATAAAAATTGTTCAGGAACTACTTCTGGATGAAGAAAATAAGGTTGCGATTACCCCTGCATTAATCGATGAAAAAATCGAAATGGTTCTGAAAATGACCCCCAAATGGGGTATAGAACTGAACAAGCAAACAGTAATTGATGAGATGATACGCCGTTTCAGCATCTGGATTGGCCATGACACTACCCTTAAAAATGAAATCGGTCACGTTCACTGGTTGGTTTCAGCTAGGAAGAAAGACTGGCGTTACTGGCAACGCTACCGTGAATGGCAGGAACGTAAATTATCCAACACTATGTTGGATAAACTTGATCAATCGACAGATATGGTTCTCAGTTTGCTTGAAGACCCACGGCGTGAAGACCCATGGGACAGGCGAGGCCTAGTGGTTGGGCATGTCCAATCTGGCAAAACTAGCCACTACACGGGATTGATCTGCAAATCTGCCGATGCGGGATTTAAGATCATCATCGTATTGGCGGGGATGCACAACAATCTCCGCTCACAGACTCAGGTGCGTCTTGATGAAGGGTTTCTTGGCTATGAAACCAAGCCTATTTCGGAAGATCTTCGTACTATTGGAGTGGGTGAAATTGATAGCGATCCAGCCATACGCCCTAATTATATGACGAATCGATCTGATAAAGGCGATTTTAGCACTGCTGCTGCCAAGAATCTCGGTATTACCCCAGAAGCGCGTCCATGGCTTTTCGTGATCAAAAAAAACAAAACGGTTTTGGAGCGTCTACTGCGCTGGATCCGCAACCATGTTGCAAATGCAGTAGATGAGCATGGGAATAAAATCGTCACTAATCTGCCTTTGCTTGTTATCGATGATGAGGCGGATCATGCCAGTGTTGATACAGGAGAACAGGTTTTTGACAATGACGGGAAACCTGATGAAGAGCATCAGCCAAAAGCCATTAACGGACTGATACGCAGGATATTGCATTCATTCACTAGGAAAGCGTATGTCGGATACACAGCAACCCCGTTTGCCAATATCTTCATCCATGAGCGCGGGGTAACCCGGGAAGATGGGCCTGATCTTTTTCCCTCATCTTTCATTCATAATCTGGCCGCCCCAGACAACTATGTAGGGCCTGCAAATTTATTTGGGCAAGGGGATGAGGTAGAGAAAGTCTTGCCATTAATTCGCTTGATTTCCGACAATTCGGACGCTGAAGGAAGAGATGGTTGGATGCCACAGAAGCACAAGAACGGGCATGCTCCGCTGCATGGTGGAATTGATGGTATGCCACCATCGCTTCAAGAGGCTACACAGGCATTTATTCTTTCCTGCAGCATCAGATACCTGCGAGGCCAGCAGAACGAACATTCTTCTATGCTGGTGCATGTTACTCGTTTCAATTCTGTCCAACAGAGTGTGAGTAGGCAGATCGATAATTATGTGCGTCATTTACGCCAGAGAATCACTAGGCGCATAGGCAGTGAGGAAGCACTCCAGGGCCTGAACAATCTTTATGAGAGAGACTTCCTGCCTACCTCGACCACTATCAGTAAGGAATACAAAGAAGTAGTGCCGATAATCAATCCGACATGGAATGAAATTTCTGAAATTCTTCCTGATGTTCTCTCCGATATACAGGTGCGAATGATTAATGGCACAGCCAAAGATGCGCTTGATTATTCAGAACATGAGGGGGCCGGACTTAAGGTGATTGCCATTGGAGGAGATAAACTTGCGCGAGGACTTACGCTTGAAGGATTGTGCGTCAGCTATTTCCTCAGAGCATCCAAGATGTACGACACCTTGATGCAAATGGGTAGATGGTTTGGCTACAGACCTGGTTATCTAGATGTCTGCCGTCTTTACACAACATCTGAACTTGCTGAGTGGTTTAGACATATTACAGAAGCAGCAAAAGAATTGCGTGAAGAGTTTGATCTGATGGCAGCAAGCGGATCAACGCCACGTGAGTATGGCCTCAAAGTACAATCGCACCCTGTGCTTATGGTCACATCGCAACTGAAAATGCGTTCAGCAAGAAATCTCCAGCTTTCTTTTAGCGGTAGTCTGCTTGAAACCATTACATTTTTCAGAGACACTGATGTGCTTAAAAAAAATCTTGCTGCAGTAAAACACCTAGCTTCCTTGATTGGACCTCCAATCGAGGTTGATCCAAAGCGTGTTCGCAACGGCAGTCGACAGGAATGGAAGGGCTATCTATGGGACAAAATATCTGCAACTGAAATTATAGATTTTCTTCAGTCATATAAAACTCACCCTGAAGTTTATAAGGTTAACAGCCCTCTGTTGGCTGAATTCATTCAATCAATGAACCGTGAAGCAGAGCTTACTCAATGGCATGTCGTATTCATAGGTGGTGGCGAAGGTGCGAAACTCGATCTGGGTAATGGGTTGCACTTAGACATGCTTAAAAGATCCATGAAAGGTGCCTATGAAAATAGCAGGTTCTCAATTGGACGCCTAATGTCATCAAGGGATGAGGCTATTGATCTCGATGAACCTGCTTGGAATGCTGCATTGGCCTTAACTCGTGAGGGGAAGATCGATCCTACCAGTGGGAGAGGCAGCAAGGAAGAACCTGAAGTTCCTAATGGTCTTGCAATAAGGAAAATTCGTGGTTTTGGTAGTGATGGCGTTGCCGCGCATCCTGAGCGGGGCGTTTTATTCGTTTACGCTATCGACCCACTAATGGACCCCGAAGCAAAATTTCAAGATGGGACGCCTCCATTGATTGCTTTTGCCATCAGTTTCCCTGGAAGTAATTCAGGGCTGAAAGTTGAATATAAGGTTAATAATGTACTCTGGGAGCAGGAATATGGTTCAGCAGAGTAATACAAGCACATTGCGCACTGCGTGGCGTGCTTTGGATGGAAACACAGGCGAAGGCGGGTGGCGAACAATTCCACTGGAGATAAAAGGTAATTGTCGCCTGCTTGCTGGCAGGTATTTTCCAGGAAATGAAGAAGCTCTTCTAGTTGGATTCCGTTCTGTCAATGTACCGCAGGATAAAAATCTACCGCAGGGGCATGGATTTCGCGTTAACAGAATTGAGCGTAACATTGTTGCAGATGTTCATGTGTGGGTTTCACTGTCGCGTCTCGCCGCAGGTAGTTTTGATATGTTTGCGTTAATGGCGGAAGATATTGTGGATTTTCTGAATTCACGCACCACAGAAAGCGAAGGCAGCATATTCCATGCGTTTCTAGGCAGAATCCGTGCCTGGCAGAATTTCATGGATAGTGAAAATGTAGGTGTCCTAAGTGCTGAAGCAGAAACAGGCCTGCTTGGTGAGTTAATCATCCTAGACACTCTTCTTGTGTCAGGAATGCCTGCAATAGATGCAGTAAACGCATGGCATGGGCCAATTAATGGAATACGGGATTTTCTAATTGGAACGGGTGCAATTGAGGTAAAAACAACAGCGTCACAGGGTTCATTTCTAGCCAAAATCAGTTCACTAGAGCAGATGGATAACTCTCAGGTGCAGCCACTTTACCTAGCTGGTGTCAGGGTTGCATTGCACGATTCAGGAACAACGCTAATAGCATTTGCAGATTCATTACGCTCAAGATTTATATCAGATTCAAGCGCCCAATCCATATACGAAAATCTGTTGATACAAGCAGGATTGATAAAAGCGCATACCGATAGTTATATTCGACGCTTTCTTCATTCCAGCACGGTAACGTTCCATGTGAATGAAGACTTTCCAAGGCTCACAACAAGTAATGTGCGAATAGAAATCCGAAAAGCCCGTTACGAACTTGACCTGACACTTATAAAGCAATTAGATGTTGGCATTAACAAGGCAATAGTAAATTTGAGGGGTGTATAATGGAATTATCTGAATTTTTAAGGCAGACACAGTTAGAAGTACGCGCAGAAATTGATGATAGACTCTGCTCACCAGGAAATGCGTACCCATATCCTGAATCTGTTTTCAGTGAAATTGTCATGCAGCATATGTCAGAGATCGGCATGACTTTCGAGCCTGTGGTTTGCCATTACACGGCGAAAGTGGGCAATGCAAACCTTAGGCTCAGCGGTTATGCCGTTTCAGAGGATGCTGACCAGATTGACCTTTTTATAAGTCTTTATGAAACTGGCGACGAAATCAAACCTGTTCCTGATGCAGAAACCAAATCTGCAGCGGAACAATGCCTGCGTTTCTTAGGAAAATGTGCCGATGGAAGTCTTCTACCAACCATGGACAAGTCCAATGATGCTTATGCACTTGCGCTTAACATTCGAGATAGTTATCCAAAATTAGACCAAATAAGAGTGTACATTCTCACAAATCGGCAGGCAAAATCTAAAAATTTTAAATCAAGAGAAGTGAATGGCAAAACTGTAAAGCTGGAAGTGATGGATATTGAGAGGTTGCATCGCCACTGGTCTGAAGGCAAGCCACGGGATGAGCTTGTAGTCAATTTTGAGGAAGTATCGGGCGGTGCATTGCCTTGTGTGTATGTTCCAAGTGAGGCCGAGGGCTATGACTATGCTATGACAGTTATTCCAGGGGAGGCGCTGCGGTTCATTTACGAAAAATATGGCGCACGCCTTCTTGAAGCAAACGTGCGATCATTCCTCAGCGTTACAGGCAAAGTAAACAAGGGCATCCGGGATACCCTAAAAAATGAACCTGATCGATTTATGGCGTATAACAACGGCATTGTATTGATTGCAGATGAAGCGAATCTCGGCAGAACAAAAGATGGTTCTGTTGGTATTCTATGGCTTAAAGGCATGCAGATTGTCAACGGAGGGCAAACAACAGCATCATTATATTTTACTCAAAAGAAAAACCCTGAGGTTGATCTGACGCATGTGAGAATTCCGGCAAAAATTATCGTCCTCAAATCAAAAAATACTGAAAATGAAGAAAAACTGATTTCTAATATTTCTAGATACGCAAATAGTCAGAATTCCGTAAAATTATCGGATTTATCTGCAAATAATCCATTCCATGTCGAAATTGAAAAACTAGCTTTATCAACATACTGCCCAAATGGTATTGGCCGTTGGTTCTATGAGAGGGCGGCAGGGAGCTACAATGTCATGTTGGCAAGAGAAGGGAAAACACCTGCTAAATTACGCCAATTAAAAGAATCTATTCCCCCTGCACGTAAAATCACCAAGACAGATTTAGCTAAGTTTCTAAATGCATGGGAGCAATTACCGCACCTAGTTAGTCTGGGATCACAGAAAAACTTCGACAATTTTATGAGTCAGTTCACGGATCAGACGAGCCAAAACGGTGTAGCCCTCCTTGACATTACATTTTTCAAACAGGCGATAGCAAAAGCAATACTTTTCAAGGCAGTCCAAAAAGTCATTCGTCCAATGTTTCCTGCCTTTCAAGCAAATATAACAACATATACAATTTCACTGATTGCTAATCGATTAAAAAACAAACTTGACCTTGATAAGATATGGCAGCAGCAAGAAATATCCCAACAATTAAAGCAACAAGTTCAGACATGGTCGGTCGAGGTAAATCGAATCCTTCTCGATTCCGCTGGTGGAAAAATGGTATCGGAATGGGCTAAAAAGCAAGAGTGTTGGGAAACTGTGCGGGAGTCAAGATGCCCTCCCCTGCAATCTGGTATCCCTGAACTAAAATAAAGTATCATTAAAATAAAACAAAATGTGTCTATTATGTGAAAGCCATTCTTAAAATACTCGTTAGCCTTGGAGATATTGAAAGCCTAAGGTTAGCATGGACTGTAGATTGAAGGAAAATCGTAAAAAGAACTACGCTGGCCTTATATTGTCAGGAATTACCAGAAGAACTAGCCCTACAGTCTTAATGCCTAAGGCGTGTAATTAACCTTGCGAATCCCTTAATTTTAATAAAAGAGATTCTCAGTTTCCTCTTTCTTAATTCAGGCCGAAAGCGCGTCATAATTAGATGAAGAGCAGCATAACTATCACTCGATAGCAAAATAGCTTTGCCCTTCATTCCTCTTCCATTCGGAAGAATCTTATCCCCATGTTTAAGGAGACTCTTTATGTGTCAAGCAGTAGAGTTGGGCCAATCGGTCCAGCAAAAATTCCATCGCACCCGCGAAGAACTCTCAAGCGCATTAGTCGAACGCGATCAAGAAGTTGATCTGCTTTTGACTTCGCTAATCTGTAGGGAAAACCCTCTTCTCATCGGGCCGCCCGGCACTGGCAAAAGCATGCTAGTTGATGCTCTTTTAAGCTGGATGCAAGGCAAGAAGTTTTCCATCTTGTTTAGTAAGTTCAGCATGCCCGAAGAAATTTTCGGCCCCGTTTCCCTAAATGGTTTGAAGAATGATAAATTCATTCGAATCATTGAAGGAAAACTGCCATGCGCTGATATCGCTTTTGGCGATGAGATATTCAATGCAAGTTCGGGGATCTTGAACACGCTTCTGAAAATCCTAAATGAACGAGTTTACGAACAAGGTGATGGCTCAAAAACTAGGGTTCCTTTAAAACTTTTTGTAGGTGCAGCTAACCAATGGCCGCATGAACAAGAAGGGGGCAAAGAGCTTACCGCACTGTTTGACAGATTCCTTATGCGCAAACGAGTCTTACCCATTGTGTCCAAAGCAGGAAGGGAAAGGCTGTGGTGGAATCAACCCTGCGAAGTAAAGCTAACCTCCACGATCAGCCCAGAGGAAATCGACACTGCACAAAGTGAAAGCGCTGCGATCACTTGGACTGCAGAAGCGAGGGAAGCTTTTCAAAGCATCATCACGCAACTTGCCAAGGAAGGGATTTCGCCCGGGGATCGCAGGCAAGCGAAGAGCGTAAAAGCGGTTCAAGCTTACTGCTATCTCGAAGGCAAGAACCTCGTGGAGCTTGAACACTTACAGGTTCTCACCTCGATCCTTTGGGAAGATCCTTCGGAACAACCAGAGAAAGTAATGCAAATAGTATTGAAGGTTGCAAATCCAACAGGCATGAAAGTGAATTCCCTTCTGATTGAGGTTGAGCAGATTTGTGAGAATGCAGATTTAAAACAGTTAGCCCAAGCCGCGGTGGCAGCTTCGAAGTTATCTGAAATTGAAAAACAATTGCACGCTCTGGGAAATCACCCCAAGGCTGCGATAGCTAGAAAACATGTGCGTGAACAAATCAAAAAGATCAAGCTCGCTTCAATCGAAGCACTTTAACCCAAGGAGATGAACCCATGAAAAGTGAATCTGATTTCTTGCAGGATTTTGATAATGCAACTTCTATGCAAATGGAATCTGAAGCAATCAAACCTCGGTGTGCAATGGAAGTTGATGATTGGGGCTTTCGCAGGGGCACCCAACTTTTAGAAGAAAGCGATCGCCTTCGATCTTTGAACATTCCAAAAGAAGCGATAGTGGATTTTCATGCAGCAGCATTTGAGCCTGACCCCAAGCTGAATGCTTCTTGTGTGGATGATTCACGCTTAAAGTTTTTGCAGCAACTTATGGAAACTAACGAATTCCAAGGGCTGCATGCTTCAACACAGATGCACTCTTGCGCAAGCGAAATTGCTGCAACAGCTTTCGCAGAGCAGTTTGCAGCACAGAGTTTAAAGCCACCATCCCAAGATAAAGATCAGAACGAGTTTTCAAACCTTCGAGCGATTGGCAAAGCACTTGCGCAAGCTGAGGAAGAAGTCGAGTTGGCACATGAATCTGCAGCAGCGCTTGGGTTTGGAAAAGGGCACCCCGGTAGTAATGATGCCAAGAGGATTGGTGCAATTTATAAAAGGGTGCGATCCAGCAAAATGTTGCACAAGATTTGTAATCTTGCTGGGAAGTTTCGAAGACTGGCGCAAGCGAAGCAAAGGCAAAGGACAAAGCATGGTTTTGATGAACTGCTCGGTCTGAAAGCTGACAACGATCTGGGGAGGATGCTACCTCAAGAGTTGGTTGCGCTGCTGGATCCAGTGCTTGAACAGGATGTGTTGCGCAGGTTCATGGAAAGACAACTTTGGTGTAGGGAGTTTCAAGGATCAGAACCTGTGGGC
>Ga0194055_10001374_pt1 | contig 19806 bp, 17 predicted proteins | sample SepL449m_MetaG_FD_155482 | JGI IMG/M metagenome (GOLD analysis project Ga0194055, IMG submission 155482) | Anoxic zone freshwater microbial communities from boreal shield lake in IISD Experimental Lakes Area, Ontario, Canada - Sep2016-L442-9m | ecosystem: Environmental > Aquatic > Freshwater >...
ACAATAACGATATATGGCATGCCTGCTTCTTTTTTGAGTAAGTTATATTCTTCAATGTTTCTACGACCAACTTCAGCTAAAGCTTTTAATCGTCGTTCCATCTCTGCCACTGCCCACTTAAGTGCACTTATACATTTCTCAGGATCATTTATAACTGGCGTAAGTAAATGTGGCAAATCATTATATAGAGCAAGTTCTACTTGCTTTGGATCGACGAGGATTAGCTTCAAATCACTTGGACTATTATGATAAAGTAAGCTAGTTAAAATGGTATTAATCATAACTGATTTACCGGAACCAGTTTGTCCAGCAACGAGTAAGTGAGGCATCTTTGCTAAATCATAGACTATTGGTGCACCAGTAATATCACAACCAATAATCATACCAAGTGGCGAGTTAAGCGATTGCCATTCTCTAGATTTCAGGAGTGAACTAACTCGAACAATAGCTGCTTTAACATTAGGCACCTCAATACCAACTGCCTTCTTACCAGGAATAGGAGCTTCAATTCTAATTGAATGAGCTGCTAGATCAAGCGCAAGATTTGTTTCTAGATTAGTTATTTTTGTTAGTTTAACTCCGTTAGATGGTTTCAACGTAAACTGGGTTACCCTCGGACCAACATTAGCCCCTTCCATTTCTACATTTATGCTGAAGTTAGCTAATGTATCCTGGATTGACTGAGCATTTCCAGCTACATTTCCAGCATCAGCCTTATCTTGTTGCTGATTTAATAAATTAATAGATGGGAACTTCCAATCTGGGTCGCTAGCTGTTGTTAATGCTTCGTGATTTTCATCTGGGGTTATTTTTTGAGCCGCATTCTTAAAAGTTGAAAGTCTAGATTTCACACCATTGTGTTCAACTGGAACACCTTCGTTTAATTTAAATCCTGGATTAGACTTAAGTGCAGCAATATCACTGTCTGGTTCTTTATCTCGGTTCTTTATTAATACACCTAATTTGGCAAAAATCTTTGGTGAAACATTTAGTGAGAATAGTATCGAAAAAACAGTTAGAGTTAAAAATACAAAGGATGCTGGCATTTTAGTTAAAGCTATTAAACTCATACTACCGACTAGTTTTCCGATACTACCACCGTGACCACCAATCCAATCACCATTAAACTGGTATATGCCGATGATATAGAACCAAGTAGACAAAGAAACAACAGACAAAATTACACTAATTAATTTAGTCAGTGGAATTCTATTATCTTCACTTCTAAATTTTTCTACACCCCAATATATAAGAGCAAATGGAAGATAATAAGCTGCCCAACCAAGCGCCCAATAGGTACCATGAAATAAGTTATTAGGTAGTGGACCACCACCGCCAAATCCTCCTATTAAAATAAAGACTGCAATTATCATGAGACAAATTGCACCAGCTAAAGGCCAAAAAGAAGAACCCTCTACTTGAGCTTGTCTTTTTCTGTTTTTGGTTTGTCTTTTTCTTTTTGCCATTTGGATTATTATATCATTTTTATTTATCTGTTAATCATAAAACTTGTGTTTTATATTTAACTTAATTGCTTATGCTATTATATAAACAAATTACGAACTTGTCAATACTTATATACATTTATTGTTCCAAAAACGTTTTGGCTGATCGCTTATCAAAAGCATAGACGCCTTTTTTCCTCCACTTACACAAAGCAAGCAATCTGCATAATCAAGCTTATGATTTTTTTATACAAATTTAGAGTTTGTATAGTAGCTTCTGTAACAAAAATTTGTGGGCTTGTTGTTAGTGCAAGTAATGCCTCAGCAATGGATTCTCTGTCCATTTTATAATCATGGAATTCAAGTACAAAACATACTTCGACTAAGATTGCGTCAAGTATACAAAATTCATTCCTAGCTCCTGATATATAGTGTTTATTGCCTCCATAGCCATATCTGGCATATCACCAGTTATAACTCTAATCAACATGTTTGTATCTATAAAAATCATTTATCTCTAGCGCTTCTTTTTACAGCAATATCTCTAGTAGCTAATTTTATTGTTTTTTTAAGGTGTACGGCTTAAAAAGGTTACTCTTAATTCATCGCTCATGTATATACTATGGCGTATAAATCACTATCTTAGCCTCTGGCGTCTTGATTCAGAAGTCTTTCGCGCATTTTGGCGAATCTTTCCTGTTGTTCGGTAGCTAATTCATCTGGTGTTTTAGTTTGACCACCAGGATGATTTTTCTGTATATCACCCTTTGCACCAATTACATTAACTACTGGAATAACTATTGGGCTTCTACCAGTGTTTTCGAATAAGAAATGTGTAATGTAGTCTTTTAATTCGACCTTAAATCTATCAAGTTCAACTCGCTTAAATCTTTGAGATGATGCACGACGAAGTTCCTGTCTTAGATTATTCATTAAATCTTCATTGTCTCTCATATAGATAAAGCCTCTGGATATGATATCAGGACTAGTAAGTAGATTACCGTTCTTCTTGTCGATAGTTAGGACTATAGCTACCAAACCTTCTTCAGATAGCATTAGTCTATCTTTAATGACGATACTAGATACTATGGAACCTGTTTGATCAACAAGAATCGTGCCATGAGGTACGTCGCCAATAATTTCCATCTTCGTATCACTGAATGAAAGAATCTGGCCATTTTCTAGGTTAATAGTATTCGCTCTTGGCATTCCCTCTTCAACAGCTATCTCAATATGTCTTTGTTTTGCTCTATAGCTACCATGGTTTGGAATAAAGAATTTAGGATTAACAATATTAATCATTTCTTTATATTCATCAATTGAAGCATGTCCAGATATATGCAGAGGACCACAACCGTCAAGCTCGTGAGTTTCGTGCCTAAAGACATGGACATTTTTTCGCATAAAATCATCAACCATTCTACCAATGTGTGCGTCATTTCCACTTTCAGGAATAGGTGTACTAGATAAGATCACTGAATCATTGGCTTTTAGTTTAACGTGCTTATGATCACCATTAGCCATTCTTTGAAGAGCTGAATTTGGCTCACCCTGTGAACCAGTACAAACAACAATAACTTCATGATCCTTCATGTTAGTAACATTGGCTATCGGCACAAAGGTTCCTTTTGGAACTCTAACGAAACCATAACGAATAGCCATTTCGAGAGTCGATATCATACTTCTTCCATCCATTGCCACTTTTCTGTTATGGTGGACGGCAGCATTAATAATCATCTGAATTCGGTTAATATTAGTCGAGAAAGTAGCAATAAAAATTCTACCAGGAGCTTGTTCCATGATACTTATAAAGCTAGGCTCAATAGTACTCTCGCTTGGTGTTCGCCCCATTCTCTCAGTAGCTGAGCTTTCACTAAATAAGGCTAGTACTCCTTCTTTTCCAATCTCTTTCAATCTTTCTATGTCACTCTTTTCTTTGTCTAGTGGGCTAGGGTCGAATCTAAAATCTCCTGTACAAACCAGGTTACCAACAGGTGTATTAATGACTACTGTGGTACTTCCAGGTATGGAGTGTGTGATTCTAATGAGTTCAATGAAGAAACTGCCAACTTTTAACTTTTCATGAGTATCTTCGTTCATAATTACAGTTTTTAACTCAAAGTTTTCTGGCATTGGCATACCAAAATTTGAGAAGATCTCTTCAACTCTACCAATTGTAAATTTTGATCCATAAATTGGTGCTGGATATTTTGGTACAATATGAGGCATTCCACCGATATGATCTAGGTGACCATGAGTGATGACATAGCCTCTTATTTTATGCTTAATTGTATCTAGGTATGAAGTATCGCAGATGAGATAGTTAATACCTGGTAAAGCGCCTCCATTTAAATCAATTCCACAGTCAATAATAATTGCATCATTTTGGTATTCAACAATCATCATATTCTTAGAACCAATAGAATCCATACCACCAAGTGCTATAACGCGTAAGGTTGGACTATCATCAATGAGATTTGCTCTGGTCTTACTATCGTTATTGGATGAAGCATACTGATTCACTATTCTCTGGGCATCATCTTGATTTCTTTTCTGAGCTCTTATTGCAGCTCCTCTAGATGATCCTCTATTATTTTTTTTATCGTTAGCCATGCATTCCTTTCTTTAGATTGCTTTTAACATCTATTTTTAAATTTCTTGTAATAACTTAGGGATTTTCAGAAAATCGTCTATTAACGTCTGTTTCATCGAGCCGTTATATAACGCTGCGGCTGGATGATACAAAGGTAAATATGTTATTCCATCTATCTTTTCCGGTTGACCATGGACTTCTGAAATTTTTCTCTTGGGTAAAAAACAATCCATACTATGACGGCCAAGAGTAATAACCAACTTCGGTGCAATAATTTCGATCTGACTCATAAGATATGGCAAGAAAGCTTGTTTTTCCAACTTTGTGGGATCTCTATTATCCTGGGGCCTATACTTAACTATATTGGTTATATAGATGCTACTTCTGTCTAGATTAATCTTTTCAAGCAAATCATTGAGAAATTTCCCTGAAGCTCCAATGAATGGTTTTCCAGTTTCATCTTCCTTCTTGCCGGGAGCTTCTCCTATAAAAACAATCTCTGAAGATGGGTCACCTTCACCAAAAACAAGCTGAGTTGCAGAGTCGGCAAGTTCAGGACAAACCTTATCGTCGATGATAGTTTTTTTCAGCTTATCTAGTGAAGCTTGTTTTTCAATTTTATTCATAATTATTCAGATTTTTTGATTGCTTGAACTATTCTACTAATACCAAAAATTAATAAGGTAAAAGTTGCAGCATATTCCCACAAATTAGCACTATCTAATGATCTTGATGCAAAAATATAAGCTAGGATTAACGACACAAAGAATAAAATTAAATTTAGGATTCTTTTATGTTGATCAAGCTGTTTTTTCATATCACAAAGTTTATTTTCCTTCTTTTACAACTGCTTTCATACTCAATTGTAGTCTTCCTCGGTCATCGATTGAAACTAACTTAACGTCAACTACATCGCCTTCTTTCACGAAATCATTCGGATTGTTAACTCTTTCATTAGACATTTCGCTGACATGGACTAAGCCTTCTCTGCCTGGTAGTATCTCTACAAAAGCACCAAAGTCTAAAACGCTTACTACTCTACACCCTTTATATACTACTCCAACTTCTGGGTCTTCAGTTAAGTTTTTTATCCAAGCGATTGCGCCATCAATTGATTTCTTGTCTGGACTAGCAATAAATACTGTACCATCATCCTTGATGTCAATTTCAGCACCAGTTTCGCCAATAATCTTATTGATCATTTCTCCACCTTTTCCAATAACTTCACGAATCTTCTCAGGGTTAATCTTGATTGACTCGACTCTAGGTGCGTACTTACTTAGGTCTGCTCTTGGTCTAGCTAGAGTTTTAAGCATTATATCTAGAATATGGGCTCTACCCTTTTTAGACTGTCTTAATGCATCGGCTAAAATGTCTACGCTCAAGCCATGAACTTTCATGTCCATCTGTAAGGCATTAATACCTTTTGCTGTTCCAGCAACTTTAAAGTCCATATCACCAGCAAAATCTTCTGCATCGGCAATATCACTTAAGATAGAGACCTTATCACCGTCCATCATTAGACCCATAGCAATACCACTAACTGGGGCTTTCAATGGCACTCCAGCATCCATGAGCGCCAAACAACTAGAACATGTTGCTGCCATAGATGTACTTCCATGTTGACTCATAATCTCAGTAACTGATCGTATAACATATGGAAATACGTCTTCAGAAGGGATTACAGGCAGTAAGGCTCTTTCAGCCAAGGCACTATGCCCAATTTCACGGCGACCAGGACTACCAAGTCGTCTTACTTCACCAACTGTATAACCAGGTGCATTGTAGTGATGAAGATATCTTTTTTCTGAGCTCTTTTCCATTGTATCTATGAGCTGAGCATAGCTTAGGGGAGCTAATGTAACGATATTCAATCCTTGAGTCATTCCTCTAGTAAATAAGCTAGATCCATGAGCTCTTGGCAATAGTCCAACTTCAGAACTAATTGGTCTAATTTCATCAAGTTTTCTGCCGTCAGGTCGTAAGTTATCGTTAAGGATACCATCTCTAACATCTTGATTTACGATAGTTGACCAGGCTTCAGAATATGCAGATTTGTTTTCTGCAAATTTATCGTCGCCATCCTTCTCTTTTAGGTGTTCCATTAACTCTTTTTTTAGAACAAGCATTTTTTCTTGTCTAGTTGGGTAATCGGTACGAATCTTTGCACCTAACTTATTCTTTAGGAAAGCTTCAACTGCTTTTGTAATCTTTGGGTCAACAGTACTTAGGGTATATTCCATAGGTACAACGCCGGCCTTCTTGGCTAGTTCTTTCTGAAGCTTAATAGCTGGTTGCATTATTTCATGCGCAAAGTTTAGAGCTTCAATAACATCTTCTTCTGAAATTTCATTAGAGCCTGCTTCAACCATAGTAATAGCATGTTCTGTACCAGCAACAACTAGGTCTAGATCGCCCTTCTCGAGCTGTTCTAGGCTAGCTAGAGCTGTTAACTTGCCATTTACCTTTCCAACTCTTATTCCTGCTATAGGACCATCGAATGGTGCTCCTGTTAGCGTAAGAGCGGCAGATATAGCTATCATAGCTATTGAATCAGGTCTAAAATCTGGATCCATAGATAAGACAGTGGCTATTGCTTGAACTTCATTTTTATAGCCTTTAGGGAATAGAGGTCTTATTGGTCTATCTATTAGACGACCGATTAAGATGGCGTCATCACTTGGTCGGCCTTCTCTTTTAATAAATCGACTACCGCTAATTTTTCCAGAAGCATACATTTTTTCTTCATATTCGATGCTTAGTGGAAAGTAATCTAAATGAGCTACTGTATCCGGACTAACCATAGCTGTTCCAAGAATAACTGTATCGCCATAGCGGACTATTACTGAACTTGTAGACCTAAAACCTACACGGTTAATCTCCATACTAAGAGTTCTTCCACAGAACTCAGTCTCAACTGTGAGAATATCTTTATTGAATGGGTTAATGGTCGTTTGACTCATATATGTATTACCTTTCTACCGTATTGGGTAGTTTAGATATTTACGGATAAGGTTCAAATATATACTCTTTAAAAAAGTACCTTGTGCTATGTTACCTAGAAAAAGTAATATATCTGTTCTCTATCCGCAAATGAATCTATTATTATTTTGTTAAAATGCACAAGCTGTGTCTCTCTTTTAAAAAGACTCACAGTCTAAGCACTATTTACGCAATCCAACTTTTTTAATTAGATCTAAGTATGCCTGGCTATCTCTATCAGCTAGATACTTCAATAGTCTTCTTCTTCGTCCAACCATTTGTAGTAAAGCTCTTCGGGCTGAGAAGTCCTTTTTAGCAACTTTTAGATGTTCAGTTAACTCTTTAATTCTTTCAGTTAAAATACCAACTTGAACAGCAACTGATCCAGTATCTTTCTTGTTTACTTGCAGGCTATCCACTAGCACTTGTTTTTTATCGATTGTTATCATAATTACGCATAATATTATCATAGTTTATAGATAAAATCAAGATGTAGATTACTAAAAGTAACTCATTTTATAATTCAGTAATTAATAATTTATTCAGATTGTCTTTACTGAGCTGATTTATCTTCACTGCATCAACTACATTATATTTATCTATAGAGGTTCTCCTGAGATCAGTTGTATATGCCCCCGTCTTAAGAGTATCCCCTATATCACTGACCAATGAACGTATATATGTTCCGCTACTTACATTGGTACTAAAAGTAACATTTGGATATTCATAATCCATAAGATCAATAGAATATATTGTTACGGGTCTAGATTTCATCTCTATTGACTTGCCTTCTCTGGCCAGCTTATAGGCTCTTACCCCGTTAATCTTAATAGCCGAATAGGCTGGTGGGATTTGTTCGATGTTCCCTGCATACTGAACAAAGGCATTTTTAATGTCTTGAGTGCTAGGTTGATCTGAAGACTGATCAGTTATCTCACCTTCACTGTCACCGGTAGTAGAAACCTTGCCTAATCTCATTGTCACCTGATAAGTTTTATCTTTTTTAGTTAATATATCGGCTTTTTTTGTATAGCTACCAACTAAAATTATCATTAATCCAGTTGCCATTGGGTCCAGAGTTCCAGCATGGCCAACCTTGATTTTCATAGATTCAATGGATCTAATTAAAGATCGAATCTTTGCAACGCAATCAAAAGAAGTCCATTCTAACTCTTTGTCTACTAGTAATATTCCATTCATTAAGTCAAAAGTTTACTACAAAAGAATACTAAACTAAACCCTATTGAGGTAATGGACCAATTAAAGGAGGTGGAACTGGGGGTGGAGAAGTTGGGTCAACATTAAGTGAAGTTGAAGAAGTTGTTGGCTCTTCAACCGGTGGTACTAAATTTGTCGGAAGAGGCATATCCATACTTGGTCCAGGTGCATTATTCGATGCATTATGCAAATCGTTACCTAACGGTAAAGCATTGAATGCCACTGGAGGGACTGTTGTTGGTTGAGCTAAATTACTAACAGCTCTTCTTGCCTGTTCTATTTCTGAAGCACTATCTGGTGAGACAGTTTGAGTAGGAAAACTAATCGATGGAGAAGTTGAAGCATTAGGTAATGAAGATACTAGTCCGCTACTTTTAATACTACTGTCGTGATTTAACATGTAGTTAGTGTTTATATTCGAGCCATTAGAAGGTGCTTCTGAATAATTAGCTTCTGATCCGCCAGTCGAATTATTGCTATCGGAATTACTCATAGGATTATGGTTCATATATGGATCACCAGATGTATTATGTCCCGAAACTAGAGGGTTTGGGACAATTGGAATTGGAGTACTGACTAATGGATTAGGGCTAGATATAGTTTGCGGAGTTGCTTCAACGCTGACTTGAGCTGGAGCTGGTTCAATAGGAGCATTTTGAGGTGGTAAAACTGGCGGTAAAGGAGTAACTGCTTGAGGCGATGTTGTTACTGGTGTGGGATTATTAGAATTAACAGTACCACTGCTAGCGTTCTCACTAACCGGTTCAGTTTCGTCGTAATCTTCGCCTTCTTTTTGTAAGTTACCAGATTGATCGATCCTTATTTTTTCTACTCTTTCTGCTTCCGCTAAAACGTTAAGATCTTCCTCAGTATGATCAATATCTAATTCGCCTAAATTATTAGTTTTTTCCTCTTCCTTCTTTTTTGGATTTTTATCTGATTTTATTAAGGATGGTAGAGCATTTGCCGAGTTATCTTCAACAGATTCAGGAACAACCTCTGGCAAAGTTGCAATAATTGGTGCAGGTGCTGGCTCAGAAGCTACTGGTGCAGGTTCTAATTTATCTGCAACAAGTTGTTGGTTAGCACCGGCCGACAATAATTGTGAGCTAACCGATAAAGACTGGGGTGATGTTTTATCGTTTGCAAATCTCTTTGTATTTGAAACAATTCCAGTCAAAAGTGATGTCGCGATTTGGGCATCAATTAAATCTTTAGCTCCTAAATCATTGGCAAGTAAAGTAACCATTTCAGATAAGCTACTGGTAGTTGTATCAACCCAGTTAAGAGTTCCGACAGTTGATGGTTCAGGACTGTTGGAAATAGCAATAATAGTAGCGTCATGGAGGATTTTGCCATGTGCAGAAATCGCTTGATCTATATCTTCCTGTTTATTGACACCTAATGCCACTATGGCATCAACATTTAAATCACCTAGGCTAAAATCTAAATCATCTTCACTAATAGAAGTTCTATAAGGAGTAATAAAAATTCTAACCCTATTGTCTTCTACTTTGTACTTTAATTTATCGGCTTTAGATTTATCAATTGCAATTATAAAATCCTGAAAACTATCTGTGTTTTTCTCTATAGTTTTTTCTGGTTCTAAGAATTCTAATATTGAAGGTACTTCACCGCTGAATACGGCGCTTACATGTTTTTTTAGTTTGCTAAAGACCAAGGAAAGTCCCAGTAAAGCCGTGAGCTCATCAATAGTAGGATTACTGTTGACTGTTACGAGAATGTTATATGACTGTTTTAACTTCTCCGCAATTTGCGCACGATTACCGACAACGTTTACACTGGTGTTAGTAGAATCAATAGGTAAATCAGATAAAGAAGATGGAGCTGGAGGGGGCAAAGAAACTGGAGCTGGAGAAGGATTAGGTGTTATTGGTGAGGTTTGATTATTTTGATTATCCATAATTTTTATTATTTAGCTTTAAATCTAAATTATCATAAATACTAATGCTTGTCGAGTATTAAACTTACATTTTTTGCAAAATTAGCTAAGTTTTAGTATAGTTATAAGATTGAAATAGTAAATTAAAGGATAGAAAAAGAATATGCCAATCATTAAGTCAGCTAAAAAAAGAGTTAAAGTAGCCAAAAAGGCCGCTATTAGGAACAGTAAAACTAAACGATCATTAAAAGTAGCTATTAAATTATTCCAGACTCATGCAACATCTGGTAAAGCTACGACTAAGAGTCACTCAAAAGCTCAAAGCGAAGTTGCAAAAGCAGCTAAAAAAAGAGTTATTCATAAGAATAAGGCTGCAAGAATGCAAAAGAAATTAGCAGCTCAAGCAAAATCTGCCGCAAAAGCACCAGTTGCCAAGAAAGCACCTGCAAAAAAAGCTCCCGTTAAGAAAAAGACCACTACTAAAAAAACAAAATAATTAACTGTCGAGTGTAACTAACAGTAACGTTAGAGCATCGTCTAAATTTATATTTCGTGTTTTAAATTTAGTATCTAGGTCTAGAGTTCTATTTATAATAATTTTTAATTGTTCGAGGCTAATACGATTCAGAAGACGACTGCCACTATCGATATTAAAAGGTTTTAACTTAGAATCTGCAGCAATCATACTCGTACTTCTATCTTTGGCTGTTTTGATGATGCAGAGTATATGTAATTGCCAGGTTAACATAGCTAAGATTTGCATAGCATCAATACGCAGCTTTTTCTGTTCGTTATAAATTTCAAGTGTTTTTTTCTTGTCCCCTCTTAGTGCGGAATCTAAAAGATTAAAAATAGTACTTGTTGGTTTTTCATCACTAAGTAACTCAATTGAGCCAGAAGATATTTCTGGATTATATAAAAATAGTTTATCAAGTTCGTTCTTAAGCATCATTTGATTGGCCCCTACCCTGCGCATCAACTTAACTGAATTCGACATTGATATACTACCGCCTAGAGATTTCGCATAACTTCCCATCCACTTAAGTAGATCTGATTCACTAAGGACTGAGTATTCAGAAAAATTTGGAAGTTTTTTCAGTTTTTTGAAATAACTGGATCTCTTATCTATTTTAGGTTCATATATAAGTACATCAATGCTGTCATTAGTAACCTCCATAAATTCGTCAAAGGATTCGGTAAATTCTTTGATTAATCCAGGTTCTTCTAAAACTATTAATTTTCTTTCAACCAAAAACGGCAGACTTGATACAAGACTAATTATCTCTGGATAATTAAGGTTTTCAAGATTTGCGTGTTCAACCGAAAAATCTCCATGCTTAGCTACGAAATCTAATGTAAATTTCTTAATAGCCAGGCTTCTTTGCAGGTCATTATTGCCAGAAATTACATATATCATTTGGTTTTCCTTTGGCATTTTAGGCAAATATGAGTTCCCCTAGAAGCTACTTTAGTTTTAATAATTATACTATTACACCTGGGACAATTTTGCCCCTCTCTTCTAAAAACATTAGCAAACTCTAAATAACTTCCCCGTTTACCTTCTGCATCTACATAATTTCTATCCGTAGAACCACCTAGCTCAATGCTTCTAGCTAGTATCTCACGAATTGCTTCATAAAGATTACCAAGCTTAACTTTAGAGATTGATCCAGTAAGACTAGCAGGATGAATTTTTGCAGCCCATAAGCTTTCGTCGGCATAAATATTTCCAACTCCAGCCAAAACCGTCTGATCTAGTATTGTCGCTTTTATAGAACTGTTTTTTCTCCTCATAACTCTTTCAATAAATTCTTTCTTAGTAAATTCAGAGCTCAAAGGCTCAGGACCTAATTTTTTCATGAAATTTAAATTTGGGACTTCAACTTCTGGCATTAACCTCATCCATCCAAATTTTCTTTGATCATTAAAAAATAGTTTTGATCCATCCTCAAAAAATATTACTACTCTTGTAGATTTGTCTGGTAACGGGCCGATTAAAGAATCATTCGGATGTCCAGCTCCAAAACTTTCATAACCCCTAAAAACTAATTGGCCTGTCATCTTAAGATGAATTACTAAACAATAACTACTATCCAAAAAAACAATTAGGGCCTTGCCTCTTCTTTTAACGGATAATACCTTAGCTCCAATCAGAAAATTATCAACATCAGCCTTTGAATTTGGAAAACCTTTTGGCCAATCAAAAGAAATATCGGTAATAACTAAATTCTTAATTAACCGGTTAAGACCAAGCTTAACTGTCTCTACTTCTGGTAACTCTGGCATAGTCTAATTATTGTATCAGTTATAATAGGAGTATGGATGATATTTCTCAGATACTCAACAGATCAAAAATTAAAAAACCTGATCTAATAACAAATATAAAATCATTTGTTATGGAAAAATATAAAGCTGAAGTGAAAGTCAGCCTTAAACCCAAAACAATCATAATCTCATCTGAGAGTGCTTCGCTAATTAACAGCTTAAGACTTAACGCAAGAGAACTGATTAATCAATATAATATAACTGAAACAATTATATTTAGAATTGGTTAAATGCCTGGCTTAAGTTCACGCTGTTAGTTATTGGATAATAGTTTGGTATTTGGTTTTTCATAACACTTTGAATGGATCCAAATTTTCCAGCAATAGTTCCCTGAGAACAAGTTGTAGACCAAAGATTTTGGTTTATATTAGTAGGAGCGTTATTAATCTGATAACTATATCTAAGTCCTAGTGGACATAATCCATTAACTTTACTAAATGGTGAAGTTTTTGAGACACGGTAACCCAGGCTATTAAGAGATAAAAGAAGGTTATGGTATGCTTGTTCGTTATTTGGCATATCATTTGAACTCAAAATATTACCCTGGTAGCCTTGATAGACAGTGATATTAACGTTAGATTTATTTACAGTAATTGCTATTGATCGGTGAAGTTGATCGCTATTAATAATACCGTCTTGAACAAAACGTACTTGCATTTTCGTATTGTAGTAATCACCCATATTAATAGGCTTGACCGTAGGACCAGAAGCAAAGCTTTTAATGAGCAGGAATATTACTCCTACGAGTAAGCCGATAAAAAGTACTGCTGAAATAACGTATCTCATATAAACTCCATTTACTTTTTTAGTATAACATATTTATACTGTTTATGCAATGAGCTATAGTAGGCCCCAATTTTTAGCAATTGAGCTTTCTACGGTTAATTTAACACTGAGCTTAACAGCATCTTCCATTGTTTTTATTATTAGTTTATTTATTTTATCTGCCTCTTCCTCGGAAGCTTCAACCAAGACGGAGTCATGGATTTGTAAGAGCATTTTTGCGCTGGTATTTTCTAATTTCTTATCTAAATCAATCATAGCTTTCTTCATAATATCAGCCGCTGTACCCTGAAACGGCATATTAACAGCAGCTCTCATTGCAGACTCGCGAACAGCAAAGTTTGAGGATTTTATGTCTGGAGTTGGTCTTCTTCTGCCGAAAATATTTTCAACATAGCCATCTTCCTCGGCTTTTTTTCTAACAGCGTCAATATATTGTTTAAGTTTTGGTCTTACTTCAAAAAAACGATCTATAAAATGTTTTGCCTGGCCATAAGTCATACCCGTTCCCGAGGCAAGACCATGAGGGCCAAGACCATACATAACACCGAAATTGACAACTTTAGCATCACGCCTCATGTCTTTAGTTACATCTTCTGTCGCTCGATTATGAATCATAGATGCCGTAATAGTATGAACATCAACATCATTATTAAACTGTTCTATTAAATCATTATCCTCACATAAATGAGCTGCTATTCTAAGTTCGAATTGAGAATAATCAGCACTTATAAGTAAATTGCCCGGTCCAGCCACAAAGGCAGTCCTAATACGTTTTCCTAGATCAGTTCTAACTGGTATATTCTGTAAATTAGGGTCAGTTGATGACAGTCTTCCTGTTTGCGCAATGGTCAAATTAAATGTCGTATGAAGTCTTGAATTACCATCTACCATTTTTGGCAAAGCATCAACGTATGTGGTCTTTAGTTTCATGACTTCCCGGTAGTTAGAAATTAAATCAATAATCGGATGGGATCCTCTTAGCTTATCTAACTCACTGGCCGCAGTGGAGTAAGCAGTTTTGCCTTTTTTAATACCGTCGGTAGGTAGTTTTAGCTTATCGAAAAGAACCTCAGACAACTGAGCTGGTGAACTAATATTGAACTCCATGTCAGAATGACCATATATTTGTTGTTCAAGATCTGAGATCAAATCATTTATTTCTAAAGAAAAACTATGGAGATATTTAGTGTCTAACAATATTCCCGTCTCTTCCATACGAGCTAACACTGGAATAATTGGCCACTCTATATCTTCGGCTAATTTTTCTAAGCTACCAGTCTTTGGCAATAAAGTCTTCTGTTCTTTATATAGTTCCCAGATAATTCCAGCCATTTGATCAGATCTATCGATTAACTCTTCGTGACTTAAGTTATCGAAACTAGTAACCTCAATACCTAAATCCTCAGATGCAAGCTCAGACAAAGACTGATCTCTTCTTAGACTATTAAGTAAGAAAGAACCTATCAGGACATCATGCCCAACAGTAGATAGGTTTATATTAATATCGTTCAAGGCCTCTATAGTATTTTTGATATCATAGCCAATTTTTTTAATGCTGTCGTTTTCCAATAAAACAACCAGTTTCTGGGACGTTTTTTTAGGATCTAATTTGTTCAAATCTAGAACAAAAACTCGGCTTGGTTTATCGCTCAAAAAAAGATACTGAGGATCAATCCCGTGTTTACCTTTAGATCGACTAAAAATTACTATTTCTTCTGTCTTGGCTAGGGCTAGATTGGATAATTTATCCTGAGAATCTATTATTATTTTTTCAACAGAACTATTGAAGCCATGCTTTTTAATGTCATGGTTATCACTATCTATTTTCATAATTTCAGGTAGTTGCTTAACTAAGGTACGAAACTCAAATTTCTTCAAAAGTTCTAATATTTTTTCAGGATTAGCTTTCTTACCATCTACTTCTTCCAAATTTAAAGCGATTGGGGCATCAAGCCAAATTTCAGCTAGTTTATGACTTAAATATGCGAGTTCCTTACCATTTTTTAACTTGTCGGCAATATTATTCTTAAGCAAATCAACATTATCATATACCCCATCAAGTGTTTTATAGTCCTTGAGCAGTTGTATTGCAGTTTTCGGACCAATACCAGGTACACCAGGTATATTGTCGCTAGAATCACCCATTAATGCCTTTAAATCAATAAACTGGCTAGGGTCTAAACCATATTTGGCTGTAAAATTTTTCGGATCGTATTGTTCGATATGACTAAGGCCTGTTTTGAGTAAATAAGCCTTAGTATGACTATTTACAAGTTGCAAAACATCCATATCGCTAGTTACGAGCATTGTTTCAATATTTTTAGTTTTAGCTTGAGTAGCTAATGTACCCATAATGTCATCAGCTTCATAATCATCAAGCTCATAAAGTGGCCAACCAAATGCCTCTAACAACTCATGCAGTAAAGGTATTTGGTCATAAAAATCTGGTGGAGCTGGTTTTCTGCCTGCTTTATATTTTGGATAAAGTTCAAGACGTTTTCGGATATTAGTTTTAGGCTTATCCCAGGCAACGGCAACATAGTCTGGTTGAAGCTTACGTATTACTTCTAGCGCCATAACCGAGAATCCATAAACCCCTCCAGTAGAGATACCTTCCTTAGTCGATAGATTAGGCATGGCATAATAACCCCGATAAAAAATACTTTTACCGTCTATTATTACTAATCGTTTTTCATACTCTGCCATATAACTTTAATTATACCCTAACCAACGTAATAGGTTAGCTCTAGCTCAATTAAATAAATTTAATTATGGATTTTGCGTTATTTAGGAACTCTTCAGTGCTAGAATAGTTATTATCTAATTTTAAGTTAGCAACTTCTTTTATATAGTCGAGATTCATCTGAACTAAAGGGTCTATACCGGGCTGAGGCTCTACTTGGGTTTGCTCTTGTCGCATATATTCCTCAAAATCTAATTTTGGTTCGCCTTTTCTTAAGTTTTCCATAGACCTCTTGTAGCGTGTCTCAGCATCAGTTTCGATCCATACAAGATGACCTTTATTCTCTATAATATAATCTGCCTCAATCGGAGCTCTTATGCTCCATATCAGTAATCCCTTATAGTCTTTATTTTGCTTAGCTTGCTTGTATTTATCTAAAGCAATTTTCATGAAGACATCAGGACCCCTCATTTCTCGAAGCCAATTGGAAGTTTCTGTCAAATTAATTCTGGATATTGGATTTTCCTCATTCTTGTGGCGCTCTAACGTAAACTCACGTGCGATATCGCCGACTGAAATACCAAAAAAACCTTCCTTAACCAAATAATTTGCTAGAGTGTCCTTTCCGGATCTACTATAGCCTCCAATACCAACAATCTTATCTAAATTATTCATTCAATTCTCTATTATTAACTTATATAATCGTGTAGTTTTTTTGAATCTTTGTGTTTTCTAAGTTTTGCTAAAGCTTTGGCTTCAATTTGTCTGATTCTCTCCCTAGTGACACTAAATTCTTGTCCAACTTCTTCGAGGGTGTGATACTTGCCATCATCTAAACCGAAGCGTAGCTTTAATATCTTCTGTTCTCTTTCGGTTAAGGCTCCGAGTAAAGATTTTATCTGCTCTTTCATAAGTTGACCTGTTGCAGATTCTTCTGGGCTAATAGTATCTTCATCTTCAATAAAATCAGATAAGACAGATTCTTCTTCATCATCTTTAATGCTAGCGTCTAGACTGCTAATATCTTGTTTTATCTTCATAATGTGTTCAACTTTTTCAACATCAATTTCCATGGCAGTAGCAATTTCTTCACTAGTTGGCTCACGATTTAATTCTTGAGTTAATCGTCTTTGAGTACGCAATAACTTATTGATAGTTTCAACCATATGAACAGGAATTCTAATAACTCTCGCTTGATCGGCAATAGCTCTCGTAATTGCCTGTCTAATCCACCAGGTTGCGTAAGTTGAAAACTTAAAGCCTTTGTCTGGATCAAATTTTTCAACAGCTCTCAGAAGACCAGTATTACCTTCTTGTATTAGGTCTAATAGATCAAGGCCTCTACCGACATATCTTTTTGCAATAGATACAACGAGTCGCATGTTAGCTTCTGCCATTGCGGCTTTAGCATCTTTATCGCCAGCAACAACTCTATTAGCCAGGGCTAACTCTTCAGCTGATGACAGAAGTGGTATTTTACCAATTTCTCGTAAGTATAGTCTGACTGAATCATCAGCAATATCATCAATATAACTAGTATCATTAGTAACTACTTCTTCGCCTTGTTCTAGAACCCATTCATCACTGAATTCTTCGCCATTAGGCTCTCTTGATACTTCAATCTTAGCTTCAGCTAAATCAGCATACAGACTATCGAGTATCTCAACGTTTTCAGGTGAATCATTGATAGCTTTTAGAATATCTTTTTGTTCAATTTTGCCTTGTTTAATCGCCTGAGTTAATAGTTTGTCTTTTATTTGCTCTAGTTCTTCTTGTGTATGTATCTTAATCTTCTTAGGTTTAGTCATTTGTTAGTCCTTTGTTAATCTTTAATAATTTGTCGAGTTCTTTAGCTTTTGTTAATAATCTAATAGCTTCTTTTGGTTCAGCTTGGTTGATTTGTTCAGAAATAAGTTTTTTTTGTTGTTTTACGTATTGTTGTATTATTTGAGCCTGTAATAGGCTGGCTTCGTAATGAAGTTCAGTAGTAGCTTGAATTTTATATAATTCGTCATACTGTAATAATAATATTTTAATATAGTCATCAATAAATTGCAAATCGTCTGTAGCCTGTTGGAAGTCAATAGTATCTGGATTCTTCAGCATAAACTCAAACAATGTTCGAGCTTCTTTTGTTACGAACATTTCAGGAGTTAATGGGTCCAGTAATATTCTAAGCTCTGGTTGATTCATAGCTAAGGCTAAAAGATGATTCTGATATCTTCCCAGATCATAGTTAATATCTTCTTTTTTGATATGTTTTTTTAATATTTGGACATTTTCTGGTTTACTATTTCCAAGCTTCATTTCTAACGCATCCTTAGAAACATCAATTATCTTGGCAACTTTGGTGAGATAATGATCTTTTTCCACTGGGTCGGTAAGATTTTTAATAACTCCTAGAACAATATCTGAGAATTGCCTTTTCCCCTGTCCACTACTAATATCTATAATCTTACGATAATAATCTATCAACCAATCAATAGCATAGACTGGTTTATCTATCGTGGCTTGCCAACCAGCAGAATTACTCTTTATTAGCTCGTCAGGATCTTTCTCTCCTTCTGGAAGTGATAACATCGACAAACTAACTCCTACCTTGGCAGCTATTGGAATGGCACGTTCGGTTGCTTTAATACCGGCTTGATCTCTATCAAAACAAAGCCTAATGTCTGAGACAAATCTATTGAGGCCCTTAAGGTGATATTCGGTTAATGCCGTTCCAGCAGTCGCAACTACTGGCTTAACAGCTGCTTGATGAGAAGATATAACGTCCATATTTCCTTCTACCACGACTGCGTATCCTAATTTTCTGATTGAATCTTTAGCCTTATCCAGGCCAAATATATGGCGGCTCTTATCGTAAAGTAATGTTTGGGGAGTATTTATATATTTTGGAGAATTTTCGCTCGCAACTAATTCGCGGGCAGTAAAACCAATAGTCCGACCCATTTGATCAGCTAAAGGTATCATGATTCTGCCTCTGAACATGTCTAACATACTGCGGTCTCTAATAATCCCAAGGCCGGATGACTTTATGAGATCTTCAGAGAATCCTTTTTTCTTTAAAAAATCTACTAATGAAGATCTAGTGTTCGGAGAGTATCCAATCTTAAAAGCTAGAGCTGTTGGTTTATCTATCGATCGTTTCTTGAATACATACTCTTGAGCCGTATGATTTTTAGATAGATGTATTTGATAAAACTTTGTAGCTAATTCCAATATTTCATACATTTTATCTTTTATCGCAGCATCTCTTTTATATGACTTATTATCATATTTAGATAAATCAACTCCAGACTGCCTAGCTAGCATCTCTAAAGCTCCTCTAAAATCTAAGCCTTCCATTTCCATAACAAAGCTAAAAACATTACCTCCCTTTCCACTACTGAAATCATGCCATATTTGTTTTTCAGGACTAACAATAAAACTAGGAGATTTTTCGGAATTAAAAGGACTAAGTCCCTTAAAATTACGCCCAGCTCTTTTTAGTTGAACGTACTGACTAACCACATCTTCTATGGCAATTCTTTCTTTAATTTCATCTATAGCACTCATTCTATATATTATTGTACGCTAAAGTTGCCTGGGCTCATGAAGTCAGTTATGGTTAAATAGTATATATGCAACCACAAAACAACAATCAATTTTATTTTCTTAACCAAAATCAAGCCAATTCCCAGGGTCCTCTTGGTAGTTTGAAGGCTGGTGGCAAGAATATAAAATCAAGACTCATTATTGTTGGTGTCGGCTTATTATTTCTAATTATAATAATCATCATCGCATTAAGCATAATATCTAGCGCTGGTAAGGCCAATAATAAGAATTTTATAAATATAGTCGAAGATCAGTCTATCCTTCTAGATATTAC
>Ga0194055_10001376_pt1 | contig 19792 bp, 16 predicted proteins | sample SepL449m_MetaG_FD_155482 | JGI IMG/M metagenome (GOLD analysis project Ga0194055, IMG submission 155482) | Anoxic zone freshwater microbial communities from boreal shield lake in IISD Experimental Lakes Area, Ontario, Canada - Sep2016-L442-9m | ecosystem: Environmental > Aquatic > Freshwater >...
ATCTCATGATACAATCCTTCTGCGGACATTCTGATCGCTCCTTTGGAATCGTGTTGCTAGCACAACTCCATTGGGCGTCAGCTTGTCCGCGTTTTCAATTCCATCCCCCCAAAAAGTCGGATGAACCCGAAAAAAGGTGGCGGGTCCATGAAGGATTCCGTCACCTCTCAGATGTTCGTCAAGTTGTCGTCGATAGCCGTTGGTGTTCGGCGATCTGGTTTGAGTGATCGCGAGAGACTTGTCTGGGGGAGGTTTGATCCTCCCCCAGACGTTGCCTCACGTTCCGAGCCCAATCACGATTGCGACGTTCAGGTCTGCGTGGTGGGTTCGGTCACTCATTCAAAACTACTTGCAGCAAGCTGGAGCGGCACAGCTTGGAGCACAAGCGGCTGGAGCGGCACAGGTTGGAGCACAGCTGGTGCCACAAGCTGGCTTGCAGCAGCTACGAACCTTGCAGCACTTGATCTTGGGCAGGCAGAGCTTGGGCAGCTTGAAGCAGTGTGACTTCTTGCAGCAGCTGTTGCAGCCGTTGTTGCAGCCGCAGGCAGGAGCAGGAGCGGCACAGGTCGGAGCACAAGCAGCAGGAGCTGCACAGGTTGGAGCACAGGCTGGCGCACAGGCGGCAGGAGCTGCACAGGTTGGAGCACAAGCAGCAGGAGCTGCACAGCTCGGGGCTGGAGCGGCACACGATGGCGCTGGAGCGCAACCGCAACCTCGGTGAGAATGGAACAGGCCAGCGTTGGCGCTGTTGATGCTGGCGAAACAAACCAGCGCGGCGGAAATCCAAACGTACTTCATCTGACTTCTCCTGACACAATCGGGGCCGTGGAACGTGAGAGACTGCCGAGGTCCTAAACCGCACACCTTGTTCGGTGGCCTCGACTCGTCTGTTTGACGCATTGTTGCATCACTGACCTAAGATTTCGGCTTACGCAAACTATTCCGCTCAAACAAACCCTTCCGATTTGAAAAGCAGCGTAGACTGTGAGACAACTTCCGGTTTGTACCGGTTGTAGGGAGGGCCAACTGACCGATTCCCTGTACAACGCACCGTTAATTCCGCCTTTTCCGTCGTCCGAAAAAACTGATGGCACGGAAATGATTTTCTATTCCTCCCACACGACCTGACCCAAGTGCCCACCCTCACCGTCATTCTCATTGCGATCGTTTCTATCGGCATGGTCCTCGCCTGGCGGCTCCTCGCCCGTCTCCCTGGAACGCTGAAATACACGACTCTGGTTCCCGCAGCCCGCTGGGGACAGGCTGCCGCGTCGCTGTGGACGGTCACATGGCTGGCAGACCACCTCGCGGGATGGCTGTCGAAGTCTGCGGCAGATCACCTGTGGTACGCCTGTGCAGTGATTTCGCTTTGTCCTGCGATCGCGGTCCTTGGTTCACGTCGGCCAGGAACTCGTGTCTGGACCTGGTTCATTTTGATTCCGATGTTGTTTGCTTTGGGCTGGCCAGTGATAACGCTCTGGATCCAGGGGAGCGATATTCGCGGCCTTCAACTCGAAACACCGCAACTCGTGGGATACCTGCTGGTCCTGATCATGGGGACAGGGAACTATTTCGGGACGAGGTACACGCTGCCAGGACTGCTGTTCGTGATCGGAAATGTGATCAATGTTCTGAGCAGTTCCGCCGCTTGCCCGGGATGGTTATCTGATCGCTGGTGGGTACGTCTGTGGGCGACCGCCTGTGTGACACAAGCAATCCTCATGGCAGGACGATCAGATAGCCTCACATCGTCTCCGAATGAACGATTCAACCGACTGTGGCTCGATTTTTTTGACCAATTTGGGATCGTCTGGGGCCGCCGCATCCAGGAACGTGTGAACTTTATCGCCATTAAAGAGAACTGGCCGGCGCGACTGGAATTGCACGGCGTCCAATGGACGACTGAAGCAGATCCGGCAACTGAAGCTCGACTGGAGCATACATTTCGCTGGCTGCTACGACGATTCGTCGATCCAGCCTGGATCGACGAACGCCTGGGGACTCACCATGCAAGCGACGTGACTGCGCTTGGCGCTGACTCGTAAGCAACGTTTGTGGTATTAATCCGCAAACTGCGTTCTTGGACACACCACATCCAAGGACTGACATCCTGGATCAGATGATTGTTGCGAAGGAACGCCGACGATGTCTCCTCACATTCAGCCAAGGCAAGCATCCACCAGTCGGCAGGTGACGGCGTTGACAGACTTGCTGGATGTCGCTCTGCAACTGGGGACAGAGCAGGACCTGACGCGGATTCTGCAAATAGTCACCAACGGAGCCTGCCATAGTGTTGATTGTGAACGAGCCAGCCTGTTTCTGCTGGACGATTCGCATCAGAGTCTTTACACGCGTGTCGTCACCGAACTCGAGATTCGTGAAATCCGACTGGGCATCGAAAGTGGCATCTGCGGATGGGTCGCCCGTGAACAGAAGTTGACGCATGTCTCGGATCCTCAGCACGACGACCGCTGGGATTCCTCATTCGATTTGCGAACCGGCTACATGACTCGGAATATCCTGGCCGCTCCGTTGATTTCAAACATCGATTCGAGGCTGGTGGGAGTCCTGCAGTTGTTGAACAAGACGGAGGGCGATTTCGACGACTTCGACCAGCAATTGATTCAAGCATTTGCTGCACACGCCGCAACCGCACTTGAGCGACGTCGCTTGCAGGAAGAGTCACTACGATCGCAGGAACTGAAACAGTCACTGGAAATGGGACGCCGCATCCAACGTGGTTTCTTGCCGGATTCGTTGCCAGATATCCCCAGATACGATGTTGCTTCGTGGTGGCAACCGGCGGAGTTTGTCAGCGGTGACTACTACGACTGGTTGCCACTTCCGGATGGCCGAACGTGTTTTGCCCTGGGAGACGTCAGCGGTCACGGTTTAGGGCCATCACTGATTATGGCTTCCGTGCGAGCGATGTTGCATGTCGCCGCGCGAACGGTGGCCGAGCCCGATCGGATCGTCAGTCTGCTGGCGGAAACGATAGCCCCGGATTTGAAACAATCACAGTTTATTTCGTTTCTGCTCGTAGCACTTGACCCTGCAACCCATGATGTCTGTTTCGCCAATGCAGGTCACGCACCAGCCCTGCATTACGAATATGCCACAGGTGAATTCCACCGACTGGACGCGACCCGTCTTCCCCTGGGTTTTCCAGGAATCAACGTTGGGCGCGTAAAGACTCAATTCCAGATGGCCCCCAATGATTTGCTGGTTCTGGGAACCGACGGGGTGATCGAAGTTCGCGACCCTGAAGGGACTATGTTTGGAGAGAAGAAATTGCAGCAGGTCATTGAGTCGGTGAAGGATCGTTCGGCCGCAGCGATTGTCGATGTGGTCAGTCAAACGGTACAGGCCTTCCACGGTCAGCTCCCGCCAGCGGATGATTCCACCCTTGTGATTGTGAAGCGTTCTGATGGGCAAGGATTCAGGGCAAGCGGCCACTAAATAGTCTTGCCGCAGAGGGCGATGTTTCACCGTTGTCAGGCCGGGGCCGACAGTTCAGCCTTTCCAACCCTTCGAGGACATCACAGAGACGATTGAACACCATCGATTGATCAACGAGATTCGGATTTTGACGATTGCAACGGCAATAGGCCTTGTCACCAGGGCAGTCGGCTTTTTCAATGTAGGGTGGAACCAGTTCGCTTCGAGTGCTGGCCAACCATAAGGAAACGTCGTGAATTGATGGTGGGCTGGCGCGGTGAAGCGCCAAGGTCCCACCCTACATTCCGCCCAAATTCAAAAAGGTACTGGCTCTGGCCTTGTTACCCGTCGCCGACGGTCGCCTGGGGCTGTTCCGTCGATTTTGTATCGCAAACTCAAGAATTCGGTGGAAGCCGCTCGCAAACAGATTAGATTTGGCGGATCAGGTTTGACCATCAGATAATTTCAACGCAGGTGAAAGGTCATGCGCCATGTTGGGTTTTCGATATCTCAAAGCTCCTGCAACTCAATACGTACTTCAGTACAAATCGGGAAAGGTCGTTCGACAGGGGGCCGGGCTTTCGTTCTGGTATTTCGCTCCGACATCTGTGATCGCTCAAATTCCTATTTCCAGCGTTGACGTCCCTTTTGCTTTCGCCGAGGTGTCTGCGGATTTTCAGGAAGTAACGGTGCAGGGGAATCTGACGTATCGCGTAGCAGACGCAGCACGTCTGGCGACGCTGCTCGATTACACCATTGATCTCTGGGGACGTTATCGCAGCGAAGATCCCTCGAAAATCGGCGAACGTCTTGTTCAGGCGATGCAGACCGCCGCGCGGTCATTTATTCAATCACAGCCCTTGAGAAAACTGCTCAGCGCGTCAGACGGACTGGTAGAACGAATCAGCTCATCATTGGGGCAGTCGCAGTCTGTTCTGCAATTGGGTGTGGAAGTTCTGGAAGTTTCGGTCGCCTCCATCAAGGCAGACCCCGAAATGGCCAAGGCGCTGCAAGCGGAAGCTCGCGAACAATTGCTCAAGCAGGCTGACGAAGCGATCTATGCGCGACGAAATGCGTCCGTCGAACTGGAACGGACAATCCGTGAAAATGAGCTTCAAACCGAAATTGTCGTCGCTCAAAAACAACGGCAGGTACGCGAGACTCAGATGCAGGCCGAAATTGCCGTCGAACAGCAGCGAAGTTCATTGGTGGAAACACGAGTCGCCAACGAACGCAAAGAGGCTGAAGCACGTGGTGCCGCATTGCAGTCGATCCTGACGCCCGTTCGTGATCTCGATTGGCGAACCTTGCTGGCCATGCAGGGCAACGCCGATGCATCGACTATGATCGCTTCGGCGTTTGACCAGCTATCTCGCAACGCCGAAAAGATTGGACAACTGAATATTTCGCCTGACCTGTTGCAGTCCCTGCTGCAGGATAAGAAGTAATATTGGAAGCAGTCAGACCGTTCATCGGACGCCGTCCAGGGAGTACACCGCGTGGGAGCCTCGTTTTCTCCTCGCATCACCATCGTCACTCGCGAAACCCGCATGAAAGGGTTGCTAAAACGCTGGTCGACGAAAGGAATGATGGAGTTCAGTTTCAAGCGAGCCCGGATGGCCGCTGCCATTCAGTCCGGTGACATGTCACTCGCGGACTCGATTCAGTCTGGTGACGAAGACGCGGATTTTGACGATCTGGAAGAGGAAGATCAGACATACCAGAATTCCGTCACATTCCTGACGAAAGAACTCGATTTCGGGATGCCAGTTCACGTCATCGATCGAGCCTATGTTCCGACTTATGACTTTGGATTATGCCAGGCAGTCGTGGTGGTGGGGCAGGACGGGCTCGTGGCCAATACCGCCAAGTACGTGGGGGACGTGCCGATTGTCGGAGTCAATCCTGATCCATCACGATTTGACGGCGTGCTGCTGCCATTTCATCTGGATCGTGCACGTGGGGCCGTTTCACGCGTCCTCAATCGACAGGCAAAGACACGGTCCGTCACTCTGGCGGAAGTGACCTTGCACGACGGTCAATCCATGCTCGCCTTCAACGACCTGTTCATCGGCGTCAAGTCTCACGTCTCAGCGCGGTATCAGATTCGTGTGGGCGAACGCGCAGAATCGCAGTCCTCCAGCGGAGTTCTCGTCTCAACAGGAGCTGGATCGACAGGCTGGATGTCTTCCGTTTTCAATATGGCCGCGGGCGTCGCCAGTTCGCTCGGAGCCATCACCTCGCCGAAACCGAGTCCATTGGAGTGGGACGACCCCAAGCTGTTGTGGGTCGTACGTGAACCATTCATCAGCCGAACTTCGTCAGCATCACTCGTTGCCGGGTTACTGAACGAGGGGACACAAATGGAATTGCAGTCGATGACACCAGCAGGCGGCGTCATTTTCTCGGATGGAATCGAGACCGATTTTCTGGAATTTAACTCGGGGACACTTGCCCGGATCGGTGTCGCACCCCAGCGGGCCACGCTTGTCGTCAAGTGAAATCGTCGACTCCCGCCGTCAATCCAGTTCCAGATGTCGTCGGAGAAACAGTACCTCTACGGCTCGCTGGTAGTCACTGTTATCGCGTTTGCTGAACCCGTGTCCTTCGTTATTGGCGAAGAGAGTCCAGACAGGACGGTTTCCGGCACGAACTTTGGCCGCAATCTGTTCGGCTTCGAAGAAGGGAACGCGAGGGTCATTTCGCCCGTGAATGACGAGCAGTGCCGACTTGATCTTGTCCGCGTTGTTCAGCGGACTGATTCGTTCAAAGACCTCCTTCATTTTCGGATCTCGTTCGTCGCCATATTCGGCGCGGCGCAGATCGACTCGATAGGCCGCCGTTCGCTCCAGGAACGTCAGGAAATTCGCGATCCCGACCACATCAATCCCCGCCTTGATTCGATCACCGTAGTGAGTCAACGAGGCCAGCGTCATGTAGCCACCGTACGATCCCCCTGCGACAGCGACACGTGAAGCGTCCAATTCCCGCTGTGTGGCGATCCAGTCAAGTAGTCCTCCGATATCCTTGACGCTGTCTTCGCGCTTCTCAGCATTGTCGAGCTGCAAATAGGTTTTGCCGTACCCAGCCGAACCGCGGACGTTGGGGCAGACTACGGCGATTCCCAGTTCATTCACGTAGAACTGGATGATCGGTGAAAAGAACGGCTGGTACTGAGATTCTGGACCGCCGTGAATGCTGATGTAGACCGGAATCGGCTTACGCCCGGAAGCCCCTGATGTCTTCGGTCTGAAGTAGTACGCCGGTATCTGACGCCCATCGAAGGAGGGGAACTTGATTCGCGTCGGAGTGACAAACGACGCTGGATTCAAGCCCCCAATTTCGCTGAACGTCCAGCGAACGAGCTCACCGTTATCGAGTTGAAACGAATAGGCATCTGGAGGGGCATCGGGACGGGCAAGGGTGAATCCCAAACGTTTTCCATCGGGCGAGAATTCAATCCCCGAAACAATTCCGAGCGGCAGTTTCAGTTCCCTGCGACCGCTTCCTCCGGGCATCAGATAAAGGCGACTTGCGCCATCTTCATTCACGGTGAATGCGACGTCTCCTGTCGTTAGTTCAACCGCCAGATCACTGACATCCCAGGCAATGTCATCGGTCAGACCGGTAAAAGTCTTCTTTTCCAAGTCAAAACGCACCAGCCGTCGAAATTCGGTACCGGCGTCCGTCGCGATTAGCAGGGATTTGCCATCGGCCGCAAATACCATCGGCCCAGCTGCAGCTTTCATGTTTCCGGGAAGTGAAACATCGGTCCGCTGTCCACTCGCCACATCCAGCAGTGCCGGGTAGGACTCATTCGCCGAGACATATCGGGAAATCAGCAGCGATTTGCCATCACTCGACCAGTCGTGAGCGTTCCAGGTCTGTTTGTCGACCTGCATCAGCAGATTCATCGATGCAGGTTCACGCGGGTTCGCCAGGTACAAATCAACATCTCGTCCATTGCGCTGATTACTGGTGACAACGATTTGCGAACCATCTGACCGCATGGCTCCCAGTTTGTTGCGCGATTTCCCATCCGTAAGGAGCAACGTTTTGAAGTTGCGCCGATCCAGCAGATAAACCTGATCGTTTTCGTTCCCGCCCGCATCCATCAGCATCAGGATCGATCCATCCGTCGCTTTGGGAATGAAGGTTCCAGAGACTGGCTCATCATGAAACGTGATTTGCTCTCGCCGGCCTGCTGGATCGTAGACGCGGTGCAATTGCGACGAGTTACCGAATCGCGTTCCAATCAGGATGCCCGTCCCATCGGGAGCCCAGCCGCGGAAAGCAGCTCCGCGAACACTTTGATATTGAGCCAACCTCGCGGCCAATTCTGGCGGGACAACTGGGACGTCCTGAGCTTCAATCGCTGCCGGGCGACGTGGATCATCTGCCGACCAGGCTGCAGGAGCAAACGCGATCAACGCCAGCATCGTGATCAGGGCGAGCGAATGTCGAAGTCTCATGAGGTTTTCCCGGTTATGATCAAAATGTCGGAGTGAACGGATCGCAACGATTGTAGGGAAAAGGAAACGCCTCGTGAACGCAGTTTTATCGTGTCGGATTTCGTCGCAAAGTCAGGATGTCTGCATTGCGAGAACGGTGAGTGGAACCGTAAACTTCCACTCATCCGTTTCTTTTTTCTAATTGTCTGCCTGTCTGACCACCTCGCATTCGCGAACAGTCGCAAGATGGTGGATGGGTTCTTGTTTTCCCGAAAGCGATACCTATGCCTGTCAAAGTTCGCTGCTCGAGTTGCGACAAGGTTCTGACTGTTCCCGATGCCGCACGTGGCAAGGCGGTCAAGTGTCCTCAATGCGACGAACGAATAACGGTTCCCACCGGCGATTCACAGATCACGAAAGCGGCCGAAAAGTCAAAGAAAAAGCCAGCGGCGAAGGAAAGGAAGCCCGTTGATTCCGAAGACGCTCTTGCGTCCCTCGACTTGCGACGAGCCGAAGATGCCAATGCTCGCATTTGTTCCAAATGCGGCTTTGACATGGAAGATCTGGATGAAGAAGAGTCCGAGTGTCCCAAGTGTGGATTTGATATTGAATCGGGCGGTCTGGGGATCAAGGCCCGCAAGAAGCAGATGAAAGGCCCTGATCCGGCCGACTTCTTCCCGGGACTTGCCAAAGGTGCCTGGAGTTTTGTCATTAAGAATCAGATGCTGGCTTGGCGAACGGCGGTTTATTCGCTGGTCCCCCTGCTGATTTCGATGCTGTGCGGGTTTCTCTATTTGTATATTTCAGCATGGCCGCCGCGTGTCTTCTTCGCACTTTGCTTTTTTGTCTCGTTCCTCGTGATCCCCGGATGGCTGTGGTACCTCGATACCGAAGTCATCAAGTTGACGCTGGAACGTAAAGACAAGTTCAAAAAACTGAATTTCGACTTCTTTCTGGCCAGTTCCAAAGGGGTCATCTTTGTCGCCTGGATGATCGTCGGAGCTGGTCCAATTCTGCTGCTGCCGGTCGGATTGGGATATTATCTCGTCAACTACAGTGGTCAGCCGGAATGGATGATGGGTGTCTGTGTCGGCGTTGGATTGATTCCTGTCATCTGGATGATGCCCGTGGTCATGGCACATATGACGATGCCAATTTCGATGCCCTGCTGGATGTTCTGGAAAGTGATCCAGTTCTGGGGACGGTCGATTAGTGGAGCTTCGATGTGGTTCCTGTGGCTGGTCATCACCACTCTGCCTCTCGTCGGGGGGGCTGCCGCGATTGGTGCTGTCTGGGGAAATGATCTTGCCAGCCTGGTCCAGACGATGGAGTCGAACGCCGATATTAATCGCCGGATCCTTGCTGCGGAAAATGCTCCCAAAGGAAAGAACGCCCAACCTGTCGATCTGACTTCCATCGGAAAGCCCGTGGACATCGATCTCAAGCCAGTCATTGGACCGTGTATTATCCTGGCAGTGATGTGCCTGCCGCTGGGATTCATTGGCATGTTCAACATGCGGACAAACGGACAGTTCGTCTTCTATTTCAGGGAACGGCTGGAACTGATCGATAAGGCCAAGGAATACAAGTACGTCGCCAAGAAGCGCAAGTCGGACGATGACGACGATGAGCCAGCCACGTTGCAGAAGGACCTGACCGACGGGTTGGTCATCGCAGTAGTCTTCGCTATTGTTGGCGGGGTTGGCGGTATGCTGTATGGAACATTGACCTCTGCCGGAGTTCCGAAGGGGGTTTCCTTCGGGGTCCTGCTGGGAACTGCACTGGGGCTGGTCTTCGGGCTGATCCGCCTGATCATTCTGGCCTTTGATGGCGGCGGTTTCTCGTGGGAGCGAACCCGCAAGGTGACGTTTGAGATCATCGGTGCGGTGGTGATCAGCCTGATCACGGTGGGAGTGTTTTTGTCGATGGGGGAAACTTTTACCTTGCCGCAATAGTGTGCGACGATGGCAACCTAGCCTCAAATGCTTCTGCACGATCAACTTCTGTCGTGCAGTCGCGTTTGATTTGGTAAGACCACCGGCCAGGCGCCGTCACCCGGCATTGAAAAAGGCGATTGTCCAGACGATGTCTGCCTGACGGGCTGGACAACTGCCCCGGAAGGCTTAGAATCTGAGATAACCCCGCTCAACCGTCTGGCAATATTGCCGGGCTATACGAGTGGACACCGCACAGTCGACGAATTCCATGCGATCGGACTGACTCGCGGCCACACGTTTTCGACCCCCTGTAACTCGACTTGCGTCTGGGGTCCGTCTTCCGCAAGATGCGGCGACCGCGCAACTGGAGTGACTCATGGCGAACGACAAAGATCTGTTTGATGACTCGACAATGACATTTGGCGAGCATCTGGAAGTTTTGCGTTTCCACCTGATCCGGGCTCTGATGGGACTGACCGTCTGCGTGATCGTAACTCTCTGTTATGGTGAAGAGCTCGTTCGCCTGATCCGCTACCCGGTCGATCAGGCACTGCAGCGAGCCAATAAAAATGAGCTGATCAAGATCGAAGACAACATCAAAGAAGTCGGTTTTTGGGAATCGTGGAAGCAAATGGTTTTTCCTCCGGATACCACTGCAGCCACGGAACGAATGAAAACGGACTCGATGACAACTACGGCGCGACGTAACATCGAGATTCAGCTTTCTGCCCATGAACTGGCCGACCAACTTCACCAGGCTTCACCAGAACGCTATCCCGTCGCCGCAGATGACCTCAAGGACAAGACCTTGAAACTTCAGGCAACGTCTGATGCGTTTCTGCAGTTTCGAGTCGGCATCGAGAAGATTGAGCGCCCAGTGACGTTCAACGTCCAAGAAGCGTTCATGACTTACATGAAGATCTCGTTCGTTGCGGGACTGATCCTCTCCAGTCCGTGGGTCTTCTATCAGTTGTGGCTGTTCGTTGCTGCGGGGTTGTATCCTCATGAACGCAAGTACATTCACATTTATCTGCCAATGAGCATCGTCTTGTTTCTGGGTGGCATTTTCTTCTGCTTCTGCGCAGTTCTGCCAACCGTGCTCGATTTCCTGCTCGGTTACAACGGCCGAATGGGCCTGACGGCCCAGATCCGCATCTCTGAGTGGATCAACTTCGCAATCATGCTGCCGCTGATGTTTGGCATCAGTTTTCAACTGCCTCTCATCATGCTGTTTCTGGCAAAAATCAATCTGTTCACGGCGGACCACTATCTGCAACAGTGGCGAATTGCTGTCCTGGCGATTGCCGTCATCTCGATGGTCCTGACCCCGACGCCTGATCCTTGGACCATGATACTGATGATGGCCCCACTGATGTTGCTATACGGCCTCGGTGTTGCCCTTTGCTACTGGACCCGCACTCGGGGAAAGGTCGAAATTGCGACGTAGTTTTCCTGTGAAGGATGTCATCCTCGCCAGAAGATCTTGAGGCGATTGGCGAAACTCCCTATATCTTCGACGGTTGGCAGATTGCATCTGCTGGCGTGGTGTCGAACGATTGCGGTTCAGACTGAACTCTGTGACCTGCGACACCACTCGAATTACCAAATGGACAGCCAAATGTCGCTGTTCAATGGTTCCGGAGAGGAAATCGCATGAGACTGCTGTTTGGATGCTTCTGTTCGGCAATTCTGGGAAGCGTTCTCACAATCTGGTTGACGAGTCCCGCCAGGCACTCAGAACTGGTGGCTCAGGAACGCCCCCATTCTTTGTCGCCCGTGGAGCGCGTTCGCCCCAATATCGTCCGAGCCTTCAATGTCGATGGCCACACTCCGGAAGAAGCCGTCACCGTCGCGGTCTATGAAGCGGTCAATCGCAGTGTCGTGAATATTACCTCTACGGCTGTCAAAACCGATCGATTGCAACTGACCCGGCAGTCGCTGGAAGGGAGTGGTTCGGGGGCAATCATCGATACCGATGGACACATCATCACCAACTATCACGTGGTTGGCGGTGCCAAGGAAATCGCAGTTACGCTGTACAACGGTAAGACCGTTGACGCCGTTCAAGTCGGTGCCGATCCACTGAATGATCTGGCTGTGATCCGTATTGATGTTCCCGAGGAAGATCTGCATCCCGTGGAACTCGGTGATTCCAAGTCGTTGAGCGTCGGAATGAACGTCTTTGCCCTCGGCAATCCGTTCGGACTGGAGCGAACATTGACGACTGGGATCATTTCCAGTCTGAATCGGTCGCTTCAGATCCATGGCAACTGGAAGATCAAGTCGATCATCCAGATCGATGCGGCAATCAATCCCGGCAGTTCGGGGGGCCCGCTGCTGGACTCTCATGGCCGCTTGATCGGCATCAACACCGCGATCGCGACCACATCAGGACAAAGTTCCGGAGTCGGTTTTGCAATTCCTGTCAGTCTGATTACACGTGTCATTCCTCAGTTGATGAAGCACGGTCGAGTGATCCGCCCCGAAAGCGGGATCGACAAGGTTTATCAGACCGAAAAAGGACTGCTGATCGCGGAAATACGACCTAATGGCCCTGCCGAGAAAGCTGGACTAAGAGGCCCCAAGTTGATCCGTGAACGCCGTGGTATCTTCACTATCGCTCGCGTAGACCGCACCGCTGCCGACCTGATCGTCGGTCTGGACGACCAGAAAATCGCGAACGCCGAAGACTTCCTCAGCTACATCGAAGGCAAAAGTCCCGGCGACGAAGTCCAACTCACTGTGATTCGTGATGGACGCAAGATTCAAGTCGGGCTGAAGTTGGCCGCGACGGACCCCAACGACAGAGCCGAATAATCGTCAGGCCTTCGGCCCACTGTTTGTACTCAGTGGAACACCTTACGGTATCCAGATCGTATCGACTTCAAACGGAAACATCGGCTTCCTGCGATGCTGGTACGGAAGCTGTGTGACGTCTGCGGTTGTTACTCCGCGAGTATTGACTCGCAGGATCGTGGGGCAGACGGGTTGATAGGCGGCCAGAGGTGCATTGACTCCCTTCGCAACCAGGACTCGAAACGATTGCGGTTCCAGTCCGAACGCCGTTAATTGCCGCAGGCTGAAGGGGGGCGTGCGGCGGGTCGTCAGCATGATCGTCAGGAGGCCATCGTCGGTTTCGACGATCGCGGTGTGTCCCTGATCGAAACCGGTGAATCCACCGTGACGGACCTGTGTCTCCGCGAAACGACCGTCTCCGACGAACTTCACGAGGAATGCTGCCTGGAAGGGTGAGCCGTGGAAATCGTCGGTTTTTCCGCCGACGGCCAGCCGGACTTTGGCTCCAACACCGACGGCATCGGCCTGCATCACTGCAGTGGGATCGTAAAGACACAGGAATGAAGGTCCGACCTTTTGTCGTTGCAGTTCGTGGGCCAGCCACGTTCCGTTGCCAGGTGAACCTCCCCCCACATTATCACCCATATCCAGCATGCAGATCGGGGCCGGTAGTGATTGTGCCCGGGTGACGGCGTCCTCCACCGAAATGAAAGATCCTGCCAGTCCAGATCGACGACGCCACATCGATTCTGCCAACTGGTTAGCGAGTGACTGGGCCAGGGACGGATTTCCATTGGTCACCACAAGTGACGACGCCCCCATCTCAGATACATCGGCATAGGGAAAGCCGAGCATCAGGCTGGCCGACAGCACGCCAATCTGGCCGCGGACAGCCTCAAAATCGGCGACAACTTCTGTCAGCGGTGGTTCTGAAGTGCATTGCCGTTCAATGTTGATCACCATAGGTGGAAAACAGGCTGCCTGGACGGGAGTCACTTCGCCTCGAAGCGTACGAGCCATCAGTTCCGCAGCTTCCACACCACGCTGTTCCTGATCGATATGCGGATTCGTGTGATAGGCCATCAAGGCATCTGTCGCAGCTACCATCTGCGGCGACAGATTGCCGTGAGGGTCCAGCGTTCCAATGATCGGGATTTGCGGTCCAACCGTCTGCCGGACGAGCGATAACCAATATCCGTCCGCGTCGGGATGAGACGCGGCCACGGTTGCTCCGTGGGGAGCGACCAGTATCCCATCGAGACGGCCGGCGGATTCGAGTTCGTCAATCATCTGCTGGACGAGTCGCTCAAACGCATCTGATTCGATCGTACCAAACGGCAATGCGCGGGCGGCGAAAATCGGAACCGCTTCAATTCCCGCTCGAGCCAGTCCGTCAAAAAAACCACGTACTTCGTGATGGGCCGTGGCGAAATGGCGGCGAACATCTTCGCTCGTCAACAACAGATCCTGGCGGAAATGATCAAACGTCGTCGTCCCCGAAAGAAAAGTGTTGGACTCCTGAATCAACGCCAAAATGCCAACGCGAGGCATGAGAATCTCCCGACCGATAGGTGGACGAAATACCGGCAAATATGTTAGCAGTACTCCCCCCGCATCGCGCGGTCGAATTTCGCTCTTTCTTCGCCCTACCGAACGAACCGTCCAGGAAGCTCCATGACAGCCCCCGCCACGATCACTCTAACAATGATGCGTGAGAACCTGTACAGCGCTGTCGTCAGCGACGCCCTGGATGGTCTCGGATTCAAACACCAATCCCCTCGACTGCAATTCACGCCGTACACAGGGACGTCACTTCTGGTCGGACGCTGCAAGACAACATTGTGGGTCGACATGGCACATATCGACTCGCGTCCTTATGAATTGGAATTACAGGCAGTGGACGCCTGTCAGCCGGATGACGTGCTGATTGCAGCGGCCGGAGGTTCTGTTCGCTCTGGGATCTGGGGCGAACTTCTGACGACTGCGGCTCGCAATCGTGGTTGTGTGGGAGCTGTTGTTGACGGCGCGATACGTGATGTGGCCAAGATTCGGCCAATGAATTTTCCCGTCTATGCACGTTCGACGTGCGTCTATGACAGCTTGAACCGACAACGCGTTGTCGATGTGGACATTCCCGTGGAAATCGATGGAGTGTCATTCGGTCCTGGATGCCTGGTCTTTGCAGATGAGGACGGAGTTGTCGTCGTTCCGCGCGAGGTTGAAGCTGAAGCGATCCAGCGAGCGTGGGACAAGGTTCATGCCGAAAACGTTGTGCGAGATGCGATCCGTGACGGGATGAAAGCGGTAGATGCGTTTGCGAAATATGGTGTGTTGTAAGTCGCGTTCTTCGCTTCGAATTTGAGAAGCATCGTTGTTGCGATCGAACGATTTCGGACGGTCGGGGGCAAGTGTTCGAACGGCTCTCTTCACGCGGAGCGATGAAGACTACTTGATGAATGGTTTGGGCTTTGGGAACGTTAGTAGACGCAGTCCATTTAGAATTACCGCGACGGTGCTCCCTTCGTGTCCCACAACCGCCAGAGGGAGCGGCAGAGTTGTCAGCATTGTTGCCACAAGCAGTCCGCCCATCACGCTGAATGCCAGAATCAGGTTTTGGCGAATGATCTGCTGAGTCCGTCGTGCCAAAGCGATCGCATAAGGGAGTCGTCGCAGATCATCCGCGAGCAACACGATATCTGCGGTTTCCAATGCCACATCTGTTCCCGCACCTCCGAGTGAAAAGCCGACGTCGGCCGCTGCCAGGGAAGGTGCGTCGTTCATACCGTCACCGATCATCCCGACTGAACCGTGTTCCTTTCGCATGGTTTCTATGAACCGTAGTTTGTCTTCGGGCAGCAGGCCACCTTGAAATTCCATTCCCAGTTCACCCGCGATCTGGCCGGCAACCTTCGGATGATCGCCCGACAACATCACCAGCGGTGACAATCCGAGTTCACGGAGTTCCTTGATCGCGGCAGCCGCCGTTGGACGGAGAGCGTCCGCAACAGCCAGAAGACCCCAGACACGCGATTCGTCTCCAATACCAATCACGGTCTTACCCGCCGAAAGAAAGGAATCCGCCTGTTGCGAGAGATCGGCATCCAGCGCTAGCCCTTTGTCGCGGAACCAACTCAATTTTCCGGCTCGCAATCGCTTTCCCTGCCAGATTCCTTCGATGCCAGATCCCACAACCGCGTTGACACCTTCAGCCTCGGTCACCGCGATTCCACGCGACGCGGCGGCCTCGACCACAGCCCGTGCCAGCGGATGTTCGGAATGCTTTTCCAGAGATGCCCCGGCGGAAATCAGATCGGTCTCAGAAATCCCAGCGGTCGCGACCGCATCAACCAAACGAGGGCGCCCCAGTGTGAGTGTCCCCGTTTTATCAAACGCCATCGTCTTCAGCAGTGCCGCTCGTTCCAGATGCGATCCTCCCTTGAACAGCACTCCACCCCGCGCGGCACTCGTGATCGCTGACAGGATAGCAGCCGGGATTGAAATCACCACGGCACAAGGAGAACCGACGACGAGTACGGTCATCGCCCGATAGAACGCTTTGGAAAATGGCTCATTCAACAACAGAACGCCACCCCATAGGATGGCCATGGAACCAGCCAGCACCACCCACGTATAGCGTTGACCAAACCAATCGGTGAACTGCTCACTGGCCGCTCGTTCCGATTGGGCTTCTTCAACCAGCTTCACCATGCGTGCCAGCGTCGTTTCGCTGGAAATGTGTGTGACCTGAATCTGAACTAACCCCTGCAGATTCAGTGTTCCTGCAAAAACGGGGTCGCCCAATTGCTTGTCGACCGGAACAGATTCGCCCGTCATCGGTGATTGATCGACACTCGTCGTGCCCAGCGTGATGTTTCCGTCTGCCGGAACGCGTGCCGAGGGCTGAACGATGACCGTATCTCCGATCACCAGTGTTTCGACTGGAATTGTCAATTCCTTGCCGTCTCGCCAGACGAGTGCTTCGTCGGGGGTCAGTTGCATCAGAGCTCGAATCGCACGGCGAGTTCTTCCCAGAACGAAATGTTCGAGAGCATGTGACAACGAAAACAGGAATAGCAGAATCGCACCTTCGGCCCAGTCACCAATTGCCGCAGCACCAATTGCCGCCAGGATCATCAGGAAATCTATCGTGACTCGACCGGCCCGCAGATCTTCCAGCGCGTGCCCAGAGATATGCGTCCCCCCGGCGACAAACGCGATCAGAAATGCAGTCAGCGAGGCGATCCGCTCGATCGGCCACTGCGATACCTCAGGAGTGCGAACGGGTGACAGCTGATCGATAATGACACCGACGATCACCATCAGCAGGCAAACGACTGGTCCAATAAAAATCGTCCAGCGGGCCACATCCTCGGCCCCGCCTGTCTGCGGTGAAAAAGTCGTCTGATGAACCGGCGTCTCGGGTAATGCGATGATACTGTCCTTCGTTCCGGAAATCGTTTTTGCGTAGATGCATCATACCGCAACCAACGACGCGCAGATATCAGGCGATGTTCTGACGGGAGTTTTCACAACCGACATGGTAGAAACTCCGTGAAGCAGGAAACACGAATCACTTGGGCATTTCCACCTGAGTCTGGGGCAACCCCTTCATGGACATCACACCCTGCGAATCGAACGTTATTGGATTGTCTTGTGCGTAATTCCACTCCATCAGCATGCTGGCATCTGTTCGTAGTGACACTACGTCGGCAGTTGATTTCGCGACAAACTGTCGCTTGCGTCGTTTTGACGTTGCTCTGTGCACTGATCGTGGTGGCGTGGTCCCGGCAAGACACCCCAACCATCAAAAAACTTGCCGAACATGTGCTGGTCCCGACATTTATCGGGTTCCTGATCCCGATCTATGCCATCTGCTACGGTGCTTCAGGGATAGGTGGAGAGCGCGAGGATCAGACATTGATTTATCTGCTTATCGTGCCGATACCACGTCCTCTGGTTTATGCCACCAAAGCCTGCGCAGGATTGACCCTCGTCGCGGGATGGAGTGCGGCCACACAGACTCTTTTGTGTCGTCTGGCGGGTGAACCTGGAAACAGACTGTTCGCGATCTTTCTGCCGGCTGCGGTCCTGGGAGGATTGGCGTACGCCAGTTTGTTTCTGCTGGTCGGTGCGATTTTTCGGCATGGAACGATCATTTCGCTCGTCTACTGGTTTTTCCTGGAGGTCCTGTTCGGAAACCTACCGGGGATCGTCAAACGAGTTTCCATTGCGTTCTATGTCCGCTGTATGATTTACGATGCAGGTGCCGAACTGGAACTCGGTCCTGTCAGCAAGGTCGCCAGGGAAATGTTCCTGCCGGTGACGGGTTCGATCGCACTGACGGCGCTCACAGGTACCATTATTGGATTGCTGGTGGCCGGAATCGTTCTGTTCGATCAACGCGAATTTCGCGACGCCAGTTGAAGCGAGGCAACCGCTACGACCCAACCGACGATCGCTCCGGCAAACACATCACTCGGGAAATGCGCAGAGCAATGAATGCGCTGCATACCGACGAGGATGGCCATCACGGTGAAAAACCAGCGTCCACGCGGGTAGTAAGCACTCAACATCACTGCCAGGCCGACGGCCGTTGCCGTATGAGCTGAGGGGAAACTTTGCGAACTGTTCCCGCCTGACAACGACCACACTCCACCAAACGTCAACCAGACTGTTTCTGGCAGAACTTCAATGTCGCGCGGTCGAAATCGAATGACGAGCAGCTTTGCGAGATTCGCCGCCAGACCAGCCCCGAGTGAACCCGCCAGTAACGGCAGAGGCGTCCGACGTCGGACCGGATCCAGTACCAGAACAGCAATCACGATTAATGTTGTTCCGATCCCATGCCCAAACGGTTCGGCGTTCTCTAGAAGTTCCGACACCCAGCGAGGCTGCTTTCCTGTACGCGCATAATCTGCAACAGGGAGATCAATCGCCAATGACACCAGCACTGCCACGAGCATTCCCACGGGGAGCGGATGCCAGACTGCACGTCCCCATGAAAAGTGGCTCCGTTCGGAACTTTCGCGAGAATTGGTGGGCAATGTCGTAACCATTGCGTCGATTTTAGGCAATTCGAGTTCTCTGACAAGGCGAACTCTGCCGCGACCGCAGGCCAATGCCTTTTTGAAGCTGGGCAGGATGTCGGGTGGGACCAGTGGCGTTTCGCCGCGCCGGCCCACCATCAATTCTCGACGTTTCCTGATGGTGGGCCGGCGCTCGAAGCGAGTTGGTCCCACCCTACATTGAAAAAGCCGATTGACCTGGCCGCGACCACTGGCTCGCTATCAATTTAGCGATTCCACGCCGCTTAGGTCAGGCAGTTTCAGACGCAGGACGGTTGGGAATGCCAAACAGACGGTTTAAATTTCAAATCTCAGTTCAATGAGTAATCGAGTGAATGTGGTATCAGTAAGTGATTCCTTTGGTTAGTCCAGCTCATCCATTTCTGCTTTTGTTGTTGAGTCGAATTGTAAATCATTTTCTACCCTGTCTCCGTCGCAGTGGCCTGTCTTGAAATATATACTCATGCGACCTCTGTATCAGGCTTTCGGAGATTGGGGAGCACAGCAATTTCTGCCTCCGAACCGAAGTAGCCAATGGATTGCGACCATTCCGACAATGATTTTGAAGGAACCGTTCTATGTCACCGAGTGACGAGTCGCAGAACGAGCTGAATGAATCTGGAATAGATTTGCCGCAGCGGGATCAGCCGTCGCTATCCATGGGCGAATTAGAGGGCCGATCGTTTTCATCCGACGGCGACATCGCTGTGAACGAGGCCTTGTGTTCTTCAGAGGATGGAATTCACGAGCCGACGAGTGAGCCTGACTGCGAAACGTTTCCTACGTTTCCACAGGACATCGGACAGAAAGATCGGCCCGTCTATCAGTTGTACTCGCCCGGGTGCGCTGCCTGGGCCGCCTTTTGGGGGGGATTTTTGGGTGGTGGCTTAGTGCTGGCCAGCAACTATTGGGTACTTCGGCGTCGATGGGCGGCAGTCACTGTTCTTCTCGCGATGACTGTTTTGACGGTCACGGCAGGTTTTTTAGTGACGCCACGATGTAACCGTTCACACCCCATCAGCAGTGAGTGAAGGTCCCTGCTTGTGATTGAAGTGAGCGTGAACGGAGTCCGTAAGGAAATTGAGCGTGTCGCGTTTCTGCTGGC
>Ga0194055_10001378_pt1 | contig 19785 bp, 16 predicted proteins | sample SepL449m_MetaG_FD_155482 | JGI IMG/M metagenome (GOLD analysis project Ga0194055, IMG submission 155482) | Anoxic zone freshwater microbial communities from boreal shield lake in IISD Experimental Lakes Area, Ontario, Canada - Sep2016-L442-9m | ecosystem: Environmental > Aquatic > Freshwater >...
GAACTGGCGTGGCGCGATTTCTACGCCGACGTGATGTTTCGATTTCCTGATACAGGTTGGAAAAATCTCAATCGCAAACTTGATGGCCTGGCTCATGATGAAGGTCCAATCGCCGAAGAGCGTTTTTCGGCATGGTGTCGCGGAGAGACGGGTTTTCCGATAGTTGACGCTGGCATGCGCGAGTTGGTGCAAACAGGTTGGATGCACAATCGTGTCCGCATGATCACGGCCAGCTTCTTGGTGAAAGATTTACACTTGCCTTGGCAGTGGGGTGCCAAATTCTTTATGAAGCATCTTGTTGACGGTGATATTGCTAGCAACTCACATGGCTGGCAATGGACCGCTGGTACCGGAACCGATGCGGCGCCGTATTTCAGAGTCTTTAATCCGATGCTGCAGGGTGAGCGCTACGACCCAGCGGGCGACTATGTGCGCCGTTTTGTTCCTGAACTTGCATCGTTGCCGAGTTCGCTGATCCATGCTCCCCATGACTTAAAGCGCAAGGGAGCAGGTGTCCCTTTGGGCTATGTGGCTCCGATTGTCGATCATTCTGTTGAACGTGATGAAGCACTCGCGCGTTACAAGGCGATGGGCGTCGAGGGGACATGAGTCGTCGGGGCAGTGCGCTAGATTAGTCGTGTCATGTTGGACGACCGTAAGACCGCAATTCTTCGAGCAGTGGTGCAGGAGTACATCGGCACCGGCCAGCCCGTTGGCTCAACTCATATTGCCACCGCACCTGATATCAACGTCTCTTCGGCCACAGTACGTAATGAGATGGCGGTTCTTGAGCAAGAAGGTTTCTTAGCTCAACCCCACACATCGGCTGGTCGTGTTCCGACTGATAAGGGTTATCGCTTTTTCGTTGATCATCTCAGTCAGCCAGGTCGTCTTGATGATGTCAAGGTTGGTCAGGTCCGTGATTTCTTTGACGGAGCACACGGCGGCATGGAAGAGCTACTTGCGCGGACATCGCATCTTGTGGCTGGTCTCACCAATTACGCCTCGGTTGTGCTTGGTCCCAAAGTTGAACGAGCTGAAATTCGTGCTGTTCAAATCGTTGGACTTTCGGCCCGCCAGGCAATGGTGGTTGCGGTGATGTCAAACGGTTCAGTTGAAAGCGAACATCTTGAGTTCGACGCAGAAGTTTCCGAAACTCGTCTCGGTGCCGCGACTGTTCACATGCAACGCCATCTCGTCGGGCATGTACTCGCTGGGTCGCGCGATATTCCTGTAAGTGGTGATGCCGGAGTCGATGCGATTTGTCAGAAAGCCAATGCGGCACTTCGACATGTTGGCGCCGACGATTCGGTGTACGTCGGTGGAGCGTCATCTATGGCATCGGCTTTTGACGCAGTTGATGTCGTGCGCCAGGTTTTGCAAACGTTAGAGCAGCAATATTTAGTGGTGACCTTGGTACGCGACATTCTCGACCGGGGCCTGAGTGTCTCAATTGGTGCTGAACATGGCATTGAACCACTGGCGAGTTGCTCGGTGGTTGTGTCTCCAGTAGTGGTGGACGGTGAGCAACTCGGAACAATCGGGGTTCTCGGGCCAACCCGGATGGACTATCCGCAGGCCCTCGCAACTGTTGAAGTGGTCTCCGATCGGCTCGGGCGGCGACTTGGCGAAAGCTGAGTTGTCGTGATCGAAAAATAACAATTGTAGAATTATCGCGAATATGGCTGACTATTACGAACTCCTTGATGTGCGGCGCGATGCCTCGGCCGACGAAATTAAGAAGGCCTATCGGGTGAAGGCTCGGCAGTTTCACCCAGATGCCAATCCAGGTGATGCGAGCGCCGAAGAAAAGTTCAAACAGGTTGCTCAGGCGTACGAAGTTTTGTCCGATGCCGATTCGCGAGCTCGCTACGACCGTTTTGGTGAAGCAGGTGTTTCGGGTTCTGGCGGCGGTGGCGGCGGAGACTTCTTTGGCGGCGGCGGCGGACTCGGCGATATTTTCGAATCATTTTTTGGCGGCAGCCCCTTTGGTCAACAGCGAGGCCCAGCAGGTCCGCCGCGAGGGCAAGACCTTGAAGTGGTGGCTGATCTCTCATTCGAGCAGGCCGTTTTTGGTGCCAATGTTCCGGTGAGTGTGCGTACAGCGCTTGTGTGCGACGACTGTTCAGGTTCAGGTGCTGGCTCTGGTACTCAGCCGGTGAAGTGTTCTGAGTGCAACGGCATTGGCCAAGTTCAGCGTGTACGTCAAAGTTTGCTTGGTCAGATGGTTTCAATGCAGGCCTGTCAGCGTTGTCGTGGCTTTGGTCAAATCATCGCGACACCGTGCGCAACTTGTAACGGTGAAGGTCGCGTGATCACCGAAAAGACATTCCAAGTCGATGTCCCAGCAGGCGTGGATACTGGTTCAACATTGCGATTGACGGGTCGTGGAGCCGTTGGTCAACGCGGTGGTTCGGCTGGCGATTTGTTTGTGCACTTGCGCGTGAAGCCGCATGCAATGTACGAGCGAGATGGCATCAATCTCATGACTGAAGTTGAAATTTCGATTGCGCAGGCGACGCTCGGTGTATCACTAGAACTTGAAACGCTTGATGGTGAAGAGACTTTATTAATTCCTGCCGGAACTCAACCAGGTCGACAATTTGTTTTGAAAAAGCGTGGTGTTCCTCGTTTGCAGTCGACGGGTCGTGGTGACCTCATTGCTGTTGTCAAAGTAGTTGTGCCGACAAAATTGTCCGATGATGAATCAGAGTTATTGCGCACATTCGCCGAAAAGCGTGGCGAAGATGTGGCGCCTGCTGACAAAAGTTTTTTCTCGCGTATCAAGTCGGCCTTCTCATGATTGAGCGGCGTCGTGCCGCGGCTCACGCGTTTGTCATTGACGTCAACGCTCCTTTTCTCAACGATGACGATTTTCATCATCTGGCAAAGGTTCTTCGTTTACGCAGTGGTGAGTCGGTGTCAGTGAGCGATGGTCGCGGTTCGTGGCGAATCTGTACGTACGATTTGTCGGCGGCATTGGCAATAGACGATTCGGTAGTTCACTTCGAGACAAATCCACGATCGTTGACAGTTGCATTTTCGGTCACTAAGAACGACAAGCCCGATTTGGTCATTCAAAAATTGACCGAACTAGGTATTGACCACATCGTCCCGATGATCACTGAACGTTCAATCGTGCGCTGGGACAGTGACAAAGGTGCAAAAAATCAAGCCCGGTGGCAAAAGATTGCCCGTGAAGCGGCAATGCAAAGTCGCTCGGTGTTCTTGCCAACTATTCACGAGGTGTATCCATCCATCGAAAAATTTGTCGACACAAACGGACCAAATATCGCGGTTGCCGATCCTGAAGGTGGGGCTTTGACCACCGATATCTCAACCCTTGTGATTGGCCCAGAAGGTGGATTCACTCATCAAGAGATGGACTTGATGCCACAGCGAGTGTCATTGCCTGGTGGAATCTTGCGCGCCGAAACTGCCGCAGTGGCTGCTGGTGTGATGTTGAGTCATATGAGGTCGCGCCATGGTTAAGAAGGCCCGCAGGTCAGTCCCGATTATTGATGAAGATGACGCAGTTTCGGCGGAGTACAACGTTCGAATAGGTGAACGACTTCGAGCAATTCGTCGGCAAAAGAAATTGTCACTTCAAGAAGTCGAAGCTGTTTCTCACGAAGAGTTCAAAGCTTCGGTCCTTGGAGCATACGAGCGGGGCGAGCGATCGATTTCGTTACCCCGTCTACGCCGTTTGGCCAATTTTTACGATGTGCCGATTGAGCAGTTATTGCCCAAAGAAGCACAACTTGACGATGGGCGTTCTGTCGCGGCTTCGACAAAGTTGGCTATTGATTTAGTGAAGTTGGCAACAATTGATGGCGCGGGTTTTGCGACGTTGTCGCGGTATCTCTCGATGATTCAGGTTCAGCGTGGAGACTTCAATGGCAAGGTTCTGACAGTTCGAGCCGACGATGTGCGGGCGATAGCCGTCATGCTTGATGTCGCCATTGATGACGTTCGGGTGCATCTTGAAGAAATTGGCATTCTCTTTCAAATATCGCCGAGAACATAATGCGTGCAACTGCCGAAAACCCGGGTTACGGCGCTTACGTGCACATTCCGTTTTGTCGCCATCGTTGCGACTATTGCGCCTTTGCAACCTTCACCGATCGTGATCACATCATCGAGAAATATCTTGACTCATTGGCGACCGAAATATCGCGAGCAGTTGCGCAGGGCATGCCGACGGCAACATCAATTTTCGTCGGAGGTGGGACCCCGACGCGTGTACCAGCTGAGGCGTTAATAAGGGTTCTGTCACATATTCCAACGACGAGCGACGCCGAAATAACCATCGAATGCAACCCCGACGACGTCACGAGTGAGATGTTGCAAATTTTCCGCGATGGTGGCGTTAATCGCCTGAGTTTTGGCGTGCAATCAATGCAAACCCATGTTCTGCAATCGCTGGGTCGAACTCATAATCCGGCAAATGTTGAAAAGTCCGTTGAACTAGCTCGGCATGCAGGGTTTGCCGATATCAATCTCGACATCATTTATGGCGTCCATGGCGAATCTGTCGCTGATTGGGCTGCAACGGTTGCATCGGTCGTGCAACTTGAGCCAACGCATATCTCGGCCTATGGGCTGACCGTTGAAGGGGGAACACCCCTTGCTGATGATCCCAGTCGATATCCCGATGATGATGTTCAGGCCGAAATGTACGAAGTTGTTGACGATTTGTTGACCGCAGCAGGCATGGAGAACTACGAGGTTTCCAATTGGTCGTTGCCGGGGCGAGAGTGCCAACACAATCGTCTGTATTGGTTTCAAGGTAACTACGCCGGATTCGGCAGTGCGGCCCACGCGCATCACGATGGGCGACGTTCGTGGAATGTGCGTACACCTGATCGATTTATTGAATTGATTGAGTCCGCTCAAAGCGCTGAATCGTCGAATGAAATTCTTGATGGCGATGCCCGACGTATCGAGGGATTGCAGTTGGCCTTACGTATGCGTGAAGGAGTGCCCATTGATTCGTTTAGTGGGAGCGACCTTGAACTGATGAGCGAATTGGTGCTGGTCGATAACGGGCAAGTTACTTTGACTCGTGCGGGCCGACTGATGGCTAATGAAGTCGCCTTGCGATTGCACTAGGAGAAGTTGATTGGGGCGCCTCAAATATGGCGACCGTGGGGTGGGCGAGGACCCCGCACAGGCTGTAGGGTATGACTGCTTTTGGGCGTGTAGCTCAGTTGGTTAGAGCGCTACCTTGACATGGTAGAGGTCCCGGGTTCGAGTCCCGTCATGCCCACCAAAAGCCCCACTGCGGTGGGCTTTGTCTTTTTCTGGCGCAGGGCTCAGCGGGCGTTGTCGCCGAAGCGGTATTCGTAGGTCAATTCGTCGATACGAGCCTTGATTCCGGTATCGATTGGAGAACCGACAGCAGCGACGGGATCAGCGATTTGATCGGGTCGACTTGCGCCAATGATTGGTGAGGTGATGGTTGGATTGGCGAGCACCCACTGCACTGCAAGCGTTGCCATTGAAACCCCGGTCTCTTCGGCAATCGGGCGCAGTTGGTCAACGGTGTCAAACATGCGCTCATGCCAATAACGATCTTGATATCGGCCAGCAGCGAATCCGAGTGTGAAACGACTGCCTTCGGTTGGGGCTCCGCGTAAGTGCTTGCCACTTAAGAATCCGCCCGCGAGAGGGTTGTAGGGGATGACCGCAATGTTTTCTTCGGCGCACAATGGCAATAGTTCGCGCTCATTTTCGCGAAACAACATGTTGTAACGCGGTTGCACACATTCAAAGCCACTGACGCCCAACACTTCAGCGCGACCAACCGAGCGAGCCAGTTGATATGCCAAGACGTTCGAGCATCCGACGTATCGAACTTTGCCTGACTTCACGAGATCGTCCATCGCGGTCAGAGTTTCGTCAACACGAGTCTCGGTATCCCACGAATGCACTTGATATAAATCTATGTGATCGGTGCCGAGGCGCTTCAAAGAAATATCGACTGAGCGCATGATGTTGTGGCGCGAGTTGCCTGATTCCCAAGCCTTCTTGCCGGTCGGGAAAAAGCACTTAGTTGCAACAATGAAATCATCGCGACGACCCTTGAGCCATTTGCCGACGATTTCTTCGGTGCGACCAAAGAGTTCGGGCGGAGCACCGAGTGGGTACATGTCGGCGGTATCGATGAAGTCAATGCCCGCTTCGGCTGCGGCATCCATAATGGCGAATGACGTATCTTCATCGCACTGATAACCAAATGTCATCGTGCCAAGACATAAACGAGAAACTTTGAGGCCGGTGCGGCCAAAACGAACGTGATGCATGTGCGTACCTTAGGTGAGTATCACTGCGAGAACCGAGTCAGTGAGTCGCCACCCACGCTGCGATCTCGTCTTGAACGACACCAAGAATACTGAGACCTGCGAGTTCCCAGTCGACCGCATGAGTTCCCCACTCGGGTGAGAGATCGCCCTTGAATGCATCAGCGCGTGAGTCGGTGGGGTCGGCGTTGGTATGTACCTGCAGGTATGAGAATCCATTTTCGTACACGCATTTGGCTTCAATCAGATCGGGGAATCCCATGAATGGTGTGGTGATTGATGCAACGAGTGCGGGATCGGTGAATGCCCAATCAGCCGTTTCAAAGGCCGACTTCAATGTGCCTGTGCCACCGCTTAATGCTGCGGGGTTGGTACAACCAGCCATCTCGCCTTCGGGTGCAGGCTGCCCCATGCCGCCGGGCTTGCCGAAATAAGCATTGGCTGGTGGCGGTGCAGTGTCGCGGAATGATGCGTACGTGATGATGCAACCAGTTTGATCGTTCGCTCGACACAACGGAATGTTTTGCATCGCGGCACCGATGTCTTCGCCTTCAGGAACGGCAACCGCGCCGCCCAACATGATTGCAGAAATCAAAATCGATCGCTGGGCTTCGCTGGGATCTATGACTTCTTTCAACAGGCGAATCAGTTGGCCTGTTCCTTGCGAGTGAGCAAGCAGAATAACTCCACGACCTTGATTGTCGTTGGCGAGGTAATGATTCCAGGCATCTTTGATGTCTTCGAAAGGTGTCAGCCAAGCTTGAGTTCTATCGCCCGGAAGTGCTGGGTTGAAAAGGCCGGCCAATGTGACACTGCGATAGGTCGGGGCAAACATGCGACAAGCAGTGGAAAGACGAGCGGCTTGTTGAAATGCAACTTCTTTTTCACGACCAGCAATGAGGTCAGAGTTCAAGGTGGCGTCTTCACTTGCTGTTGGGTAGGCGTAGAAGCAGTCAACGGGAGCATTTGGGTCTGCAGTGAAGGATTCGATTTCGGTCGTGCCATCAGCATTGATCATGGTAACGCTCGTGTCGTCATCACACGTGTCGGTCATGTCGGGGCGACATGTCCAGTGAGTCGGGTCGCTGTAAATCTCACTTGTATAAGGCGCAACGATTGACGTGGGCGTTGCCACAGTTGTGGTTGTTTCGGCGGGTGTATCAGTTGTAGGTGCCTCAGTCGTTGCTGAATCTGTTGGAGGGGCTGCCGAAGTCGTGTCTTTGGAATCGCTGCTACTGCAGGCGGTGAAGGCGAGGACTGAGATGATGACGATTGATAAACGACGCATGCACGAAAGGTACTCAAGTCGTGACTGATGTGTGTGGTCGTGCTTACTATGTCATGTGGAGATTTTGCTTGCTGCCGCCGCTGCGCTTGTTTATGGAGTTGGTGATTATTGCGGTGGACGAGCGTCACGAAAGATTGACAGTTTGGTCGTGACCTGTGTCGGGCAAATTTTTAGTTTGATGCTCTTAGGGATTTTCTTGGTGATTCTTGGTGATCCAGCGCCTGGCATGCACGACTGGTTGTGGGGTGCAGCTGGCGGTTTGGGAGGGTTTGTTGGTCTGACGTTGTTTTATTACGCGCTCGCAAAAGGATCGATGACAATAGTTGCTCCACTTGCTGCAGTGGTGAGCGCGACACTTCCCGTTGGAACAGGTCTATTTCTTGGAGACCGCCCGTCGTTTATTGCTTACGTCGGAATTGTGGTTGCAATCGTGGGCATCGCGCTCGTGACTGGAGCATTAGGAACTGCGCATGCACCAACCAAGATCAAAATCGTTGGTATTGCAACTTTGGCGGGTTGTGGATTTGGTTGGATGTTTGTTTGTCTAGATCGAACAAGTGCTGATTCAGGAATGTGGCCTTTGCTGGCAGCGCGCATTGCATCAATCACAGTCGCTGCCTCAATCATCTTGGTGCGGAGACGTGTGAAGGGTCGTTCTGTTGAACAGCAACATCGCATCCCGGCTATCGCTCTATGGGCCGGATTGTTCGATATGGGTGCCAATGTTTTGTTTATTTACGCGAATCGCCATGGGATGTTGTCTTTGGTTTCGGTGATTACTGCGTTGTACCCCGTGAGCACGATTGTGTTGGCCCTGCGACTCGATCATGAAAAAGCCAATCGCTCGCAATTCGTGGGTATGGCGTGCGCCGCATTTGCTCTGGTCTTTGTGAGCCTCGGGCGATAACTCAAACTGGCGCAACATGCTGCTGATCTCATGAAACCTCTGGAAGATTAATGACAGTTGCCGGAGTCGGCAGAGCGGTCACTGTTGGCTGATTCGGTGCTGATGCGGGGGTGTCAACCTCTTGCAATGGAGTTGGAATGGACAGCGGTGTGTCGCCCCATTGCATAACAGGCGTTGAAACCGAGGCAGGTCGACGTAGTTGCGTCTCAGCACTGAGCGAGTAGTCACCGCGCGTCGGGTCGACGAGGTGCGGTTCAAAAACATTGATCATGTTGTCGCGAATGAGTAGTTGTTCATTGCACCAAGAGTTTGTTGGGGGACAGCCTTCGCCGAATCCGAGCGGCTCAGAAGGTGAACCATTCCAAATGAGGTTCCCGCGAATCTGTAAATCGTCGTCAGCAACTGCAGGGGAGGGGACTCCGCTGCTGATGGGGGTTGCAATAGGACCATCTACTTGAAAGTGCTGCCAACCTGAGACGAAACCCACTGGGTTATAAATGACGTTGTTAAGAAAATAAACATGCCGATTTGGAATGATTGCGTCTTCAGATTGAGTTGACCCCCATCCACCTAGCGCGCGATGTTCTGCGCATTTCGCGGTGTCGCCGTCGCAGCCCCGACGACCGCGGACAAACTCGACGAGATGACTTCGCGAGCCAACGCGATACAAGATGTTTTCATTCAACAAAATGTTGTAGCCACCTCCGACTCCGAGTCCCGCTCCTTCGGTGTCATGAATGATGTTGCGGGTGACCGTAATCCCGTAGGCCTCGTAGTTAAGCCAAGGTGCGGTCATGAATTCAAAGCCCGTACCCTGTCCAGCTGCGATGCCTCCAGTGCCACAATCAAACACTTCGTTGTGAGCAAATGTGATGTAAGCGCTCCCGCCTTTGGCATAAGCGCACCAATCCTGAGCGCCGTGAATGCGATTACTTACAACGTGCCCATATTGAACGGCGACAAAATCAATTGCGTTGTCGTCAGCTTCATGGATGTCGGAGTTTTCAACATAGATGTATTGAGACTGATTGACTTTGATTGTTTCGTGAGCTCCGTTACCACCCGACATTTCAGAGTCTCGAATGACGATGTGATCACAAAGTTCACAATGAAAGGCATCTCCATCGCGAATAATGTCAACACCAATCAAATAAAAATAGCGAACGTTGTACATATTGATGTCGGCGCTCATGACAGCAGTGTGTGGGCCGTCAGCGGCTTCAATGATCACTGGGTTTGCGGCAGTTCCGAAGCGGTTCTCCCAATATTGAGGAGAGTTTGATTGTGGATAAGTGCCAGCGGTTAACCGAATTCGATAGCCAGTTGTCAGCGTCTGATTTGAGGGGATGAGGCGCCAAGCCTGGGCAATGGATTGAACAGCGTTGGAGCGATTGGAACCGCTATTGGCATCATTACCTGCCGTCGGGTTGACCCAAATATCTTGACCGGTGAATGTGCCGATGTCGTACTGACTTGTTGGAAGTTGATTCGTCGTTTGCGCTGTCGGCGTAGATGAGATGATTTGGGTGGTTGGGGAAGCACAACCAAGAACGCTGAAGATGAGTGCGGCACCGAGTCCCGCCAAGGTGATGCGCATCAGAGTGAATATCTACTCAGGTGAATGTTCATGTCAGGTCCCACATTCAAAGGTGCCCGAGAACGGGCGGCGGTTGATGTCGGCGACATCGGGAAGGAAGAAGTCTCCGGTAAATGTTCCGGAAAGACCATCCTCGGCGATATTGACCACGAATGTTTCGGGGAATGGTATATAAGCCTCTGTCGCACTTAAGCCCCAGGATATAATTGCATTCGCGCGAGAGGTGCCCTCCCAACTCAATGTCGCTGTTGAGTTGGCGCTTGCTATGCCGTACACATAGGTCGTGCCGTCAATGTCAGAACATTGAACGTCGTTTGCTGAAAACGATTTTTCAAAGGCATCGATGACAAATTCCCCAGATCCTGTTGTGGGAGCAGCAGAGATTGAGGCTGGATCGGTCGAGCTTGGGTCGGTGGGGGTTTCGCCGCTTGCCGGCAAGCTCGCCTCATCGATCGCAGATGGATCGGCACTAGCAGTCGGGTTGGCCGTCGATGTACTTGAACCTCCGCAACTAGCGCTCACAATCGAGAGAATCGCTATGGAAATGGGAACGATGATTTTGCGCATGGGATTCCTTTAGTCGGGGTCGTACAGAGTCTTGCTTGTCGACGGACCTTCGTGAGACGAACACCACGAATCTTGAGAAGATCATGAACTTCGCCAGCGAAGTCGCCATCAGGCTAAGGTTGACAAGTACAATACAAGTGACATCACCCGTGGTCGCCAAGCGACCACCGCACCCGGAGGCGCCCCATGGCCAAAATCAAGGTTGACAATCCCGTCGTTGAACTCGACGGCGACGAAATGACGCGCATCATTTGGCAGTTCATCAAGGACCGCCTCATCCTTCCGTACCTCGACGTCAATCTTGAGTATTACGACCTCGGCATGGAGCATCGCGACGCCACTGACGACCAAGTCACCATCGATTCAGCGAACGCAATCCTGAAGCACGGTGTTGGCGTGAAGTGCGCAACGATTACACCTGACGAAGCTCGCGTTGAAGAGTTTGGTCTCAAGAAAATGTGGAAGTCGCCGAACGGCACCATCCGCAACATCCTTGGTGGTGTGGTTTTCCGTGAACCCATTATCTGCAGCAATATTCCGCGACTCGTTCCGGGTTGGACCAAGCCCATTGTGATCGGACGTCATGCTCACGGTGACCAATACAAGGCAACTGACTTCAAAGTTCCCGGTGCCGGAACAGTCACGATGACATTCACTCCTGAAGACGGCAGCAAGCCCATGGAATTCAAGGTTGCCAACTATGGCCCCGACGGTGGCGTTGCGATGGGTATGTATAACTACAACGAGAGCATTCGCGACTTCGCCCGTGCCTCAATGCGTTATGGCCTCAGCCGTAATTACCCGGTGTACCTCAGCACCAAGAACACCATCCTCAAGGCGTACGACGGTCAGTTCAAAGACTTGTTCCAAGAAGTATTTGAAGCCGAATTCAAGGCTGACTTCGACAAGGCTGGTCTCACCTACGAACATCGTTTGATCGACGACATGGTTGCGTGTGCCATGAAGTGGGAAGGCGGCTACGTGTGGGCTTGTAAGAACTACGACGGCGACGTACAAAGTGACACTGTTGCGCAGGGTTATGGTTCGCTCGGTTTGATGACATCAGTGTTGATGACTCCAGACGGAAAGACTGTTGAAGCCGAAGCTGCACACGGAACCGTGACGCGTCACTACCGTGAACACCAAAAGGGCAATAAGACTTCGACCAACCCGGTTGCTTCGGTGTACGCCTGGACTGGTGGCCTCAAGCACCGCGGCAAGCTTGACAACAATCCCAAGCTCATTGAGTTCGCTGAGAACCTCGAGAAGGTGTGTGTCGAGAGCATTGAAGCAGGCGAAATGACCAAGGACTTGTCGATTTTGATCTCGAAGGATCAGCCATGGTTGACCACCGAAGATTACTTGGCTGCGCTTGATCGTCGCCTCCAGCAAAAGATGGCCTGAGCCAGACCTTGCTCATGCGAGCTGTTGTCTTGCGGTCGCACGGTGGACCGGAGGTTCTCACTTTTGAGAATGTTCCGGTTCCTGCGCCAGGCCCGGATGAAGTACAAATACATATTCGTGCGACTGCGCTCAACCGCGCCGACATTTTGCAGCGTATGGGCGGATATCCCGATCCGCGAGGCGCTGGTTTCTTAGAGATTCCCGGTCTTGAGTACTCCGGTGTTGTAAGTGCAATCGGCGAGCGCGTCAAGATGTGGAAGATCGGCGATCGCGTCATGGCGATCGAATCGGGTGGCGCATATGCCGAGTACATCTGTACTCACGAGCGCCAACTACTTGCAGTGCCCAGCAATATTTCGTTAGCTGACGCCGCAGCGATTCCCGAAGTATTTCTGACTGCGTGGGATGCCCTTGTTCTGCAAGGCGGTCTCACAGCTGGTCGTTGGGCATTGGTGCATGCTGGAGCATCTGGCGTGGGTACTGCAGCCATTCAAATTGCCAAGGCCATTGGTGCGCGCATTGCTGTCACTTGTTCGGCTGGTAAAGCGCAGGCCTGTCGTGACCTCGGTGCCGATCTTGTTGTTGAGCGTTCGCCCCATGATTGGTTGAGTGATTTGCAAACTGCAGTGCCGCAGGGCTTTGATGTCGTGCTCGACGTTATTGGCGGTGACGAAGTTGATCGCAACCTGAAGATCGTCGCCACCAAAGGAACCATCATTCAAGTTGGATTGATGGGCGGAGGCTCAACACAAGTCAATGTTGGATTGTTGCTCATGAAACGAGCACATTGGATTGGTACTACGCTTCGGGCACGACCGCTTGAAGAGAAGGCCACCGTGACACGCAAGTTCGCCGCAGAGATGTTGCCGCTTTTCACTTCGGGTCAGTTGAAACCGATCATCGATAGTCGCTATCCCTTTGATCGAATTGCCGATGCGCATATCGCGATGGGTGCCAATGCCAATACGGGCAAAATTATGATTGATATTTCTTCCGCCGGTGACTGAAGAAGAATTTAAGCCGGCAACGCTTGCGCGCCACCGAGGCCTAGATGGGCTTCGTGGTATTGCGGTCATCTTGGTCATTATTTTCCATTCAGGTCTGAATTGGCTGCCAGGTGGTTTTTTAGGAGTATCCGTATTTTTCACGTTGTCGGGTTTCTTGATTACTTCACTGTTGATCAATGAATGCGAAAATTCGGGGCGGATCAATCTGCGGGCTTTTTGGGGCCGCCGTTTGCGCCGCTTGGCTCCTGCTTCATTAGTTGTTATTGCTGCTGTTGTCGGATTGGCCAGTTGGTTAAGTACGAGCATTGAAGCCAGTCGCATTAAGGGCGATGCGATTTCGGCGGCTTTGTATTTCAGCAATTGGCGTTTCATTTATTCGGGTCATTCATACGGCGAACTTTTCGCCTCACCGAGTCCGTTGCAACACCTGTGGTCGCTATCGATCGAAGAGCAGTTGTACGTCGTTGTCCCAGTGTTGGTCGCCGGACTATTTGCTTTGGGATTTCGCCGCCGCGGAATTGGTTTCGTCATGTTGGTCGCTGTCGCCAGTTCAACGATCGCAACGATATTCGCGAATAGTCACGTGCAAATTTATTACGGGACTCATGCCCGTGCTGCTGAACTCTTGCTCGGTTCGGGGTTGGCGTGTTTATTCGGACGTCGCATTGAATGCCTCGCGGTTCAAAAAGCCAAGCCTTGGTCAACTCTGTACATCGTTCCATTGGTTGGCGTGATTGCCCTCGCGCGATTTTCGTCGGTTGATTCTTTATGGGTGTATTCGGGAGCATTGACACTTTTCGCAGGCTTGTCAGTCGTGTGCATACTTGCGGCCGTTCAAGGCGGGCCGGTCAGATTGTTTTTGTCGTCGTCACCATTGGTGCGCATCGGCGAAGTGAGTTACGGGCTGTATCTGATTCACTGGCCAGTCATCGTGTGGCTGAACTCTGATCGGCTGGACCTCAATCCAACGGCATTGTTTGGGGCGCAGGTTGTAGTCACGGTGATTTTAACGTTGATGAGTTATTGGCTGATCGAACAACCGATTCGACGACGCAAAGTTTTGCTGTCTGCTCGGTGGGCCTTGAGTTCCTTCGTCGTGGCACTGTCGGGAACGGTGGTCTTGGCGAGTGCAATTCTTGCGTCAGCTTCATCGGAGGTCGACACAACGCCCGAGGTGCTCGTGACCATTGCCCCAACGACGTCGGTCATTGAGTCGACAAGCGCTTCATCAACAACAATCGTTGACAATACGGTTGTGCCAATTCGCGTTGACCGCACGGGACCGCTTTCGGTTTTAGTTATTGGCGATTCAACAGCAGAAAATATCGCAACTGCATTAGCCCAGGCATCAGATGGAAGTCTTGGAGTGATTTCTGGGGGAGTTTTAGGTTGCCCCTTGTTGAAGGTCGCTCATGTTCGTGATCGGAAAGACTCGCAGCAAGATGTGTCTTATTGCCCAAATAACGAGCGACTTGTGCACGATCATGTTTCAAAAGTAGATGCCATTGTCATAGTCGCTGGTGTGGCGAACCAGTGGGCCTATCAATACGCCGGATCTGATGTTTGGGTTGAACCCGATTCAGATCAATACAAAGCCGACCTCGACAAATTTTTAGAGGATATTGAAGCAATCGTTGCTCCAAGGGGGCTACCAGTTTTGGTTTTTGAAACTCCACCTGTTCGCGATAATCCCGAAATTCTTGGGGACGACATTGCCGCACTTGTGCGGTGGGCTGGCGTGATCAATGAATGGGATTCAAACTGGCACTCAGTCAAGATGGTTCCGTATGCCGATGCTTTGAGTGACCCGAACTCTGAGGAAGGCAAGGCAGAGAGACCAGACGGTGTTCATCTTGCCGAAGATTTTGGCCGTGAACTTGCTCGTGTCACGTTGATTCCACGTTTGCGGGATAAGTACTTCGACACCCTCGACGAGATGAACCAAAATGGTTGTCGGTCAGCCGACACGAAAAGTTTGGATATAGAACTATGCCGAGTGGCTCACTAGCCGGGTGAATTTAAGCCACGACAAATTTGCGAGTGTGCCAACCGGTCGCTCCGTCCGGAGCCACACTTGTGACAGTTTCGGTTTGGGTATAGCCACTCTTGTCGGTAGCCCGAACCTGCGCCGAATGTTTTCCGCTTGTGGCAACCCATTCACATGTCCAAAGTCGCCACGTGTCGTCGCTCAGATCTTCGGACAAGGTGGCTTCAATCCACTCGCCTGTATCGATTCGTACTTCAACTTTTTCGATACCAGTGTGTTGAGCCCAAGCGACTCCAGCAATCTTGTTGACCCCTGGTTGTAGTTCTTGATTCTTGCGCGGGACGTCAATGCGCGACTGTGTTTTAATGGGCGCATCACGCGACCAGCCGAGGGGAACCCAGTAGCCCTCAGCGTCGGACCATTTATTGATCTCTATCTCTTTGATCCATTTTGTCGCCGATACATATCCGTATACGCCTGGGACGATCAATCGCGCAGGGAATCCGTGTTCAAGGGGGAGTGGTTCGCCGTTCATGCCGATCGCCAACATTGCATCGCGACCGTCGAGTGCAACTTCGATGGGGAATCCGCTGGTCCAACCATCGATACTGCGACTGAATACTTGCTCTGCCTCGCTATTGACACCGGCTCGCTCAAGAAGGTCCTTGAGAAAAACACCTTGCCAAACTGCATTGCCGATATACGGGCCACCAACATCATTTGATACGCAACAAATCGTGATGGTGCGCTCGACTTGTGGCATGTCCAGAAGGTCTTGATATGTGAGCTCAATGTCATTGTCGACCATGCCGTGAATACGCAATTTCCAGGTATCGAGATTGACATTAGGAAATGACAGTGCAGTATCGATGCGATAGAAATCGGCGTTTGGTGTGATGTATAAAAGTTCCCCAGGCTCGGCTTGGCCGTCATAAATGTTCGACGAATCAATAGCGGTCGGTAACGAATCAGGGATTTGGGCCTCGATCCGGTCAATGCGCTGTTGCTCACCATTTTGGGCCAAGGCACCAAGTACGACTGCACCTACGCTCGCCGATGAAGCCGTACGAATAAATCGTCGGCGATCCCACCCAAGGGGAGCCTGTGATTCGCTGGGGAAATGTTTGAGGAGCCACTGGTTATTGACTTGCCACAACATGACGAGGGCAATCGCAATACCAACGAGCGAGCCAATGCACGGAGCTGCAATTGAAACCCATGTCGAGCCAGTTCGTTCTGATGCACTGAGGGCGCCCAAGAAACTGAAGATCACAATTGCACCAACGAGAGGTGAAGGTGACTTGTTGCTGAATGACCCACTGATCAATGAAACAAGAATCAATACGATCACGATCCCGACCCGCAGGGCGGTCTTGTCATTCGTGCCAAACCAATCAATTGCTAATTCTTTGAGCCAGCGAGGTGTTCGATCAATAAACGAACTCCCAACAGCGTCGATGGGTGAGGCAACATTTCCAAGCGCTGCGACCACCATGCCAGTTGTGACGGCGAGAGCGCCAGCAACTAATCCAACTAACGCCGAAATTTTCCGACTGGGATTGACCTGCAACCCAGCAGAGGATTGCGGCGCGTTCGGATCAATCTCACGTTTGGTTGAAAGATCCTGATCATTCATACAACAACAGTCTGCTACCTAAAACTCCGACGATGTCGGATTGAGGCTGGATGAATTCAGAGTTTGTGACGTTCAGCGAGCAGCTATTGGCGCGTAGTCGCGAGCTTCGACGCCGGTATACCACTGACGTGGACGGCTGATCTTTTGATCTTTGTCGGCCAGCAGTTCTTGCCAGTGTGCCAACCAGCCAACAGTGCGGGGGATGGCGAACAAGACCGTGAACATTGATACGGGGAAACCCATGGCCTGATAAATAAGGCCGGAGTAGAAGTCAACGTTCGGGTACAGCTTGCGATCGGCGAAGTACGGATCGCTGAGAGCGGTCTCTTCAAGCTTGAGCGCAATGTCAAGAAGCGGATTCTTGCCAGTGACTTCGAAAACGTCGTAGGCAGTCTTCTTGATGATGGTCGCGCGCGGGTCGTAGTTCTTGTAGACGCGGTGACCAAAGCCCATCAATCGGCTGCCTTTGCCACTCTTCACTTCTTCGATGAAGGCGGGAACATTCTCGATTGAGCCGATGTCCTCAAGCATGCGCACAACTGCTTCATTGGCACCACCGTGTAGTGGGCCGTAGAGTGCTGACGCTGCTGCTGCTGCTGAGGTGTACGGATCGGCATGACTTGAGCCCACAACGCGCATGGCGGTGGTGCCACAGTTTTGCTCGTGGTCGGCGTGCAAGATGAATAACACGTCCATGGCCCGCTCGAGGCGTGGATCGATGTTGTATTCGCCGACCTTCCACATCATGTTTAAGAAGTTCCCGGGGAACGACAAATCGTTATCGGGGTAGACGAATGGAAGTCCAGCAGAGAAGCGATAGGCCATTGCGGCCAGAGTTGGTGTCTTGGCAACCATGCGCAAAATTTGCTTCTCACGACTGGCCTGATCTTCAATTTCTTTGGCATCGTTATAGAAGGTTCCGAGTGCAGCAAGTGAGCTGACAAACATGCCCATGGGATGTGCGTCGTAGTGGAATCCGTCGACGAAACGCTTTCGCATATTTTCGTGGATGTAGGTGTGGTGAGTGACTTCGTTCTTCCAGTTGGCGAGTTGAACTGCATCAGGAAGTTCGCCATTGAGGAGAAGGTACGCGACTTCAAGGTAGGTGCTCTTTTCGGCGAGCTGCTCGATCGGGTAGCCGCGGTAACGCAGGATTCCCTTGTCGCCATCGAGATATGTGATGGCACTCTTGCAGGCTGCTGTCTGCATGTAAGCCGGATCGTAGATGTACAGCGACGGATCTAATTCGCGTACTGCTGAAGCGGGGAAAACCCCTCCGGTGATCGGGACTGTGATTTGCTTGCCCGTGCGGTCGTCAATGATTGTGATGGTCTCGGACACCGAGATCGTCCCCTTGTATGTAGGACCCGTTGTTCGGGTCGGTCGTCGTTTGGAGGCTTGCTCCTCCGCTATGCAGGATAATCAGTTGCGGGGGTCAACTAGGTACTTGCACGGTGAAGTCTGAGATTTCTTCGCAGTTCAGATGTCTCAAAGTGGCGTGTTGTCGTGCTTCTTGCCCCGAAAGGCTTCTCGCTTGTCAACGAGGGCGTCAAGGGCCGCACAAATGGCCGAACGGGTGTTGGCTGGCTCAACAACAGCGTCAACGTAGCCCCGTTCGGCAGCGACATACGGATTGAGTAAGCGTTCTGAGTAATCGGCCTCAAAGGCGGCCTTTTCTTCGGGGGTGGCGCGCCGTTGCAAGATGGCAGCTGCTTGGCCAGCGCCCATGACTGCGAGTTCGGCCCAGGGCCATGCAAGACAGAGGTCGTTGCCCATCTTCTTTGAGTCCATCACGATGTAGGCGCCGCCATAACTTTTGCGCAAGATGATGCAGATGCGGGGAACTGTCGCTCGGCCGTAGGCAAAAACGAGCTGAGCTCCATGGCGAATCATCCCGCGCCATTCGAGATCTTTTCCGGGATAAAAACCTGGTGTATCGACGAGTGTGATGATTGGAATGTTGAACGCATCACAGAACGACACAAACCGTGCACCTTTTTGCGAAGCAGGAATATCAAGTGTTCCAGCGAGAGCTACGGGTTGATTGGCAACAATGCCAACTGGTCGACCTCCAAAGGTTGCAAAACAGGTCACCAAGTTGGCGGCCCATCGCGGTTTGAGTTCTAAGAAGTCTCCGTCGTCGGCAAGTGAACGAATCACACTTCGTACGTCATAACTTCCGGTTGATGTTGCGGGGATCACATCACCGGCTTCGGGTGTCAGGCGATTATTGTCGTCGTCGGTTTCCCAAAGAGGTGGTTCTTCATCGAGATGATTCGGGAAATAAGCAATCAAGTTTTCAACGAAAGCAATGGCAGCTTCGCGATCGGCGGCAACAGCCGTTGCAGCTCCAGTGTATTTTTCATGGGCAGAAGCGCCACCGAGTTCGGCGTTGTCGATAGGAACGCCAGTGAACTCAGTAACCATTGATGGTCCAGACACAAACGCGTAGGCCTGCTCGGTCATGATCACGTGATCGGCGATACCGAGCAACAATGCTGGCCCCGATACAGCAGGTCCATCAACGATGATGATCGTCGGAACAATGCCCGAACAATCGGTGAGTGCTTTGGCGGCAAGCCCCCAACTATGAAGGGCCGAGAATCCTTCACGTAAGTCGGCACCCGACGACGCCATGACGGCGACTAGTGGAAGCCGAGCGTGTACCGCGGCGCGGGCGGCGGCGGAAATCATTGATGATGCGTCAGATGACAAAGCACCTCGGTGATCATCAGCGGTGACTTCAAGCCACACCACTTGGCGGCCGTTGAGATCTCGAATATCGGCTTGGGCGACGCCCGGCACTTTCGATCTCAACGCCACTGGCTTCACGAGTTCTACAGTACGCCCTACTGAGTCTTGAGAGGGAATGCTTCAGCGCCGACATGTAAGCCAGGTTGACGACCGCCGCGTTGATTAATGAGTTCACGCGCCAGGTTGAGTGCTTCGCGCGTCGGCGGGCCCGGACGAGGTCGTTTGCGTTGAACCCAGCCGACGACTCGCCGCGGAAGGCCTGGAACAGTGATTCGCGAGAATTCGCCAGTGAGCCAGTTGGGGATAGCGGTGGCCGGAACAATTGCAGCCCCGAAA
>Ga0194055_10001380_pt1 | contig 19783 bp, 23 predicted proteins | sample SepL449m_MetaG_FD_155482 | JGI IMG/M metagenome (GOLD analysis project Ga0194055, IMG submission 155482) | Anoxic zone freshwater microbial communities from boreal shield lake in IISD Experimental Lakes Area, Ontario, Canada - Sep2016-L442-9m | ecosystem: Environmental > Aquatic > Freshwater >...
TGTCGCTTTCGCGATTGCAAACATGAAGATGAACCTGAGTGCGCTGTACAAAGTGCAATTAGTGGCAACACTCTTTCGCCGTTGCGTCTGAGCAGCATGAAGCGACTCATTGCGGAAGAAGTTGCGTTGGAAGAAGAGCAGCGTGAACGAGAAAAAGCGAGTGATCGGCGTGGTTTTCGCAAACCAAAAACAACTTAAATAGTTATTACCGCTTGTGTCGTGCACGACGTACTACCGTTAAGGAATGCCCCAAACCCTTGTTGTGCTAGCTGCTGGAATGGGTTCGCGCTATGGCGGGCTGAAGCAAATTGACCCTATGGGCCCATCGGGTGAGACCATTCTCGACTATTCGGTGTTCGACGCACTGCGCGCAGGTTTCAGCAAAGTTGTTTTCATTATTCGCCCCGACTTTGAGGCCGACTTTCGCAATAATGTTTCGTCAAAGTTTGAGCATCTTGTTGATGTGGAATACGCATTTCAAACGCTCGACAATTTGCCGAGTGGTTGGAGCGTTCCTGCAGGCCGTGAAAAACCATGGGGAACCACGCATGCCATTTTGTGTGCTACTGATGTGGTGAAGGAAAATTTTGCTGTCATCAACGCCGATGATTTCTATGGTCAAGAGTCGTATGTTGTTTTAAATAACGAACTCGCTGGGGTTGATTCTTCAGCGAATACTTTTTCTATGGTGGGCTTTACTTTGCGCAAAACGTTGTCCGACCATGGGTCGGTGGCACGTGGCGTGTGTACAACTAATGAAAATGCGCTTCTCACCCACATTGATGAAATGACAAACCTCAGCCGCCAGGGGAATGGCGCTATTTACACGCACGAAGATGGCAGCGTGGTGAGCCTCACCGGCGATGAACCTGTGTCGATGAACATGTGGGGTTTCACCCCGCGGTTGTTCGACCACCTCGACCGTGTCTTTCAGGAGTTCCTGCGCTCATCGGGAACTGAATTGAAAAGTGAGTGTTTTATTCCTTTGACCGTGGGCCAACTCATTACTGAGAAACACGTCACGTGCAAAGTGTTGCGCAGTAATTCCACGTGGTTTGGTGTGACGTATAAAGAGGACAAGGAGATCGTCCAGGGGTCAATTGCGGCTCTTGTTGAAAAAGGAAAATACCCAAAGAGCCTGTGGGGCTAGTTTTGCCTTCGTAGTCATCAATCGCTACGCAGTACGGTAGAGACATGGATTTTGCACTCACACCTCGTTGCTTGGAATATCGTGAAAAATTGCTCGCCTTTATGGACGAGATGATTTACCCCAATGAGGAACTGTATGAAGAGCAGTTGCGTGAAGCGGGTAACCCACACGCTCAGCCGCCCATCATGGAAGAACTCAAAAAAGAAGCCCGCAAGCGCGGACTTTGGAACCTTTTCCAACCACATAAAGAGTGGGGTCCTGGTTTAACAAACGCCGAGTATGCACCGTTGGCAGAAATTCTTGGCCGTTCGAGCATGGCCTCTGAATCGTGCAACTGCAATGCGCCCGATACGGGCAACATGGAAGTTCTCACCATGTTCGGAACTCCTGAACAACAAGATATGTGGCTGCGCCCATTACTTGAAGGTGAAATTCGTTCTGCATTTGCCATGACCGAACCTGCAGTTGCTTCCAGTGACGCCACCAATATTTCACTCAGCATTGAGCGCGACGGTAACCACTACGTATTGAATGGTCGCAAGTGGTGGACCTCAAATGCATTCCATCCCAATACGAAAATTCTCATTGTGATGGGTAAGACCGACCCGAAGGCTGCGCCGCACCAACAGCAGAGCCAAATTTTGGTTCCTATCGATACACCAGGCGTTACCTTGAAGCGCAACCTCACCGTGTTCGGTTACATCGACCAAGAAGGTCACGCCGAAACCATTTTTGACAACGTGCGTGTTCCAGTGAGCAACCTCATCGCCAATGAAGGCGACGGCTTCATGATTAGCCAAGCCCGTCTTGGACCTGGCCGTATTCATCACTGCATGCGCACCATTGGTGCTGCCGAGCGAGCGCTTGAAATGTTGTGTCAGCGCTCTTTGAACCGCACCACATTTGGAAAGCGTGTAGCAGAGCGTTCAAACATTCAAGACTGGATTGCTGAAGCACGAATTGATCTTGAGATGATTCGCCTCTTAACAATGAAAACTGCTTGGCTCATGGACACCGTGGGCAACAAGGGTGCGCGTACAGAAATTGCGGCAATTAAAGTTGCCGCCCCAGTAATGGCGCTCAAAATTATTGACCGTGCCATTCAAGTGCACGGTGCGGGTGGCATTAGCCAAGACTTCCCACTGGCACGCATGTACGCACACATCCGTTCACTGCGTTTGGCCGACGGCCCAGACGAAGTGCACAAAATGACTATTGCGCGTGCAGAGCTTCGCAAGTACGACCCATCATTTCGTACCGACGGTGTGAGCACTATTGCCCCCGGCGGTGGCAGGGGCTAGTTCTAGCCCCACCATGGCCCCTCCGGTACCCGAGGCACCAACAAATGTTGTTGCGTGGTGAATATCGGCAAATTGCTTCACTATGGCAAGACCTAAACCAGATCCAGGCATTGCTCGTGTTGCTGCTGCACGGTAAAAACGATCAAAGACAAATTGACGATCTTCAGGTGCAATACCTGGGCCCGAGTCGTGCACTTCAATGCGCGTTCCTTTAATGAACACGTCAACTTTGCTTCCGGCAGGGCTGAACTTAAGGGCATTGTCGATGAGATTCGAAAGTGTTCTGTCGAATTGAGCAGGGCGCACCATCACCTGTCCTGGTGAGGTGGAGTGCAGTTCTACAACGCGACCAGAACGACGTTGCGCGCGTTCGGCAACTTCTTGCACGGCTTCGGCAATTTCAATTAAGACCGGATCTTCAGATGACCTTTGGTCTGATGCAAGTGCAGATAGTTCGCTTGAAAGCGCGGTGAGCTCATCAATTTCAGCTCGGATGTCGTGGATAATTGCATCGCGAGTGTGCTGCGGTAAATCTGGGCGCTCAAGCAATTCTGAATTTGCCCGCAAGCTGGTGAGAGGTGTGCGCAGCTCGTGACTTGCGTCTTGAACCAATTGCTTTTGTTGGGCAACTGAATGACCGAGTGCTTGCAACATGGTGTTGAAACTAGAAACCAGGTCGGCAACTTCGCCACTTGCCTTAATGTCGATGAGGTGGGATGTGTCTTGGGTAGAAGCAATTTCCACGGCAGTCGCCGACAACTGTTCAATGGGTTTGCTCGTACGGCGTGCAATGAACCATCCAGCCGCAGCTGCCATCACAATGCCACCGAAGCCAAACACGATGAGCCACGTACGCATTCCTGCTCGCGCATCTTCAATATCGGTAATGTCGCGGCCGAGTTGTAATGCGCCCCCACTGGGCAATGACACGGTAAGTACGCGATATGAACTACCTGCAACGGTGGTGTTGTATAACAAGCTCAACCCATCGGTTGTGCTGTGTGCGAGTTCTAACTCTTCAGCTCGTACTGCTAATTCAGATGGGCCAAGACTTGCCAAAATAGTTCCATCAATTCCGATGACTTGTGTAATGGCGTCAAACTCAGGCTGTAAAAGTGTGGGTCCGAGTGGTGAAGACATGCGGCCTGGGAAACGTGGCTGATCAAAGCTGCGGTTGATTTCACGTACGATTGCACTAGCGCGGGCCGATAATGATGCATCTACCTGCGAACGCAACTCATGGCTCGCAATGATGTAGGCACCAGCAGCAAGGGTACCTACAGCCACAAATGCAATTCCGCCAGTAGCGATGGCCAGACGTGAACGCAAACTCATGAGTTAGGCCTTCACCGTGTAGCCAACTCCACGAATGGTGTACACCACTCGCGATTCGCCGCCTTCTTCAGTTTTGCGGCGTAGGTAGCCGATATACACGTCGAGTGATTTTGAGCCAGTTTCAAAATCAAAACCCCAAATTTCTTCGTAGAGCTGTTCGCGCGTCACAACGAGACCAGTGCGCAGCATCAGTGCTTCCAAGAGGTCAAATTCGGTTTTCGTTAAACTCAGCGGCCGATCACCTCGAAGTACTTCACGACGTGCGGTATCGAGCGAGAGATCGCCAACACGTAACACCGCAGTTGCATCTGCAGGCTCACGGCGTCGCAAGAGTGCGCGTACGCGTGCAAGCAGTTCGTCAATAGAGAAGGGCTTCACTAAATAGTCGTCGGCACCGGCATCGAGCCCGGCAACGCGGTCGTTCACCTCGTGCTTGGCAGTGAGAAGCAAAATAGGAACACGAATGCCTCGTGTACGCACTTCGCGACACACGGTCATGCCATCGGCAAAGGGCATCATGACATCCATCACCACAACATCGGGCGGTGTTTTCGTAATGAAGGCAAGCGCAGCAGCACCGTCATTGACCATGCTGACGCGATAACCCTCTAACTCCAATACGCGTTGAACCGCAGAACGCACTGCTGGGTCATCTTCTGCGATCAATACATGTGATGGAACCAGAGCCATTCCAGATTTTTGCGACGAGGGCATGTTGATTACGGTACTCAGCCCTATTGCCGACCGCTTACCACTAGGGGTGCATTCTTTAGCAATATTTACTATTGGCTTCATCAACCACGCTGACAGCAAGATCGAAACCGGTGGTAACAAGTCGAGAACGGATGGCTGCCTGTGAGCACACCACAACACACGAAATATTGGTGCTGCGTAATTTGCCAGCGAAACCCATCAGAATTCCGATGCCCGCATCATCGAGCAAGGTGAGATCGTTGACGTTGATGACAAAGGGCGCACTGGGGTGTTCTTGGCTGGCCTTATTTAACATGTCGCTGAGATGAGGCAGGGTAGACAAGGTGACTTCGCCGCCGAGGCGGACCACAGCCACGCCTTCATGGAATATGACCTCAACGCGTAATTGCATGAGGTGACAATATCGGCTTTACGCTACGGCTCGGTCAGCATGGCAACATGTGCCCGCAATGTAATGGACGGAATGAAAGGGCCAAGTAGAGGGAGCGATGTGTTTTCCTTGAATGTCAGAGAAACCTGCGTGATGCCATCGGAGTTAGTGGCAACAACAGCCGATGTTGAAAAGCCATTTTGAGCAACGATTTCTTGTGCAGCAGTTTGCGGGTTGGGTGAAACAGAAGCGAGCCGAGCCGCATCGCGAGCCACTTCCCACAGTGCGAGTTGCTGCCGCGCGACAATGGCAAATTGAGCAATGAGCATGACAAAAACAACAAGCAAGGGAAGTGCTAGGGCAAATTCAATTGTTGCTTGGCCCCGTTCATCATTGCTCTTTGCCAGCATTCACTAGCCAACTTCTACGGTTGCTTTATCGACAACTTTGTTAAAGACGTTGTCGAAGAGTTCGCCGATACGGCCAGCGCCACCACCAGCTGTTGCCCAAGTAATAACAAGAACGGCAATGACGGCAGCGGCAAGAAGAATGAGTGCGTATTCGGTAGTTGCCTGGCCGTCGTCGTCGTGCTGTTGTCCAAAGAAGTGCTGAACAAAACGCTGAATATAGAAGTTGCTATAAAAGATCATGGTGCCTCCATTTAGTGAATTAGCTCAAAGTGAGCGAGGAAAGTGCCCCAACGAGAATCGGCACGATGCTGAGAGTGACAAAAGAAGGTAAAACACAGACCACGAGGGGGAACGACAAGCGGATGGGAAGTTTCGCAGCATCTTCTTGTGCAATGCGCCGTCGTTCACTGTGTGCTTCATGAGATAGCCGTTCAAGTAAAGGCGCAAGGGGTAATCCATCGCGCTCTGAAGCGGCGAGTGCGTTCACAACCCCAGTTGCCCCATTGCCGAAGTATCTAGTGAGAAGTGGCAATGCATCGATGAACCTGAGGTGGGCTTCACTCGATTTCAGTACTTCATTGACAGCACTGCGCACAACAGGTTGGGCCCACTGTGACATGGCAACAAAACTCTGGTGGGTGCTGTTGCCACTTTTGAGCAGCACAACTAATAGATCAATAAAATCGATGAACGCATAAGTAGATGCGTGCACTTTGCGCAAAGACAGCTTCTTCATCCACCAGCGGCCAGTAAAATTGAGTGCACCGCCAACACCACAACACAACAAACCAATAGGCGTGGTGAAAAGTACTGTTCGCACGCTGTTGTTGGTAGCAACCATCATGGCGCCGAAGGCAAGCGGGAGCCACGACAATATGCGTGCTGAGAACAAAGCCTGAGCAGATTGGAGGCGACGTTCTTCATGAACAGAATGTCGTTCGCGTAATACCCAGCTGGCCCGCTCAAGGGCGTACCGCGTGCCGTATCCTCCGGCGCTCGCTGCAACAATTGCTTGAATTCCAAAAAGTATGTCGGCTGGAGTTTCGTCAACACTGGTCGTCATCAGTACTTCTTCCAGCGGTGCTCCAATGCGACAATGCAAAGCGAGGGGCTGAAAATGTTGCTGTAAATAAATAGGGAGTACGGGGAGAGAATTATTCACTGCTGCACGAAGTGAATGTCCCATATGAACGGAGCGTTCAATAGCGTCGAGAAAATCGGCAGTGATGAGCGATGGTGAAAGAGGCTGTTTCTTTCGAGGTAACTTTGGTCTTGCTCGTGTGGGTGGGGAAGATACCACTAGTTGTTGCGAGGAAAGAAGAGCATCAAAAATGCGCAGTCGTGTCCATTGCTTCACAGCACTGTGTTCTACAGCTAAGTAAAAAGACGCAAAATAGAGCACGAATGCAAGAGCTTGCATTACATCACCAGTGCAAGGTCGCCGTTACTTGGATGCAAGCTATGTGCAAGAACGCTTGTGCTGTAGGTTCCGTGGGTCGTGAGTACGTCACCAATTTCTACAACCTGAGCAACTCTGCGACTTCCCTGTGCGCACCGCTCCACAAAAACAACAATGTCGATTGCTGAAGCAATATATGAACGAACTGCTGCAAGGGGCCAATTGGGCGTTGCTTGCAGCACCATGCTCTCAATGCGGTGGAGTGCATCGGAAGCGCTGTTTGCATGGCAAGTAGACATTGACCCCGCGTGCCCGGTATTCATTGCTTGCAGCATGTCGAATGCTTCAGGGCCACGTACTTCGCCCACTATGAGACGGTCGGGCCGTAGCCGTAGGGCGTGACGCACTAAGTGACACAGTGAAATTTCGGGAATGCCCTCTGCCGATGATGGTCGCGATTCGAGGTACACCACATGCGGGTGGTTGACGGCAAGTTCGTTGGTGTCTTCTAGAACAACAAGGCGTTCGTTAGGGGGAACTTCACTTGCCAATGCGCTGAGCAAAGTTGTTTTCCCGGTTGACGTTGCTCCGGCTACAACAATATTGCGTCGTTGGTGCACAACAGAGTGCAAGAGGTCGGCCACGCGACCGTTGGCAAATGCGGAAATGTCGAGTGCGGTAGAAGCAAAGCGCCGGATGGTGAGGCATAGCCCATATGGACTGACCGGGGGAATTGCTGCACACAAGCGCGAACCATCGCCAAGGCGTGCATCGACAATGGGGGACGACAAGTCGATGCGCCGCCCAATAGGCGCAAGTAATCGTTCAAGGAGTGCAACTGCTTCACCAGGTTGCAGCGAGCCCACGCGTTCTAGACCCGTTGTGCGCTCCGCCCACACTTCCGTGCTGTTGTTGACAATAATTTCTTTCACGCACGGGTCATTGACAAGATCTTGCAGACCAGCAAAGTGAGGCACTGAAGAGTTTGTATGTTGCATTAAAGAACTGACTTTTGTTGTGGGGGTAATGAGAGTGCATCAACCAAGCCGGAAAGACCCTCATTGAGTAATGCTGGAATACGACTGCTCAAGAGACCTGCATCAACTGCACGGGAAATGCTGGAGTCAACCTTGATGGTGGCAACGATGGGTGTTTTTAAAACGGTGGAAATATCTGTTGGGGTGAGTGCTCTTCCGGCCTCTTCAAGCACTATGAGGCCTTCGCATCGCAAGTATCCGTGGCTCATTTTGTTACTTGCTTTACGCAATGCCAGATAACACGGGCGTACCACGAGAAATGTTCGATCGACTATTTGCGAGAGGTGCTCATTGATTTCAGTGGTTCCTGCATCAATGACCACTGGCGCGTCGTATGCAAGAAGTTGGTTGGCAACTTCTTTCCAGTTGTGTTCAACGGGAGTGCGTAACTCACGTGGGGCGAAGGAAAGTAATTTGAGTGAAGCATTGACATCGACGGGTTTCGTATCGGGTGGGTCGGGAATACCAAGTGCCGGTGCGAGTTCGCCGGCAAGGTCAACGATGTATCCACCGCCTCGGTGTTGGGCAGCGAGCATCATTGCGAGTGCGGCACTGGTAATGGTGGCTCCGCTGCCACCCTTAGGGGATCTACACACCACAATCATGGGTGCTCCTTTCACATGTTTTGGCCTCGAAATGGTGAGGTACTTCAATGTGTGAATTCAGGTGCGGTTTGTGGCAACAACTATTCATAAAGTCTCATTCAGTTGCAATACCCGATACTCTTTTCTCATGGAGGTGTCTGTGCGCCTGGTGGGCTCCGCCGCCTTCAAAGCGGTTGAGACGAGTGAACCTCGTCTGGCGGGTTCGATTCCCGTCCACCTCCGCCAATCGTGGAAGTTATTTCTGTGCGCGTTTTTGGGGTTCTGGTTTTTGAGCCCGGCAAGTAGTGCGCACGCCGACCCTGCGCGGCCCGGTAATACGCGCAGCGTTGTTACACAGGTATCGCCAGCTTCCAATGCAATTGAAGTTTCGATAGTTGGTGTTGATGCATTTGTGAAAATGAAAGTGCACGCTGGCCATAGTGCTGAAGTCATTGGTTACGACGAAGAGCCATATTTACGTATCGACGAAAAGGGTCGAGTGTTTGAGAATTCATGGTCGCCCACAGTTGTTATCAACAAAACGCGTTATGGAACAGGCAGCACGAGTCCTACCAATTATGAGAAAACAGACAAACCAATCTGGCGCCAAATAGCCAATAACGGTGAAGCAATTTGGCACGACCATCGTGTGCATTGGATGAGCCCGCTGAAGCCGGCGGTCATCAATGCCAATGGGTTAGTGCAAGATTGGCAAATTGATATGAAAGTCGATGGCGCTACTACTGCAGTGCTGGGAAATTTGTACGTTGAAGATGCGCCAGGCTCGTGGTGGTGGCTACTCGTCGTTCCTGGCGCGGCCAGTGTGTTGTTGATGAAAAAGAAGTTGCGCCAAGCTGTATTGGTAATTGCTAGTGCTGCATTTATGGTTTTAGGAATAGTTCAATATTTTTCATTGCCAAGCCCCGCCCGTGCCACGCCGTCACTCATTGCGTTGGGTGGAGTTGCGCTATTGCTTGCACTGGTGGCAATGACACTACGTAGTGAAGAATTTGTAGCAGCATTTTCCACCGCATCTGGTGTGGCAGTAGTAATTGCAGTAGCGCTACATTGCAATCAAATGAATCATCGCTTTGTGCCCGGGATGGGCGATGCGTGGTGTATCAGAGCAATTCTTCCTCTTGCACTTGGTATTGGAGCGATGGCTCTTTGGCACGGGCTCAATGCATTGTTGCGCATACCGCAACCTTTGGTGAATGAAAGCTAAAGAAGCTTAAACAGCAAGAAGGTCGCGTGCGCCGGTGTCGCTCGATGGGTGGCGCAACTTGCTCATTGCACGAGCTTCAATTTGGCGAATGCGCTCACGTGTGAGGTTGAAGTGGTCGCCCACTTCTTCTAACGTGCGTGGTTCGCCGCGGTCGAGACCAAAGCGCAATTTCAAAATTTCGCGTTCGCGCTCGTCGAGTGGAGCAAGAAGGCGCTGAATTTCTTCTGGCAACAATGCTGTAGCGGCAACTTCGAATGGCGACTCTGCTGAGCGGTCTTCCACAACATCACCAAGTTCAGCGTCGCCATCTTCACGCAATGGTTCAGACAATGAAAGAGGTTCAGCAGCAAAGCGCAGTGCCTCGGTGACTTTGTCTTCTGGCATTTCCACTTCTTTAGAAAGTTCAGCCAAAGTTGCAGGGCGACCATATTTCAATTCGAGTCGTGAGCGAGCCTTTTGCAAACGTGCAAGAGTGTCGCCTGCGTGAACCGGAAGACGAATGGTGCGGCCAGTGTTGGCAATACCGCGGGTGATGGCTTGACGGATCCACCATGTTGCATACGTAGAAAATTTAAAACCTTTGCGCCAGTCGAATTTTTCAACAGCGTGCATGAGACCGAGGTTGCCCTCTTGAATGAGGTCGAGAAGTGGTAAGCCAGATGCTTGGTACTTCTTGGCAATAGACACCACGAGGCGCAGGTTGGATTGCACGAAGGCGCGCTCGGCGGTTTCGCCTTCTTTGGCGGCGCGCTTTAATTCGCGCTTCTTGGTAGGCGAGAGAGTTTTTTCTGTTTCGGCAAGTTCAACTTGCGCTTCTTTGCCAGCTTCGATGGCTTTGGCTAAACGAACTTCGTCGTCTTTGGTGAGCAGGGCGTATTGGCCAATGTCGGTGAGATATAGCCGAACAAGGTCTTCCTCATCGCGGTCGACACGGTCCTTAGCCATGAATGCTCCCTCTCAGCCCAATATTCCCCAGCGGGGAACCCGCCTTACGATACCGACGCCATGTGGCGTGGCAACCATGATTGAGCCGATTTCTGTAACGTGGGGGATATGGCGAATCCACTATTGAACGAGAAGTCAATGAAGCAGGCAGCACAGCGTGGCTGGGCAGCCTCAGAAGCCGATGCAGGCTTGGCGAAAGGTGCACAAACCACCATAATTCCGCCTCTTTCCGATGGTCCGGTGAGCCCCTGGGGAGGAACCCATGCAGCCGGAGAAACCATGACCGCAAGTGGGGCGGCAACTGCCACTTTGACGCTTTTGGCACTTTTGGTGGGCGCGGCAACTTTCGGTTGGAGTCTGGTGAGCGAGCCTGTGGCTGGCCAGGTGCAGTTCCCAGCCTGGATTATTGCTGGCGTGCTTATTGGTTTGGTGTGTGCTGTGGGTGCAAGCTTTCGACCTCAGTATGCGCGCGTACTTGGCCCGGTCTATGCCATTGCCGAAGGTGTAGTTGTTGGTGCTGTTTCACGTGTGTACAGCATTGAGTACAGCGGCATTGTTGTGCAAGCAGTTGGTGCAACCCTCGGAGTTTTTGTTGCCATGTTGGTGATGTATCGCACCGGCATCATTCGCGTGAACGATAAATTTCGTCGCGTAGTAATGAGTGCCATGGTGGGCTTGCTCATTTTTTATGGCGTGTCATTTCTCTTCAACTTGCTTGGCGCAAACATCACGTTTTTCAAGGACGCAAGTTTGCTGGGCATCGGATTCAGCATTTTTGTCGCTGGTCTTGCTGCAGCAAACTTGGCACTCGATTTCGACTTCATTGAGCGCGGTGAAAAAGAGGGACTACCAAAACAAATGGAGTGGTATGCAGCACTCGGTGTTGTTGTCACACTCGTGTGGTTGTATCTCGAAATACTTCGCTTGTTGTCGAAGTTGCGCGATCGCTAGAGCGAGGAAATACTGCGCACCGTAGGTTGCGCGGCAAGGAGTTCGCTCGGAATTTCCTGACCCGTGGTTTCACAGGTCCAGTACGTGCCGGCTTCGAGGCGGGCGAGAGCTGTTTCTACGTCGGCGAGATCTTTCTCTATGGTGTCGAGGTCGACGGCGTCGAGGCTGATTTCTGGGGCTGACGATGCAAACTCATTTTCCATAGGGCAGAGGTTAGTACTTCTCTTGCCGTTGCAGATAGTGTTGCTTTCTATGTCAAGTGCACCAGCTTTCCCACCTTTCGACGGATCCGCCCCACAGCAACAAAAGTTTGCGGCTTACCCTGAAATGGGTATCGACCCAGCCAAGCGCTACACCGCAACGATGGAAACATCAATGGGCACAATGGTCATTGCTCTCGACCCCATCAAGTCTCCAAAGACAGTAAACAGTTTTGTATTTCTTGCGTTGAATCATTATTTCGACGGCATTATTTTCCACCGCATCATCAATGGTTTTGTTTGCCAAGGTGGCGACCCAACAGGCACCGGCACCGGTGGCCCGGGTTACCGATTTGAAGACGAACTTCCTGCAGCTGGTCAGTACCAAGTGGGTTCGTTCGCTATGGCAAACGCTGGGCCAAACACAAATGGCTCACAGTTTTTCATTATCTCCGGACCCGATGGTTGCCGCTTGCCTCCTGCATATGCATTGTTTGGCCAAGTTGTTAAAGGTCTCGAAGTAGTTGACGCAATGCAAAAAGTTGCAACCGGTTCTGGCGATCGTCCAAAAACCGACGTGGTCATCAACTCGGTCACCATTACTGTCGCCGACTAATTCGTGGCTCCGCTCGTTGCAGTTGCGGGTCGCACGGCAAGTGCGGGGAAAGTTTCTCGCGATGCAGCAACTTTTGCTGGGCAACGCTATTTAGATGCACTTCTTCGTGCCGGTGGAGAACCTTTCGTTGTTACACCACGTGAGTTAACTGCTGATTTTGCACAAGAAATAATGAGCACCTGCGATGCATTGTTGCTGATGGGCGGGCCCGATGTCGACCCAGCGTTATATGGACACGAGCCTCACTCGCGTACCTATGGTGTGAATGCTTTGCAAGATCACTTTGAAATCTCTTTATTACGTGCAGCGATGTTGCTCAATAAACCAGTACTGGCTGTGTGCAGAGGAATCCAATTAGTCAATGTGGCACTAGGTGGAACCTTGCACCAACACATTGATGACGACACCACGGTTGCGCACAAGCCAGTAAACTTTCCCGACGGTGAAGAATTTGCCGTTCATTCGGTGCGTATTGCTGAAGGTTCACATGTACATCGTGTTGTTGGTGCAACTGATATTGACGTTGCATCATTCCATCATCAAGTAATTGATGAACTTGGCGAAGGCCTTGCAGCAGTTGCGTGGTCGAGTGATGGATTCATTGAGGCAGTAGAACACACCAGTAGTTGGTTACTCGCAGTGCAATGGCACCCAGAAGATACGGCCGCGCACGACCCGTACGCGCAGGCTCTTTACGATGCAGTAGTAGGTGCAGTTAAGTCGCCATCAATTGCCCAGCGAAATGTACGTGTAATCACATCGCCTAAGGGTTGAGCAACAACAAACTCCGTGAGGGGAAGATACGGAAGTCGTAGCGGAAAGCGCGACCATGCAGGAAGAAGCGAGACTGCTGCAGCTGCGATAAGTGAGTATGCAGCGCGTGCAGGAAATTCAAGTGGCGGTTGAATAATGAGGTATCGCGCAGCATCGCGTGCTTCTTTTGTTGATTTCAATTCACTGCGGAACTCAGCAAGTTGTTTACGTAACTCAGCTTCAGTTGTGGGTGGGTTCGGTACACCGAGTGCGCTTGCGATGACCGACATGTCGGCCACGTAGCCGTCGCGATCTTTCTGGTCGAGAGTCGTGGCTCCGTAGCGTTGGTAGGCGCAGAGAAAACTATCGACTTCGGCAACATGCACCCACAACAAAAGGTGCGGGTCATTTGCCGAGTACGGGCGACCATCGGATGCCACCCCAGTAACACGCTCGTGAACTGCGAGCACACGGTTAACGGCTGCTTGCGCCACGTCGGCTGTGCCAAAACTGGTAGATGCCAAAAAGTCGGCAGTGCGCTGCAAGCGGCCCCAGGGGTCGGCCTTGTAGTCGGAGTGAATAGCAACACCTGCCATGGCAAGTGGGTGCAGCGATTGGAAGAGGAGTGCCCGTAATCCGCCAATAAACATCGAGGCGTCACCATGAACGCGGTAAATGGGTCGGTCGGGAGTAAACCAGCGCGGGCCGGGGGCCGACATGAGGTCTTGAGCTTTGGTGGCACTGTCGGGGCCCACCACGCGTTCACGAATATTGTTCGCGATGAGTTGGCGTACCGATTCAATGCACTCGGTGAGCTCAATGGATGCCATGGGGTTATCTTGACAGCGTACGCTTCACTTATGTCGTCTCCAGGTGAAGAAAACATACCCCAGTCGGAAAAAAATCGAGTGGGGTCAACTCGTTGGCTCATTCGTGCAGCCATCATTTTTTGGGGTGGATTCTTGGTGATGGTGGCAACACGCCATTCCATTAACCGCTTAACAAGCCTCTTTATTTTGCTACTGGTTTCTCTCTTTTTGGCATTTGCCATTGAACCAGGTGTGAACAAATTAGAGGCACGTGGATGGAAACGCGGTCGGGCAACTATTGGCATTGTGCTGAGTGTTGTAGTGATTGCCGTGGCATTCTTGGCATTGTTTGGAACTCTTGTTGCAAGTCAAATGGCCGACCTCTTGCAGAACAGCGAAAAATATGTAAATGAGTCGGTGTCATTTATTAACGACACGTTCAATGCAAACATTGACCCACAAGAAGTCAACGCCAAAATTTCCGACCCCAAGGGTCCGGTTCAAAAATTTATTAATTCACAGCAAGACAAAGTGGTCACATTGTCAGTAAAAGCACTGGGTGCACTTTTGCAAGCATTTTCTGTTTTGCTTTTCACCTATTACATCGTTGCCGATGGTCCAAAGATGCGACGAGCGTTGTGTTCCCGATTAGCGCCCGACCGACAACGCAGGGTGCTGAATGGTTGGGAAATAGCGGTGAATAAAACTGGCGGATATTTGTATTCGCGAGCCCTACTCGCTTTACTGTCGAGTTTTTTCCATTGGATTGCATTTCAAGCAATTGGCACGCCAGCACCTATTGCAATGGCGCTATGGGTGGGCGTGGTGTCGCAGTTCTTGCCAGTAGTAGGAACATATGTGGCGGGAGTGCTACCAATCATCCTGAGCTTTGTGAATCACCCAGCGTCAGCGTTGTTCGTCGTTGGGTTCATTGTGATTTATCAGCAAATAGAGAACTACCTCTTTTCGCCGCGCATTACTGCTCGCACCATGGAACTGCACCCAGCGCTTGCTTTTGGTTCTGCTATAGCCGGCGCCGCAGTACTGGGGCCGGTAGGCGCTGTCCTTGCGTTACCCGGGGCCGCAATGATTCAAGCAATTGCTGGCGAATGGGGAACACGTCATGAAGTAGTAGAGAGTCCACTTACTTACGTTGTGCCGCCAAAAGAGCGCATCCGACGCGCAAAGAAAAATCGCAAGTCGTAATGCCCATACCTTTTGTGCCTGCTCTCGAGAATGTTCAATATGGTTCATGTGAGCAGGTGTCTCCTCTTATTCGGCGCGTCATTGCCAATAACCCTTCAAAATTCACATATCGCGGTACGGGTACGTACATCGTGGGTAATGGTGATGTTGTCGTTATCGACCCAGGTCCCATCCTTGGCTCTCATCGAACTGCATTAGAAAACGCTCTGCAAGGTGAACGCGTGGTGGGCATTGTGGCCACACATTGTCACGGCGATCATTCGCCACTTGCACAGTGGATGAAAGAAACGTACGGAGCGCCAACTTATGCCTTTGGTCCGCACCCTCACTATGAAGTGGTTGCCAATGATGAAGACGACGAAGATGACAAAGATGATGTTGACGCATCGGGCTCAGAAACAGATGTTCGTGAACACGTAGATACCGCATTTGTTCCCGATGTATTCGTGAAAGATGGCGAGAAATTTCTTACGGTGGGTAGTTGGTCGCTCACCGGAGTGCATACCCCGGGGCACACATCAAATCATTTGTGTGTTGCACTCGATGCTGAAGAGGCACTCTTTACGGGTGATCACATCATGGGGTGGAGTACAACAGTGGTCACCCCTCCCGATGGAGACATGCGTGACTACTTTGCCTCGGTACGTAAGTTGCAGGCGCGTAACGACAAGGTGTTGTGGCCAACACACGGAAACCCCGTTACCGATCCGCAGCCCTTTTTGCGCGCATATTTGGAACATCGTGAGGAACGCGAAGCACAAGTACTTGCACAGGTACACGCTGGGGTGAGCACCATTAAAAAAATGGTGGAAGTGCTCTATGCCGATGTGCACAAGCAACTACATAAGGCTGCGGGCAGAAGTGTTTATGCGCATCTCATCAAGTTGAGTGAAGATGGTCTTGTTGTAGTTGCGAATGGCGGAACACCTTTGAAGAAAAGTGTCTACCTACCGAAGTAGTTCCAAGTTTGAACACTCGGGTATTGCTACTGTGAATCTGTGAAGATGCAGACACTCGTAAAATGGTTGGCCCCAGTTGGCGCCGTCATTATTTTTGGAGGGGTCGTCGCTGTCGCTGCTTCTGGCGAATCTTCTAACGAAGCTTCTACAACATCCACCACGTCGACAACTATTGTTTCTCCAACCACTACGACTGTTCCGGTTACCACCATTCCCGAAACCACCACGACAACCGCTCCTGGACCAACAACCACCACGGTGGTGGTGTATTCACGTGAGAACCCGCGACCAGTTCCCGAGAAGTCGGGCACCGGCAGGCGTATTGTGTTTGCAAACAAGGCGAACTGGGTATGGATTATTGAAGAAGATGGCACTGTTACTTTGTCGGTTCCCGTGTCGGGCCGAGAATTTGTACCCACTCCGAAAACCTACAAAGTATTTAGCAAGAGTGAATTCTCACAAAGCACTGTTTTCCCCGAAATTAAAATGAAGTGGTCAACTCGTTTTGCCATTAGTCCGAATGGCAAAAACACCATCGCATTCCATGAAATTCCTACTTGCGCATGGACCGGTGGCCACTGCAACAAAAAAGGCCTGATGCAAACAGAAGAACAACTTGGCACGTTTCAAAGTGGCGGCTGTATTCGAATGGCTTCGCGCGATGCGGAGTTCCTCTATAACTGGGTAGAAATGGGAACCAAAGTAGTAGTGCTCGCCTAGCGAGCTTTACTGGCAGCTCTGCAGTATGTGAGCGAAGAGCGCTGTGAGTGTTGCGTCATCGCCCGACTTCGTTGCATTCAAGGTTTCATGAATATTTGGGAGCAGCACTTCGTCTCCTACAACCACGGCATGAATAGCAGTAAAGCCAAGGCGTAGGTACTCCACAGCATTTTTCCCACCGCGTGGAGATGGCGCTGAACCAATAATGAAAACTTTCTTTCCTAAAAATACATGTGCACCGTATGGGCGGCTCATCCAGTCGAACCAGTTTTTCAATGGGCCTGGGATGCCGTAGTTGTATTCAGGTGTCGCCACAACAACAAAGTCGCTCGCTGCAATTTCTGCGCGAGCCGCGGCTACCGCTGTTGGTGGCGTGTCGGTGTCGAGGTCTTGGTTATAGAGAGGCAACTGACCAACAGCATTGGTCTGCACCACGTTGGCCTTGGCACTAGCAAACTGGGCAAAGTGCTCAAGGATGGATGTATTGAAGCTTCCTGCGCGCAAAGAGCCTGAAACGGTGAGGAATGTGGGCAAAGACATGCCAATACGATACGGGTGGAACAGCGGGGCTACCTTTTTGTGGGGGTATCACATATGAACTTGGCAAAAATTGGTGAATACTGGGCGCGTTGGCGTCCAAATGACATTGCAATCAAGTTTGGTGGCGTTGCTACTTCGTGGCGCGAACTTGATGTGCATACAAATGAGTTAGCAGCCGGCCTTGTTGAACGTGGCATTGGCCGTGGCGACCGTATGGGGTTGTTGCTCACAAACTGCTTGGAATGGATTGAACTCAGTGTTGCCGCCTGGAAAATTGGCGCAGTCATTGTTCCAATTAACACTCGCTTCACTGCTCCCGAAGTTGCCTATGTCGTTTCTGATGCCGGCTGCAAGTTGCTATTCACTAATGAGGCATTAGGTGCTGCTACCTCAGAAGTATTTGGCTCATGCCCTGTGATTCGCGTGGAAGATTTAGCACAGTTGTTTGTGAGTGGAGGAAGTGTTGGGATTGCCGACACACTCGATACTGAACCATCTTTTATTTGCTACACCAGCGGCACAACGGGCGACCCCAAGGGTGCGGTTCTCACGCACGGTTCATTTAATGCCGCATCACAAAGTTGGGCACAAGCACTTGAACTTACGCCGAAAGACAAACTCATCTTGCCCTTCCCACTCGCATTCACTGGTGGGTTAGCGCTGTGCATGTTTACCTATTGGTCGGGTGGCACGCTGTTGCTTGAATCGGCGGTTGACACCGATCGTATTTTTGATCTCTTTGAACAAGAAGGTGCAACGGCACTCATGGCGGTTCCTGTCATTCACCAACAAGTAGTTGATCACCCACGCTTTGCCACAGCAGATCTTTCCTCATGGCGAATTGCATGTTCGGGTGGTGCGCCAGTGCCACCAACATTGTTGAAAGCAGTACAAGCACGTGGCATTCCGATGTTGCAAATGTTTAGCCTCACGGAATCATCAGCTGCCGGAACGGTATTGCCAAACGCCGATGCATTGCGCAAGGTCGGTTCTGCAGGTATTCCCATCATCCACGGCGGACTAAAGATTGCCGACGATGACGACAACGAAGTTCCTGTTGGAGAAGTAGGCGAAATTCTTTTGTCGGGCCCACATGTAATGGCGGGTTATTGGAATAACCCTGAGGCATCCATTGCTGCGCTACGCGGTGGTTGGTTACACACCGGCGACCTGGGTCGTGTTGACGAAGAGGGTTACCTCTACGTTGTTGACCGCAAGAAAGACATGCTCATCTCTGGCGGGCTCAATGTGTACCCAGCAGAAATTGAACGTGTGCTTGCAGGTATGCCGGGAATTATTGAAGTTGCAGTTATTGGTGTGCCGCACGAAAAGTGGGGCGAAGCTCCTGCAGTAGTGGTGTTCACTGGTGGCGCAGAAGTAAAGGCTGAAGACGTTCTTGCACGATGTAAAGCACAACTTGCCGACTTCAAGTTGCCGCGCTATTTCCATGTGAGCCCCACACCGTTGCCACGCAACATGTCGGGGAAAATTCTCAAGCGCGAATTAAAAATTGAACTTGCTCATCTCCCGCAAACAAGTAAGGCCATTCGTTAATGACTAAGACAAAAATCGGCATCACCATGATGGCTGCCGACTTCGCAATGGAACCTATTGAACTAGCACGTGAAATAGAAGCACGTGGTTTTGAAAGCTTTTGGGTGCCAGAACATAGCAATATTCCCGTCAGCCGTGAAACACCATGGCCAGGAAGCCTCACCGGTGAGCCATTGCCGCAAGAGTATTCACACCTGCACGATGCATTTGTTGTGCTTGCAATGGCCGCAGCAGTAACCACAAAACTTCGCCTCGGCGCAAGTGTGTTGTTGCCCGCTCAACGCGATGCCATTTGGACATCAAAACAAATTTCTTCGTTAGATTTTCTCAGCAAAGGGCGCTTGGAAATTGGTGTGGGTGTGGGTTGGAACCGAGAGGAACTCGCCAGCCACGGCACTGCATTTCCTGAGCGTTGGCAGCGCACACGCGAAACAGTGGAAGCCATGCGTGAGTTGTGGGCCAATGAAGTGGGTAGTTATTCAGGTGACTTCGTGAAGATTGCACCTACGTGGCAATGGCCAAAGCCAGCACAACCATCTGGCCCACCTATTCACTTAGGTGGCGGCACAGGGCCACGTCTTCTTGGAGAAGTAGCGAAGTGGGCCGATGGGTGGCTGCCTATTTCTGCTCGCCCGTCGTTGGCAAGTCGTTTGGTATTGCTGCGTGAGGCATGTGATCGTGCTGGTCGCGATTACAGCACAATGAAGATCAGCGTGTTTGGTGCGAACACCACCGCCGACGGATTGTCAAACTTATTTGAAGAGGGAATTACGCGTGCAGTGCTGACATTGCCACCTGCAAAACGTGATGTTGTTTTGCCGTTGCTCGATGAATGGGCTGCGACGAAAGAAGAAGTACTCGCGCGCGTTGGCTAATTCTTTTTTTGTTTTCTGATTGATTGAAAAGTCAAAAAGGAAATGAAGGACTGTAGGCGAGTACGTGAACATTGCGCTGCTGCAGAAAAAGAGTCCAAGCTTGTCCATTCGTAGTCATTTGTCGCAAGTT
>Ga0194055_10001381_pt1 | contig 19779 bp, 2 predicted proteins | sample SepL449m_MetaG_FD_155482 | JGI IMG/M metagenome (GOLD analysis project Ga0194055, IMG submission 155482) | Anoxic zone freshwater microbial communities from boreal shield lake in IISD Experimental Lakes Area, Ontario, Canada - Sep2016-L442-9m | ecosystem: Environmental > Aquatic > Freshwater >...
CCCCCATCCCTGGCATAAGGCTGAGCATTTTGGTCATCAATCCGGGCTTGCGCAATTTTTGCATCATGTCGCGGAAATCGGCCAGCGTGAAGATGCCTTTCGACATACGTTCTTCGAGGGCCACTCGTTCCCGGTCATCAATCATTCGATGCGCTTCGCGAGCGACTTCGACGATGTCTCCCATCGACAGAATGCGGCTGGCCATCCCCTCTGGTCGGAAGGGTTCCAATGCATCCATGTGTTCACCGGTACCGATGAATTTGATCGGGACCGAGGTGACCGCCTTCACACTCAGAAGAGCACCACCACGTGCATCGCCATCGAGTTTTGTCATGATGACGCCATCGAGACTGAGGGCGTCGTTGAACGCTTTGGCGCTATTGACGGCATCCTGACCCGTCATGCCGTCGACCACGAGAAAGACTTGATTCGGGTTGATCTGGCGATCGATTTGCTTGAGCTGCTCCATCAATTCAGCATCGATGGCCAATCGTCCTGCGGTATCCAGGATGACGACGTCGGCACCGGCGGCTTTGGCTGCGACAAGCCCTTCGCGGCACACGGCGACCGGGTCGGTGCTACCTGTTTTGCTAAAAACACCGACTCCCAATTGTTTGCCCAGGACGTGCAGTTGTTCGATGGCGGCGGGGCGCTGAAGGTCGGCCGCGATCAAATAGGGCTTGAGTTTTTGCTCTTTGATCAGGAGAGCGAGTTTGCCGCAGGTGGTCGTCTTTCCGGCCCCTTGGAGGCCGCACATCATAATGGTGGCCAGTTCCCCCCTTTTGATCGCCAAGGAGTTGTCGACCGGTCCAAGGAGCTGCACCAGTTCCTCAAAGACGATCTTGATAAATTCTTCGTGGGGGCGGAGGGAGAGAAGGACGCGTCGGCCTTCGGCGGCCACGGTGACGTCTTCGACGAATTTTCGAACGACATCGATATTGACGTCGGCTTCGACCAGGGAACGTTCCACCATGGCGATTCCATCGCGCATGTTGGCTTCGGTGAGCTTGCCTTTGCCCTGGAGGGTCTTGAAGGCCGACATCAGGCCTTCTTGAAGGGACTGGAACATTGAAATTCCGGTGGAATGAAGGAATTAGAAGGGAATTTGCCGAAAGTCGTCGTTCGGCGTAAGAATCTATCCTGACAGGGCGGCGCCGAGAAGGGATTTTCCAGGGAAACCGCCAGTGGATCTGAGGCAGATCGATTCTGAATGGAACTTTCGAGCCCATTGCAATCTCCAAGGGCTCGCATTGCATTGTGTAGCCGGTGAGGGTTATGCGGACGGACTTTGCAGCAAGTTGGGCAAAGTCAACCACTTGGGGACCGCCAAGTCGCACTATCCGAGCCAGCTTTCGTTGCAATGCGATTGGGTCGAATTAGACTCGAAACTGCGTCGGCAAATCCAGCCGCAGCCCTTTTTGCCCCCGTTTTGGCTCCGTAAGAGGTTCCTCGATGGCCACCTTTGGTTTTGGAAGCGGGTCTTCCGCCAACAACCGTACTCGCAAGGATCGCGAAAAAATCCGGAAAAAGCAGCTTGTACGCCGCTCGGTGTTGGAATCCCTGGAAACCCGTAATCTGATGACGGCGGGACCACAATTGATCGGTGTCCAACCTAATGAAGGTTCGGTGCTGACACTTGGGGGATCCAATTCTCCGACGGTTCTCAATGTTAGCCCGCGCGAATTGGTATTGCGCTTCGACGATTCGTCGGCGATCGATGCCAACACGCTGAGCGGCATTCAGATTAAACGAGCGGGAGCCGATGGGGTCTTAAGTGCGGCCTACGTCACAACCGACTTGGGTACCAATGGCGCAGCCGTATTGGATTTCAGCGCGTCGCTGCCAGGACAACAGGGGAACGGGACCGAAATCCGCTTCACTCAGTCCTCACGCACGAACGGGATCAACGGCAAACCGCCCAGCTACCCGATCCTGAGTGTGACAGGACAGCGGATTAACATCGATGTCAACATCGCACCTGGTTTCAAAACCACGGCCGCCGATCTCGTCAAGGCGATGAACGACGATGCTGCGGTCTCCTCGAAAATCGTCACCACGTTCTTGCGAGGTCTCGATTCAACCGTCATCGCTGACACCGTCCCGGTCAATCAAATCCTCACCTTGCAAGGGGCCGATTCGGCCCGCGCGTCGACGAATTTCAATTCCGGCTCGACGGCGCTTCAAGTCGAATTCATTTCGACTGGAACGGCCGCCACTGCGGGAGGGGTACGCGTTGTCTTCACATCGCGAGCGTTTGACACCCCAGCTCCGCCCAATGTGATCGTCAACGGAACGACCATTTCCGTCGAGCTCAACAGCAATCCGCGCGCTCAGTCCACCGTTCGTGAAGTGATCGATGCGGTCAACGGCTCCAAGGATGCACAAAAACTCGTTGTCGCTCGATTGATCAGCGGTTCGGACTTGATCCGCATCGGCGGCAACTCCACCAGTTATTCGCCTCTCATCTTGACCGGTGGCGACGACCAACTAGTAACGCCAGCGTACATCGGACTTGGAGATAGCAACCGCGAAGTCGTCATTCGATTTGCAGAAGCATTGCCCGACGATCAGTATTTGATCGATATCTTCGGTACCGGCCCGTTTGCTCTTCGCAACACCGCCGGCTTCGCATTCAACGGTGGCGTTTCGAGCAGCGTTCGTTTCGATCTTGACCTGGGACCGTCCATCCAGGCTGTCGTACCCCAACCGGTCGTGACGACGAACGGTACCAAGCAGCAGCTGCGCAACGTCATCTACGTTTATTTTAACGGTGACAAGCTCAGTTCGGTCGAAGCCGTCAAGCCGATTTATTACCAATTGATTCACACCAATGACACGCTTTACGGTGGGGATGATGTGGCCATCCGACCGGTCGCGGTCAATTATGATGCCAGTTTGAATCGCGTCGCGCTGACGTTTGATCGAAATCTGGATGCGATCGTCAATCCAGCCAATCCCAACGCAGGACCACTGCCTCTGGCAGCGCTCCGTTTGAGGATCGGCAATGATGAAGCGGTCAACAGTACCTCCGTCACACAATTCACTCCTGCATCTGATCCGGGGAGGCGATTCGATACGGCCTTGGACCTCGGTGGCGGATGGCTGGCTGGACCGGGGGCCAAATCGGCCGTCGTCAGCTCGGAAATCCAAAATCCGACCCCCTATCCGTTGGACTTCCCCGGCGCCAACAGCCAACCCGGGAATCGCGACAACCGATACGAACATCACGTCACACGTGTCGATCAAGACGGCATCGATGTCATCTCGTACAACTTTGCATCGCAATTGGGTACGGCCAATCAAAGCGTGCAGCTAAACGCCATCACCGACATCCAAAAGAAGATGGTTCGCCAAGTTGTATCTCTGTACGAGAAGTATCTGGGCGTTCGGTTCGTCGAAAGTGATAACCAAGGCTTTACGATTGCTGTCGGTGACATGCAAGCCATCGATCCGACGTTGTCGTTGACACCCATCGAGCCCAACCGACCAGGAGGATTGACCTATGCGGCTGGTCCTCTCGTGTCAAACACAAGCCAATCCGCCGTCATTATTGATAGCCAGGACTTCAACACGGCCGATGACAATCTGTATGGGACCGAACTTTTCCGTTCGTTCATGCGCGGCATCGGTGTCCTTCTAGGACTCGGTAACGCGGACGAGTTTCCTCAATCGACGATTCAAAACAATTCGCCGATCACCAATCCGAACGTCGAAAATGTTTTCCCTGGCAATGCCGATATCGTTCACGGTCAGTTTGTTTTCCGTCCCGAGAGCCGTGATATCGACCTCTATCGTTTCACGGTTCCCGAGCGAGGCGGACAACTCACGCTCCAAGCGATCGCAGAGCGACTCTCCAACTCCAGTTTGCTCGATGCTTCTCTAAAGCTCTACCGCAACGAGGGATCGTCTTCATCGCCAAAATGGGTTTCTATCGCGGCCAATGAAGATTATTTCAGCGAAGACCCATTGATCAGCCTCGATTTCGCCAAGGCTGGTGAGTACATCATCGGGGTTACTGCGAAAGGAAATACCAACTACGATCCGTCGATCGAAGACTCGGGATTGGGCGGACGCTCCGAAGGCAAGTACCAATTGCGGATCGATTTCCGACCACCCGCAGCATCGACTTTGACCGACGCAAACGGCACACCGACTCCAATCGATGGCGATGGCGATGGTCGACCGGGCGGCATCTTCAATTACTGGTTCGTCCCAACACGACCTGATCGTACGACCACCAGCACGACAGATAGCAGTTCCTACACGATTTGGGTCGACAAGACGGCCGCGGCCAATGGCAATGGAACGCTGGCTTCTCCCTACAACACCATTAGCCGAGCCATCATCGATGCGGGCAATATCGCCGGCGCCGATGCCACTGGCAAGCGGGTTGTCGCCGTTCGAATTCTGGGCAATTCGCAAAGTCGAGCCTATGAAATCGGCTTCAACCGATTGGGCCAGTCCATGGCCGACGGAACCACATTCGACGTGCCTCGCAACGTCAACGTCATGATCGACGCAGGGGCCATCATCAAAATGGGTCGGTCCCGCATCAGCGTTGGTAGCTCGACTGTCAGCGTGAACCGAAACGGTGGAACCTTGCAATTGTTGGGAACGCCCGATAGCAAGGTCATAGTCACCTCGATCAACGACACGACCGGAGTTGGTGTCAACCCGGATCGCACACCTCCTGCCCCCGCTCCAGGGGACTGGGGTGGCATCGACTTCCGAAATCGAATCGATGGAGGCGATGCAACGCGCGTCGACAAGGAACGCAACGGACTGTTCCTGAACTCAGTGATCCATTCGGACCTTCGTTACGGGGGTGGACAAGTCCTCGTCGATGGTGTGTCGCAAGTCATTACGCCGATCAACATTATCGACGCAAGACCGACCATCGCTAACAGTCTCATCACACGCAGCGCCGACGCGGCGATGAGCGCGACTCCGAATAGCTTCCGAGAAGATGATTTCAAAGATCCGACATCGCAATCATCGGGTCTCTTCGTTCCCGACTATAGCCGCGTTGGACCTGAGATTCATGGCAATCGCGTTGTGAACAACACGATCAATGGATTGTTCGTCAAGACCCGCACGGGTGCTGGCCAAACGTTGGAAACGATCACGGCGACAACGCGTTTCGATGACATCGATATTACGCACGTCCTTGGTGAAAACCTGATCGTTTCCGGTTCGCCGGGAGGTGGCATCCTCGACGTCGCTTCTCCTCCAACCACGGTCGTGACGTTGACGCCGCGAACCAATGGCAGCCTTCCAGCGGGAACGTATAACTATCGCTTGGTCTACGTGGATGCCAATGGCAATGAAAGCCTGGCATCGATCCCAACCGTTTCGACGACGGTGGTCGATGGCGGTTCCATCCTCCTGAACAATTTGCCTCCGATCGCCAGTTCGCTTCCTTACATCGGTCGAAAACTGTACCGAAGCGACGCGACGGGGGGTGGCACTTATCGATTCGTGTCGCAAATCAATGCGATTTCGACCAGCTTCACCGACAACGGTTCGGTTTCCGGTGCACCTCTAGCAGAGTTGCAGGCCAAAATTCGTTCTCGCTTGGACGGTAGCCTCAAGATCGATCCGGGCATCGTCATCAAGAATAACGGTTCCCGTATTGAAGTGACCGATGGAGCCCAGTTGTTGGCGGAAGGTACCGACAGCCTGCCGATCGTGATGACTAGCATCAACGACAACACCTATGGTTTCGGAGGTACGTTTGATACCGCTAGCAACCTAGGCAAGACCGCTGCAAAACCAGGGGATTGGGGTGGAATCTACATCAATCCTGGAAGTTCGGCTTCGATCGACTACAACCGAATTCGATTTGCAGGTGGTACCACGCGTGTGGAAGGTGGATTTGCTTCGTTCAATGCCATCGAAGATCAACAAGGTGATTTGCGGCTTACCAATTCGCGCATCGAACGCAGTGCCGATGGAACCGAAGCCAATACGCTCAACTCGACACGCATTGGCCGTGGTACCAACGCCGCAGGAACCATTTTTGTTCGAGGTGCTCAACCGGTTATCCTCAACAACCGAATCAATGATAACGAAGGAGCCGCGATCAACATCGACGTCAATTCGCTCAATAGCGACTACGTCAACGATCCAGGCCGCTCGACAGGTGCCCTTGGTATCGTCGGGGATTTCCCTGAGAACCAAGGCGCGTTGGTGCGCGGTAACCGTCTCTCGCGCAACAATATCAATGGCATGCTCATCCGAGGCCAAACGTTAACAACACAGAGCGTTTGGGATGATACCGACATTGTCCATGTCATTCAGTCGACCATTACGTCCGACAATTTTTATACGTTTGGCGGATTGCAACTCAACAGCTCCCCCAACCAGAGCTTGGTCGTCAAGTTCGGTGGAACGACGACAGCGGCCGGTCTGAACGCGACGGGAACTCCCCTCGACATCTCGGATCGTATCGGTGGAAGTATCCAAATTGTTGGGCAGCCAGGATTCCCGGTTGTTCTCACCGCCATCGGCGATGATTCGGTTGGTGCAGGATTCGGAATCGACGGCAAACCAAACTTCGATACGGATAACAACGGAGCCGATAGCGGCAACACGTCCGATGGAGATGTTGTTCTCCCAACCGGTCCCGAAGTAGATCGCGGGATATTGATCGACAATGATGTCGACGTCAACACCCCAGGATTTTTCTCGTTCCGTCCACTCGCAGGTGGCGGTGGATCATTTGGTAGTGGTGGCGGTATCACCGCTCAAGGAAAATCTCAGCTATTCATCAACCAAAACGTTATCTTCGCCTACACCAACTACATCGATGTTGGCAGCGATGGACGAGCGATCCCGTTGGCCAGCACCACGATCACTCAACAACCGACGCTGGTCGCACCGGATCTGGTCGTCAGCACGGGAACGTTTGTTGGAAACAACAACGCGACGGTTCGCTGGCGCGTCGAATCGAGATTCAACAACGGCGTATCGAAGCTGTTCAATAACTTGTTCCTGGAAAGCGATCAGCCTCTCGGGAACATTCGCTTCATCAACTACCTCGATGAGGATATTCAATCCCCGAGCGATGATTTCCTCTATCTGACGGGGACGCCCGGCAAGTCCGATTTCCGGGCCTATACCATCGACAGCGCGGAACGTATTGGTTTCTCGCACGGTGGCTTCTATGAACCGGGTACCAATTTGGTCAACGCGACCTATCTCGGTTTCGCAGCCGACCAATATCGCGATCTAGCCAACGCCATTGAGACCACCGGCACCAACTACGACGTTGCCGGAAATATCAATCTGACAAACTTGCCCAGCATCAACGACGCGGTGTTAGGTCAAGTCTATGGATTGGGGGATGTGACCACGGCATTGGCATGGCAATTTGATCCTGCATCGAGCAACGGACAAGTTACGACATTCCTCGAGTTGGTACCACAAGCGATCCAGAAGGCGGCCACTCCGGGAGCATGGAACGGCGTTTCCATGCAAACCTATTCCAATGATCGCAACGTTGGGGTTCAGAACGAACGCGAGTCCGCACGGGCTAATGCTCCCTCGGTCAACGATCTTCCAGCCAATGCCCAATATCTTGGTCAATTGGCCAAGACTCCGAACAGCGGTGACGAGAATACGCGACTCGGCTTTCAGATCCAAGGGGTCATCAACAAGCCGTCGGATGTCGACGTTTATAGCTTCTCGGCAAACGGTGGAACCGAGGTTTGGTTGGACATCGATCGCACCGGTTCGGAACTGGATACTGTCGTTGAGCTGATTTCAGCCGACGGACAAATCTTGACCATATCCGACAATAGCTATCTCGAAGAGACACAAGCGGCATCCAATCCGATCTATTCGGTTTTGAATGGTAATAGCGCCAATCCGCTGCGACGCAGCTCGCTCAGCGTTTTTCCTCAAACTTCGAGAGGTGAAGCTCGCGATGATTACAGCACCAACCTCAAAGATGCCGGATTGCGAGTCATCCTTCCAGGACAAGCCTCGGTCGCTTCCCTGTACCATGTGCGTGTACGCAGCAGTAACCAGTACCCAGGTCAGCCAGCGAATACACCCGCTCTTTCCGATCCTGCATCGGTAGGTCAAGGTCGCTCGAAGGGCCCCTATCAATTGCAAATTCGGCTCAACGAGCAACAAGAGTTCCCTGGTTCATACATTGGTTATGCCGATGTGAAATTTGCTACGAACGGGATCACCCTCAATGGGCTTCCGCGGCATTCGCCTCTAGTGGGCGAATCGGGTGAGATCGGTGGCGATCCGACCAGTCCTACCAACAACACCACCGGTCCCAACAACACGTTTGGAACAGCGCAAGAGTTGGGTAACTTGCTTCAAACGGATCGCAAAACCATTTCGGTTTCGGGATCACTCGCGAGTTCGAACGATGTCGATTGGTTCACCTTTACGATTGACTACCCATCTCTCGTCTCGCCTCTCTCCAGATACCTGTCGACCGTATTCGATCTCGATTATTCGGATGGAATCGGACGGGCTGATGCAGCCATGTATTTGTTCCGACCGAACTCGGCCAATACGGAGGGAACCCTGGTTCAATTCGGAAACAACAGCAACATCCTGGACGATCGAGCCACCTCGTTGCCTGGTGCCGACAACACCGACCTGGGACGCGGATCGACGGGTACACTGGATCCGTACATTGGCAACGTAGAGCTACCAGCAGGCCGATACTACTTGGCGGTGACCAACCGAACGCAAGTACCAAAGGTTCTTGCCGATCGCTTGAACAATGCGACGGGTACACCGGCAAATACTTCGAGCATTCGATTTAGCCCGGTGAACAGTACGCGTTTGATCGTGGAAGATCGTGTGGGAGATTCTCTCGCATCGACCGTGGCACCCATTACACCCACCTTCTTCACAGACAATTCCCGAGTCGATTACACGCTCGGCGATGTCCCGATGTATCTGCTTTCGAAGGCATCCATTTTCTCCGATAGGAGCGACGTATACATTGCGAATCCGTTTACCGGTCAGAGGAGCAATTATGTTGGTCAGGCGAATGTCGATCTAAGTGATTTCGTCGTTCGTCCAAACGGTGACCTGAGAGGGTTTCAATCCTTAGGGCAAAACGCTCAAGGCGATGCAGCTTCGCAATACTTTTTAGTGGACACGGGGAACGCTTCCGCTACCTCGACCGGTACGTCGGGAATCGTGACGCGTTACCTCGACCCAGCAACTGGCAGATTGGCCCTGGCCGACATCGGCACGATCCCACAGGCGGTCACCGTCATGGGGACGCGAGAAGGGGAAACTGGTTTCATGGTCGCACGGCGACCAAGCACGGTTTTGAATAATGTTTTCAATACGGGTGTCAAGTACGTTAACAACATCCTGTATGCGTTCAATGCGAACTCGGGACAGGCCTTTAGTGCACCCGCTCGAAACAACGCGTTTAACATTGTCAACCCTAATGCGCCGGATACGATCCTAGGCGCTGGAACGACAATTACGGAACGAGGATTTATTGACACGGCCCCAGCGGCAAATGCAACATCCAGTTCCTTCGCCGTTACCGAGGCTACTGCTGTTAGCTCGGGCCAAACGACCTCGTTAATTAGAGATGGCGACACGATCACGCTGCGTCTACCCGGCAACATCAACACGACGCTTGAATTCAATGCCGGACCGGAGCTAGCTCTCAACTTGGACCCTGTGAATGTACCTCTTCGTACATTGGCCGAAGGGGATAAGTTCACTGTCGACGGCGTGAACTATCAAGTGACTTTAGGTTCGACCCCTATTGGAACTCCGGGTGTTCGAACCGTCTTTTACTCGAAGACGATGACCAATGCGGAATTAGCAAAGGCGATCTCGAACGCTGTCCCAGCTTCGATCGAGGTCGGATTCGAGGGCAATCGTTTGAACTTCAAGGGAGCAGTGACTGCGGACTTTGGGGACCTCGTCAAACCGCGCCCACAGGGATCGGGTCGCGTCGCGACGGATGTAGGTTCCAACGGAAATGTTGGCAGCGGTCGATTGGCTATCAACTTCCTGGCTCAAGACACTGCTGAGACGATCGCGGCACGGGTTGTCCAAGCGATCAACTCAGCGGGCTTCGCAGGTCTTTCGGCTGTGCAGTCCTCTACCAACACGAATGAAGTCCAAGTCATCGGTGGCAATGTCACTGCGGCTTCAGGCAGCACCCGAATCATTGGAATTGCTCCTGGTGGATTGGTGTCGGGAATCGCAGGTATCAACGCGAATCTTTACGCGGTCAGCAGTGCAGGTGGACTCTTCCGTGTGAATTCGGGCGCCCTACTGTCGAATACTCCCTCCAATATTGCGACCTACGTCGCGGCTTCGTACCGATTGCAAGGAATCAATTTCACGGGATTGACGGCCGGTCCGAAAAACGTGGCTGGCGGGGCTTATGCCAATATCCTCTTTGGAACCGATGCATCGGGAAATATCTACGCGTTCGACACCAATGGCGTTCCGCAGAACGTCTTCGCGAATGGATCGTGGGTCGTCTCAACCGGCGTACCGAATCTAGAAGGTTTGTCGTTCTCGAATCTCGACTTCAACTTGTGGCATACCACAAGCCAACGTGACACCGATGCCGGTCATGGCATTCCTGCCAATCCCGACGGCACGGCGGCTCAGCAAGGAGGTCAAAGCTGGTACTTTGGCTACGAGAACAATCAGCATCCCAACGCCAATTTCAGTACAGCCGACAACCCGATTACCAGTCCACGGGCCGATGGTCAGCCAGTCCAACGCACCTACAACTTTGCTGGGGGTGCGCTCGGCGTGATGGAAAGCTCGCCATTCTCCCTAGCGGGAATGGTGGCTGCAGATCTTCCGACCCTCTACTTCAATTATTTCCTAAGCACTCAAGATGCGTCGTCGGCTGACGCGGCGCAGGTCATGCGAGACTCTCTGCGCGTGTATGGAATGGGTGACTCGGGGCAGTGGATCCAATTGGCAACCAACAACGATGCCGAAACAACCAACGAGAAACTAGTCGATAACAACTTGTCTGGTACGACAGCATCCGAAGTCGCCTGGCGACAAGCTCGGGTCGATCTGGGTGCATTGGCTGGCAATAAGAATGTTCAGTTGCGGTTTGAATTCAGCACCGCGGGTGGGTTGGGCTTCGGAGCACAAGGTGGTCGAGGTGTCGAACTCCGCGCCATCGCAGGCAGCGAACTTCGCGATGGTCAAGTGATGACCGTCGGCGGACGTACTTTCGAAATCGAACTCGGCCCGACTTTGGTCTTTCCAGGAGGTGCTGGTTTGACCAATGGCGACACCTTCACTGTGAGTGGCTCGACATTTGTCTTCTGGGACGGCACCGGAGCTCAACCGACTGGCAACCTCGTGCCATTTAAGAGTACAGATGCGGCTTCGGTAGTTGCTAAGAGCGCGTACGACGCGATCAACGCGGCCACCTATACCAAGCCAACACAAACCGCGGACCTCGCGGATCCAGCCCTTGGTTCCGATACTTTATCGCGGGCACTGTCCATCGGCATCAACGGTTCGCCAATGATTGTCACTGCCAACGGGGTTATCGGCGATAATCCAAGTATCACCGATATCACACTTGCCGATACCGACGTCGATTTGGTCAGTATGCAATTAGATGCTGGAACCACGATTGTTGCCAAGGCATCTTCCACAGTCGTCAATTCGACATTGGATCCTTACATTCGACTGTTTGATTCGTTTGGTACCCAGATAACTGCTAATAATGATTTTGGTGGTTCACGCGATTCACAGATTACATTCACGGTCCCCAAGTCTGGAACCTATTACCTGGGAATCAGCGGCTCGACCAACAGCCGTTACAATCCGTCGGTAGCCGGAAGTGGAAGCAGTGGTGGCTCAACCGGGTTCTATCGATTGACAGTCGATGTCACCCCGCGTTTCAATGTTTCTATCGTCAACAACCGCGTACAACTGGACGGTGTGAAAGATGTTGCGGTCCCTGCGAACTCCGCTGTCCAAGTGGAAGGTAAACTCGGCCTAAGCAATTCGACCAATCTGCCGATCAACATTCAGCAGAGCATGACCAACAGCGAAGTGGCGATCGCGATCAAAGCTGCGTTTGAGGAGTATTTGACCAGTGGTACGGATCGTTACGATACCTTCAGTCGCCACGATGAGTTCCTCGATCTGACCGGTGTAAACGTTACGGATCCAGGTCCGTTCACAGTCACTGGGCAGCGAGATGGCGATACGACTTCGGAGTACTCTCTCACGGGCAATCGACCTGCCTATCGGGCCCGTGCGAATGCCTTCGAAGGCGTTTACTTAGATGATTTCCTCATCGGATTGGCCGAACGAGGGGAAACGGTCAGCGAAGCGGCTCCCGGCACAACGTTTGTCTCGGTTCCATCGGCTGGCAGCGGAATCCTAGTTGGGACTTACCAACTCGAAATTCGATCCGGCTCCGATTACGGTGTACCGCAAACGGGTACAGGAATCGTCTACAACCGCGCCTTTGAACCAAATCAACAGATTTCGGATGCGCCGAACATTCGGTTCAACGACGCATCGCAAATCGCAGATGGCCAACAGATCATCCTCAACGATGGAGTGAATACACTCGCGTTGGAGTTTGATGATTTGTCGTTGCCCTTGAACTCTCCCAATCGAGGCGCTACGCCCGGTAGTCTGCCCATTCCGTTTGATCCCAACATCAATGAATCGGCTTATGTCATCGCTTCGCGTGTAAGAGATCTAATCAACTCTTCCGCGGTAAAGAGCGTCTTGAACACCGGCGCGATTTCTTCCGATGGAAGTCTGACCGGCCAAAACACGCGTGAGATCACGTTGCTTGGTACCGTCACCGCCACGCTGCCCAGTTCGGTTGGGTTTGTCACGAACCGGTCTCCAAACGTTCGCTTCAAAGATTCCTCCCAGATTGTGGATGGCCAAACGTTGGTGATCAACGATGGCAACAACACCTTGGCGCTAGAGTTCGACAACAAGAACCTGTTGCCAACAGATCCAGGTTATGGAGTGCGTCCAGGGAACGTTGCGATCCCGTTCGATCCAACCACGTTGGAATCGGGTGCAGTGATCGCGGCTCGAGTTCTTCAAATCATCAATTCCCCTGCTGTTCAGGGCGTTCTGCAAGTCACTGCGTTCTCGGTATCGGGATTGGGCGGCCAAGCCTCCGACACCATCTCCATCGGAGGTGCCGTTGCTGCAACGGTGCCTGGCTCGATCGGTGCCGTGCTCACAACGAAACTTGTCGGAGATCGAAATACACCACGCGACCAAGGTCAAGTGATTGTCGAAAACTCGAAGGTCTCGAATTCTTCGGGATTTGGTATCTCGATTCTGGCCGATGTTCGTGACCCAGTCTCAGGGAACCCCAACCCCGGATCGGTTCGTAACACGCTCACGTTAAACAACCAACGGTTGATTCCTGGTGCTGTGGTGATGAACAATGAGTTGTTCGCCAATGCTGCAGGTGGAATCAATATCAGCGGCGACGCGAATGCAGCCAGCACTGTGGCACCCGCTCCGGTGCCGTTTGCCCGGGTCGTGAACAACACGATTCTCGGCGGCACGATCAATAGTGTCCTGGTTCCGCCAGCCTTGGTCGTTCAAGGAGACTTCTATGCCTTGGGTTCCATCTCCTTTGCCGACAGCGTCGTTCGCTACGATCCTCGCGTTGGTGGTGGACCGGTGCCCATTCCTGGTTTGCAAGTACCGGCAGAAGCGCAGGGTGCTCCGAATTACTCAGGAATCGGCGAACCGCTAGCCAATCAAGGCGTTGTGTCGCTAGGCCGCGGTGGCGTACTCGTTCTTCGCTTCGACGACAATATTCTAACTGGCTCCGACGATGCTCGACCCGACCTTGCGGTGTATGAAGTTGGCAACTCCGAACTAGTACGTGTCGAAGTTAGCGCCGATGGCGTGAACTACACATCGGTAGGCTCAGCTTCATTCAACAACCGATTTATCGACCTGGATAAGTATGGGTTTAACTCCCTCAGCCAACTCTATTTTGTGCGGCTGACGGATGAACCGAATGACGGTGCCACCAGCGGTGATTCCGTCGGTGCAGACATCGATGCTGTTGGGGCGCTTTCCAGCAAACCTGGTATCCGCTACACGGCATCGGGTGTTGGCATCCAAGTCGGACCGAACTCCAGCCCAACTCTCCTAAACAACATCGTCGTCAACAGTACGACCGGTATTTCGGTCGCCCCAAGCAGTTCGACCACCGTCATCGGCGGGACGCTGTACCAACGCAATTCGACGAATGTATCCGGTGCTGGACTCGGTCAGTTCGCCATCGATGCAAGAGTCAACAATGTGCCGGTGCCATTGTTCACCGATGCCGTTACTGGAAACCTCTATCCGTTGCCAGGAGCACTTTCGATCGATGCTTCGATCGATTCATTGGTCGATCGTTCGGCCCTGCTTGCGGTCAAGCAACCTTTAGGATTGGCTCCATCCCCGATCATAGCCCCTAGCATGGATATTACAGGGGCACTGCGAGTGGATGATCCGACCGTGGCTGCACCTCCAGGGCTAGGCGAAGGAATTTTCAAAGACCGCGGTGCATCGGATCGATCGGACTTCTTGGGTCCAACCGTCATCGCGATCAGTCCTCAAGACAACGATTCGCTCGGAAAAGATACCAACCCATCCCAAGGGGTCGTCGAATTGGTCAGCACCGCGCTGAACTACTTTGATATCCAAGTCTTGGATGTGGGAGCCCTCAACGGTGTCTCGCAAGGAACCGGGATCAATTCGCAAACAGTGACGGCAAGCTCCGTCTTGGTCTACAAGAATGGTAAAGTTTTGGTCGAGGGACTCGACTACCGTTTCGGGTACGAATCGACGAGCAACATCATTCGCTTGACGCCACTGTCCGGCCTTTGGGAAAGCGGAGCGGCTTACACCATCCGCTTTATCAACAAGAATGAGTACGCGATTAAAGCGTTCGCTCCGACAGCCTTGATCGACGGAACCACTTACACGATCCTCGATGGAGCAGCCAAGCCGCACTACTTTGAGATCGACACCGGACTGAAGTTGAATATCCCTTCGTCGGTAGATGGATTTACCAATACGGTCACCGATGGTTCGATCTTCCGATTGGACGATGGATTCAAACGTATAACATTTGAATTTGACAACAACAAAACAACCTCGACCGGCAATATTCCGATCAACTTCTCGAACCAAGATCCTCCGGAAGTCTTGGCAGAGCGTATCGCGAACATCGTTTCAAGCGTCAATTTGCAATTGACGATCCAGTCGATTGGGGACGGCAATCTGCAAATCGGTGGAAGCAATCTCATCCGATTCATTCCGGAAACCAGCCGAATCGTCGCTTCGGGTGCAACCGGCGTAACACCGGTTTACGGCCTCCGAATTCCAGCCAATGCGGGGGTCCCAGAGGGTGTGCGAGATGGTCAGCGATTCACCATTCAAAACGGTGACAAGACCGTCGTGTTCGAACTGGATGGCGATGGTGTTGTGGCTTTAGAGAATACGCCAGTACCACTCGATACGAATTCCGTCGATACGCAAGCTGCTTTGATCGTCCAAGCCATCAATGCATCGTCTCTAGGTTTGAGGGCCACCTTTACACCTGGCGGATTCATTGCGGTCGGAACCGACCCGGCGATCCGGATTCAAGCTACCAATAGCGTCTTGCAAGTTGTCGGAATTCCCGGTCGTGCATTGACGAATGCAATTCCGATCGACTTGAAGACCACCCTCGACTCGACACAAGTCGCAGATGCGATCTCCAATGCGATCATCTTGGCAAACCTGAACGGAATCAATGTAACGCCGCTCGGCGATCGAGTCTTGATCGAAGGGGCGACGGGCATCGCTGGCCTCGGCACAGAATCGGTTTTTGGTATTAAAGACCGGGCCGGTAACGCTCTGCGTGCATCGGAACTCAATGGTGACACCCTGATCACGATTTTCCTAGGTGAAGGTCTCGATTATGGAGATGCTCCGGATCCGAATTATCCGAGCAAGCGAATCAACAACGGCGCTCGCCATAAGATTGCCGATGGCTTCTCGCTCGGTCCGACAGTAACTGCCGACCCGGATGCTCGAGTACCGGATGGAGATGTCGACGATGGCGTGACCTTTGGTTCGATTACCGCCGGTTTCACGGGGACCCTGCAATTGACGGTTCAAGGGATCACCCTTGCCCGGCCTGGATTTGTGAGTGCTTGGGTCGATTTCAATGGCAATGGAACCTTTGAATCGAACGAGAAGATCAACATTCCTGGTCGCGTGGTCAACGGCGTCAATGCTCCGATCACGTTCAATGTTCCTGCCGGTACGGTCACGACGAAACCCATCGCGGCCCGTATCCGACTGAGCAGCGATGCGACCGCCATCGCGTCCCCTTTGGGCCTTGCACCAGACGGGGAAGTGGAAGACTACATGCTCACGGCGGCGTCGAACCCGTACACGAACCCCAAGAACCGATTCGATGTCAACGCCGATACATTTGTTTCGCCGATCGACGTTCTGCAGATCGTGAACTACATCAATGCTGGCTTGCCTAGTCGACCGACATTGCCAGCCACCAACGTCCCGCCTTATCTGGATGTGGACAGCGACGGGTTCATCGGACCTTTGGACGTACTGGCTGTTATTAACTACATCAACGCCAGTCGCTCAGGTGGAAGTCCTGGGGGCGAAGGCGAATCCAATGGTAGCGACCTATGGATATCGGCGTCCCATTCTGCGGTTCCCGCCGTAGATCGTCCAGCAACTTCCGTAGCTGCCGCGACGTCGAGTGCTTTGCTAACGGTCAGCCCGACAACCAAAGCAGTCGATTCGTTCCTGGCGAACTACGGAGGAAGTGTCGAAGGGACCACCAGTACCGACGATGAAAGCGATTGGGGTTGGTCGTTGACCCAAGAGAAGCACGATGGATCCTTTGCAACCGCTCTCGACGATGTCCTGGGTGAATTGTTCTAAAGAGCTCTGCTGAGCCAACCGATCGAGTTCGAGCCACCTTCTCCGGGTGGCTCGAATCGTTTTGCGGTGGTGGATTTCAACCATCCGCTATCGCGATCCCTGAACGGATCGATGCCAGATCGATCGACCTGCCCGATGGATAGACCTAAGGGGGCGAGCATCGAAACCACGGATGCGTGCCGCCAATAGCACTGCGAGTTCTTCGGGCTGAAACCTATCGTTTCGATCCCGACTCATCCGCTCGAGTCATCCGGCGAATGGTGGGTGAGTCGGTCGATTCTTCGTCCTGCCCGGCAAATTCTCCGGGAAGCAAGACCCGACGAGAAGAGGTTGGAATGCCTGGCGTCGTCTCAATCGTTTCATTCGCTGCTTGATGGGCTCGGACGGCAACGGCAGAACTGATTCGCATGAACTCATCCCGAGTGGCAGGCGAGACTTTTTGCAGTCTCAATCCAACCTGCTGCAATCCGTGAGGGTTGGTGCGAGCCGTTTGAGATATTTGAGAGAAGAACGCAGCGCACTCCACGAAGTTATGGTCGGCCGTCTTGCTTACCAACGGTCCGAGTGTTTTCACAACCAGATCGGCACCTATGTTGTCCAGTTTCATGAACGCTTCCATCCATGCAGTGGTACCGGGGCGTCCGTCGGAAAACGTGGTCTCTCGATTGTGCAACATCACAACGCATTTTCCACGTAGCTCACGGGCCCACAAATTGCCTTGATAAGCCCCTGAGGATTGATAGATATGCAGGGTGTTGCTGCCATAGACCAAGTCCATTTTGCAGGTCGTCCCCGCACCATCGTCTCCGGCTAGCTGATATTCGCCGATTCGATCGAGCGAAACCCTTGTTATCCCCATCATATCCCAGATATTAACGACGACTTCGGGATGTCGTACCAGGAAGACGTACATTTCTGGATCGCATTCGACCGTCTGCGATGGCATCTTTCGGAAATAGCTTGCATCTTCCAAAACGGATTTGAGGCGTGTCGCCGCATCCGGGGTGAGCAAATCGAATGGAATCCCTCGGATGGCTGCCTGCTTGGCTTCGCGAGAGCTAGTACCTTCGATCGATTCAAACCGAGCGCGCTCGTACCGACCCGGATCGATCTTGCCGTCGGCGACTTGCCCAAATCCGATGGATGCGTTCCCTAGGGAGAAGAGGGAGACCGCCACGCCGAAAAGGGCAAAGGTTGGGAGGAATGCCCAAGGTCTCTTTGGTCCGCGCTCAATGGGATGCATCGACGATCCAACGTGTTGAAAATGATGGTTCGCTCGATGCACGCTTCCTTCACCCCTCGATTCGCAGCGAGAAGGCGGTTTCGGCGATTGCGGAACACCGGCTACTCTGGTTTCGGCATTCGCCCCCAAAAAGGCCAGAGGAAGATTGGATTTTGAATTGCTAGCACTCCGGAGGGGTCTCGATCTGGTTCGTTTCGATGGCGTCCCGACGACTCTGCAATCCAATCGCAATCAGCCCTATAATTGACCCGTTCTAATCCAGATATCGATCGACAGAGCCACCGAGTGCATGGCTCCCATCGCCGTCGATTTCGGCCTATCGCAACGATCCGAGCCTTGACCGTTATGAATCGAATTCGCTTTCATCGTTCAGCATCTCGACAGGGTGCGATCGCTCGCGCCCAACCACTTGGGCATTTGATTCCACTGGGTTGGACGTTCCTCTTATCCCTGCTTCACCTGGGTTGCACACCGAATGCATCGGACACGAAGCAAGGCTCTCTCGAGTCGAATGCCACATCCGGAGGATCGTCCAATCCATTAGCACGGGAAGAAGGGGAGCAGGGGGAAAGTACCGAAAATCAATCGCAGGGCATTCAAAGCAACTCAGCGTCCAATGCGTCCATCGCGGATGCGCGCGCCCTCGTGGAAGAATGCTTGGGCCGATATCGAAACATGACTCGCTATTCGGACCAAGGTCAATTGACCGTGGCCGTGGAAGGGGCTCCCAATTTCACAACGCCGTTTCGCGTGGCATGGGAGCGCCCTAACCACTTGGCGATCGCCGCCCATCACGTCCTCGGTAGTTGGACGAGTACCACATGGGAAGCGATATGTTCCGAGCCATCAAATCCCTTTCCAAAACAACGGCTTGTCCGCCCTTTGCCGAACGCAATCGATCTGAAGTGGTTGATGAGCGACAACCTAGGGGGGCTCTTTTCACCCCCGGTGGGACTTCCCATCCAACTGGAACTACTCCTCTCGCAAGATTCATCTCAGGTTTTCTCTGGAAGTGATACGAAGTTGACTCCCCTCGAAACGGCGATGACGGATGGTCATTCATGCCATCGGATACGTGTCGAAAAAGAGGGATTGACTTGGGTCCTTTGGATCGATCCGGAAAAGAAGCTACTTCGCAAAATGGAATTGCCGGCACAACTTTTCTATCCCGCCTTGAGCGAACAGGAACAATCCCTAGTCCGATGTGAAGTGGATATACGGGATGCCAAGGAGAATGAAGCCATCGATTGGAGCCAATGGAAAGTTCCAGTTCGGCCGGACGATGTTGGTGTGCGACGCTTGGTTCCTCCGCCACCCATTGCTTCCACCCGCATCTTGGGGACGGTGCTCGATCCCTTCGATTTAAAAGACGTCAACAATGAACTGATTTTCGATGCAGCCGAACCGAAACGCGCGATTCAAATCCTGTGTTGGATCGGCGAGGATCCAGCAAGTGAAGGCTTCGTCAAAGACCTTCTGGCGATTCGCAAGATCCTCACCGACCAAGAACTGAATGGAAAGTGTCAAATAATTCTCGTTGGACGAGAGGCAGATAAAGGATTGCTCGAAGCTCTCAAACGATGGAATTGCGA
>Ga0194055_10001382_pt1 | contig 19770 bp, 18 predicted proteins | sample SepL449m_MetaG_FD_155482 | JGI IMG/M metagenome (GOLD analysis project Ga0194055, IMG submission 155482) | Anoxic zone freshwater microbial communities from boreal shield lake in IISD Experimental Lakes Area, Ontario, Canada - Sep2016-L442-9m | ecosystem: Environmental > Aquatic > Freshwater >...
GAAGTACGCAATGCTCCTCGCTTTAAGGGAACACCAACAATGACGCAGCCACCAGCTCCGGCCATGGGTGCTCATTCAGATGAGATTGTGTCTTCACTCGGATTAGATGCAGCCGCCCTACGAGCAGCGGCAATCATTTTCTAATTACTTCGTGAGGCTTCTGCCCACGATCTCTTTCATAATTTCAGTAGTTCCGCCATAGATGGTTTGGATACGACTATCTGCCCATGCACGGGCGATGGGATATTCCAACATGTAGCCGTAGCCACCATGAAGTTGTAGACACTTATCAACAACTCTGTTCTGCAATTCAGTGACCCAGAACTTTGCAGCCGCTGCTTGTTCTGCAGAGAGTCGTCCTTCGCAATGCAATTCGATACAACGGTCAACATACACCTGGGCGATTTGTACCTCGGTTGCAATTTCAGCAAGAACAAACTTTGAGTTCTGGAACGTTGCGACCGACTGACCAAACGCTTTGCGGTCTTTTGTGTAATCGAGTGTTGCCTGAAGCGCTGACGACGCAACTTTGACACCACCAACTGCCATCGTGAGACGCTCTTGCGCCAAGTTCTGCATGAGGTACACAAAACCTTGGCCCTCAACGCCCAACATATTCTCACTCGGAACTTCTACATCGGTGAATGACAACTCAGCGGTGTCTTGTGCGTGCATGCCCAACTTGCTGAGGTTGCGTCCGCGCTCAAAGCCCTTCATTCCGCGCTCGAGGATCAATAGGGAAAGACCTCGGTGACCAGGTTGATCGTTAGTACGAACGGTGGTGATGATTAGGTCACTATTGATGCCGTTAGTAATAAAAGTTTTCGCGCCGTTCACGACCCATGTATCGCCGTGACGCACAGCCGAGGTGCGAACATTAGCTACATCGCTACCCGTGTTCGGTTCGGTGATTGCTAGTGCGCCAATCAGTTCACCCTTCACCATTTTTGGAAGCCAGCGTTGCTTCTGATCATCGGTTGCAAGCCCCAAGTAATACGGCAACACAATGTCATTATGCAATGTCATTCCATTTGCACTTCCGATGACTCCAGTCTCAGAGACTTCCTCTTGCATGATGGCGCCGAACTTGAAATCGGTAACACCACCGCCGCCGTATTGTTCCGGTACGTGGTACCCAAGAAAGCCAAGCTTTCCGGCTGCCAGCCAAATGTCGCGAGGAACGATTCCGTCTGCTTCCCACTTCTCATGATGAGGGACAATTTCTTTATCTAGCCACTGACGAAAAGCCGCACGAAACTGTTCATGCTCTGCGTTGTAGATGGTGCGTTCGAAAGTTTCCATAATCGCCACGCTAGGCGTTGGCACGGCAACCGCAAAGGTCGTGCCACCAACCATGTCCGACTACGCTCGGAAACATATGAGCGCACTCGCAATGACACAGTCCGAGAGAGAGCAGTTCCTCTCCGAGCTGCACGTTGGAGTCCTAGGAATCGAACGACCCGACGGCCCTCCACTGACCGTCCCTGTCTGGTACATCTACGAGCCGGGTGGCGAACTGTGGTTCCTCACATCCCTCGACTCGGTGAAGGGCCGCCTTCTCCAGCAATCAATGCGATTCAGTCTGTGCGCACAGTCAGAGTCACTTCCCTACAAATACGTATCGATCGAGGGAACCGCCACGATTTCCCCGGCCGACAAGGAACTGCATAGTCGACCCATGGCGCGCCGCTATTTTGGCGTCAAAGGCGGAGACAGTTACGTCGAGAGCGAATCCGGTGAGTCGGTGCGTGTTTCCACAACGCCCGAACGTTGGTTTACCGTCGACTATTCAAAGATCTAGGCGAGGACAGCCCGCGCCACGAGATCGGTGCCAAATGCGGTGAGAATCGCCAAATACAGCAAGCCTGTCGCCGCCATCACTGCCGAATAACTGCGCTCTTTGAGAGCGGCGCGAGTGACCTCAATCAGGACCGCGGTCGTAATGGCGCATGCCACCCAAAACCAGCCAAGGGTGCCATTCCATCCGTCATCAACAGTTCCAGTGAGAACACTGATCATGCCTGTCGGGATCAACATGACCACAACTTCGATTGGCAAAATCCAACGAAGACCATCAACTAATTCGTTCAAAATGGACCGCGGCATTCCTGGCTGCACTAAGTACCAATGACCAAGCAACATGGCGTCGCTGATTGCACCAAGAAACACCGTGCCTACTGCAACGCGCAGAAGGTTTGTACTGATGTTGCCGGCGCCATTCGTTGCGTGCACAGCAGCAGCTACAAGTCCAATTGCACCGATTGCTGGTCCGAGCAAATCCAATTTCACGTTTGTACGGCGAACAGTTGCAATGGCAACTACTGCCACTGCGATTGCTGCAATGTCACGCACGGGAACAAAGTCAGTAGCAATGCCGGCCGCAGCCGCACCCGCAGCGAGCACGCAGAAAGTTCCACGCAACAACCATCCGTACCCTGCACTGATTTCATGTTTACGAGTGGTGAACCACAAGAACAAAAGTCCGCCTGTTGCCCATTGGAGAAGGACAGTTGCTGCATCAAGTTTGATCATGGGGTTTCTCGGTTAACGGTCTAATACGACTAAGTGGTGATCGGCATGGTTGACAGCCTGTGGCCCGTTTGCAGATGCCACCACAATGTCTTCAAGTCTCATGCCCCACTTGCCCGGAATGTAAATACCTGGCTCGACGCTGTACGCGTGCCCTACGGCAATCGGAGTGTCATTTCCGGCAACCATGTACGGATCTTCATGCGCTTCCATGCCGATGCCATGGCCTGTGCGGTGCACGAACCATTCACCAAAACCAGCTGCATCAATGACGCCGCGTGATGCAGCATCAACGCCAGAACATGATGATCCGATGACGCCTGCTGCAACACCAGCTGCTTGCGACTCAAACAACACGTCGTATGCCTCAGCAATGTCTGATGGTGGTTCACCGATATGAACACACCGCGTGATGTCACTGCAGTAATCATTCATCGTGCCGCCAAAGTCACACAACACGATTTCGCCGTGCTTGATGACACGATCTCCAGCATGGTGGTGCGGGCTTGCAGCATTTTCGCCAGCTGCAACAATTGCGAAGTTCACCACTTGATGTCCTTCAGCAATTAGTCGCGCCGAAATATCTGCAGATACTTGAGCTTCCGTGCGGCCAACCAGTGGAATATCACCAGCATGTAATTGCGCAGCCACTCTGTCTGCTGCAGCACCTGCAGCGACTAATGCAGCAATTTCAGCAGCATCTTTGCGTGACCGAAGTGCTTCCATCACTACCACTGAACGAACATATTTCGCATCAAGTCGGAACTTCAACAAATCAACAAGGAAACGTGACCACATTTGGTCACCGACAGCAATTGTGCGTGCCGAGCCCAGCAAGGTATGTGCAAGCGCAACAGGGTCGTCAGTTTCGTTCCATGTAGCAAGAGAAAAGACGCTTGGCATCTCAGTGACACGTGGCGCTTCTAAGCGCGGAATGATCAGCGAGGCATTGCCTTCACGAGGAACAACCAACATGGTCAATCGCTCGAGCGGCATAGCCAAATAGCCGGTGAGGTATGGAAGATCATGTCCGAGAGACAAGATCAACGCGTCAACACCAGTGCGTGCCATTTCAGTACGAGCCCTATCAAGGCGACTACGAAATGTTGATTCAGAAACTGCAGAACTCATCGAGCACCAATCTTGACAGGTACGGCGTGCGCAGCAGACTCTTTCGCGTGATAGCTCGACCGGGTAAGCGGGCTTGACTCCACATGCCCGATACCGAGCGACTCCCCTACGCGCTTGTACGAATCAAATACGGCAGGTTCTACCCAGCGCGATACAGGCAGGTGATGCGACGTGGGGCGAAGATATTGACCAATTGTCACAATGTCGACACCAATTGCTGCGAGGTCAGCAAGAACTCCAAATACTTCTTCGTCTGTTTCACCCATTCCAACAATGAGGCCAGACTTCACATTGAGACCATGTGCCTTTGCGCGTGACAACACCGACAAACTGCGTGCATACCCAGCTGAAGGACGCACGGCACGTTGCAAACGCGGCACGGTTTCCACATTGTGGTTCAACACGTCTGGTGCTGCATCCAAAATGATGTCTAGTGACACTGTTCCTCGTGCATCAGAGATCAGTGTTTCAACTTGAATTGAAGAATCAAGCTCTTTGATTGCGGCAACACATCGCGCAATGTGCCCCATGCCTTCATCGGCTAAATCATCACGGGCAACCATTGTCAGCACTACGTATGACAACTTCATCTCAGCAACTGCTGCAGCGATTCGTGCTGGCTCATCTGCATCTGGTGCTTGTGGCTTACTGGTGTCGATCAGGCAAAAACCGCATGCACGTGTGCATCGCTCGCCAAGCACCATGAACGTTGCGGTTCCATCGCTCCAACATTCAGACAAGTTTGGACAACCGGCTTCTTCGCACACGGTCACCAATGAATGGTCACGCAAAGTCTTCTTTACATCCATGACTTCAGGGCCAAGCGACACGCGTGGTCGAATCCAATCCGGCTTGCGTTCTGACAATTCAATGGCATCTTCTACGCCTGCGCGTGCAAGCCTGCTCAACATGCGTACCGGCGCTCCGGGGCCTTCCCCACGAGAAAACGCCGACAAGTCATCTGGAGTGTGTTTCCACGCAATATCTTGACGCTCGGCAATGGCTCCGCCCCACGCTTTCGCCGCATGCGAACTAATTACGTCAACCATCTGTTTCATGGTGATGTCAATCCCTTCAGCAGCAACTGAGGTGACGGGATATTCAGCGATACCGCACGGAACAATGTTCGTTGTCATGTACTCAAGATCTGTGTGAACGTTGATGGCAAATCCGTGCATTGTGCGACCACGGCCGACTCGCACACCGATTGCACAAATCTTTCGAGGAGTTGCGGTGTCAACATCAAGCCATACACCTGGGTAACCATCAAAACGATTCGCACTCGGGAGTCCAATTTCATGCAATGCATCAATCACTACTTGCTCAACTGCATGAACATACGCCGGCGAGTCTGGCGGCGTGTCGTTGCCGTTCTTTCCCTGCAGCGTTAATAACGGGTAACCAACAAGCTGCCCTGGTCCGTGATACGTAATGTCACCGCCGCGTTTCACTGCAACAAAATCTGCACCGACTGCTGCAGGATCGCAGCGTAAATTGTTCTCTAGGTCAGCAGACGGGCCATAGGTGAATACATGAGGGTGCTCGAGCAGCAGCAAACGATTATCTGTTCCGTGTCGGAACATGGACTCCTGAATTGCTAACGCACCGGTGTACGGAACTGACCCCAGCCACCGAACATGCAACGGCGAAGTGCTACTAGTCATTGGCACACCGCGTTCCGATTGGTCTTTAGACCTCGGACGACCAGTCGCGAGTTTCCAAGATCAGTTTGACGCGAGACAAGAAGCCGGCTGCATATGCACCATCGAATGCACGATGATCCCACGCCATTGCCAAATTGCCAACTGGATGGATAGCGATACTTTCGCTGAATCCCGGCACTTCGATAACAACAGGCTTTTTCACAATTGCATCGGTGGACAAAATTGCAACTTGCGGCTGATTGATAATCGGCATAGTCAAGACTGAACCGGCCGAACCATTATTTGAAATCGTGAACGTGCCGCCGGAAATCTCGTCGGGAGACAAATGACGACTACGTGTACGTGTGGCAAGGTCATTGATCTCGCGTGACAATGCACGAAGACGCTTTCCTTCTGCATCGCGCACTACTGGCACTAACAATCCTTGATAATCAAGGTCAACAGCAATACCAAGGTCAACGTAACGGTGAACGATGAGTTCGTTATCACCGAGAGATGAGTTCATATGTGGGAAGTCGGCCAGTGCATCAACAACTGCGCGAGCAATGAACGGCAAGTACGTAAGGCTGAATCCTTCTTGTGCTTTGAATTCTTCTTTGACACGAAGTCGAGTGATGTCAACATTTGCATAGTCGACTTCGACAACGCTGAGAACGTGAGGGCTGATTGCTTTGCTTGCAACCATGTGAGCGCCTGTCGCCTGACGAATCTTTGACAACGCCACTACTTCATCACGTGAACCAGCAACTGCCTTCGGTGTGGCAGCACGCTGCGGCACACTTACCGTTGGAGCGGCCGCTGGAGCAGGCGCTGCAGTTGTTGCACCACCACGCGAAATCGCAGCAAGAACATCGTCACGCGTAATGCGACCACCAGGACCAGTACCTGTAATTGCCGCAGCGTTGAGATTGTTTTCCGCAATCAGCTTGCGCACCACCGGCGATAACACCGTCGAACTTTCGCCCGAATTTGCCGCCGCCGGAGCAGCCGCCGGTGCCGGAGACTGCGCGGAGACTGACGCTGAGGGCGGTGGTGATACGGGAGCAGTAGCGGGCGCCGGAGACTCCGCGGAGACGTTCGAGCTTGCGAGAGTCGACGCGGGGGCTGCCGGCGCCGAAGCTGCTGCGGCAGGAGCGGCGGCAGGAGATGGAGCAGAGGATGCGTCGCCGACGACGGCGATGACGGTGCCGACAGCAACGGTGTCACCTTCGGCTACGCGAATCTCTGTGAGCACACCGGAAATCGGCGACGGCACTTCGGTATCAACTTTGTCTGTCGACACTTCGAACAGTGGTTCGTCAAGCGCGACGCTGTCCCCGACTTTCTTGAACCATTTCGTAATGGTTCCTTCGGTAACTGTCTCGCCTAGTTGAGGAAGTGTGATCTCTGCCATGTTGTGTGTGTCCTGATTGTTACGCGTTGATGCTTCGGCCGGTGAGCGACATTACGGTCTCACCGAAGAGTTCGGAAAGGCTCGGATGCGGCTGAATGAAATGAGCAATTTCTTCTACTGTTGCTTCCCAGTTGACGGCCAAGTAACCGCCAGAAAGTTGCTCAGTAACCCATGGTCCGACCATGTGTACTCCAAGAACTTGGCCCGCAGTACCGTCAGGGTTTTTCTTAGCGATGATCTTCACGAGTCCGTCTACTTCACCAATGATCATTGCGCGACTGTTGGCACGGAACTGATGCTTTGCAACAACAACGTCATAACCAGCCGCTTTTGCGGCTTCTTCGCCTGGGCCAGCCCATGCAACTTCCGGGCTGCAATAAATCGCCCACGGAACACGGTCGTAATCAACAGGGATTGCTGTTTCGCCGAGTACTTGTTTCACCACGAGAATTGCTTCTGCATATGCAACGTGTGCAAGTTGCGGCGTGTTGATGAGGTCACCAACTGCGTACACGTTTGCAACGTTCGTGCGACAGTAGGCATCTACTTCGACGAATCCGCGATCGCTCACTGCAACCTTCGTGTTCGCAAGTCCTAGTTGATCAGTGAAAGGACGACGACCAACAGAAACGATGACTGCATCAACTTCGAGTGTTTCGCCATCACCGAATGCAACAACAGTTGAACCCTTGCCAGTTGGTGTATGGCCAGTTACAGCTACGCCAGTTTTGATTGCAATCTTCTTTTTTCCGAATGAACGCACCACAACATTTGCAAGGTCGGCATCAAGGCCAGGAAGAATCTTTGGCAAGCCCTCCAAGATGGTGACTTCTGCGCCGAGGTCAACAAATGCTGAAGCAAATTCGCATCCGATTGCGCCCCCACCAATAACGGCGATGCGTGCAGGAATGCGATCGAGCATCAATACCTCGTCTGACGTCATCACAGGACCACCTGGTTCAAAACCAGGAATAACACGAGGAACACTTCCGGCAGCGAGAACAACGTTCTTTCCAACCAGCTCAGTTTTTGTTCCGTCTGCGGCAGTAACAGTGACTGAGTTGTCTGCATTCAATGCACCAACGCCAAGCACGTACGTAACTTTCTTTGCCTTCACCAATCCGGTGAGACCTTTGACCAAGCCATCAACAATTTTTTGTTTACGAGCTTGTGCAACTGCAAAATCGGTCGCGCCGAGAGTTGCTGCAATTCCGAACTCAGCTGCATGTTCAACATGGCGGCGAGCTGCTGCAGTCTCAAGAAATGCCTTCGCTGGGATGCACCCGCGATTCAGACATGTTCCGCCGATGGTGTCTTTTTCAACAAGAGCCACTGATAATCCGGCAGAGGCGCCATAAAACGCAGACGCGTATCCGCCAGGTCCGCCGCCAACGACCACAAGATCAAATGGTTCAGCCATGGGGGTTATCTCCAATCAGTTGAATACGCCGTTGTATTCACCTACAACGGTAGCCGTTCTTACTGGCGAGACCACTGAGATTGCAGCCCTGCTCGAAGGTACGCAACCGTGACGGACCCTTCAGACGCAGGAAATGCCATGTCACACGAGGCCACGACGTCAACAGTGGTAGTGGCACACGGCACACCAAGAGCGCCCACGGGCAAAGTGATCGGCGAAAGCACTGTGCCCCCTGCCAACAACCGCCAGCCTTCTTTTGCTTCAGCGCCGTCAACTCCGACCATGGAGACGTGGACAATGGTCGCATCGGCATTCTGGGACACCGATTCAACAGCCACAGTCATATCAGCCAATGTGCGTTTGGTACCGAGAGCGAACACTTCCACCGTGATGGTGTCGCGCGTCATCTGGAATATTTTTGCGCCGCCAGCCACCATGATGACCAAAGCACATGCGATGGCAGAGAGAATGAGTTTTCGGGTGCTCATAGGAACCTTCAGGCTACGCAAGAATCGGGAACAATCAGCGATGGTTCACGGTTGACTGAGACCATATGAAGATTCTCATCACTGGCGCCTCTGGCCTCATCGGACAAGCCCTCACAAAACAACTCAACGCTTCAGGCCACACCACAGTCGCTGCAGTTCGTCGCGAACCACGCCGCAATGATGAAGTGCAGTGGAATCCAGCCACAGGCGAAATGTCGCCATCTGCATTTGACGGAGTAGACGCAGTCGTGCATTTGGCCGGAGCCGGTATCGGTGACAAACGATGGACTGATTCATACAAGATGGAAATTCTGCAGAGCCGCACACTTGGTACTGCGTTGTTGGCAGACACCATGGCATCGCTCGCTACTAAACCATCTGTATTTCTTTCTGGATCTGCAATCGGAATCTACGGCGTACATGACGACACTGAACTTGGTGAAGATGCAACAATCGGAACCGGATTTCTCGCAGACGTGTGTCGCGATTGGGAAGCTGCATCCGCATCTGCTTCAGCTGCTGGCATTCGCACGGTGTTGTTACGCACAGGAATCGTGTTGTCGCCAAAGGGTGGCGCACTAAAGAAGCAACTCCCATTATTCAAATTGGGTCTTGGCGGAAAATTCGGCAATGGCAAACAATGGCAAAGTTGGATCTCCATTACCGATGAAGTGAACGCCATCATTCACCTGCTTACATCGACGCTGTCCGGACCTGTCAACCTCACAGCACCGACTCCAGTAACAAATACTGAATTCACGCGAGTGCTTGCAAACGTTGTTTCACGGCCTGCAATTCTTCCCATTCCATCGTTCGGACCAAAACTGCTGTTGGGTGGAGAATTGGCAAATGCACTGTTGTTCACCGGACAACGTGTCGTACCGAACGCACTTGTTGCAGACGGCTTTCACTTTGCACACCCAACACTTGATGTCGCATTGCGGGCACTGCTGAACAAATGACCTCAGTGATACTTCCGTCTTCTGCTGACGTTGTCATCGTTGGTGCCGGCCTTGCTGGGCTCACAGCTGCGCGTGTTCTTGAACAACACGGCATATCTGCAGTGTTGCTCGAAGCATCAGACGGTGTTGGCGGTCGTGTGCGAAGTGATGAAGTAGATGGCTTCATTCTTGACCGTGGTTTCCAGGTCATGCTCACTGCATACCCAGAAATCCATCGCCATCTCGATATTCCAGCTCTCGACTTTCGTGCGTTTGAACCTGGCGCTTTGGTGTGGCGCGAAGGAAAAGGAACAATTGTTGGTGACCCGTTTCGGCGCCCAAAAACATTGAAGTCAACCACGTTTGCGCCGATCGGTACGTGGGCTGACAAAGCGCGCATTGCTCTTTTGCGTGCCAAGGTGAAATCAGCTGACCCACAGGCTCTGCTGCGTGGAGATGATGTCGACACCATTACCGCGTTGCGTGCTGCTGGGTTTTCATCCACCATGATTGACAGATTCTTTCGGCCTCTCGTTGGTGGAATTCAACTTGATCCGCAGTTGCGATCATCGCGTCGAATGTTCGACATCATTTTTCGCACCCTCGCTACCGGTGATTCTGTAGTGCCCGCAAAAGGCATGGGGCAAATCACACAACAGCTTGCGGCATCGTTACGCACGACTCCCCTGTTTCTCAATACTCCGGTGGCGTCAACAACACCTGGGTCAGTGACGCTGGTAAACGGACACACCATTGCTGCCAAAGCAGTTGTTGTTGCAACAGAAGGCCCCATCGCATCCCAGCTACTCGGAATTCCTCCAGTCGGTTCACGCAGCGCTGGGTGTGTGTATTTCGCTGCACCAACCGCGCCAATTGATGGCGCATATGTCGTTCTTGACGGCGAAGGAAAAGGCCCCGTGTACAACGTGGCAGTGATGTCACATGTCAGCCCTTACTACGCACCACATGGTCAACATCTCGTTGCTGCTGCACTGCCAGGACTTGCCGACGGCGACCTTGAAGCTGCCGCCCGCCGCCAATTGCGTAGTTGGTGGGGACCAACCGTTGATTCGTGGCGACACTTGCGCACGTATCGCATACCGCACGGCCAACCGAACCAAGACCCGCCGTTCAATCCGCGTCAGCGCGTGTCATTAGGCGACGGTTTGTTTGTCTGCGGCGACCACCGCGACACAGGCTCAATCCAGGGCGCAATGTTTTCTGGAAGACGATGCGCAGAATCAGTGTCCGAATGGGTCAGACTGCAGTCATGACTTCTGACCCCGCAAAAATCGTTTCACGTTCCACCATTGTTCCGGCTCCGGCACAAATGATTTTTGATTTGCTCGCAGATCCCCGTCGTCACAGCGAAATTGATGGTTCTGGTTCTATCCAGTCAGCCCAAATCAATGCGCCAGAACGTTTGTCATTGAATGCAACCTTCGGCATGCAGATGAAAATTGGCCTTTCATACAAAATCACGAACACTGTCGTTGAGTTTGAAGAGAACAAGACAATCGCGTGGCGTCATTTCGGTGGTCACATTTGGCGATACATCTTGGAACCCGTTGACGGCGGCACAAAAGTTACTGAACAGTTCGACTGGAACACATCGAAGTCGCCGCTGATTCTGAAGTTGCGAAAGTCACCACAAGACAATGCAAAATGGATTGAGAAGACTCTCGAAAACTTGGTGAAGCGATTCGCTTAGCGAATATGACGCGACACGTCACGTCGTAAATACTTTCCGCGACCAACGCGACCAAGGAATGTCCCCTTGTCAACAATTACTTCACCGCGTGACAACACGGTTCGTACACCGCCCTGCACGCTGAAGCCTTCATACGCCGAATAGTCAAGGTTCATATGATGAGTTTTTGCGCTAAGTACCGACGTTGCATTCGGATCGTAAATAACAACATCTGCATCGAAGCCCTCTGCAAGAACTCCTTTTGTGCGGAGACCAAACAACCGTGCAGGCGCAGTTGCACACACTTCTACCCATCGCTCTTCGCTGATGTGTCCGGCGATAACACCTTGATACACCAAGTCCATGCGGTGTTCGACACCACCAATTCCGTTTGGCACCACATTGAATGCTTCGCCATTTGCCAACTTCTGTTCGCGCAAACAAAACGGACAATGGTCAGTGCTCACAACTGCAAGCTGGTCAATTCGTAGGCCTTCCCACAGGTCTGCCTGATGATGGTCGTGGCGAGAGCGCAAAGGAGTCGAACAAATAAAGCCTGCACCATTTGGCCAGCCTTGTCCCAAATGCTCTTCCAATGACAAGTGCAAATACTGCGGACAAGTCTCAGCAAAAATGTTTGTACCGCGTGAACGGGCCTCCACTACTTCACGTAGTGCGTGAGAGCTAGATAAGTGCACGATGTACAACGGCGCATTGCCTGCAACACGTGCTAACACTGCTGCGCGATGCACTGCTTCTGCTTCAAGTTCAGGTGGACGAGTCAGTGAATGAAATTCGGGCCCTGTATTGCCGGCAGCAATTGCCTGTTCAATCAGCACATCAATGGCTAAACCATTTTCTGCATGCACCATTGCCATCATTCCGGTATCTGCGCACATTTGTAATGCACGCAATATCTGACCGTCATCGGAATACAAACGTCCCGGGTATGCCATAAATAACTTGATAGAGGCAACACCTTCGCGTTCAACAAGTGATCGCGTATCAATGAGAGCTTGTGCATCAACTCCGCCGAGAACTTGGTGCAAACCCCAGTCGATCACGCATTGTGATTCAGCTTCTGCAAATCGTGACTCAAATGCAGTGAGTACTTGGCCACCAAGTCGTTGTTCAGAGAAATCAAGAATGGTGGTGGTGCCGCCGTGAGCCGCGGCAATGGTGCCCGACTCAAATGAATCAGACGAGACCATGGTGCCTGTATCGAGCTGCATATGAACGTGCGCATCAACTCCACCCGGAATAACGAAGCAGCCATCAGCATCAATCACCGTGTCATCGGGGCCAGGTGTCACCGCCCCTGCTGAGCGTGGCACCACAGAAATGATGCGCTCGCCCTCAATGATCACATCAGCTGCTACCCGTCCTTCAGCATTGATAACGGTTCCGTTGACCACGATTGTGCGCACGAATCAAATCTAAACCCCCAACAGGGCCTTCGGGGTGCTAAACACAATTGTCGTGACTACTGCTCTTCCCCTCGGCTTTTCCTCCTTCGTCACCAATGTCGGAGTGAAGGACACAACCAAAGACTTCACGGTCGTCATGGCTGATGGCCCATGTTCTGCCGCAGGAGTATTTACCCAGAGCAGATTTGCCGGCCCGAGCGTAGTTATTTCTCGTCGCAATGTGGCCGACCTGTCTGCACAAGCAGTCGTAGTGATCTCAAAGAATGCGAACGTTGCCACCGGCGAAGAAGGAATGCGCCACGCAGAAGAAGTCACCTCATCGGTTGCTTCAGCCCTCGGACTTTCAAGCGACCAAGTGCTGATTGCGTCAACCGGAGTCATTGGGCGTCTCTACCCCATCGAAAACATTCGCGCCGGAATCGCATCGCTTCCTTTTCCACTGCCTAACAACGATGCCGACGATGTGGCGCGCGGCATCATGACCACGGACACCGTGCACAAGATCTCATCTGCAACTATCGCCGGGTCATCAGCACGCGTTGTTGGTGTAGCAAAGGGTGTCGGCATGATCGAACCAAACATGGCAACTCTGATTGCAATGGTGTTCACCGATGCAAAGATCGAATCACAGAAACTGAACGACATCTTTCGCGGCGTCATCAATAAGACGCTTAACTGCGTGTCAGTTGATACAGATACCAGCACCAGCGATACAGCCATCATCTTGGCAAGTGGCGCCGCAGGTTCCGTTGCTGATGATGCGCTTACAGTCGCGCTTCAAACAGTTCTTCTTGATCTCACCAAAGCGATTGCACGTGACGGCGAGGGTGCAGAGACATTGATTGAAGTCACCGTCGACAATGCCCGTGATGTTGAGCAAGCAAAAACTGTGGCAAAGTCCATCGTCAACTCACCGCTTGTCAAAACTGCCGTGCACGGAGCAGACCCAAACTGGGGTCGCGTTGCAATGGCTGTTGGCAAATGCAGCGATTACACAGACATTGACCAGGAAAAAGTTGTTATCCGGTTCGGCACACAAGAGGTGTACCCAACTCGAGTTGATGAATCAGGTCTTGCTCAACTCAGTCAGTACATGCGTGGCGACGACGTCACGATTCACGTGTCATTGAACACAGGCAAGGCAGACGCCACCGTGTGGGGCTGTGACCTCACCGATGGATACGTTCGAATCAACGCCGACTACACCACGTAGCAATGAATACCGTTCGGTCTGTACATCGTTCTCCAATACACGGATTCTCTAAAGAGTCGACCAGTTCCATCACATTGCTCACTGGCCTCGGAGTTGAGGGCGATGCCCATTGCGGATCATTAGTGAAACATCGATCTCGAGTCGCAGTAAATCCAGACCAACCAAATCTGAGACAAGTCCATCTAATGATGGGAGAAACTCTTGATAGCGAGAACGTCCCCGATGGCGCGCTGGGCGAGAACATCACAACATACGGAATCGATCTTCACGCACTGCCTACGGGAACACTCATAACTATTGGCGATTCGGTGATTGAACTAACAGGGCTGCGCAATCCGTGTGCCCAGATCAACACCTTTCGTGACGGATTACTGGCGGCATTCCGTACGGAAAATCCTCGCGGTGAAATCATTCGACGTGCCGGCATCATGGCCATCGTCATTAACGGCGGTGTCGTGCACACTGGCGATGAAATTCGAATTGAAATTCCCCAAGGGAACTCAGAGCCACTTCGTCCTGTTTAGTTAGCGCGCGCTGAGGTATTCGAAGATTCGTTCGCGATACGGCGCAATGCTCTTGTACTGGGCAACATCTTCAGGAATCTTGTTAATGATGTCGCCAATTCCGTGCACGAGTTCGTAATCCCTCGCAACGAAGTCGCTTAACTTTTCCACGAAGGTGCGAATAGTGAACAGGATCGCACCAGTCTCAGGCAAACGACGCAATGTTTGCCATTCCGTTCGAAACCACATGTCTGCAATGTCGATATCTGGGGTAATCGGCGGAATATCTGGCTGAAAAAGTGATGCATGATTACTAATTCCCCAATTTGTTCGCCACATTGGTTTTTCAACGTTCAAACGTGTCAGCACTGCATTCACGGGCGAATCAAGGTCAATGTCGTACCGCGCAACAGGCGTATGTATGGATGCCATAGTGCCGCCAATTTTTTCAGTAAGCCTCCACCTATTTGGTGAACACAACACTGCTGCAACCAACCGCGGCATTCCCTCAGCATCAGGAATCAGAATGCATAAATCATCAGCAACACACAAAGCAGCTTCGACAAGCGCATCAACACCACGCGCATCTGTAGGAGCAATGCCAATAGAGCGCATCATCCCGCGCGCAACTTCTTCACATGCTTCTTCTGCACCAGGACGACATGCCACAACTTCATCGCGACGTTCATCAATCAACGCACGTTTCATTTCAATGGTGGGCAACCAGTCATCGTCACGAGTTGATACCCATTGATCAATATCTAACGAGCGAGCCGCAACGCGCAACCGCGCAGCATCGGCAGGCACAGGCAAATACGAATGAGGAATGGCTACAGAACGACGATTCCCCGAGCCTGAGCTCGGGGAATCGTGCGAAATTATCGGTTGCCGATCAAACGGCGTGAATGGGTCGTTATGAAAAACGATGCTCACTTAGGCGGCATACGAATGCCACCATCAACTCTGATGGTTTCAGCATTCATGTAGCTGTTCGTGATGCACTCAAGAACCATTGAAGCCAACTGATCTGGACGACCAAGCTTCTGAGGAAACAACACACCTTTTTGAAGTTGCGTCTTGAATGCTTCGCTCTGATCACCTTGTCCGTAGATCGGTGTGTCGATGAGTCCCGGAGCAACGGTGTTCACGCGAATACCAGATGCTGACAAGTCACGAGCGATAGGAAGTGTCATACCGACAACCCCGCCCTTTGACGCTGAATATGCGTTCTGGCCAATTTGGCCATCGAATGCTGCAACAGATGCGATATTGACAATCGCGCCACGCTCGCCATCTTCCAACGGCTCTGTTTGACTCATTGCAGTTGCTGCAATACGAATTGCGTCGAATGTTCCGACCAAGTTGATCGCGATGACCTTCTTGAAAGCTTCAATGTTGGCAGCCGAATCATATGACCCGTCTTTACCAATGGTGCGTTGTGCCCAACCGATACCTGCTGAGTTCACCAAGACGCGAAGTGGGCCCATGGACTTAGCCATTTCCACTGCGTTAATAATGTCCTCTGTGTTGGTGACGTCAACAGCACAAAATGCGCCACCAACTTCCTTAGCAAGGGCCTCGCCGACCTCTTGCTGACGATCAAGGTCGGCGATGACGACCTTTGCTCCACCTTTTGCGAGGAGACGAACAGAAGCTGCTCCGATACCGGATGCTCCACCTGTGACAATTGCGCTTACGCCTTTAAGTTCCATCCCTACAGGCTACGCAATCAGGTCGCCGACTTCCTAGCGGAGTTGCGAATCGGGCTAAATCTGGGTGTGTGCCACTGCAAGCGCATCCACATAATCATTCATGCGATTGCCGCTATGGCCCTTGACCCATTCGAATTCCACTCGACCACGGTTGATGACCAGCTCAATGAATGGCTCCCATAAGTCACGGTTAGCAACGGGCTGACGCTGTGAATTTTTCCAGCCTCGTTTGTGCCACCCACGCCACCAGCCGTCGTTGAAACATTTCACGACATACGTGGAATCAGCAACGATGCGAATGATGCGCGGGTCGTCCTCAAAATGAATGACGGCCTGATAGGCAGCCATAATTTCCATCCGCTGATTCGTTGACCTCGCTTCTCCGCCACTGTCATTGATGTCACCCGACGGAGCCACAGCCCACGCCCAACCGCCCGGGCCAGGGTTACCTGAGCACGCACCATCTGTATAAATGACGATTACGTCGTCGGACAATTCCATGACAATGATTGTTCACCATGGGACGGGGTAACGACGGGCTTTTGCGAAAAATCGTGGGAGAATGAGACCCGTGATCTTCGACGACTCAATGCATCAGCTCCCCGACACTGATCCGGGAGAGACTCAGGAATGGCTCGACTCTCTTGATTCAGTTGTCGATGGCCACGGCGTCGAACGTGCCCGATATTTGTTGTCACGCCTGCTTGAACGGGCGCAACAGACTGATGTGAACTTCCCCGCCACCGTGTCAACGCCGTATGTCAACAGCATCACTGCAGACAATGAACCGTGGTTCCCTGGCGATGAACATTTAGAGCGTCGCATTCGTGCATACATCAGATGGAACGCAGCTGTCATGGTGACGCGAGCGAATCATGCTGCAGAAGGCATTGGTGGTCACCTTTCGACGTTTGCTAGTTCTGCAAGCTTGTACGAAATTGGTTTCAATCATTTCTTCCATGGCAAAGACAATGGCGCAGCAGGTGACCACGTGTATTTCCAAGGACACGCCGCACCCGGAATTTATGCGCGTGCATTTCTTGAACGTCGACTTGATGAAGACGACCTTGATCATTTCCGTCGCGAGATCGGACGTGACGGAAAAGGTCTCTCGAGCTATCCACATCCTCGACTCATGCCAGAGTTTTGGGAATTCCCCACCGTGTCAATGGGTCTGGGCCCACTCACCGCGCTGTATCACGCTCGCTTTAATCGCTACTTACACAACAGAGGTATCGACGACACGTCAGCAAGTCGCGTGTGGGCATTCATTGGCGACGGCGAAACAGACGAACCAGAAACTCTCGGTTCCATTTCACTCGCAGCCCGCGAAAAGTTAGACAACCTTGTCTTTGTCGTGAACTGCAACTTGCAACGGCTTGATGGCCCCGTACGAGGCAATGGCAAAATCATTCAAGAACTTGAAGCTGTATTCCGTGGTGCTGGTTGGAATGTCATCAAAGTGGTGTGGGGCTCAAAGTGGGATGAGTTACTCGCAGCCGATGTTGAAGGATTACTGCTGAACAAGATGAACTCCACTGTCGACGGTGAATTTCAGCGATATTCCATTGAAGGCGGCGCGTATATTCGCGAACACTTCTTTGGCTCTGACCCTCGCTTGTTGCAGTTAGTTGCACACTTGTCCGATGATGAATTACTGAATCTTCCTCGCGGTGGTCACGACTACCGCAAATTGTTTGCTGCGTATCAAGCCGCAGTTGACAACCTTGGTTCTGGCAAACCCACAGTTATTTTGGCCAAAACCATCAAAGGCTGGACTCTCGGGCCACAAGTGGAAGGCCGCAACGCCACGCATCAAATCAAAAAATTGAATGCTGACCAATTGCGGGCCATGCGTGATCGGCTGCATTTGCAAGAAGAGATTCCTGATTCAGCACTTGAGGGCGACGTGCTTCCGTATTATCGCCCACCTGTTGACTCTGTTGAATACCAGTACATGATGGAACGGCGCCGTGCACTTGGTGGTTCGTTGCCAAAGCGTGTTGTTCGCACGAAGACTCCACTCACACTTCCCTCTGCAGAAGTCTTTACAGAATTCACTCTTGGTTCTGGCGACCAAGCGGTGAGCTCCACTATGGCGTTTACGCGCATGTTGCGCAATCTTGCTCGTGATGATTCGTTCGGTAGCCGCGTCGTGCCCATCGTTCCCGATGAGGCGCGTACCTTTGGCATGGACTCCATGTTCCGCGAACTAAAGATCTACGCATCACAAGGACAAAAATACGAACCAGTCGACCATGACTTGTTGTTGTCATATGCAGAGTCTGCCCAGGGTCAAATTCTCGAAGAAGGAATCACCGAAGCCGGTGCATTGTCTAGCTGGATTGCAGCGGCCACCAGTTATGCCACTCGCGGCGTGCCGATGGTGCCGTTCTACACGTTCTATTCAATGTTCGGTTTCCAACGCGTTGGTGACCTTATTTGGCAAGCAGCAGATGCTCGTGCCCGAGGTTTCCTTATGGGTGCAACGGCAGGTCGCACCACACTTATGGGTGAAGGTCTGCAACATCAAGACGGTCACAGCTTGTTGTTAGCAAGCGCAATACCCGCGTGTCAGGCATATGACCCATCTTTCGCATTCGAAGTAGCGGCAATCGTTCAACACGGCATAACAAAAATGTACGGAGAAAATCCAGCAGACATTTTCTATTACATCACGTTGTATAACGAAAACATTCCAATGCCAGCACAGCCGAACCACGTGTCTTCACAAGACATCATCAATGGTCTCTACCAATGGTCGCCTGCAGCATCAAGCACAGCCCACGCATCCATACTTTTCTCAGGTTCTGCATTCGCCGCCGCCTCTGAAGCTGCCACAATTCTTCGCTCCACATATGCAGTCGATGTCGACCTCTGGTCAGCCACGTCATATAAGTCATTGCGCGATGATGCAATGGAAGTAGAACGCTGGAACCGTCTTCACCCAACCGAGAAAAAGCGCCGCTCACACGTTGAATCAATGCTGGGCGCCACCACTGCACCAGTAGTTGCCGTCACTGATTTCTTGCGCATTGTCTCTGAACAAGTAGCTACGTTCGTGCCAAGTCGTCGATTCCTGTCGCTCGGGACTGACGGTATGGGTCGCAGCGATACACGCGAGGCGTTGCGCGGATTCTTTGAAACAAATGCCCCGCATATCGTCATCGCAGTTCTCTACAGCCTCATCGGATCACATGGCGTGACAAAAGAAGTCGTGGCTCAAGCCATCATTGACCTGAATATCAACCCAGAAGCAGTACATTCTCTTAGTCGCGACTAATTCAAAGGAAATGGCCCGTGGGCACCTTGTACATCACCGGAAATCCTGACTCTGATGCGTTTCTCAACGCCAACGGCACTGCATTGCTCATTGGCATGCTGCTTGATCAACAAGTACCGATGGAGTGGGCCTTCAACGGGCCCTGGACATTGAAGCAACGACTCGGCCATCTTGATGCAAAGAAAATTGCAGCAATGGACCCAACAGAATTTCTTGCTATCTGTTTAACCAAGCCTGCAATTCATCGTTTTCCTAAGGCCATGGCACAACGCATTCAAGGAATGTGCGCAGTGCTCGCTGAGAAATACAAAGGCAAAGGCGAAAATATGTGGGCCGATGTTGAAGATGGTCACGTCCTCTTTGAACGCCTACGTGA
>Ga0194055_10001383_pt1 | contig 19768 bp, 18 predicted proteins | sample SepL449m_MetaG_FD_155482 | JGI IMG/M metagenome (GOLD analysis project Ga0194055, IMG submission 155482) | Anoxic zone freshwater microbial communities from boreal shield lake in IISD Experimental Lakes Area, Ontario, Canada - Sep2016-L442-9m | ecosystem: Environmental > Aquatic > Freshwater >...
GGAAGAAGCCGCTTGTGCGTGCGATGTACTCGTCGTAGCCGGCGCGGCGCTTACCGATCGACTTCTCAAGCAGCCCGGCGCCGCTAACGCGGATCAGCAGCACCGACATAATGATCGGCCCGATGATCGTCCACCAAGCACCGGCCGCAAGCGCGATCAGGTAAAGCCCCCACCAGACGCTGAAGTCACCGAAGTAGTTCGGGTGGCGTGTATAGCGCCAGAGGCCGCGGTCCATCACCGTGCCCCTATTCGCCGGGTCGGCGATGAAGCGGGTCAGCTGCATGTCGCCGACGGTCTCAAAGAAGAGTCCGATCGCGAAGACGACGATGCCCGCGATCACGAGCCAGCTCCAGCCACTAGCCGTATCGCCCTGCTGCCCAACCTGAACCGGCAGCGATACCAGCCACATCAGAATCCCCTGCGCCCAGAAGACCGCCCACAGGCTGCGCAGCGGCCACGAATCGCCCGCCTTCGCGCGCATCTCTTGGTAGCGGAAGTCCTCGCCGTGGCCGAGGTTTCGCCGCGCCAGGTGAATTGTCAGCCGCAGCCCCCAGAGCGCGGTCAGGATTGCCAGCAGCCAGCGGCGGCCTGGCGCGCCATCGGCGATCGCAAAAGTGACCCAGCCGATTACGACGAAACCGGAGCCCCAGAAGATGTCAACGATTGAGCTGTCCTTAACTGCGACGCTTACGGCCCAGAGCGCCGTCGTCAGCAGGAATACAACGCCAAGGTTGATCGCCAGCAGGTTGATCGTCATCATCAACTGAGGGTACGGCCCTAAGACGCATTTATCTTAGCGGCGACCCAGCGGTCGGCTTCAAGCCATAGCTCGTCGAGCCACTGCACTTGATCGTCGCGGCTGGCGGGAATTTGATCATGCGGCACGCGCGTGAAGCGCACATTGATTACGCGGCCAACCAGCGCGCCGCCCCAGATGTCGGAGATCAGCCTCAGCCCATCGAAGCCTTGGTGAATCATCAACACAACATCGGTCTCTGGTGCTTGGTCGAGCACCGCCAGCAGGCCACCAACCTTCGGTGGCAGCAGGTATTCGATCGGTTCAAGCCGAGCGGCCCGCTGCGGGTCACGTTCGGCGATCTTCTCAAGCGCGCGCTGCCTTTTCTCGGCTGTGAAGCGGGTCCCTTCGGGGTAGAGCAGCAGCCCGTCGTCGCTACCCATTCCGCTCGCAAGCTGACCGATGTTGTCGCGCTCAACCGCCGCGCCGGTGTCGCGGCGGGCGAAGTAGTTCGGCAGCCGCTGCCCGCCGACGTCGAGGCAGGGCTCGGTGAGCAGTTCGCGCTTGATTACGTAGCGCAGGCGGACCCGCTCGCGCGCCGCGACCAGCGCGGACGGCAGGAAGTTGTCGACGATGCTGGCGTGGCGGATCAGCACGATCACCGGCCCAGGGCGCAAACACTCAGCGCCTTCATCAACTATCCGCAACCCGATCAGCAGCTTGAGCGAGCCGAGCAGCACGCGTACCCAAAGCTGCTGAGCGTGCCAAGTTGAGCTGACCAAAAACTTCTTGTTATGGCCGAAGCCGCTCACCAACCAGAACACAAAGAGCGCCAGAAGCGCAGCCGTGTCGGCTGCGAGATATATCCAGAGAAAGACGACTAGCCGCAGCGCCATCCACGGCTTGCGCTGCGTGATCGCGAAGAAGATGTCCACCAGCAGCGCGCCGACCAGAAGGAGCGGCAGCAGCGCCGTGACGACGATCAGGCCGAGGATGTACGGCGGGATCGTTTTCAGTCGCCGCGCGACCTTGCTGCCACGCGGCTCTCTGTCGACGCTTTTCTCCACGTCGACAGACTATGCGCTTCTCAGCCGCCGCTGAAGTCCATCAACTGATGGATGCCGCTTGGGCGGTTGGTGTAGTCCATCGTGATCAGCGGTAGCGGTGAGAACTTGATCTGCTCGTCAGCCTTATCCTTGCGCCACGCGGCAGGGTCGGAGCCCTGGGCAGCGGCCAATGTTGCTGCCGCCTTGGAGATCGAAGCCCAGATATCGGACGAGCACTTCGCGAGGACGCCCTTGCCGCAGTACTTGATCTTGTAAGCGCCGTCTTCCTTCTCGCCGAGGACGTTGCGTAGATCCTTCCACATGTACTGGTGCCAGCCGCCGTATTGACCGCCTGGAGGGGCGTCGTAGGCGTCGCTGCCACCGCTGCGCTGCGCTAGCTCATCGCAGAGCTTCTGCCCCAGCCCGTTGCAGAGCCCGTCCCTGGCAATCATCCCCCAAGCGGCGTCGATGATCGCCGCTCCGGGAGCGTCGATCTTGCCGTCCTGGTTTGAGTCAACGCGGCTGGCGCCTTGCTCGTGCCACGCCTGCAGCTGTGCAACCGCTGCGGTGGCAAGCGCGTTTGGAGCCGTACCCTTATCGAGCACCTTCTTCAGCGTGGGCCAGAGCAGCGCAATTCGCACGTCCTCTGTCGCAGCGGCGTTCGCTGCCGAGAGCATTGTCGCCAGCGACTGCTTGCTCTGGCGCGCCAGCTCGTTGGTCAGCAGCTGACCGCGCTGGAGCGAGTTCTCGCCCCATCGTTCGTCGCCGGCTGGGAAGTTCTTCGCCGGCTTGCCATTCCAGTTGACGATGTAGCCGCTCTTCGGGTTGATCACGTGCGGGTGCTTCGATGCGGCGAGGTATCCGGTCCACTCGTACTTGCCGCGACCGTCAACAGGGAGATCCATGTTGACGCCTTTCGGGCGCATTGGGAAGAGTCCCGAGGTGACGAAGGCAATCTCCTTGTCGCTCGCGTAGAACGAGTTAAAGGTCTGGGGCGTCTTCGCTGCCGCGGCAACGAAGTCCTTTGCGCTCTTGACGCGGCCGTATGTCATCTGCTGGTAGAAGAGCAGATCGGTCGTCTCGCGGCCGTAGCTAGAACGCCGCTTAGCAATCGCAACCAGCTTCGAACTGCCGGGCGACTTGGCGTATCCATAGACCGATCCGTGAACGGTCTTGTAGAAAACGACATTTGTCGTCTTGCCGCCCTTGCTAATCGTGCCGCCTTCGATTTTCTGCATCGGCGTGCACTTGCCCTTGAACTCGTACTTGTACTTGCTGCCGCCGCAGAGCGTCTCGGCGTAAGTGTCGACGATGTCGTTGCCGGCCGAGGTCAGCGACCAGGCGTAGTTGGCTCCGCGGCCGATCAACATGTAGCCCGGGAACGGCGCTGAAGTTGCGCCACGGACGTTGATCGTTGGGCCGTGAAGGTCCATCTCCATCGTCAGGCCGGGGTAGTTGTAGCCGATCTGCGGCCCGCCTACTAGCAGCGGCTTGCCGGTCGTCGTCTTGCTTCCGGCAGCGAGCATGATGTTGCTCGCTTCCTGGCGACCACGGCCTGGAGGCTTGATCGCCGAAGATGATGCGCTTGCGCCCGGAAGCGGCACGTAGCTGTTCGTGAACGAGCCGTTCTCCAGTCGCACCAAGCCCTTCGGGTTGGAGACGCTGACGTCGGTCTGATAGTCGAACTTGTCCGTCGTTGTAACCATCGTCTCCGGGTCGTAGCGGCCTCGCATGTTGGTGTAGGCCTCGTTGCCGTTGGTCGGTCCCAGCGTCGTGCGCGCAGCGTCGAGGAAGAGCGCGTTGCTGACCTCGTCGCCGCCACCTTCGCCAAGGAACTGCGCCTTGATGCCGTTGGTGGCGAAGATGTCGGTGCGCGTGAATGGCTTGGCGGTCGGCTGGTTTGCCGCATACCATTTGTTGATTCCAGCAAGGTAGACGTCGATGTCGCGAAGCACCTGCTTGCCCTGAGCGCCGGCAGCGTTCAGCGCATCGGTTTGTAGCTTGGTGGCAGCATCGCTGACGCTTTTGCTCGGCTCGTAGCTATAGAGCCCAAGCACGAGGTTGATTCCAGAAACGCCCGGCACGTCGATCAGTGAGGCAACGCCGTTGTAGCGGGCCTGGTTGAGCAGCAGGCTGCGGTCGGCTGCCGTTACATAACCGGCGCCGAAGGTAACTCCAGCGTCGGTGTCGGAGAAAATGTGCGGAACGCCGTAGTTGTCGCGGCGGATTCGCGCCGACACGGCCGTTCCGTTTGCGCTGCCGGTGATTGTGTCGTCGGTGATTAGCGACGGATCGTCAACCTTCAACAGTGCCGAAGACTTGAAGTAGCCGCTGCCGTTGGTGCTGGCGGTGACCTGCGCGGCACCGATGTTGCGGTAGAGCGGCGTGAGGCGGTTGTACATCTCTGCCTGAGTCGCCGCGCCAAGCATCCCGGGAGTCGTTAGCCAAGGCGAGCCAAGCTGGCTCTGCCCCTGCGGGATGATGTTTAGCGCCGTCTCCGCCGAGGCGGCAGGCGCTGCGATCGCGATCACAAGCGATGAAATTACGAAGGCCGAACGGAACATTTTCTCTCCTTGGTAGTTCTTACCCGCTGTTTCCAAACGGGATAATGTTGGAACCCTAGCGGTCGCTCTTCGACTTTGCGTCGGTAGTCGATCTAGGCCATCTCTGGCGTACTCTTTACAGGTGGCTAACCGAGTTCGAATATCGATCGGAAGCGAGACGAGCGAACTTGCGCTGGTGGACGGCGTGGTTGAGCGCTTCGGGCTCTCGGGCTTGTGGTCTGGTTACCCCTGAAGTTCGTAGACCTGAACGCTGAAAGGTTCGAGTTCCGCAGCTCCAAGTGTCCCGGCTTCGACCCCGCTTGAGCTGACTAGATCACGGGTATCTTCGGTGAGTGAGGTGACCGTGATCGTTGTCCCATCGCTTGATTCAATTTGTCCGCTCCGGAGCAACCCAGCGATGTCGACGGTCAGGGTCACGTCCTGAGGATTCGCAACGAGCAGCCTGACTTTGCCTGACTGGTCACGGCCAGCGAGTGCAGTAAGCATCGGAAGCCCACCTGCGAGTTTTGCACCAGCATTGTTAGTAACTTCGCCGTCGACCTCGGCGACAAACGGCGTCGGTTCGGCGAGATCTACTAATTCCATCCCCACAAGCGTGCTGAAGAGCGAAAACGCAGCGCCTTGCGGTTTGCGGGTCCCGTTACCGTAGAGCAGACCGAACCCGCTGCCGCCGAGGGAATCGCAGCCAACTCCCGGGCATGGGCCGCCGTCAACGGGCGGCATCGTGAATTTGCTGTTCGGAATGAACGGCCCGTCGGCGCCTCGGTAGACAAATAGGCCTTCGAGATCGGGCCACGATTGCATCTCGATCCAAGCCGTGGTCAAGAGTGCGCCGCCGGCCAGTTTGCCGTGCGGATGGCAGATCTTGCCTGCACCAGCGCACGGTATGGCGTCGAGGTTGTACTCGGTCACGATCTGGGGCACATCGCCGTATCCATGCCGATCTAGGAGCTTCGAATAGAAGAGGTAGCAGCCGCGAAGTTCGTCGATATTGGCGGAGTACGCATGCCAGCTAAAGAAATCGAGCGGCACGTCATTCGTGTTCAGATGCTCAAGGAAGTCATCGACCCACTCTCGGCCCTCAGGCGTTGTGCAACCGGCCGCATGCGATCCTGGACCGCCGACCTTCAATTCCGGGAAATCCGCGTTCAGAGCTTTGGCCGTAGTGGTGAAGAACTGATAGAACTTTTCGGGTTCGGCATCCCAATACATCGTTGAGCCGGGCATATTCGGCTCGTTCCATATTTCAACCCACCCGTCTGCGAGGGCGTTTTTTCCCCAACGTTCAGAGTCGCTGTATCGGCCGACAATACGCTTCCATAGCTCAGGCCCCGCTCTGTCGACGCCTGCTGCCAAACCCTCCTTCCAGAATTCGCACCCGGGATACGACTTCGGTTTGTCCGGTAAAAGCTTGCCTGTCGGCGCCTTGACGTCGTAGTTGTTGATGGCTTTACCAACTTTCCAGCTTTGGCCAAGGCGGAGCATCGGCCGGAAGCTGCCATCGACTATCGATTTAAAAACCGCGTCGGTCGCTTCGAACTCGTAGTTTGATTCGTCGGATGGATCAGCGGATGGATCCGGGAACATGCACATGATGTCGTTGGCCCCGAAGTAATCCTCGATCCGTATCGCATCAACACCGAGCGACTGAAACTGTTTCGTGGTGTCGACGAATTGCGGATACGAACTTGGTTGAAACGGAGTCGGCCCGCCATTGACCCCCAACAACGGACGAATCGTCCTAGCCGAATCGTTGTGATCTGATTCGGTCTTGTTCGAACCGCTCGTGCAGCTGACAAAAACGAGCGCCACCAGTGTCAGCACGATCGCTGTGGCAGAAATCGACCTGAGTGAGTGGTTAGATGCCAAGGCGCTAGAGACTACCTCCTGCGCCAGAACCAAATAGTTGAGCTCTGGCGTAGGCTGAGCCAGTGGCCAACCGCGTGCGGATATCGATCGGTAGCGAAGCGAGTGAACTGGCGCTGGTGGACGGCGTGGTTGAGCGCTTCGGGCTGGCGCGGGGACTTCAGTCCACCGACTCCGAGCGGCTTCAAGAGGTCGTCCACAAGCTTGCGGCCTGGCTGATCGAGCGCGCCTACCCAGGCGATCCGACAGGCGAGCTGGTTGTGCAGCTCGAGCTGGCCGAAGGCTCGGTGCGCTGCACGATCGAGGACTGGGGCGAACCGATCACAGCCTTCGGTGGTGGGCTTGACGGCACGCCGCCCGAACTGGCTGAGATCGAAGCGCTCACGCATGACCTGCGACTGGTGAATCTCGGCCGCGAAGGAAAGCGGCTCAGCGCCGCGGTCGAAGCGAAGGGCGTAGTACCGGAAGAGCTCGTCGCCTTCGCGCAGTTCGCGCGCGAAAGCGGAGAGAGCGAGGCGACCGCCGATCAAGTTGAGATCCACGACACGAAACTGAGCGATGTAGAGGCAGTCTCGCGTCTGCTCTACACCAACTACGGGCTAGGCTACGGCCATCCAAACTTCTACCAGCCACGCTGGGTTGAGGATGAGATTGAGGCGGGTCGCTTGCACTCAACGGTCGCGGTCTTGGCCGGAGAGGTTGTCGGCCACCATGCGCTGGTGCTGGAGAAGGGCGGCGAGGCGGGCGAAACTGGCATCGCTGTCGTGCACCCGGCCTACCGCGGATTGGGAATCTTCAACCGGCTTTTTGAACGCACGATCGAGCGCGCCCGCGCGGCTGAGGTCGAGGCCGTCTATGCGCGCGCCGTCACTGCTCATCCCTACAGCCAGCGAGCAGAGCACTCACGCGGCTACCGCGAGAGCGCGCTGATGCTCGGCTCGGTGCCGCAAGGGAAAGACGAAAGCGGCCAGCCAACGCCTCGCGCTGCTTCGCTGCTTACCTTTCTGCCGCTCGACCTCAGTCCGCGGCCGGTCAGCTTTCCAGAGCGCTACGCAGAGCCGCTACGCGCCGCCTACGCGAACCTCAAGTTGGAAACGGTTGAGCCTCAGCAGGGGCACGCGCTCGAACAGCTCGGCGAGCGCCCGTCAGCGACAATTGAGCGAGACGAGCAGCGCAGGAGCTCTGTAATTACAGTCAGCCGCTGGGGTGACGAAGGTCGAAGCCAGATGATCGACGCCGTCCGCTCGGCCGTCCATCACCACGACGACGTCGCCTACTGCGACCTTGATCTCGAAACGCTGACGGCTGAGGAGCTCGACCAGGCGATCGACCAGCTGCGCGAGTTCGACTTCTTCTACTGCGGCCTAGCGCTCTGCGCCGCAGCCGGTCACGACCACCTGCGGATGCAGTCGCTGATGAGCGATGCGGTTGAGCTCGAAGCGATTGTGCTCGACTCCGACTATGCCAAGCAGCTGCGTGAAACCGTCTTCGCCGACCGTGCGCCGGTAAGCCCGGTCTGATCAGCCGTCGTCTTGGCTGAAGGCCCAGCGAACCTCGTCGATTGAGAGGCCGCAGGCAAGGCATGCCAGCAGCTTCATCCGTGCAGCCTGCGGCGAAAGGAAGCCGGCCGGAATAACGTTCGTTAAACGCAGGTCCATCTCCGAGCCGGCATAGCCGTAGGTTGAGTTGAGGATCACGCCGCGCTCCGGGCGGCAGTAGGCGATGATCGGAATTCGCTCTGCGGCGTCGGCCCAGAGCGCGAGCAGCTCCGGCGTCAGGTGGCCTGCGCCGAGCGTGCCGATCACGACCCCGTCCGGCTCGGTCGCGAGCGCAGCGCGTGCCAGCGAGCCGTCGTCGCCGGATGTTGTCGGGACGATGAACACGCGCTGCTCCAGCCCCGGCGGGTCGAGCGTCGGGTTGCGCGGCAAGCTCGACCAGATCGTTGGGTGGCCTTCGGTGACGCGCCCGAGCGGCCCGATCTGTGGCGAGGAGAAAGCGGTTAGCGAAGTTGTGTCTGTCTTGCGGACAACGCGTGAGTGGTGGATCTCGCCGCCGAAGACAACCAGCACGCCAAGCCCGGCGGCGTCTTCGCTGGCGGCCACGCTGACGGCGTCAACAAGGTTGGCTGGCCCGTCGGCGCCCGGCGCGCTGGCGGTTCGGATCGCGCCGGTAAAGACAATCGGCGCTTCAGCGTCGCTGATGATGTCGCAAAGCATCGCCGTCTCTTCGAGCGTGTCGGTGCCGTGCGTGACGACGACGCCGATCCCGCGCCGCGCGGCGTCGCGCGCAGCGCGGCAGATCTCAAGCTGCTGCGTCAAGCTCAGATGGGCGCTCGGAAGGTTGGCGACTGTCTGTGCTTCAAGCCCTTCGTGCGCAGCCAGGCCGGGGACCGAGGCGATCAGCGACTCGGCATCAAACTTCGGCGTGGCGCCGCCGTCACCGCTCATCGCGATTGTTCCGCCGGCCGCAATAACGCGCACGTGGCGTGCTGGCTGGGGTGCAGGGCGGGTCGTCATCGCGCCTTACGGTAGCCGCTGGCGGCGGCCGGAGGCTTAGCTGGCCGCCCCCAGTTCTGCCGCCTGCTCAGCTTCGAGCACTGCGTTTACCGGCCCCGAGCGCATCAGCGCGAAAGCCCCAGCCACAGTGATCAGTAGCGAGCCGATTAGCAGCGCCGCCATCGCGGGATCGCTCGGCAAACTCTCACCACCGACAATCGACCCAAGTGCGATTGGCAGCGCTAGCTCGATCACGAAGATGATCGGCGCGACGCGGGCAACCGCCCTAACTTGTAGCGCCAGCTGCTCGCTACTTAGCCCAACGACTGCGAATAGCCCCGCGATCGCTCCCCAAAGAAGAAGCGCGACCCACTCGTTGGCAAGTAGCGAATCGGCAACGATCTTCATTAGGAAGGCGGTCAGGGCGAACGACGTGCCGGCGGCCAGCACCATCACGGTGCTCGGAAAGCTGCGTCGCAGGAAGTACGGCACCAGCGCTAGAAGAGCCAATGGGGCAAGCACAACCAGCAGCGCAAGCACGCCGGAATTCTGTGGCGAATGTTCGGGGCCACTGAGCGCCACGCCGACGACGCCGAGAAAGATCGCGCCAACACTTACGACTTCATGCCAGCCCACCTTCTCGCCGAGCATTCGCTGGCCAGCTATCAGCAGCACAACAAGCCCGGTTGCGTCGGCCGGTTGAACGATTGCAAGCGGCACGAGCGTCAGCGCTACGAGCTGCAGCGGAATCGCGATTGCCTGAACGCCGACGCCCAGAAGCCAGCGCTTGCGCTTGATCAGCAGCCCGAGAAGCGCAAAACTCGCGGAGTCCTGGCTCTTAACCTTGCGCGTCTCGCCAGCCTGCACGACGGTCGCAAGGTTGAAGCAGGCTGAGGCCCCAGCTGCCAGCAGAATTCCGACGATGATGTCGCGCACAGTTGTGCGAGTCTACGATCTGACCGATGCCGACACGCGTTTTGATACTCAGCGCCGGAATCGGCGAAGGCCACAATCTGCCGGCGCGGATGATCGAAGCTGGTCTATTGGAGCTTGACCCGCAGTGCGAAGTGCTAATCGTTGACAGCCTCGCTGAGATGGGCCGCGCGGCGGCGATGTTGATCGATGACAGCTCAGAGTTGATGTTCGACCGCTTCAACTGGCTCTTCGACGGCGTCTACTTCCTCGTCTCGCGCTTCGATCCGACTCGCAAGATCAGCCAGTGGCTCGTGGAGCGCTTGGGTCGGAAGGGACTACTCACGCTGATTGCCGCGCAGCAGCCCGCCGTGATCGTTTGCACTCACCCGGCGGCAAACGATCTGCTCGGGCGCTTGCGCCAACGCGGTGAGCTTGACACTCCGGTCGCCTCGGCGATCACCGACCTCGCCGGGCTTCGCTACTGGGCTCACCCGGGCGCCGACCTGCACCTGATCACGGAGGAAGAATCGCGCGCAGAGGCTGAGCAGATTGCACCGGGCAGCAGGATCGTCTGCGTCCGCGGGATGACATCACCCCAGTTTGAGCAGCCGCTAAGCCAGGCTGATGCGCGCGCCGCGCTCGAGATGCCCGCCGATGGGCCGCTGATTGTTGTGTCCGGCGGTGGCTGGGCGGTAGGCGACCTCGGCGGCGCTGGCGAGGTCGCGTTGGCCGCTAATCCCGATGGCCGCGTCGTGATTCTCTGTGGGCGCAGCGAAGAGGTGTACCTCCGCTTAACGGAGGCATTCGCGCTCGCGCCGCGCGCCAAGGTCGTCGGCTTCACCGAGCGGATGCCTGAGCTGCTCGCCGCCGCCGACGTGCTGGTCCATTCGACGGCCGGATTGACGGCTTTTGAGGCTCGCGTACGCGGCTGCCAGCTGATCTCGTACGGTTGGGGTGTGGCACACATTCGCCTTAACAACGAGGCCTACGAGCAGTTCGCTCTGGCAGAGGTTGCGCCTGATCGCTCGGCGCTAGCCGATGCCTTGGCGCGGGCGCTGCAGCGCCCGCGGACAATCGATCTCGCTTACGGCGAGCGGCCGACCGCGGCCGCCGAGGTATTGGCCTTGGCTTGGGGTGAGCAATGATCGCGCGCACAGCAGCGCTCTTGGGCGCCGGCGCCGGCGCTGCATGGTCACTGCCGGCCTTGGCACCGCTCGTTCCGGCGCTCGCGCAGGCGCTCGGCGTGCCGCGCCGACGCGACGGCGCCAGTGGCATTGCGCTGACCTTCGATGACGGCCCGCACCCGGAGGGAACGCCAGCGGTGCTTGATCTGTTGGCGGCAGCCGGCGCCAAGGCGACCTTCTTCCTCGTCGGCGAGCAGGCCCGAGCTTTCCCTGAGCTAGCCGAGAGGATTGCCGTGGAGGGCCACGAGATTGCAGTCCACGGCGATCAGCATCGCGTAATGCTGAGGCTGGCGCCGGCGATGATTGCCGCCGACCTTGATCGCGCGCAGGCAACGATTGGCGAGCTGACCGGTCAACGGCCACGCTTCCACCGCCCACCGCTTGGGGTCTACTCCTATCCGGGGCTGAAGATTGCTCGCCAGCAAGGGCTTGAGCCAATGCTCTGGTCGCGCTGGGGCCGTGACTGGTCGGCGAAGTCCAGCGCCGCCTCAATTAGCGCGATGGTGACGGCCGACTTGACGCCCGGCGACGTCCTGCTGCTGCACGACGCTGACTGGTACAGCGACACTGGCTGCTGGCGTAATACGGTTGCCGCGCTGCCCACAATCCTGCAGCGCGTCAACGCCAGCGGGCTTCAGTTACAGACGCTCAGCGGCTGTTAAGCGTTGAGGCGTGCTGCGGCTAGGTCGTCGATCAAGCCACGCCTGCGTGCCAGTGCGATGCCGGCGCTAGCGAGCGCGATTACCAGCGCAACGCCGGTGATCGTCAGTACGAATAGAGAGCGGCCAGGCGTTGCCAGGTGGAAGAGGTGGTGCCCCCAAGGCGTCATCACTGCGAAGACGAAGAGTGCGGTGATCAGCGCTGAGCTGACGGCCGAGATCATCCGCTTCTTCGGGTTGCGCCACATCAGCTCGATCAGCAGGAAGACGGCGAGTGCGGCGATCATCGTCACAGCCAGCGTCCCAACCTGCGCTTCCGGCAGGCCCAGCGAGTCAACTGCGATTACGTAGGCGGCAAGCATTGTGAGCGAACCGAGCGCGTAAGCAAAAGGCATCGCAACGCTCTTGCGCACTCTGGTCAGCGCCGCAGCAAATCCCTCGGCGGCTTTGACGGCCGGCTGCATCGGGACTGGCGCTGCAGCTTCGTCCTCGCGGCGCCATTCGACATACCGGCTTACGCCGTCAGCAAAAGATGTTTCAGCGGTCCAACCGAGCTCCTCTTCGGCGCGCACGCCGCTGACTTCAACACCGACGTAATCGGCGGTGCGCTGCTCGGTGTACTCAATTCCCGTCGGCGCGACGAGATCCTGAACCAGTTCGGCGATCTCAAGGATCGTCACCGAGCTGTCGCTTACAAGGTTGTAGGTGCGGTTGGCGGCAACAGGATCAAGCGCCTTGACGCAACCTGAAGCAAGGTCTTCGACGTAGACGAAGCGGCGCGATTGGTCGCCGGCGCCGGCAACGGTCAGCGCTTCGCCGGCCATCGCCTTGCCGACAAATGCCGGAACAACAGCTGCTGGCCGCGCGCGCGGGCCGTATGGAATGCCGAAGCGCAGCACCGTGAACTCGAGGTCGTAGAGCTCGTTGTAGCTACGGCAGTACATCTCGCCGGCCAGCTTCGAGGCGGTGTAGAGGTGGTTTGGCATGCCGAGGTTGCTCTCCTCGTCAACGCGCTCGCCCGACTCACCGGTGTAGACCCAGATCGTGCTGGCGTAAACGACGCGCTTCACTCCAGCGCCGCGAGCGGCCTCGAGCACGTTCAGCGTGCCGCGGGCGTTGGCTGCCTCCGATTCGACCGGCATCTTCGCGACCTCGTTGACGTCGGCTGCTGCAGCGAGGTGCATCACGGCGTCGCAGCCGCTCATCGCCAGTTCCAGCATCGTTAGGTCGCTCAGCTCACCGAGCTCGGTCTGAATGTCATCGCGGAAGGGCGATGGACGACGGTCGTAAATGACCGGCTTGTGGCCAGCCTCAACGAGCTGATCAACCACGTGGGAGCCGATGAAGCCGGAGCCTCCGGTTACAAGTACTTTCATTGCTTAATCTAGATCCGATCAGTCTTTGGCTGGCTGGTAATAGAGCGGGATGCACCAGTGGTTGGCCGAAACCCAGTCTGTATTAGGCAGTTCGACGTCAACGCTCATAATCCGGTGACACGATTCGTCGTAAACCTTACCGGTTGAGCGGTCGACCTCCTCAAAGACGATGTACTTGTAGTAGCCAGAGGCCATTCCTTCGGGCATTTTGAGCCTATTGGGGTTCTCTGGATCGAGCACCGTGCGGGCTATTTCCTGCTTCCAGGCGACTATTTCCTCGAGCCGCTCTGTCTGAACCAGCCCGATCGCCGCCGTGAACTCGCTGAGGCGGAAGTTGAGGCCGAAGTGGGCGTAGTCGGGCTTGCCGTAGTTACGGAAGTCGCGCGCGAACTCGAGCAGCTCCTCGTTGCCGCTGACGAGCATTCCGCCCTCGCCGGTCGAGATCGTCTTGGTGGCGTAGAACGAGTAGACGCCGGCGTCGCCCCACGAGCCTGGGCGCTTGCCGTTCCACGTTGCGCCGTGGGCGTGAGCGCAATCCTCGATCAGGAAAATTCCTTCGGCCTTGCAGAGCGCGGCGATTCGCTCAACGTCGAAGGCGATGTGGCCGCCGATGTGAACCAGCATTACGGCCTTTGGCTTGTGCTCGGCGACCTTCGCCTCGAGGTCATCGAACGACATGCAGAGGTCTTCGCGGTTGCAGTCGACGAAGACGACGTTGGCGCCGGCGCTGATCGCCGCGTTTGGTGTCGCCATGAAGGTGTTCGATGGGCACAGCACCGTCTCGCCGCGGACGCCGGCAAACTCGAGCGCCGCAAGCGCAGCCCCGGTCCAGCCCGAAAAGGCGACCGATCCGATCGAATGCAGATCGCTCCAAGCCTGCTCAAAGGCCGCCGTAAGGTCGCCCTCCGACCAGCGCTGGGAGTCGATTACGCCGTCCCAAAGTTCGTGCAGGCGGGCACGGTCGCGCTGATCGAAACCGATCGAAAACTGGCTGTAGTCGCTCATCAGGATCTTCTGATCTACATCAACGGCTTCGTTGCCTGCAGGATCGCCTCGTCGAGGCCCTCGGTGCGCAGGTGCCCGATCGCTTGATATCCCGGGTTCGTGACCATCTCAAGGAACTTCGCGCGGCTCGGATAGCGGATCAGCATTACCGAGTCCCAGTCCCAGCCTTCGGGGGCAACGAGCGCCGTTGAAGCCTCGCTGGCGTAGAGAATTTCGGCCCCGACTTCGTTCAGGAACTCCATCACCTTTGCGCCGTACTCGGCGTAGCTCTCGCGGCCACCGTCGGCCTTGTACTTGAGCATGTTGAGCATCACTACGGGGCCACCGTCGTCTTCTTCGACGTAACGCTGGACGTCCTCTGGGCCTGGATCTACGGGCATTGGTATTCCTCTCGCGGGCTTTGGTGGGTTCGAAGTTGGTGGTTCAGAGCGCGTCGGAGCCGCTTCGCTGCTCGGCGGCACTGTGGCGCGGAGTGTATTGGCTGGTTGCCGCTTCGCGGGCCATCCTGCGGCGATCGGCAACGGTGTAGACCGGAGCGTCGATCACGACCGTGTCGCCGAAAACGTCGAGCAGGCAGCGGCATCGCTCGTTGAAGAGGCCGAGGATGTAGCCGGCGAAGAAGGGGAGCGCGCCGAGCAGCATCCCGGCGAGACGCGCCACTGCGCGGCCGACCTTAATCGGCTTTCCGTCCTCGGCATCAACGACGCGGAACTCAAGCGCTCTCGCGCCTGGCGTCTGGCCGGTTCCGCTCCAGAAGGCAACAAAATAGCCGCCAGCCCAGATCAGGTAGAGGATCGCCATGATCCCGACGATCGCTGAGTCAACGCTGTCGGGAACGTTGAGCGCCGACATCGTTAGCGCGACAACGGCCCAGCTGAACGCAGCGACGAGGTTGATGATGACGACGTCAACAACAAAGCCCAGTAGCCGCGTTACTAGCCCAACGTAGCGCCGCGGCGCGCCTTTCACGGCGGCCGATCCACGGAGCCGCACAGCTGCCTCGACCTGCGCGCGGTTGGTCGCTGTGTCGAGTTCGGATGGCGTCGGCGGCTGCGTTTGCGGTCGCGGCGCGCTGGCGTCGGCGGCGCTCATTCGCTGCCCTTTTCGGTCGACGCCTGGTCGGCGCTTCCGCCTTCGATGTGCGCGTCGCCGTCGGAAGGCATCTGCGCAGCCATCTGGCCGCGGCGGCCAACAAGCCGGCGCGCAGCGCGGGCAAGAATGTCATCGGCGCTGCGGCTGCGGCCGCGGACCTCGTCGCCAACCTGATCGGCGAAGCCGAAGCTTTGCTGACGGATCGCGTCGCTGACCGACGGGCTCTGAGCGATCTCCTCAACCAGCACCCAAAGCTCAGGGCGCTCAAGGAAGGCGTCGACGATCGGCTCAAAGACGCCGGCCTCGATTAGCGTAGTTGTGATCCGCTCGACGACCCGTTGGCGCACTAGTTCGCGGCTCAAAGCGTCAACGAGCGGCCCGCTCAGCGCGGTCTGGATTAGTCGCTCAATCGCCGGGCTGCTGAGCAGCCTGTTGATGCTTTCCTCAACCGCATCGGAGCCGATCACAGCCTCAATCGCATCGCCGGTAGAGCGCACGCCAAAGCTCGCGACGCGGCCAATTAGGCCGAAGAGGCCGCTGCTCTCTTCGCCGCGCGGAGCTTCACGCCCCAGCTCGATTACCACCAGCTCCTGACTCATTCGCTCAATACTTGCCGAAAACGAGCTGCGCTGCTTGCTAGCTGCCAGCCAAGGCGCCGCCGTAGACCTGCCAGGCGAGGACGCTCTTGGCGATCAAGCTGAGCCAGAGATAGACGCGCTCTGCATGAACCGGGCTGGCCCAACGCCCGCGGCGGCGGTACTGCAGCCACATGTTGATCGCGAAAGTGTTGAAGAGGACGAAGAGCGTGAAGAAAATAAAGTAGACGAAGGTCGGCGCATGGCCGCCGCTCTCGAGGTTGATTGGAAAGAGCTGGATTGCGATCGCGATCCACGGCACGGCGCCGACGATGCAGCCGTAGATAAACGGGCGCCAGTCAACCGTCTCGCGTCCCTCATTGACGTACTCCATCACGAGTCCGAAGAGGATCATCGAGGCGTTGACGCCGAAGATCGCGATTAGCGCGGTTGCTTCGCTGATGCCGGTCAGCATTGCGATCAGCACGATCATCAGTGAGGCGCTGATCGAGTACTCCCACCAGCGCGCCGGGTTAATGCCGCGCGCCACATTGGCGTTGTACCAGCGGTTGGCCCAGGGGCTGGCAACGATTAGGTGGTCTGCTGCTGCCAGCAGTAGGAAGAGCGCGACGGCAATGTCAATTCGAAGGCCGAACAGCTCGGTCGGCGAGCTGTATTTGCCTTCGCCGGGAGGCCCGAGCATGTAAGTCATGTGCACCGGCAGCGAAGCGGGCTTGGCGATGATCAGCAGCACGACTGCCTGCGCGGCCGCGACAAGGCCGACGATTATGTTGAGGCGGCGTAGCTTGCTTGAGGTGCTGCCGTCTAGCGCCGCTGCGGGGGAAGGTTCCATTGCTCGGACGGTAGCGACTGCTGCGGAGACCTTCCACCATTTGCTCAGCCTGCACTAGGCGACTAAGCTGGTATCAGAGAGGAAATAGCTATGAGCGTCAATCTAAGTGGACAGGATCTAAGTGGACAGGATCTTCGAGGACGCGATCTGGCTGGCGCGCACCTACGCGAGGCCAATCTTTCGGGCTCCAACCTCAGCGGCGAGAACCTTTCTGGCGCCGACCTGACTGGAGCAAATCTGCAGGGCGCGGACCTAAACGGGATCGGGCTTGAACACGCGGACCTCCGTGGAGCAGATCTCAGCGGCGCCGACATGCGTGACGCCAGCATGTTCTGCGCCGAGCTGATCGAGGCAAAGCTGGTCGGAACGCAGCTCGCTGGAGCGGATCTAAGCCGTGCTGAACTGCGCCACGCGGATCTAAGCCGCGCCGACCTCAGCCAAGTGGAAGCAGGCCGCGCCAACCTCGACGACAGTGACCTTGGTTCAGCGAACTTGCGCGGCAGCGACTTCCGCCGCGCGAAGTTCCGCAACGCGAACCTGCAGGGCGCCAATCTCGAGGACGCCGACCTGCGCGGCGCCAAGCTGACCGGGGCTAATCTCGAAGGCGCACTCGGCTGGCGCAGCGCGTCGGGCCCTGTCTGAGGCTCGGTATTTAGGGTTCGGATCGTCGGGCTGGGCAAAGTCGCAGTCGCCGACGGTGTTACTTGGCCCCGGCGCCCATCTTCACTACGCCGACCGGCGAGCCTGTTCGCCACCCGCCGTTCTGGTCTAGGCTCCAACAATGCCGGAGCCCGACGTCACGTTCGCAACGCTCGATCCCAATAGCGACGAGCTGTTCCAGGCACTGGGGCCGCTTCTCGGCGTCTCAGGCTTCGGGATCAACCTAATCACGCTGCAGCCGCGCCAGCGGCTGCGGGTCCACGTCCACGAGCGCCAGGAGGAGGTCTACGCCGTGCTTGGCGGCGAGTTGACGCTGGTCGTCGAAGGCGAGGAGCACCGGCTCGGCCCTGGGCACTACGCCCGCGTCGGCCCGGTGACGAAACGCCAGGTCGTCAACCGCGGGCCCGAGCGCCTTGTGCTGCTTGTCGTCGGGGCGTCGGCCACCAACGTGCACGAGCGGCGCGACGCCCGCGCCTGGGAGTCGTGGGAGGAGGACGGCGAGGGACGCCCGCCTCAAGAGGTCGCCCTGCCGGAGGACCTGCCATCCAGCTGAGCCCGGCTGCCGAGGTTGCCTGTTACCGCATCGCCCCGATCGCCCTCAAGCTGCAGGCTTAGTCAGACCGGCCCGTTCGTAGTACCAGCCTGGGGTGTCGTGCGGGTTCTTGTAGATCGTGAACCAGCATTTCCCTGGAATGCCCTCGCAGTTGATCGCGGGCCACGGGTGGCCAGCTTCGGTGATTGGCATCACAAAATGCCATACGGCAAGATGGGTGCGGTAGATCGTGTAGTTGGGATCATTGAAGTTGAGCCCTGGGATCGGTTCCGTAACGCGTGGAAAATTGACCGGCGCCTCGTGGCATCCGCGCAGCTCTTGGCGGCCGCAGCTGCCGCAGACTTGATGGTGGATCACGAACGCATCGTCTGTTTCGGTCACGGAAACTGTGCCCCAGTTGCCAACTCCAAGGAAGAACGACCAGTTAGTAATGCGCGCTACCGGGTCGTCGATGTCGGCAAGGTCGGCCGGCATCCGGTCCCGCCACCAATCAGCGTAGGCGCACTTCAGCATCGCTCCGGACAGTCCATCGGCTCCGAAAGTGCGGTAGACGTGAGAGATCACCGATGTCAGCCAGTCGATTCGATAGTCGTGAATCTTCTGCGTCGCAGCGTCAATCGCGTCCCAAAGCTCTTTGGCTCCTGCCGTGTCGCCGCTTGCGGCGAGCGCCGCGATCTCATTTTCGCCGCTGGTGTCGCCACTGAAAACCAGCTTCGCCATCGTCGTTTGCTCCAGAGAGAGCCCTGTGCGGAGCCCTAATTCGAGCCACAGGTCAGCTTCCAGAGCGGCAGCCACTTTCTCCTCGCCTTGCTCTTCACGGATCCACTGCAGCGTCGTTGCAACCCAGTCATTCATCAAATCGACGAGCCCTGAGCGAGCTTCGATGATGCGCGCGTACGTCGCGTGCACTTGGTTTGCGTCGCGCGAGTCAATCGCTTCGTGGACGAGCTCGGTACCCGTGCGACACATCATGTCCAGTTGTGACTGGGTGCATAGGCGCTCGTGGTTGGCAGCTCCGGGCGTTGGTTCGGCCATTGGCTTCGCTTCCTTCCGTCATCTCTGGGCGGGCACTGCTGTTCCACCTTTACATTGCCGCCGAAAATCCGACCATAACCAGCCGGTGGCAGGGCAAAGTGCGCGCTTCCGCTAGTCCTTCGCGACGCTTGCTCGAAGGTGCACTCGGCTGGCGGAGCGAATAGCCTGCCGGCAATGAGCGGTGAGCAGCGTAAGCAGATCAACCTCCACACCGACAAGTTCGGTCAGTACGACATGGAGGGGCCGGTTCAGGACGACATCAGCTGGCTTTCACTGAGCCTTGACCAGCAGACCGGCTTCGGCTGTTACGCAATGAGGATGGAGCCGGGCGCTGTGACCGTAGCCCACGACCATCTCGGCTGGGAAGAGTTCCTAATCGTCGAAGGCGACCTCGTTGACAGCGACGGCACCGTCTTCGGCCCCGGCGATTTCGTCAGCTACGAACCCGGCACGCACCACAACTCGCACACCGAAGGCGGCTGCCTGATCGCCGTTTTCGAGCGGCCCGCGTAACCGCTGCGCTCCAATTCCGAGACTAGTTAGCCGCGTTATTAGTACTTCTTGACGGCGGAGGGCGTTCCGCGGGCGCCTGCGACTTCGTGGACCGGTAGCCGGAGTTCCAGGTTCGATACGGCGATGCTGAAGACGCCGTTCGACGGGCGGGCGTAGGGCGAGTCCTGGCCCAGCAGCTCGAGCTTGGGAACATGACCGGCGACGAAGCGCCAAGCGCCGGGGTGGAGTTCGAACCGCTTAGTGCCGTTTGGCGTCGTTGTGTCGAGCCGATAGAGGCCGCGGGCTACCAGCGTCTCAGTGTTGGTCGCGGGGTCCACGTCCATTAGTCGCGCAGCGATGTACGGATATTGGCCGGTCGCCGTCAGAGTTGCCGTAATCGCTGGCGAGCCGAGCAGGGTGTAGCCCGAACCGACAGCGGCCGGCAGACGGTAAGTCGCGACGCCGGCGCCCTGGTCGGTTGCAGGCGCGGTCGTGCACGCCGGGCCGCCAACAAGGGGATCAAAAAGCCCCGAGATGGTGGTGTTGCCAGCCGTCGAAAGGATCGTTTGCGCTCCTTTGTCGCTGTAAGTGACCTTGCCCGGGTGGAGTCCGGCCCACGTCGCTGCGGTGTAAGGACCTCCTGATGGGGCACCGATTGGACA
>Ga0194055_10001385_pt1 | contig 19750 bp, 14 predicted proteins | sample SepL449m_MetaG_FD_155482 | JGI IMG/M metagenome (GOLD analysis project Ga0194055, IMG submission 155482) | Anoxic zone freshwater microbial communities from boreal shield lake in IISD Experimental Lakes Area, Ontario, Canada - Sep2016-L442-9m | ecosystem: Environmental > Aquatic > Freshwater >...
GAACGCTTGTGCAGGGCCTTCGGGATCACCGCGAAGACTTTGGTTTCGGACCCGTGATTGCGATGGAACCCACGAGTTGGGATGCGCGTCTGATGCTTGAGCGTTTGGGTGTCGAGTTGGTGCGCAACGACCAGTTCCTGTGTCACTACGACGACTTTGCCGGATGGGCCGCCGACCGCAAGCGCCTCACTATGGAGGACTTCTATCGGTGGCAGCGACAACGGCTCGGCGTGCTGATTGACGACGATGCACGAGGCGGCCGCGAGCCCGTCGGCGGCCGCTGGAATTTCGATCACGACAACCGTGAACCACCGCCGCGCGACGGCCGGGCATGGCCTGCGATCGAGCGATTCGAGCTCGACGAGATCGACCGTGCCGTGCTCGATCGACTTCCGGCAACCACCTTTGGCGCCGATCCCGACGGGACCTGGCCCGTCACGCGAGCGCAGGCGTTGATCCGACTGCGTGAGTTCATTGAATCTGGGTTGGCATTGTTCGGGCCTCATGAGGACGCGATGCTCGCCGCTGAGTGGAAGCTGGCCCACTCGGCGCTGTCGTCATCGATGAACATTGGCCTGCTCCACCCTGGCGAGATCGTGCAAGCCGCTGAGCTTGCGTATCGACGTGGCGTGGCTCCGCTCAATTCGGTCGAGGGCTTCATTCGCCAAGTGATTGGCTGGCGCGAATACGTATGGGGTGTCTATTGGTTGTGGATGCCTCACTACCGGAGCGCCAATGTGCTCGGCGCCACGCGGCCTGTGCCGCCCGCGTTCACCGGGGTAGCCGACACCGAGATGGCGTGCGTCGCCAGCGTGATCGGCCACGTGCACGATCACGGCTATGCGCATCACATCGAGCGACTGATGGTGCTCGGCAACCTGGCCCTCACGGGCGGTGTGGATCCGGCGGCGATGACCGACTGGATGCGGGCGAGCTTCGTCGATGGAGCGGAATGGGTGATGTTGCCCAATGTGCTCGGGATGGCTCTGTTTGCCGATGGCGGCATGATGGCCACTAAGCCGTATGCCTCGGGTGGGGCCTACATCAACAAGATGAGTGACTCGTGCCGAACGTGTCGCTTCGACCCGAAGCAGCGGGTCGGACCCGATGCCTGCCCGTTCACCACCCTCTATTGGGACTTCCTTGCCCGTAACGCTGAGGCTCTCGCGGGAAATCACCGCATGGCCCGCCCGCTCGCGGCGATGCGCGCGTTGAGCAACCTGCCAGCCGTCCGCGGCCGAGCGGTTGAGATTCTGGATCGTCTCGATCGCGGCGAGCTATAGACGTTTCTCTGAGCTGGAGCCGGGTGCGAGGATCGAACTCGCCACCTCATGATTACAAGTCAAGCGCTCTACCGACTGAGCTAACCCGGCGGGGATTCGTGAAATCGTAGGGGACTCGGAATGGCAAACCTACGGTCTTGCCAGTAAGCAGATCATTTTCGAAAAACTTCCGCGATTTTTTGGAACCAAACGAACTCTCGTGACGACCTGTTGAGATGAAATTGAATTGGGCGCGCCCCCAGCGACTTGTCGTATCGCTGCTCGTTCTCGCGCTCGTGGGTTGTGGTGGGTCCTCGAGCAAGTCGGCCACACCCACTTCCGGTCGGGCAGTGTCGATTGTGGGGTCTGGCGTGTGCCAAGCCGCACTGGATATTTCCGGAATCCTCAAAGGCGTCGATCTGACCAGCCCGGCTGGGATCAAGAAGCTGCCCGACGCGATCGCCCGTCTGGCCGACGTGGTGCCAACCGAGCTCGACGCCGATGTCGCCACCCTCAGTGCAGCTGTCTCATCGTTTGTTGCGGTGCTCGAGCGATTCAATTTTGATATTGCTGCTGTCGAGGCCGATGCCACTGCCAACGCCGAGCTCGAAGGCCTCACGAGCACCGAGGCGCAGGCTGCTGCCGAACACATCCAGACATGGCTTGCCGATCAGTGCGCCTAACTACGATCTGTCGACTTGGCGCTCCTGTTGTAGCGACATGCATGTTGGTTCTTGGCGCGGCCGGACCGGCGAGCGCCCACGCAACTCTTGAGCGCAGCGAGCCCGCGAGCGGCGCGCAACTTGCTGCATCGCCTCCTTCGGTGGTGCTCGACTTCGATGAGAACGTTGAGCTCGGACTTGGCGGAATCACGTTGGCCAAAGCCGACTCGACTCCGATCGAAATTGGCGCGGCCGATTATCTTGATGGCAAGCCTGATGTGGTGGCAGTAAGCCTTCCCAAGCTCAACGCCGGCGTGTACGTCGCCTCGTATCGGGTGATCTCTGCCGATGGGCATCCGGTCGCGGGAAGCATCGTGTTCAGAGTTGGGGATTCGGATTCAGCTTCGAGCTCGTCTGACGTCGTTGCGGCGGGTCAGCAGCCGAGTCGAGCAGTGGGTGTGGTGTACGGCCTGGCCCGCGCGCTTGGGTACCTCGCCCTGATCCTGGCGATCGGTCTGCCCTGCATCGTTGCGTTGATCTGGCGCCAGGGATGGCACCGTGTGCGACGGGTCGTTCATATGGCTTGTTGGGTGCTGGCTCTTGCAACCGCCGCTCAGTTCGCGCTCGCCGTGCCGTACTTGGCTGGCACGGGTCTTGCAGATGCATTCACGGCCAGTCGGTGGTCGCAGATTGCCGAGACGGCATCGGGCAAATGGTGGCTCGCTCGTCTCGCTGCGCTTGTCGGGTTTGGTCTCGTCGCGTTGGCGACAAAGCTGTTGATCCGCGAAGTTCGGCGAGCAGCATTGCTGGTCTCGGGCGCGGTCGCTGCAGCGGTTGTCGTCGCCAGTTTTGTTGGCGACGGCCACGCCGGAGCTGGGCGCTATTTGGTTATCGGGTTCATCGCAACGGCCGTTCACATCGTGGCGATGGCAACGTGGCTCAGCGGACTTGGCGTTCTGGCCTGGGGACCGATGGCTGATGATCCCCATCTGCTCTTCGGGGTCTTGCGCCGTTGGTCGTTGGTGGCCTCAATTTCGGTGGCGGCGTTGGCGCTCACCGGTGTGGTGCAGACGTGGCGATTGCTCGACGGTTGGTCGGCGTTTGACTCTTCCTTTGGCAGATTGCTGATTGCGAAGACCCTTGCCGTGATCGTGATGGTGTTCCTCGGCAACCTTGGTCGGGTGCGTTTGAGTCGTACCCGCCGTTCTGGGTCGAGCGGCTCCGTGCAGAGTTCTTTGCGGGCCGGAGTGCTCGGCGAACTCGCCGTTGGCCTTGTCGTGATTGCGTTGACCACAGTGCTCGTGCAGTCTCAACCGGGTCATGTAGCGGGCGCCGAATCAGCACCCGCAACCTCGGTCGCTGCTGCCAAGCCGCAGTGGCAAAGCACGGTTACTCAAGGCGACTGGGTCATGACGATCTCGCTCGATCAGACAGTCGTTGGCCGTCGACACATTGAGGTCTCACTCGATGACAGCGCTGCGCCGTTCGGTGACCCGATCACGATTCGCGCGCGTCTCTCGCTGGACTCAGCAGGCCTTGGGCCAATTCCGGTTATCTTCGTCGTCCAAGGTGCACGAGCATGGTCGACCGACGAAGTTGAACTACCGGCCGCTGGCGACTGGAAGCTCGAGATTCTTCTCGACGACCCGGCAACTAGCGCCCGGTTCGACACAATCATCCCCATCACCTGACGCCTGCTGTAGCGCTTCAACGCATGAAAGATTTTTCGACATGAACATCTCCCGAACCGTCCGCATCCCGCTGGCTGGCTTTGTGCTCGCCGCTGCGTCGCTGGTCGGTTGCGGCTCAAGCGCAGCGCCGGTTACGTCTACATCTGGCACGGCATCGGTGCCATCGTCGGGTTCATCGCCAGCCACGGGTTCATCGCCATCCTCGCCAGGCGTGAGCGCCGATGCGACGTCTGGGTCCGCGTCTTCAAATACCGATGCCACTGGTAACTCGACAGCGAGCCCTTCGGCTTCGACAACGAAGCCCGGTGGATCAACTCAGACAACGGCGAAGCCCGGCACGGCGTCGAACACAACGGCTCCATCTGGCGTAGTGCCCGTAACGAGCGCGCCTGTGGCGGCGCCGGTGACCACGACGAAGTCCACAGTGCCATCGACCACCGCTCGGCCGCCGGTAACGACCGCAACGCCCACTCGCACCGTCACGGTCGATGCTGCCGACGTTACGCCGCCGGTGATCTCCGTGGTGCTCGGCACCGAGATCACACTCACTGTCGTGTCGGTCACCGATCAAGAGTTTCACGTGCACGACTACGACATCACCAAGGCCGGCACGAGGGTCACGTTCGCGTTCACCGCCGACCTCGTTGGCTCGCACATTGTCGAGAGCCACACCACCGGCAAAGTGATCTGCACCATTGTTGTGAGCTGATCGCGACGCGCTGTTTGACACGCAAGCCGAACGTCTGTGAAAAGCAAAAGAGCCGGCGTCGACCCACCAGAAGGGTCGACGCCGGCTCTTTGATTACTTGATCAGTCGAGGTAGCCGATTACGTCAACCACGAAGTGTGTTGAGCCTGAAGCGGTGACCTTTACTTGGCCAGACGAATCGACAGCCACGATGGTGCTGACTGCGATGTCTTGATTGCCGGTGGACCAGTTGATGCTGCTCGTGGCTGGCAGCGGCGTTGAAGCGCCGTACATCTTGAGGTAGCCGGCCTTTGCGCCAGTCTCTGTAACCGTGAGCGTCACGATGGCGGCAGTGGCACCTGCGGGCAGGGCTACCGCCGTGGCGCTCACTCCGTCTTTGCCCGAGCTCAGGCTCACGGTGCGGGTCTCGCCGGCGTTGATCTTGCCAGCGGCGTCACGTGAGTCGTAGGCGCGCAGCGGAACGCTCAAGATGTGCTCCGACGAGAGGCTGCCGAGGCTGCTCTCGAGCGAGGTGAGGCGGGTGTCGAGCGACGTGTCGGTGCTGAGCAACGCAGCGATGCTAGTGATCGCTGCGGCTGCCTTTGATTCGAGCGTGACAACACGGTTCTTCAGATCGGCGAGATCTGCTGCATTGCTGATCTTGCTGGCTGTGCCCACGAGAGTGAGCTTCGGAACGTTGACACCTGTCCAAGCTTCTGAGACAGGAGTTGTCAATGCGGTGCCGTCGTTGTGGTTATCGCAGTACTGCGTGGTCGGGAACTCGAGCACGTCGCCCGCAGCTCCGTTGAGGGTTGCGCGCAATCCGAAGTCGGCGAATGTCCAGTCAGGCAACTCATTGGTTGTTGTGGTCCAGATCACCCTGGTGACGGCATTGGTCACCGGGGCGCGAAGTACGTCGACGCTCCAGCCTGGTTTCATCTCGGGCTTCACGCCGGTTGCCGTGGCCGGGATGTCGACCTCAACTCGGTTGGTGCGAGCGTTGAACCCCTGAGCGACGAGGTCGGGATCTGGGCAGCCGTGCGGAACGCGGAAGTAGACAACGTTGGTGGCGCCGGCGGTAAATGTGGTGCCGTAGGTATTGATCGTGATATGTGCGGAGGCGGGGACTGCCTGCACCAACAACGATGTTGCGACAGCGGCGCAACCAATAACGATGCGATTGCGGGATGTGGAGACCATGACTTGGGGGGTCCTTTCGATGAACAAGCTGTCGCCTTGCTCAGCGACTGTTGTTGTGGTCGTCAGTCGACGACCGAAAGTTCCCAGCGATCCAAATCGTCAGGCCCACCATCCGCCGAATCTGGCCCATGCGGGCTGCGAGGGCGAGGTGGTGCGGGCGTTAGCGGTCGAGGGGATCGTCGTCGCTGGCGAGTCCGGCGAGCACGCCGCGTCGGCTTGAACGTTGCTTATCGATCACGCGCACTCCCACAGGAAGCTTCGATGCAACCGCTGCGGCGGCATCGAGCGGAGCGATCACCGATTGGTTGCGGCCGGCTCCCTTGGCGACGTAGAGAGCGTCGTCGGCTAACCGAACGGCGTCTTCAAGGCTTGGGCAGCTGGTTGCGTCAACGATTCCAAAGCTGGCGGTGAAGCCGGGCAGATCGCTGGTTGACAACCGCACTGCCAACTCGAGTCGAATGCGGTCGATGGTTGCCAGCGCTTGCTGCGGGTCGAGGTCGGTGAATGCAAACGCAAATTCTTCGCCGCCCCAACGACCCATGAGGTCGGTGTGGCGCAGCGCGCTCTTGGCAACTTCGCAAAACGTCTTGATCGCTCGGTCGCCGGTCTCGTGGCCGTACGTGTCGTTCACTTGCTTGAAGTGATCGATGTCTGCCATCACGAGTACGAACGGGATGTTGCCGCGGCGCAGCGCCCGAACCCGGGTTTGGAATGTGCGGCGGTTCATCAATCCTGTCAATGAATCAGTGGATGCTTGCTCGCCCGTACGCACCATGGTGCGCAGCATGCCGATGCGAGCACCGGCCTGCGTAGACAACATCGACAACGCCTCGATTTCGGAGGCACTGGCAACTTCGCCTTCTTCGGCAACCGCGTGGATGACGCCAATGGCCCGGCCCATAAACGTGACCGGAACGCACACGGCTGAGCATGCGGTTTCACCGCGGTGACGCAAGTGCGGGCAGGCGTCGAGCGCGTTGCTTGATTCGAACGTGACGGCTGCGCCGCTGCGAACAGCTACGCAGGAGAACGGTGATGCGACCGGGCAGCCGGGTCCGTCGCTGCTGGGGCCAGCGACGACTGCCTGCTCAAGATTCGACTTGCTGTTGTCGGCGAGCAACAGCTCTGCCGAGCGACCAGGCAACATCGCAGCCATGGTGATACCGATCACTTCGAGAGCCGCCGATTCGTCGTCGGCCATCTCAAATGCGCGATGAACTTTTGTCGATGTCTCCTGGCGGGAGTGCTCAGCGAGAAGCGTCTCTTCACGAAGGCGAAGCTTGCGCAGCATGCTGTTGAACGCTTGCGCGAGTCGACCGGTTTCGTCGTCACCGGTCACGTCGGCTTCGGCCTCAAGATCTCCTTCGGCCGCACGTTCGGCTGCGAGCTGCACCCGATGAAGCGGATCACGAATGAGCCGGGTGATGACCCAACTAGCGGTCAACATGACAGCAAGTGCAATGAATCCGAGGATGACTCCGAGTGCCTTCGCGTCGGCAGAGGTTTGCGCAAAATTGGTGACGGCGTCTGCCTGTGCCTCATCGGCAAACTCGGCGTAGGCCGATGCGTCCTCAGCCATGAAGCTGAACGCCAGATTCTCTGGGCCCAACGTGAGGTTCCTGGCGAGTTCGGGATTTCCAGCCTGCAGTGCCTGCCAAATCAGCTGGTCGGTGGCCAAGAAGGTTTGGTAACCGGTGGCGATCTTTTCGACCAAAGCAGACTCCAAGGGGTCGCCGCCCGCTTCACGCAACTTCTGCAACGAGGTCTCAAATTCACCCGTGGCCTCATCGAACTGCGAGTGCCCCGTTGGCCAAGACATCACATATGACTGCTGCGATGCTCGGAGCTCGGCCGCTGCAAATCGAAGGTGGTCTGCAGCATCTGAACGAACAGAGGTCCCAGCGACAATACGGTTGTTGGCTTTGCCAAGTCGCTCCACTGTCAAGAACAGGCAGCCGAGCACGAGCACCAGCACTGCGGTCAACCACGCAAACCCGATAAAGAGCTTCCGGCTCACCGGGAGGTCAATCACCCATTGCCGCAGCGTCTTAGATTCAGTCGAGATGTCCATCGAACGTGGCCTCCTCATTCCCGATGGTCACCGTCAAGCGGAGGTCGCTGTTGCTGGGAACGGCCACGTTGTTTCCGAAGTGAATGTCGAGCGCTCCGATGTTGATGTCTTGCATCAAGGTTGGCGGCACAGTGGTGGGCCTGCCGGTACCTCGATCAACCAAGGTGATCCGTGGAGTCACGCTTGTGACGGGTAGACCGGTGAGTCGGTCGTACACGTGGGCTTCCACATGGCGAATAAGCGGTCCAACCGGGGCGCCAAGGCCGATGATGCAGAGCTCGCCCGCAGTGGGATGCTCGGTGGCGTTCTCGGCCTTGCTGTACATGTGCTCGGCTGGAAGCACGTTGGCCACAACGAGGTAACTCTGAGTGGTTGCGATTCGAGTCCACCCGGCGACGCCCGCCACGTCCTGCGCTTTCGACGCAGTGAGTGCGTCGACCTCGGTGCCCAACAGGCGGCAGCCGCCAAGCACCACGGACAGTGCCGGAACCAAGTAAGCGCGGCGTAAACGTGGCCCGCGGCCTCTGTTTCCTTGTGCGTCGTCGGTGTGTTTCTTCATTCGTCAATCACCCAATGTCGTTCGACTACCTGAAGAGTCTTCGACGCAATTGCCGAAACCTTGAGGAATTCTTGGTGATGAATGGTGTCGAGGCGCGACACAGGCGAGGCCCGAGGGCCTCGCCTGTGTGCGTAGCTCACGAAGAGTTACTTGTACAACCGGCGAGGGGAGGGAGCACCCTCGCCGGGGTCTGGTTTGCCTAGCCGACGATGAAATCGTCGATCGTGATGTTGGCAAGAGTTTGACGGCTGAGCGTGATGCGAACATTGCCGATGATGATGCGCACGTTGGACCCGGCACGGGTGATGGTGACCTGAGTGTCGAAGTTTGCGGCGGTGACACCAAGTCCGGTCAGATCGATACGGTCCTGGCCGCCAGCCGCTATGGCGTCGAAGTTGTTAATGACATCGCTGCCATCGCCTCGGAAGTACACGAACACATCGTCGCCGTTGCCTCCGGTGAGGGTGTCGTTACCGGCACCGCCGCGGATCACGTCGTTCAACGCTGAGCCACTGATGTTGTCGTTACCGCCGCCGCCATCGATCATGTCGATTCCGATGAGCGCAACAGCGCCGAAGTGCAACGTATCGGCGGTTGGGCCGCCCGAGATCGTGACGTTCACGTGGCCGCCGGCATTCACTGCTTCAACGTTGCTCAGGCTGTGCAGCCCGATGACTGTGTTGTCGGCGAGAGCGGTCACGGTGTCAACGTTGGCCCCACCGTTTACTGAGTCGAAGCCCTCACCGTTGCCGGTGAACGTGATGACGTCGTTGCCCGCACCACCGTTGATGGTGTCGTTGCCGCTGTCGCCAGCCAATGTGTCATTGCCTGCGTTACCAGCGAGCGTGTCGTTACCTGCACTGCCGGAGGCCACGTCGTCGCCGGAGGTGCCGGCCCAAACGTTGTTGCCAGCGGTGCGCACGAAGGTGACTCCGATGACCGCCGTAGCCGAACCGGTAACCACTTCGGGGCTCAGGATGTCATCAGAGAATGAGACGACGACGCGGATTCGACGGCCGTTTTCGTTGGGGGTCACGATGAACGTTGGGTCGATGGCATCGACGATGTCGGTGAACGGGCCAATTGCTCCAGTAGCCGGACCCGCTTGCCACTGGAACGAGTAGTTGGCGTTAACCAGACCATCAGCGTCATCGATCGAACCAACAGTTGACGTCATCACTGTGTCGACAGTTGGCGACACGGTCGACAGCGCAGGTGCGCCGGTTGGTGCAGTGTTAGCTACCACGTTGACCGTCATCGGGATCACGACGGTGGCCCCAGCGTTGGACTCGATGTTGAGATCTGCGCTGTGAGCGCCGAGCGTTGCTGAGCTGAACGCAACGTTGAATCCGCACGGCGTGATCACGTCGATCGTTGCATTGTTGCAATCGAGCGTGAGCGTGAACATCCCGGCGTCTACACCGGTGATGCTGATGTTGCCAACGAGCAGAAAGCCTTCGCCGATGTTCGAGATCGCAACCGGCTGCACAATGCCTGGGGCGGCATCGCTGAGGTTGCCGAAGTTCAGCGCGGCAGCCGAGGCCTGCAACACGGGCTGTGGTAAGGCAACAATTGGCGAGCTCGGCGTTGACGAGAGTGTCTCGAGCGAGCCGTTGAGGTCAGTGAACGAAACGGTCACGCTTAAGGCACTACCGACCATCTGAGCGTCGGGCGTAAAGGCCTGAGCGTTTGCGCCGACGATGTCGACTCCGTTGAGCTGCCACTGATAGGCAAAGCCGGTGCCGAGCGGGGTGGCCAAGCCGTCGGGATCGGCGATGCTGGAGATGTCGGCAACCACCTCGACGGTTGCTGTTGGCTGAGCTGGCGTCACCACCGGCGCGCCGGTGGCTGGCTGATTCGCTGCAGCAACCGCAGGGCTCACATCGCTGAAGATCTCCTCGATGTTGCCGGCGTAGTCGACAAAGTCGACCCGCAATCGCAACGACATCCCGGCCTCTGCCGCCGTTGGGGTAAACGTAGGACCGTCGCCCACGGGAAGCCAGCCAATTTGTGGGATGTCGGCTTCCCAGGTGAGGAACACTGGTGGAACGAAGGCATCGAAGCCATCGGGGTCAGTGATCGAATCGATAAAGGGCTGCAGCACGCCGTTGGGCCCGGGGAGCAATGGGGCTACAACATTGAGTGGTACGCCAGCCATGGGGGCTGCTGGCGTGAAGCTGATCGTGCCCACGGCTGGACTGTTCGGGGCTGCGCCGCCAACGAGCTGCACAGTGATGTCTGAGAACTGCAAGTTCTCGATGTTGCGCAGGGTATCGACGCCGTCGCACCGGGTAATGAGTGCGTTGCCGCCGCCACCGCCGCCGCCACCAACGCCGCCGCCGACTCCGCCACGACCGCCGCCGGCTCCGCCGCGACCGCCGCCACCAACGAGGCAGCGGCCGTCGGTGACAGTCACGCTTCCGTCGAGGTTGTTGAACAGCATGTACGCCACGGCAGGACCGTTGAAGACTGCGGTGTCGATGTCGGGCACGCCGTTAGTTGGTGCAGGTGCAGTGAGAATCTCGCGCACAGCAACGACGTTGCCCGGGTCGACGAGACCCGCGAACACTGCTTGTTGCAAGGTCATCCCAGCCGTTCCTGCGCCGAATGAACCGCCGGCGTCGGCTGTGTGTTCGAAGATGTCGGTGGTGCCGATCTCGGTTGTTGGGTCGGTTGGATCGGTGCGCACGCTGAGGCGCACGTTGAGGTAGCGGTCGCCATCGATGATGTCGTCGCCGCCACGACCCTCGATCAGGTCGCTTCCGCCGCCGCCGAGCAGAATGTTGCCCTTGCCCCAGACATTGCCCACGAGTGGGCAGTCGATCGTTGCAGCAGATGCGATGATCGGGCCCGAGGGAGTAGTGAGTGGCGGCATGATGGCGGCAAGGCCGCTGATGCGATCAACACCCGCCTGGTCCAAAGCGTCGCAGCCGATGAAGCCAGCTGCGAGTGGGCCGATGCCAACGATCGTCTCTGGAATCACGCTGTCGCCGCGGAGGATGTCGTTGAATGGGCCTCCTGAGAGCGACTCAACTTCGTTGAAGCGGTCACGCACACCGTTGAGGCCGAGTGGCAGGCCGACCACCGGAAGGTTCAGATCGGCATCTTGCGGCTGAGGATCTTGAACGCCTGTCGACCAGTCCCAACCAGCGGCACCAGCGTTCTTTTCAATACCGGGGCCAGCCACGCCAATGTCGTCGCCGCCTTCCATGTCGTAATCGTCGTCGCCGCCCTGGCCGATCATGATGTCGTTGCCAGGCTTGTTGTGGTCGTCAAAGAACAACGATCCGCTGTCGCCCTGCAACAAGTCGGCCTGTTCGCCGCCTTCCATCCAGTCGTTGCCGCTGTCGCCTTGAACTACGTCGGCGCCGTCGCCGCCAAGGATGAAGTCGTCACCAGGACCACCGAAATGGGTGTTGCTGCCGCCGCCACCTGCCATCAGGTCGCTGCCGTCGCCTCCGAGGAGGATGTCAAGCCCGGGTCCTCCGTCGATGGCATCGTTGCCGGGTCCGCCCTTGAGTACGTCGTCGCCACCGGTGTCGGTGATGATGTCGTTGCCGTTGCCACCAATGATTCGGTCAGGGCCACCGTTGCCTTCGAGAATGTCGTTGCCGTCGAAACCCGAAATGGTGTCGGTGTCGTTGCCGCCGCCGATCCGGTCGGGGCCTGGCGAGCCGTTGTACACGCTCTGGCTGTTGATGCCGGGGGTGTTCACGCTGTTGAGCGAGCGGAACTTGATCTGGCCATTTGGCGCCTTGATCAACAACCGGTTTTCGTTACATGGCGACTTTGGATCATCGTTCACCGAGCCGGCGCCGGTGATAAAGCTTCCTGGGGCCGCTGGCGAGGTGATGTTGCCGATCTCGAACTTGCAGTCGGCTGTTCCGAACGCGTCTGCCTTCAAGCCCGTTGCAGTGGTGTTGCGCATGATCAGTTCGGCGAACGAGTTGCCTTCGAGCTGCGTGCGCAGGTTCATACCTGGTGTGCGGTTCAGGTAGTACAGGCGGTCGGCGTCTTGCAGCTGAGTCATCTGCAGCGAGAAGATGTAGTTAAACGTGCTACCGAGCAGGCCGCCGAAGAGCTCGGTATTCTCGGCCAGGCCGCCGATCCACAGGTCGACATCGTCGAGTCCGGTGATGTTGACCGTGCCGCTGTGCGCCCATGCGCCGGTGCTGAACATGAAATCTGCGGCATCGCTGGGAGCCACATCGCCAGGAGCTGGGTTCACGATGGCACGAGCTGCGTTGCGCTTACCGATGGTGGTGGTCTCGGCCAAGATCGTGGGGTGCGTGCCGTAGGCAGCCACAAAGTTGATCAGCGACTCTGGGTGCTTGAGGTGGGAGCCGAAGTCGACCCAGTCTGTGTAAGGAATCAGCTGACCGTCGTTGGTCTGTGCATAAATATCGCGGCGGACGTTGTTCAGCGATGCGACGCCTTCGCTGCGGGCACGAGCCAGGTTCAGCGATGCGAGGTCGAGTGGCAGGCCGAGCAAGTTGTTGCGCAGCGTGTCGCTTACGAACTCGTCGAGCTCGTTGCCCACCTGATCCGACAGGCCCATCACGATTGCCCCCGCACCAGCGTTGCCCATGTCGTTGCCAGCAGCTGCAAGATCGCCGGGAGTGACGTTCTTGAATTCGGCTGGGTTCAAGAAGCCATCGAGGAGAGCGATGTCATTCGTCGAACCGTCAACGTTGGTGCGGGGGATCGTCTCGTTGAGCATTGAGTGACCGAAGCGGTACACGGCATGAGCGAACTCTGCCTTGATCGCTGGGTCAGTCGCTGTCGAACTGAAAGCAAAAAGATTGAATGGGTTGATCGCCGGCTGGACCTTGCGAGCGAACTCTTCGAACACCAGGTGCTGGTATTCCATTTCGGTCACGAAGCGTGCGGCCTGAAACAAACGCTCGCCGTAGGTAAAGGTGCCTAAGCCGGTGAGCAAGTACCCGTCGTGCAGCGCAGGGTTCTGGTCGAGCACGTTCTGGATGTATGCCACGAGGCGATTGTGCTCGTGCTCGAAGATGGTGTGAATCGAGGTGAGGCCAATGTTTTCGTTGGCGCGGCCGTCGCCGGCGATCACGTGCAGGTCGAGCAACTCGTTGTCGTAGCAAGGGGTTGGGCCGCCGCCGCAGTCTGCGCTCAATGCCTGAGCGGGTCCAGCAACGGTGTCTGGGTCGGGTGCGCCAACTGGGGCTGCAGCGTGTGAGATGTCGTTGAGGAACGCCGTGTTGATGCGGCGAACGTTTGCGGGTGCTGGCACTGGGTTGGCGAGGTTGCCCTCGACGAGGCCGAGCGCAGTCACGTATTGGGGAAGGCCGTTTGGCCCAGGAATGAAGTTGCCGTAGGGGTCAGCGGCAATCATCGGGATGTTGTTCACGTCGGTGTCCACAAGCTTCAAGCCGAGCATCGTGGCGGTCTGCGCCTTCACGTCGGCCCAGTTGGCCAGTGAGCCGTCGGCATCGCCGAGCAAGCGACCCGTCGATGCGGGGTGGCCGAAGGCGTCGAATTCGTACTCACGCAGGAACACCTGATGCGACGAGTGCGAGCCGTATGCCTGGCTGAGGTCGACCCATGGTGAGTCGGTGTTGATCGACTCGTGGATGTCGTCGGCTGTGCCGAGTAGCCCATCGGGGCCGGGCTGCTGGGTGCCACGGGTGAGCACCATGAAGCGGTTGCTCGGTGGCACGTAGTTGGCGTCGCCAGGCTTGGGATCGTCAGCGGTACCGGCGATGCCGTCGACGCCCACGATGAGCGGATCGTCGGCATGAAGTGGCACAAACACGGTGCCGCTGCCGCCCGTAGTGACCTTGTCGAGGCCGTGATCGAAGAACTGTCCAAAGATCGTGAAGAGTGAGTTGTACGGCGGCGACAGGCCGATGTCGGTGGTTACGTTCGGGATGAACAACGTCTGGCCGGCGGGAACGCAGTTCACCGGGGTGCTCGGAGCCGTGCATGGCACGACGCCGGTGTTGCCCTGGGTGCGAACCGGAAAGCCTGCAGCGGCAACAGCTGCCGGGTTTGCGGAGGTCTGGTCGGAGATCAGGTTGCTGATCACGCGTGGCTGGGAGTCGAACACGAGGCCCTTGTTCTGGGCGTACGAGGTGGGCTTGGGAGGACCGAAACCAGCAGGTGTTGGCTCAGCCGCCTTGAACACTGGGGTGGTCAGACGAGGGAAGGTCTTGTCTGCGGTGCCGAACGTGGCTTGGCCGGGCTGCAGGTTGTTGCATGAGCCGTCGACGGTACGCAGACCCATGCCGATCAATGGGCTGGGGATTTGGTCGGGCCCGGTGCCGAGGAGGCCGGCACATGGGTCCGCCGCAGTGGCGGTCAGGGCGTGATGCTCGGCCACTTTGATTTGGCGAAGGATGTAATCGAGGTCCGAGGGGGTGACTGTGAAGCCCTGCCCAACCGGCGCAGCGCTGGCGCCGAGATTTCCGGCGACGGCCACGGCTGCGGTTGCAAGCATGGTCACTGCAAGCCCGAGCGCAACAAAACGGCGCTGCCTAGTGTTGCCATCGTTCGAGCGTGACGGCCGAGCAGCCGTTGCGGCGCGCTCAAGAACTTGAGTGCGGCGGGCTTTCAGGTTTGCGTAGTAAGCGGTTCTTGCAGACATCTTCGTCTCCCTCGAGTCGGTCTGTGCGCACCTTTCGGTGAGCAGGACAAGAGTGCCGGGATGAGGTCTTTAAGGTCAACGGGTCATTCGGACCATGTCCATTGGTCGTAGTTCTGTACCCTTCTATACCCCTCAGTCGTACGACCTCCGAGGCCGTCTGACGATCCTCAAACCCTTATAAAACAAGGGTTGCGAGGTCATGCCACATTTCGCGATTGCCTCGAACTGTCTCGATCCGACTCGATCCGCGGCCAGTTCCGGGTGCACCCTGTGTACCTAGGTCGTACGACTTTCGTACACACAGAGTCACTGAGCGTGGCGAAATGCGTCAACGAATCGTCTCGTCAGCCGACCCCTGGCCGCCAACATGCGTGGGCGCACGTCAACCGTGCGCTGACGCTTTACGGGGACGCAGGCTGGGTGCGGGAAAGCGCGGGAAGGGCGCGCAGGCGTGGCGCCGATGTGGTTTCGGGCCGAGATACGAGCTCGGGCGCGTCCGGCGTGGCCGAGTGAGGCCAGCCGCTACACACGCAAACGGCTCAGGTGGTGCTGAGGTTTCGTGTAGCCCACACAGCGGCCTGGGTGCGGTCGCTGACACCGATGTGATTGAAGATGCGCGTGAGGTGCGCCTTCACGGTGCGCTCGGTGATGCCGAGTTTGTCGGCGATGATGCGGTTGGGCATGCCATCGCGGACGAATCCGAGTACTTCGAGCTGGCGTGACGACAGGTCGTCGGCAACAGTGTGCAGGCGACGTGCGTTGAGCATCACGCTGGCGGCCTTGGGGTCAAGCGGTGACTCGCCCATGTGAATCGAGCGGATTGCAGCCACAATCTGGTCGGGCTCGGTGTGCTTGAGCAGGTAACCATTGGCACCGGCGGCGAACGCTTCGGTGATGCGGCGCTGGTCGCTGAACGAGGTGAGGACCAACACCTTGCATTCAGGCAGGCGCGCTGCGATGCGAGCGGTTGCCTCGACGCCATCGAGGTTGGGCATGGAGAGATCCATGAGCACCACGTCGGGCTTTTCGCGCAGGACCACCTCAAGGCCTTCGAGGCCGTCGGTGGCGAGACCGACGAGCTCGATATCGGGCACGGTGCTCAACAGCTGGCTGAGGCCAGCGCGGACCATCATGTGGTCATCGACAACAACTATGCGAATCACAGGCGGTCCTCTTTGCGACGATGAATGGCGTTGGGGATCTCCACGAGTACTCGTGTGCCAACTCCGACTTGAGAGCGAATGATAATACGTCCGCCGGCGTCAGTGATGAGATCCGACAAAGCTCGTAAACCAAAGTGATCGTTTGATGCCTTGGCTGCGCGGTCCTCGTCGGAGAACCCACGACCGTTATCTTCAACTTTCAAGATGGCGGTGTCGCCTTGCAGGTCAACATCAACCGTTACCTGCGTGGCATACGCATGGCTCGCAACGTTGCGTAGAGCCTCTTGAGCGCTTCGGTAAATGAGGCCTGCAGTGGCCGTGGCGAGGTGTGACGCATCTACGTGAACGGTGAGTTGCGCATCGACACCACTGGCTTCGAGACGGCGCAGTAGGTCATCGAGGGCCGATTGGATACCTTCTTCGGCCAGGTTTGGCGGGTAGATGTCAACGAGCAAGGTGCGCAGCGCCAGAACGCTGTTGCGGATGCTGGCCGAGCTTGCATCGAGTTGTGGATGAGCGTCGGCGCTACCTCGTGCGGCTGCAGCAAGGCTCAACGACACACCAGTGAGCTCTTGCACGACGCCATCGTGAAGGTCGCCCGCGATGCGGCGGCGTTCGGCGTTCCCTGACTCGATGGCGTGTGAGAGCAGGCGCTCGCGGTGCATCTGCCCGTTGCGGAGGCGACGGGCAAGGCTCCATGTCAGCGGAATCTGGACGAGCTCAATGAAGAGCAAAGCGCCGATCGCGATCGGTGCGAACTGACGCAACAACGTGCCGGTTACCGACGTGACGCTGCTGTACCGGAAGTACGCCTCGACGAGCACGGGGGTACCTTCAACCGTGCTGCCCATCTGGTAGGCGTCAAGCAGCTTCTTCTGTGTCTCGAACTTGTTCTCTGGCTTGCTGAGGTCAGCAATTTCAACTTCGGGCTTGCTGCCGTTGAAGATCGCCACCTCGCCAGTGCCGAGGGCGTATTTCTGCCCGATAAGGCGGGCTTCGTCGGAGTAGCGAACGACCCCGTCGCGTGTCCAGATCTTCACTCGAATGAGTTCTTCGTCGAGCACCTTCGAACGCACCACTTTGTCGAGAGCAGCGATCGCGGCTGGGTCGCCCGCGAGCAGCGCATCGGTGAGCACGGGTTCGATGAGATCCCGAGAACGGGTGGCAGTTGTCTTTGCAACGTTGTCTAGGGCCAGCTTCACAGCTACTCCGCGACTGGCGTAAAAGCTAAAGCCCAAGGCGACGCCGAGGGCCAAGATGCCAGCGAGGAGGAAGTGGATGATTGGGCGGCGAACCGACACGGGCTCCATGTCGAGGCTGTCGACGCCGCGGCTCTGACCCAGATAGCGAGTCTTGGATGAAACTCGACGGTTCTGGCGACGGCCGTCGTAGTACCCAGACGCAGGTGCAGCGATCTTCAGCGAAGACGCCAAAATAGGCGCGTCGACAGGCTCTCTGAGGTCCAATTTCATGGTCCCATAGTGACGGACAAAAGGGTTCATGGAAATGTGCCGATGGTCCTACAACTGTGGACCCAACACCTTCTTAGTGAGCTCTTGCTGTCGGCCAATGCTGGGCCGACGCAGCTACTGAGCTTCGCTCTCGTTGGGAGCGATGCGCATCACCCAAACGGCTGCCTGGGTGCGATCACGCACACCGAGTCGTTGGAAGATGCGGCCACAGTGGGCCTTCACGGTTTTGTCGCTGATGCCGAGCGCACGCCCAATTTGTTTGTTCGGGTTGCCTGCAGCAATCAGCAGAAGAATCTCTTGCTCGCGAGGTGTGAGTGAGTCGTAGATAGCCCGTGGCCCGCGGCCAGCTTTGAAGAGGTTGGCTGCGATAGATGGGCTGAGCGCAAGGCCACCCACGGCAACAGCGCGAATGTTGGCAACGAGCACTTCGGGCTCGACATCTTTGAGCATGTAGCCCATGGCTCCAGCATCGAGTGCTGCGTTCACCTGCTGCGGATCGCCGGTTGTAGTGAGCGCAATGATGGAAACTTGGGGAGCCTTGGTGGCGAGTTCGGCCATCGCCGTGATGCCGTCCATGACGGGCATCGACAAGTCCATGAGAACAACGTCGGGCAAGAGTTCGCACGCAAGGTCAACAGCTTCGCGTCCGTTGGATGCGAGGCCGACAACCTCGAGGTCTTCGATTGACGAAAGCCATTGGTCGAGCCCGTTGCGAACGAGCGCATGGTCGTCGGCGATGAGGATACGAATCATGCGGTTCCTTTCTGCTACGGACTGTGCTGTCGCATTGAACGGCACAAACTGCGCTCACGCTAGCAGTGGTGTCGCTCGTAAGCGTTGCATTGTCATCCGATGAATTGATATGCAAGCCGAGGGGTCTGGCGATGCTGTGTTTGATCGGGCCATAGAGTGTGGCGATGAGTTTTGGACAGACTTCGGGGCCACCAGCCTCGGCCAAACAGATCGCGTTGCTGCTGTCGTTGCTGAACAACGATGGTTTTGACTTCGCCACGGCTCGTCATCGTTACGGACTCAACCAGCGTCAGGCTCGCGGAAAGTTCACCGGTCCCGAAGCGTCTGAGCTCATCGATCGTTTGACCCGCGAAGCCGAAGATGCCGAAGCAGGGTCTGAGCGCGCTGCACCACGCTTCGACGACCCAGCGGCCATCAAGGCGCAGCAACGAATCGATAGTCAGCGTGACTCGTTGCTCCGCGGAATTCCGGCCGAAGTGTTAGCGAACGAACTCGAGCGTCGAGGATGGGCAATCATCCCGCCATCGTGACGATGGGCAGATCTCGCCGAACTAGTTGGTGCGGGCTCTAGCGATTTCGTAACAGGCCAAGGCTGCGGCAGCCGACACGTTGAGCGAGCTGAGGCGGCCGCGCATGGGGATGCTCACGATGAGATCGCAGCGCTCGCGCACGAGTCGAGATAGGCCCGCGCCTTCGGCTCCGAGCACGAGACACACGCCCTCTTTGGCAAGATCGCCAATTTCGAAGAGGCCGCGGTCGGAGGCATCGTCGAGGCCCACGATCCAGATGCCGGCTTCTTTCATGCGGATGAGAGCTTGTGGGAGCCCACCGACCACGGCCATCGGCACATGCTCGATAGCGCCCGCGGCCGATTTCGCCGCCGTCGGAGTGATGTGCACGGCGCGGTGTCGGGGCAGAACCACACCATCGACGCCGGCCCCATCGCAGCAACGCAAGAGTGCACCGAGGTTGCCCGGGTCGGTGACACCGTCGACTGCTACCAAGAATGGCGCGCGCCCAGCGCGGCGCTTGATGAGGTCGGCGAACTCGACTTCGGGAAGTGGGGCGGCGAAGGCGATAACACCCTGGGGTGCCTCACTTCGTGCAACAGCTTCGAGCTTGCGGCGGTTGACCTCAAGCAATTGCACCCGCTCGTTGCGGGCGAGTTGCATGATGTCGCCAATTACTTCGTTCTCGTCGAGGTCTGAGGCAACCCAGATTTCGCGCACCTTGCGCTTGCCTGCGATGAGCAACTCGCGTACGGCCTGACGACCCTCGACCTGCTCGCCGCCAAGGGTCTTTTCTGGTTTACGAACGGGCGCTTCGCCGGGACGGGTGACGCCTCCGGTGCGGCCTGCGCCGCGAGAACTGAACTGCCGAGATCCGGTGGGGCGTGGGCCGCCACTGCTCGAACGCGATGAGCTGCCTCCGGAGCGTGAACCGCCACTGCTCGAACGTGAGCCGCCGGTTGACTTTGGCGCACCCGAGCGCCCGGCCGCGCCAGATGCGGAGCGGCTGCCTGGTCGGCCCTTGCCTGATGATGGTGATGCACCTCGAGGCGCCATGTGATTTCCTTACTGATTGCGCCGCGTCATCGCGGCTGTGTTGCTTCTCGAATGA
>Ga0194055_10001386_pt1 | contig 19749 bp, 20 predicted proteins | sample SepL449m_MetaG_FD_155482 | JGI IMG/M metagenome (GOLD analysis project Ga0194055, IMG submission 155482) | Anoxic zone freshwater microbial communities from boreal shield lake in IISD Experimental Lakes Area, Ontario, Canada - Sep2016-L442-9m | ecosystem: Environmental > Aquatic > Freshwater >...
TCCTTGTACGCCCTCAGTCGATGGTGGATCCGGTCCCCCACCCGGTACTCGACCTGGGCCACCAGCGGAACCAGCGGCAGACCGAGCTGTTCGGCCACCACCCGACAGCAGAAGCACACAGGGATGTCCGCAGGAGTCGATCGGGCGCAGACCCTGCACCGGCCGGTGCGCTGGGCGCCAGAGTCGAGTTCAGACAAGCGAGCAGGGTGCGTGCGTAGGGTCGCAGTCATGGCGCTCCTCGGTGGGCCGGCATCAGCCGGGATCATCTTGAGGCGGCACGACCGTGGTGGCGCAAGCACGGACCGACGACGTCGGCCCCGGTAAGGACGGGGGTGAGGATCAGCCGGGGGAAGCCGCCGGCGCGTCCTCGGGCCGGTGGAGAAGGAACGTCCCGGTCGACCGGCTGACCAACTGCCCCTCGGCATCGGTCACCGAGGCCTCGGCATAGGCCACCTGGCGGGCCATGCGGACCACCTCGCCTCGCAGGCGGTACGAGCCGCCGTCCATGGCCGGGCGCATCGTCTCGATCTTCATCTCCAGCGTGGCCCGGGTACGGGCCTTGCCAGGCAGGGCGGCGTTGACGGCAAAGTTCATGGCTGCATCGAGCAGGAGTCCGTGCACACCGGCCTGCACGAAGCCGTGGGGATTACAGGCGATGGCGACCGGGGCGAAGGCACCCGCCACCCATCCGAGGTCCTCGCCGTCGACCCCGTAGTCGTCAAACGAGCCCCCCACCGTGCCGATGAGCTCCATCCCCCCGTTGCCGAGCCAGCGATCCATGTCCTTGATCCGACCTGTCATGGACCCGACCGTAGCGCCACGGTGAGACAGATACGACAGTGTCGGAGTCTTCGGTGGCCCATCCCAAGCGGTCCCGGTAGTGTTTGAGCAGGGCATCCGATGGGGATGCCACGCCGGGACATTACCTCCGGCAGCACCAAACGACCCGAGCACGGCCGGCAGGAACCGTTCCGCCGGACCTCGGAAGGAGATCCACCATGACCGAAGCCGTCATCATCGACGCGGTACGCACCCCCGGGGGCAAGCGCAACGGCAAGCTCCGCAACTGGCACGCCGCCGACCTTGCCTCGGAGACGCTCAAGGCGCTCGTCGAGCGCAACGATGTCGATCCAGCCCTGGTCGACGACGTGATCATGGGATGCGTCATGCAGGTAGGTGAGCAGTCGCTCAACGTGGGCCGCAACGCGGTATTGGCTGCCGGGTTCCCCGAGTCTGTGCCCGCCACCACACTCGACCGCCAGTGCGGCTCGAGCCAGCAGGCCCAGCACTTCGGTGCCCAGGGTGTAATCGCTGGGGCCTACGACGTCGTCATCGCTGGTGGCGTCGAGGTCATGAGCCGCACCCCGATGGGAGCTTCGGTCGTCCGTGACCTGGGTTACCCCTTCGGCCCCCGAATGATGGCCCGCTATGCCGAGCGAGGTGGCCTGGTCGGCCAGGGTGAGGGTGCCGAGCTCATCGCCGAGCAGTGGAACATCAGCCGCCTGGACATGGACGAGTTTTCGGTCCGGTCTCACCAGCGTGCCGCCCAGGCCACAGCCGAAGGGCGTTTCGAGCGCGAGATCATCACCGTGGCCATCAAGGACGACGAACGCAACGACACCGACGAGATGATGACCACCGACGAGGGCATCCGCCCAGACTCCTCGGTCGAGTCCCTGGCCAACCTGAAGCCGGCATTCCGTCCCGACAACGGCAGGGTCACGGCCGCCAACTCCTCACAGATCACCGACGGTTCGTCAGGTGTGCTCATCATGAGCGACACCAAGGCCGCCTCCCTCGGGCTCACCCCTCGGGCCCGGTTCCACGCCTTTGCCGTGGCCGGCAGCGACCCCATCACCATGCTGACCGGACCGATCCCGGCCACCAAGATGGTGCTCGAGCGTGCTGGGCTGACCATGGATGACATCGACGTCATTGAGATCAACGAGGCCTTCGCCTCGGTCCCCCTGGCCTGGGCCAAGGAGCTCGACGTCGACATCATGCGGGTGAACGTCAACGGTGGGGCTATTGCTTTGGGTCACCCGCTGGGCGCCTCGGGTGCCAAGCTCATGGCCACACTGCTGAACGAGCTCGAGCGCACCAACGGCCGCTACGGCCTGCTCACCATGTGCGAGGGTGGCGGCATGGCCAACGCCACCATCATCGAGCGCCTGGGCTGAGTGCAGGTCTGAGTGCAGGGCCGAGCACGAGGCTCGACCTCTTCGCAAGGAAGTCGCCACCCGTGCAGCACCAGTGGTACTGATGGAGTGGAGCGGCCGGCCCATTGGGGCCGGCCGGTTCCGTTCCCGGCAAATAGGCCAGAATCAGGTCAAGGGCGCGCTTCCTATGCCCGAAGCGCGGTCGGCTGGGTCGCTAGTGGTATCTGGTGGCGAGGAGTAGACCAGCGAAGATGGAGCCGATGGCCGCGATCAGCCACAAGTTGTTGACGCCGCCGGGCAGGACGCCCGCGTAGTTCAAGATGACGATCAGGACACCGAGCAGAAACAGCGCGATGATCAGGATCCCGAACCACTTCGGACTCGCCTTCTGACTCTTGCTGATCGGCGGCGTATAGCGGTTGCTCTGGATCGAGCCAGCCGCACCGGACTTGGCCGAAGCGGTAGTCCGCCCACCCGAAGCGTTGCTCTTTTTTTTGGCCCGGCCCGGACCCTTTTCGGCGGTAGTTGCCATGCGTTGACATTAGCCAGTGTCGGGCCAGTGAGGCGACCGGGCGTGGGGTACCTGGCTGCCCGATACGATCAGGCTCCCATGGCGACCCGTGTGCTGGTCATCGATAACTACGACTCGTTCGTCTACAACCTCGTCCAGGAGTTGGGCGAGCTCGGTGCCGAGCCGATCGTCTTCCGCAACGACGCCATCGACATCGACGGCATCCGGGCCCAGTCACCCGATGGCATCCTGATCTCCCCTGGACCAGGACGACCCGAGTCGGCCGGTATCTCGTTGGCCATCATCGACCAGCTCGCCGGGGAATTCCCCATCTTGGGCGTATGCCTCGGCCACCAGGCCATCGGACTCGCCTACGGGGGCGACGTCGTGGCCGCTCCCAGCCTGATGCACGGCAAGACCTCAGCCATCCACCACCAAGGACTAGGAGTATTCCGAGGTCTGCCCGACCCCTTTACCGCTACCCGCTACCACTCGCTGGTGGTGGAGCCGGCCACGGTTCCCGACGTCTTGGAAGTCACGGCGCTGACAGCCGACGGCGTGATCATGGGCCTGCGACATCGGACGCTGGCCGTCGAGGGTGTGCAGTTCCATCCCGAGTCGCTGCTCTCGCCTGAAGGGCCCTCGCTGCTGGCGAACTTCCTGGCCACCTGCGGCTGACGACCTGTTGACGTCGTGCTGGCGCCCTACCGACAGACGTGGTCCTTGGCGCATAAGGGCCGCCGGCTGATCAGGGGACCTTCGGGACCGTAGTGGTGGTGGTGGTGGTGGTCGCCGGGACCGAAGTAGTGGTGGTGGTGGTGGCCGGGACCGCAGTAGTCGTAGTGGTCGCCGGAGGTGGTCCTGTCGACACGGCAATATTGACCGAACTGCCTGGAGCCACCGCTGCACCGGTGCTGGGATCCGAAGACACCACCAGGCCAGCGGCATACTGAGCCGAGTCGACCGACCTGATACTGCCGACGTTGAGGCCGACATTGCCCAGCGTCTGGCCGGCCACCCCCTCGGACAGGCCGATCAGTGAGGGGACCGTCACGTTGGCCGGGCCCGAGGACACGGTCAAGGCCACGGATGCACCCTGGTTGATCTTGGTGCCCGACGTGGGGTTGGTACTCAGGACCGTGCCCTTCTGGGCCGTGCTGGTCTTGTAGACCACAGTCGACTGGAGGCCGGCGCTCTGCAAGATGGCCTCGGCATTGGTCTGCGTGGTGTTGGTCAACCCGTCCGGCACCGTCACCTGGACCGTTGGCGCCACTGCGGCCACCTTGATCGTGATCGTGTCACCCTTCTTCACCAAGGTCTGCGGTGGTGGATTGGTAGAGATCACCGTGCCCAAGGGCCGGGAGGAGACCTGCTGGACCTGCTTGACGTTAAGCCCGTCGCCTTGCAGGGTCGCCGTTGCCACCTGGGCCTGCTCGTTCACCACATTAGGCAGGTTGAACGAGGTACTCCCACCGAAGTAGCCCAGGTTCCGTCCCAAGAAGAACCCGGCCAAGAGCAAGAGCAGGAGCAGGAGGCCCAATGCGATGGCGTAGTTCCTGGTCCGATTGGTCGCCGTCTCATCGGGAGCCTCTCCCCCCGTACCGACTGCTGCCCCCTCGCGCCCCACGGCCCCGACTGCACTGGTGGCGTCCATTCCCGCCACTGCAGCCATCGAGGTGGTGACTCCGGCCACGCCGATCATCGCCGTGGTGTCCTCCATGGCCAAGACGCTGCGCCCTTCATTGAAGCGGAGCAAGTCGGCCCGCAGGTCCTCGGCGGTGGCATAGCGGTGCGCCGGGTCCTTGGCCATGGACTTGAGGATGATCGCCTCGAACGTCGGAGGAATCTGCGGATTGAGCTCCCGTGGCGCAGGAGGGCTGTCGCGCACATGCTTGGATGCCACAGCCACTGGTGACTCGCCCAAGAAGGGGGGGCGCCCAGTGACCATCTCGAACAGGACCACTCCGAGGGAGTAGATGTCGCTGCGTCCATCGACCCCGAGCCCTTCGGCCTGCTCGGGGGAGAAGTAGGTGGCCGTGCCCATCACGGCTCCGGTCTGCGTGAGGCTCTCCTCGGTGTTGATGGCTCGGGCGATTCCGAAGTCGGTGACCTTCACCTGGCCGTCGTCGGTGATGAGGACGTTTCCGGGCTTGACGTCGCGGTGGATCACTCCGTGCTTGTGGGCATAACCGAGCGCGGCAGCCACATGGGCGCCGATGTCGGCGGTCCGCTCGGCCGACAGCGGGCCTGCCGACTTGAGGATCGAAGAGAGCGGTCGGCCGTCGATGAACTCCATGACGATGAAGTAGGTGCCGGTGTCTTCACCCCAGTCGAATACCGGGACGATGTTGGGATGCGACAAGTTGGCCGCGGCCTGCGCCTCACGACGGAACCGCTCGACGAACGACCGATCCACGGACAGCTCAGGAAACAGGACCTTCAGTGCCACCGGTCGATCGAGGAGGCGGTCGTGGGCGCGGTAGACCTCGGCCATGCCCCCACGGGCGATCAGATGGTTCAGTTCATAGCGCTCAGAAAAAACACGCGGCGTCTGGGTCGGGTCCATGTGGGTCAAAGACTATGCCTGCTATCGCTCGGTTCCGGTGTACTCACTGCTGGTGCTTCAGTTCTGCTGGCCTTGGCTGTCGATTGATTCACGGCGTGACCGCCAATGCATGCCCCAGGATGGTCTTCGTCGGTGGTCCCGAGATGTCGGCACCGGTGCTGCTGCCCGGCTGGTTCGGCACCACCACTGCTATGGCAACCTTGGGATTGTTGGCCGGAGCGAAGGCGATCATCCAGTCGTTGGTGAGAGTGGCGTTCGGGCCTGTCTCGGCGGTGCCGGTCTTGGCAGCCACGTTCCACTCCGCCGGAAAGCCCACCCCGGTGGCGGTTCCGTTGGTGACGACGGCCTTCATGAGGGAGGTGACCGCCGCCGCTGTCAGCGGGCTGGTCGCTGTCAACCACGGGTGGGGCTGGTAGGTGGTGAGCAGCGTGCCCGACGAGTCGTGGATGGAGTGCATCACGTGAGGCGTCATGATGACGCCGCGGTTGGCGATGCCGGCTGCCACCAAGGCCATCTGCAGTGCGGTGGCCACGACGTCCTGCTGGCCAAATGACGAATAGGCCTGAGCCGGCTTGTTCTTGTCGAAGGCAGGACCGGACGGAAAGCTCGACGGGTTGGACCCGGGAAGGTCGATCGGAATGTGCTGGTTGAACCCGAAGGCCTGGGCCTCGGCCGTCAGGGCCGCCCCCCCGAGGTCCATCCCTAAGGTGCCAAAGGCGGTGTCGCACGATTGCGGAAGGGTGACGGCGAGCACACCACCGCACACCTCGGGTCCGTTGGGTCCGTTGCGGCCGTAGTTGCACAGCGGCTTGTCCGACTGTGGAAGCGGAATGCAGCCTGCGGCCGGAATACTCAGTTTGGCCAGGGCGGGCTGACGGTCGTAGACGGCGGCCGAGGTGACTGTCTTGAACGTGGAGCCGGGGAGGAAGCCGTACTGGAACGTACGCGACACCAGCGGGCTCTGCCCACTGCTCGGCTTCAGTGCGGTCCATGCGGCCTTTTCTACCGCTGTGTCCGGCGATGCCAACGGATTCGGATCGTACGTCGGGTTGCCGTACATGGCCATGATCGCGCCCGTCTTGATGTTGACGACCACGGCCCCGGACTGGGGGGCGCTGCCCTTGGTGCCGACCGCGTCCATAGCCGCGGCTGTCTGGGTCTGCAGGGTGGTGGAGATCGTCAAGGAGACGTTTCCGGTACTCGTTCGGTTGACGAGTAGATCGCGGAGCGAGGTGACTGGGCGAGTGTGCGACTGCAGGTAGTTGTCGTACTCCGCCTCGATGCCGGTCTTGCCGTAGATCAGCGAGTCGTAGCCGACGATCTGCGCATAGAGGACGGCGGTGTACGGGTTGTAGACACGCTGGTACTTGTAGTACCCGGTCGACGGAATCGAACTGGCCAGCACGACGCCATCGGCCGACAAGATGTCCCCCCGGGGCTGGACCCGGGACACGGCGATGACCTTGGGGTTCTGTTTCGCCGTGGTCAGACTGGGTGCCTTCACCACCTGGATGTTGTTGAGCTGCACGAACAACGCGACAAAACAGAGCAGGAGGAAGATCCCGAGGCGACCGATTCTGCGCTCCATCAGCCGACCTTGGTGGTCGTCGTGACCGCTACCGAACCGGGCAGGGTCGTGGTGGTCGATGGGCACCCGACCGCACCCGGGGTCTGAGCACAGACGCTCTGATGCTGGGCCGCCACCAGTCCATAGACGTAGGTCTGCGCAGCTTTCAGCGAGTCTTCCTGCACGCCGGCCACCAGCTGGGGGACGGTGTAGGGAGGTACGTCAGCGGTGGTGATCCCGGTTCTCTGGACCTCGATGGGCTTGTAGAGCACGCCGCCACTGACCCGTCCGTGGTAAATGATCAGCTCGTTGTTGGCAGCCTGCACGTAGTAGGCGTTGGTGTCGTACCAGCGCACCGCATAGAAGGCCCCGAAGGCGATGGCACCGAGGATCACCAGGAACAACAGCGTGCGGACGGTGATGAGCCGCCGTCCCCTAGCGGCCCGGCGTGCCTTACGTCTGGCCCGGTAGCGGTCGCGCCACTTGGGCTTCAGCGGCTCGGGCCCAGCGAGCACCTCGACTGATTCGTCCAGATCTGAGCGCGAGGTGCCCGGGGGCATTGTCGCCGCGGATTGGAAGTCGGCGGCCACGGCGGCCACGGCCGGCACATCCTCTTCGTCGTCCTCGCCGAGCACGACGTCGATAACGACGACGGTGATGTTGTCGCTTCCACCGTGGGTCCGTGCCGCCCGGACCAGCAGGTCGGCGGCAGATTGGGGGTCAGGAACCGTGGCCAGGACTTCGGCGATCTGCGTGTCGTCGAGTTCGTTGGTGAGGCCGTCACTGCACAGCAGGAACCGGTCGCCCCGTGTCGGCCGGATCTTCCACAGGTCGACATTGACCTCGTCGGCTACCCCGAGCGCTCGGGTCAAGATGTGGCGGTGGGGGTGGACGGCGGCTTCGGACTCGGTGATCTCACCGTTGCGGGCCATCTCCTCGGCCAGGCTGTGGTCGACGGTGATCTGGGTGAGTTCGCCCTCGTGGTACCGGTAGGACCGTGAGTCGCCCACATTCACCAGGGCGATGACGTCGCGGCCGCTCTCTTCGACCAAGGCGGCCGCCGTCATGGTGGTGCCCATGCCCCGCAGGTCAGCGTTGTCGATGCTGTGCTCGTAGACCACGGTGTTGGCCTCGGACACGGCCTCGGACAGGCCAGCTCCGGTGGGCTTGGCTCCGAAGGCAATCGTGAGGGTGTCCACGGCCAGGCGGGCGGCGACTTCGCCTCCGGCATGGCCACCCATGCCATCGGCGACGGCGAAGAGGGTGCCGGTTTCGATGGCCAGGTCCTGGTTGACCGAGCGGACCAGTCCGGTGTCGGTGGCCGAGCCCGAGCGGAGGAGGGTCATGTCAGCGCCCGACCTCGAACACGGAGCCCCCGACCTGCAGGAGGTCTCCTTTTTCGAGCTTGGTCCGTTCTTCGATCCGGACGGTGTTCACCCAAGTGCCGTTGGTGGATCCCAGATCCTCCACCCATAGATCGCCATCGAGTCGGAACAGGCGGGCGTGCAGGCTCGAGGCGAAGGTGTCGTAGTCGATAGGTACGCCACAGCCTGGGGCTCGGCCCACCGTGACTTCGTCACCGACGTCATAGATGCGTCCGGACTGGTCCTCGGGTCGGATGACGTGGAGGCGCATCGAGCGCCGGCGCTTACCGTCGACTACTGGGTCGATGTCCTTGCCTCGGCGACGCTTGCGCTTGAGCGGGCGGACCTCTACCCATACGGCGCGGACGACCCACATGAAGAAGAGCCAGACCAAGAGGATGATGCCGAATCCGAGCACCCGTAGCAGCGGGGTGTTGTCGATCGGTATCGGTGCTGTGGCCGCGTAGAGATGGATCAAGGTCGGATGCCGGAACTCACGAGGTCTCGAAGCGGAGCACGGTGGTGCCGACGACGACCTGGTCGCCGTCGTTCAAGATCCGCTCGCGGATGGTGGCTCCGTTGACACGGGTGCCGTTGGTGGAGCCGAGGTCGACGACTACGACGTCTTTGCCATTGCGACGGATCTCGGCGTGGCGCCGGCTGGTGTTGGAATCGTGGAGTACGACGGTGCTTTCGGGCAGGCGGCCGATGGTGATGGGCTCGGGTCCGAGGACCACCCGAGAGCCGTCGGCGAGCACGATGGAAGCGGCCGATAGGCCGGCGGGGCCATCACGAACGTCCGAGACAACGGCGAAGTGCCCACGGCGCTGTCGGGGATCCTCGACGACGGAGACGGTGACGGGCCCGGCAAAGGCGTACTCCTCGGTGCGGGCGTGCTCGCGAGCTGCCTCTTCGAGTTCGCGCACCAAGGCGTCGAGGAAGCGCTCGAAGCGGTCGAAGTCGGAGGCAGACAGGTGGACTATGAAGGAGTTGGGGGCGATGAGGCCGTTGACGCCGAGTCGGCGATTGAGGTCCATCTCTCTGGTTACGCGGCGCCCGATCTCCACAGGGTGCAGTTCGCCCCGGAAGGCCTTGGAGAGGGTGCCGTCGACCAAGCGCTCGAGGCGCTTTTCGAACTTCTGAAGTACCATGACGGCGCCAGCCTACCGGTGTCTACCCCCTGGTAGGGGGTACATCAACGGAGAAATTCTGTGGGCCCGTTTGCCATGGGAGTTGCTGAGTGCTTGAGGGGGCAATCGGAAGCCAGCCAGGGCCGTCGGGGGCGGCTGGCGCTTCCGGCGGTGGTGTTCATTCCTGGATTCGCGTGTCAAGAAGTTCGGGTAGCCTCTACTGGTCGCTCGGGCGAGTGGCGGAATTGGCAGACGCGCAGGATTCAGGTTCCTGTGTCCGAAAGGATGTGGGGGTTCAAGTCCCCCCTCGCCCACTGTGGGGTGTCGACATATCAGGGCAGGTCACGTCGACAGAACTCCCTCTACAGGATGCGTCCGGACGCCTTTGCCTGCCCAGCTGGGGTTCGTGGGCATCTACACCGGCTCCCGGCCCCGAGTTTCTGGGACCGGCAAGAGCACCTTGTCCGAAGTGACCATCTATCGGGCGCGTCTATGTCACCCAGGTCATGCTTGCGGTGGTGCGATCGCCTCTCTCAGGCCGCGGTGGGCGGGTCCGGATCGGAGCTCCCACTGGCCGATGACACCAGCGGCGGAACCTCCGGGAACCACTCGTCGAGGGCCCGGGTCCGGCGCCGGCGAGGTCGGCGTCGAGCCGTGCCGGCGGCCTCGGCTGCCCTTTGGGCCAGGAAGCTTTCGATCTTGCGGAGGTTGGCGGCACACAGGAGCAGCGCCACGAAGACGCTCTGAGCGGCCACACCGCGGATCCTCCGTCGCTGGGGATCGCCCAGCGCCTCCCGGGCGCCATCCTTGAGAAAGCCGTTCATGCCCTCGTTGGTGCTGCGCAGGGTGGCATAGGCAGCCCGCCACTCCTCACTCCCGTAGAGGAGGGGCTGGGCGAGCTTGGCCCCCGCCTCGGGCGGCACGGTCACGCTCTGCTGGGAGCAGATGGTGGGCGGATGGGACGTGACGGCCGCGGTCACCGGGATCCGCACTCGGCCCTGCGTCTTCGGCCCGACCGAGGCCGGCTTCAGGTCGCATCGGGCCACCGGTGCCGGGTTGGACGCCGGGCACCGGAGCCGAACATGACCCTCGGCGTCCGGTCCGGCCTTGGGCAGCACCAGGAACTTCCACCGCTCCTCCAGCCGAGCTCTGTAGGTGGCGTCGTCGATGGTGCCGTTGCGCAAGTCGATGGTGGCCTCGATCAGCACCTTCGGGATGGCCGGGCAGTACCAGGCGCCCTCGATCTGCAGCATGCCGGCGTAGCTGCCCTGGATGCCGAGCTGATCGACCTTGTAGTCGAACACCGGCTGATAGCCGAGGGCCCGGGCGGGGAGCTGGAAGTCCTCGGGCTTGGCGCTGGAGTAGGCCCGGTCGCCGGCAAGGAGGCGGGCCGGGTGGCCACGTTCGCGGATGTTGGCCAAGGCACGGACTGCCTGGCGGCCGGGCTGGCGGCCGGGCTTGTGCAGGGTGGCCATGCCGAGCACGAGACTCGGGAAGGGTTGGGGCTTGCTCGGGTCGTCGCTGCCGCTCACCACCAGGGAGGCCTCGTAGCCCCAGTAGGCCCTGTCGGCCTCACCGTCCGGCTTGCCCTCAGTCGGGTTCCGGATATACCAGTCGGCGTCGGGGTCGGCCGAGTGGGTGACCACCGTCGGGGCCTCGCCCTTGCGCTTGCGCCGATGGCGACGGTCGGGCCGGGCGAAGGTGGGGACCACCGTGGCGTCCACCGCCGAGTTCCCCTGCCACTGCCGACGGACGTCCCGGGGCAGTGCCCGGACGCTCATCTCGACGATCTGGTTGATGAACCACTCGAGCCGCCGGGCCCGCTCTTCCCACTCCTCGTCGGTGTGAGCGGCCCGACGCTCCTCCAGTCGTGCGATGTAGGTGTCGGGGTCGAGCCGGCGGTTCTTCGGGGTGGACGAGGGGTCCATCAGGTCGAACAACCCGTGGAGCCGGGTCCGGACGGTGCGATAGGCGGCGAGCTGCGCCCGGGAGTCGAGGCGCCCCGGCGGCTTCGGCACGCCCAACTCGTGGCGCATGGTGGGTGAGATACGCCTGAACAGCACGTCGGTCATGGCGGTGGCCAGCACCGGGTGGTCGGTCGACGGGCACAACACCATCGCCACCATCAGCGCCCGCATCGGGAAGGTCTCCGGGCGCCCGCCCGGGCCCCGACGCGCTTCGTCCCGCCACTGCTCGATGGTGGCCACCAGAGGAGACCGGTCGATCATGGCAATGGCGCCGCGCACTACCTCGTCCTCGATCTGCCCGACCTGTGCCCGCAGGCGGGAGATGGGCGGTGCCGCCGAGTCCTCGGAATTCGGTGCGGGAAGGGCCACGGTCACAATCCGCCCGCCTCGGTCAGCTGGCGGAAGGCCACCTCGTCGTCCAAAGGCGGCACGAACGCCAGGTACTTGGCCAGCTGGGCGGCCGTCACCCCAGACGCCCGCTCCAGCGCGGTGGCGTGGGTGCCGGCGGCAAAGTGGGTCACGATCCAGGTGATCCGCGTCCTTTGGATCGAGAAGTGGGCGTCTTCTCCTCTGGAACACCGGCTGATGAACGCCACGATGTCGCCACGGGTGATCCGAGTCCGGTCGGGCCGGAAGAACGCCCTGGTTCCCGACTCCTGGGCCAGTTCCAGGACGGACGCAGCCCACGGGCGCAGCACAGGGACGGTGCGTGCCTTGTCTCCGATCACTTCGACCAGGACCAGGTCATCGTGTCGACGGACGTCGGTGCCCACCAGGCGGGACACCTCCTGGCTGGTCAGCCCCGCCCCGAGGCCCACTGCCAGCAGCGCCTTCGCGTTCCTGCGCATGTGGGCGGTGGTCAGGCCCCGCGACCAGGCCATCAGTTCGATCACGTCGTCCGCGGAGTAGGGCGCGTTGGTCGGGGAGCGCTTCAGTGGCAGGGGGTGAGGCGGGAAGTGCTCGGGGCCGATGACGGACTTACCGAACTTCCACAGTTGGGACCGGTAGTTCATCCGACTGCCGATAGTCAGATGGGCGCAGCCCTCGAGGATGTAGCGGTCGATGGTCTCGGGGTGGAAGAGAACCTCATGGTCGAGCGGCACGCCGATCCGGTCGGCCCACACCGCCAGCTGCGTGGCGATGGTCATGTGACGCCTGGTGAGACCCGGGGTCACGGGCGTGCTGTCGCTGACTGCCGCAGTCACCACGGGCCGGATGCGGTCCCAGACGTCGGTGGGGACGTCCTTCGGGGAGAACCGCGCAATGACGGCACTCACTGATACTCCGACCGGAAGGGGCGCCCCGAGCTCCCAGGACTCCGAGTGTCGGTCCTGGTCGAAGCCGCTTCTCGGTGCCAGTACCTCGGGCGCGAGGTGATGGCGCGGAACACCGGCCAACGACCGGCCCAGCTCCTCCTCGACACATCCCAGTTCGTGCGGCACGAACAACTTCTCCTCGTGAGCACATCAGCGTGCTCACTGCGGTCAGCGCTCCGTGTGACCAGCGAGTGGTGCTCTCCGGGACTTCCGGTTGGCACGGCCTCGCTGGATGCCTCCTGGGATGTACTTCTATTAAAACGCGTCGACGTCGTTGGCGCGGGGATAGTGCCTGAAGGGGCGTCTGCGGGTCCCATCAAGGGACCGCGGCGAAGGTGGCGGCCGGCGTCATCAGCACCATCCAGTTGGGCACTCGTCAGCACAGCCGGGGCTGAGAATCGCTTCGTCTGGGAGATGAACAGCGTCTTGCCCGCGTCGGGGCGCGCTTCACTACAGTTCACTGCGTCAGTACCTCCCACATGGGTGCTGGCCACGGCCCCGGGGTGTTTCCGCACCGCCGGGGCCACTATGTTGACTCCGGTATACTACCGTCGTTGTATTCTGGAGTCAACTACGTAAGACTCGATAACTGTGGGACCCATGGTCAACTCAGAAGACTTGATTGACGCCCAAGGTGTTGCCGATCTTCTTGGACTATCTCAGCGAACTTCGGTCTCCGTCTATCAGGGTAGATATCCCGACATGCCGCGACCTGTAGTGAACCTGGGACATGGTCGACCCCTCCTCTGGCTAAGAACCGAGATCATCAAGTGGGCACGGACGACTGGCCGAATGCAGTAGGCAGAGTCGAGAGTCGAGAGAAGGCCAGGGGTTCGAGTCCCATCACCTCCACCGGTTGTAGTGGAAATCACAACGATTCGCCGCATGACCCCTGGTCAGAGGCAGGGTTTGAAAGACGAGCCGAAGGTTCCTCGGGCCCGGCTCCTTACCGCAGATCGGTTCTCACCGAATCGTGCAGCAGGCACCTCGTCCGCCCCTGGCCGTCAACGCTGGGGCCGGCGTCATGATCGATCGCTCCCCTGTGGAGGCACCTCACGTGTCATGAACCAGTTCTTCACGCCGATCACATCGGCCTCGGCTGTCACCGCGAACCCGAACCGCTCGTAGAGGCGGACGTTCTCGGGCTTGTCTGTCTCCAGGTAGCCAAGCAGTCCAGCTTGGTCGAGCCGTCGGCAGTAGGCCGACAGGAGCAGACTCCCGATGCCCTGTCCCTGGAGGTCTGGGTCAACGGCGAGCGGACCGAAGTGCGAGTGCTGGCGGTCGGGGTCGTGCTTGGCCCACGCGGACAGCCAACGTGACATACGCGGCGCGGCACGTCCGGCCATGACCATGGCCGGAGCCAAACGCATCTGGTCACGCGGCGACGGCTGGCACCGCCCCGGATCGGTGGAATCAGCGACAGCCACCAGGCGCTCGCCATCCCACGCGCCGAGCGTCTCGCGCCCGGGCAGGGTCAAGAGACGAGAGAACACCCGCTGCATCACTCGCACGCGCCGCTCGGGGTCGTCGCCAATGGCGGCGACATGCAGCGGGTTGTCACGCATACCCTTTGCCGCTACGAGCGCTGCCGCCTGCAACTCGTCACCCTCGATCAGACGCACTTCGACATTCTCAAGCCCGGCCATGCCGTCCTCCCCCGTTGCCGCCAACCTAGGCGCCCAGATCCAGGCGAGCGTCACTCATGCGGTCGGGATCGTTTCGTGTCCGCGTCCCAGCCGGCACCTCGGTGGGCATCTTTGTCGACTTCGACCCCATTCCACCCGTTCAGTCGCCGTGGGCGTCGACAGGGTTCAGTCCATGGGGTGCGTAGGGACGTTCGGTGGTGGCTGCCACGGTTGCAAGCCGTCGGAGGTCCTCGGTGATCGCCGTAGCCCGATCGCGGTGATCTGGGATCAGCCTCGCGTACACCATGTCGAGAAGCTCCGGGATGTGGAGCACCTGGAAGGTCTGCTCGATCCGTGTGCCGCTTCGGGTGTCTTCGAGGCGCACGCGCCATTCCGTGCTGTCGGGATAGAGGAGGCTCGGCACGGTGCGCCACGCCAGCGTCCATGGTGACGACTCGACGATTTCGCACACGCGCCCCCAGCGGAGCATCCCTGCTCGGTTCTTGCCCCGGAACCGTGCCCCGGGCACCGCCGTGGTCGCGTTGCCGAGCCACTCGGCTTCGATGCACTCGTGGCTCCATTCGCCGACCCGGGTGACGTCGCACAACAGCGCCCAAATCGCGTCGCGGTCGGTCTCGACCACGACGTCCACGTGGCCGTGCTTGCCAACTCTCCGCTTCGGAGGAGGAGGGGCCCAGCAGGCAGCGGCCCGGCGGCGATAGGTCCGTGCGAAGCCCTTCAAGAGAATCAGCCGGGGGAGCGGCGCCACGAGGCGGGTCACGAGATCACGGTCCTCGGGGCTGAGATCGTCGATGAGCCAATGGCCTTCGAACCCGAGTTCACCGAAGGATTTCGGTTCGAGGTTGTACTCCTGGTCCCATCGACGCCATTCGGCATCGGTCAGCGTGGCTGAGACCACAGGCATCATCTCCGCTTCCTCGGTCAGGAGGTGCGGCAACAGGAACGCCTCGAGGTCGTCCAGTGCGACGAGCAGGCTCCCACGCTCCCCGTCGTCGTCGCCCGCGCCATAGGCGACGGCCCTAGCCTCGACCTCGGCGATCGCGGGCTGGATCCGTTCATGATCTGCGTGCATCTGGTCGAGCAGCGCGGCAGCGTCAGGCCTTCGCGCTCGAACCAGCGGGTAGAGGCCCTCGTCCTCGCCGGTGTGGTGGTGATGCAGGAACGTCATCATCCACCCGACATGGCGGGCGATCGCTTCTCTGGTCTCGCTTGCCGGTGGCTCGGCCCCCGTCAGAGCGGTTCGGGTTCGCCCGAGGTCGCGGCGTAGGGCTTGGTGGACGATACCCATGATGCGAGTGTCCGCCGGTTGTGTTGTGTCAGTGTTCATCGATGCGTCCTCAGATCTCTCACGACCGCGGAACCAGCAGCTCCAGAGTCTCGGCCAGCCACGCCTCGTAGGTCGCGGGACTCCATCCGGTGACCTCCACCAGGAGCAGGTACACCTCGACGCTCAGCAGCGCCCACAGCCCGTCGCGCTCGTTGGCCGCCGGGGCGCGGCCCATCAGTAGGGAGGCCCCGGCTTCGACGTCGAGTCGCTGGCGCTCGCGCGTCGCCGACAGCATGTCGGCGATCGCCTCGTCGCCGGCGGCCGCCTCGCGAAGGACCTTCGCCAGCCCGGCTGTGCGGTCGTGGATCTGCGTAGTGAGATGCGCGGCGGCGGCGATCCGCTCGCCGCGTGCGCCCTCGCCGATCAACGCGAACTCCGGTCGCTCCGCCACCGTTACGGGCGCCTCATCGCCGCCTACGGCCGCGTCCACCACCCGCTGGAACAGTTCGGCTTTGGAGCCGAAATGCGAGTACACGGTCTCGGTTGCCACGCCGGCCTCTTCGGCGATGTCGCGCATGCCGGTCGCGGACCATCCCCGCGTGGTGAAGAGGTTGGTGGCGGCCTGCAACAGCGCCGAGCGCGTCTCTTGGGCCTGTTCGGCGCGGCGCTGTGAGCGGTAGCGACGCCTAGGTGCGCTCGGTGCGTCAGTAGCCGGTCGAGTCGATGGGGCCATACTGATATTGCTAGCACGAACCTGTATTCAGTACAACAACGTTCAGATCAATATGCGGGAAGCCGACCCAAGAGCAGAGCACTGACGCGGTGTACCTGGGACGCCGAGCCGATCGAGGTGGCCGATCACCGTGTTGCGGTGGATGGAGAAGCGTCGAACCAGCGCGTCGATCGATGAGCCCTCGAAGTACGCCTGGGTGAGGTCATCCAGGTCGTGCTCCGGGAGCCGAGGGCTGGGGATGCACGGCGCTCATGACCTCGACGCGGGACTGGTACCTCCGAACGCGCCGCCGACCGACGCGGTGACCCGACGGGCCGCGGCCTGCACGGCTGCGCCCAGCTCGGGCAGTCGCTTTCTGGGGCGCTGTTGCATTGTTGGATCGTATGGCGCGGGCTCACCAGCTCCAGTGGGATTCTCAGGTCAGACCACCAGGGCGAGCTCGTCGAACGCTGCGGCGAGCGTCAGTCCGTGACGTGCATCGACCCCAAGTTCGTAGTGGCCTCGCCGCAGGTTCTGGATGAAGGCATGTCCTCGGATGACGACGCTCGCCGTCCGGTCCCGTTTGAGGCCTCGCATCGGTCGAAGTCTCGCCTTGAGCCGCCCATGGTCAGCTTCGACCCGGTTGTTGGCGTACTGGGTGGTGTCGTGCAGTGCAGCCGGCAGGAGCTCGGCGACCACGCGGACCAGGGCGTGGGCCCGGTCAGTGGTGATCTCGGCCGGCGCTCCATGGGAGCTGATCGCATTGGTGAAGAACCTTGTCGCAGCCTTCAGGTCTCGCCTCTTGGACACGAACACGTCGATGACCGGCACTGTTGCATTGGACGCGACCCAACCAAGGCACCGTGCGGTTCGTGCACGGGCATATGGCGGAGGAGGCTGGCGGGATGAAGCGTCGCCGTCCCTGCCAATCCATCCAGCAGCCCAGTTCGGCCTTCGCTGGATTTCGGTTCCCACCGGAGGTGATCTTGCTGTCGGTGCGGTGGTACCTGCGCTATGGACTGTCGTATCGGGATCTCGAGGAGCTCCTCGCTGAACGTGGCATCGCGGTCGACCACGTGACCCTGTTCCGCTGGGTCCAGCGGTTCACGCCGTTGCTGGTGGATGCGGCCAAGCCGTGCCGCCACAGCGTCGGTGGTCACTGGTTCGTCGACGAGACTTACGTGAGGGTTTCCGGGACCTGGCGGTACGTCTACCGGGCCGTTGACCAATACGGCCAGGTCATCGACGTGTTCGTGTCCACTAAGCGGGACACGAAGGCAGCCACCCGGTTCTTCGCCAGTGCAATAAGTGTCCACGGCGCGCCGACCGAAGTCACCACCGATCGGGCGCCAGCATTGGCTCGAGCCATCATCGAGCTTCTGCCGCTCGCGCTACACGGCACCAACCGGTACGCCAACAATCGGGTCGAGGCCGACCATGGGCGCCTGAAGGCCCGATTGCGGCCGATGCGCGGACTGAAACGCGAAAGAACAGCCAGCATCGTCATTCGGGGCCATGCCTTCATTCAGAACCTGCGGCGAGGGCACTACGAACTCGGGGTCGATGCGCTTCCCGGACTCACCCTTGCTGCAGCGTTCGACGAGCTTGCGCTCGTGGTCTGAAGGGCCAATCGCACCGAGGCTGGCCAGTTCGCGCCGGACGATCGATCAATGCAACAGAGCCCCTGCCCGACCATCGCCCAGCCTTGACGGGGCCGGGGCGGGAGGCGGCGATCGACCTGTGCCTTGGCGTCGACCTGATGATCCACGACGCACAATTCCTGGATGCAGAGGACGCGATCGCCGAGGACTACGGGCACAGCACGATCTCGCAGGCGATCGAACTGGCCGCGGAAGCCCATGTGGCCGAGTTGGTCCTGTTCCATCACGGTCCCGGACGCACGGACGCGGCCCTCGACGAGATCATCAACGGGGTGCAGGTCAGCGGTCTGGAGGTGAGCATGGCCATCGAAGGCGTGGAACGGGTCCCCGGCGGATCCGCAGGCGTCCGGCTCCTCATCCCGGGGGATGGGCAGGGCCATCCCCCAGCAGACTGCACGAGCAGCTGAGTGGGAAATCCGGACCAATAGCGTGGGAATTCGTGTCTCCGCCGCCATCGTTCGCCCAGCCCACCAGGGTTCTGTCGGCGGCCCACTGTGGGGTATCGACAGAACTCAAGGTTTCGCGTCGACAAAACCCCGGCGTAGGACCGTGCTGAGGCAGGGAAAGCTCGGCTCGAGGGGCCCGGGATGGATGGATCGGGTCGGCGGAGCACTAAAGAGGCCCCCAAACCGGCCTCGTCGCCCCCATCGGCCACACCCCGGGCGCGACGAAACCCATAAGGCAACGTTTCTCCAGTTCAGACCGCCGTCAGGCGATCAGCGGTGGGGCCGAGTCACTGGTGGAGAGCGACCCATGAAGACCCACGGCGATGGTGGCCGTGGCCGTCAAGGACGCGATGGCCGGGGATGCGTTGGCCGGGGACCACGACCCAAGTGACTTAGTCTTCCGGCGGCTCGGCAGCTTGCGGATCTTCTTTGCTCCGGGGGCCTTCATGGCAAGGAACTCGTTGATCTTGCGGATATTGGCGGCAAACAGTTGGAATGACACCAGCACAACTTGGGCGGCGATGCCCCGGATGCGCCGGCGCTCCGGGTCGTCCAGGGTCTCGTGGGCCCCGTCCTTGACGAATTCGTTCATCCCTTCAATCCAGAGCCGAAGCGTGTCGTAGCCACCGTGCCACTCGTCTGTCTCATGAGCGAAGAACTGGCGGTACTTGGCACCGACTTCCGCTGGCAGCGTGATGGAGCACTGGGTGCGGATCTTCGGTAGGTGTCCTTTCTGACAACCAAAGGTGCGATGAGTTCGACACTTATATACAATGCGCTATAGGATTGGCGCTGTGGAGAGCGTGCCATGCACCTCAGGTTCAATATTGAGACAGGCACGTCTTCAAGCGCGCCTCTCTCAGACCGAACTTGCCAAACGCGCCGATGTTTCGCAAAGCGTGATCAGCGCCTATGAGTCAGACCGTCGAGAACCGGCCTTGCGCACGCTGACGAAGCTGGTGGCAGCGACCGGGTACCAACTCGTGGTGAGTGTCGAACCGGATCTGAACTCGCGTCCCGGCCTGCCTAACACGCCGCTAGGGCGCCGATTACGTCGGCAGCGGTCTGCCGTACTCAAGACAGCACAGCGGCACGGAGCCTCAAACGTGCGCGTGTTCGGCAGCGTCGCCCGAGGACACGACACCACAGAAAGTGACATTGACCTCATGGTCGATCTGGCCCCCGGGACAGGACTGGTTGGGCTTGGTGCCCTCACGCGAGAGCTCACCACACTCCTGCGCGCACCGGTCGACGTCGTGCCCGCCGACAGCATGCGTCCAAGCGTTAAGGCCACGGCCGACTCCGAGTCGATTCCGCTGTGAGCCGAGATGACCGAGAGTGGCTGGCCGACATCGCCGATGCGCTTTCAGCAATCTTTATCTACCGGCAACGAGGGACGCTCGATGATGGCCTGGTGTTCGATGCCGTGCGGCTCCG